>ENA-OQMZ01000487-OQMZ01000487.1-human-gut-metagenome-genome-assembly--contig:-NODE-487-length-17022-cov-4.747263_pt1 | contig 17022 bp, 26 predicted proteins | sample MGYA00242621_ERZ504862 | MGnify/ENA primary metagenome ERZ504862 (study PRJEB26092, sample SAMD00036393) | human gut metagenome | host: Homo sapiens | study: EMG produced TPA metagenomics assembly of... | reverse complement strand
CATAGGGCACCAGCGAGGAGTACGCCCGAACCGTCCGAAGAGGTCAAAGCCCGCATTGCAGAAGGCCGAAATGGCGGTGAATACGCTGATCCAGACGCCTCCAGCCCGAACTGCGGCACAAAGGCGAACATCAGCAGCAGAATGCCGATGCCTTCAAACATCGCTGCCAGCCCCACCACGATCTTCAGCACACTTTGGCTGATCGTAGCCGTCCGCCGAAACGCTTTCGCCCAGCAACCGCAGATCTCGGAAGCCCATGCGCCGGCGCATGGCCAGCGCAAAAAAGCTGGTAAGGGTAACAAGGCCAAGGCCGCCCACCTGAATGAGCAGCAGCACCACTGCCTGCCCGAACCATGTGAACTGCGTCCACGTATCCCGCACCACCAGACCGGTGACGCAGGTGGCGCTGGTGGCTGTGAACATGGCGTTGAGCACATCCAGCCGTCCGTGCCTGCTGGCAATAGGCAGGGTGAGCAGCAGCGTGCCCAGCGCGATGACAGCAATAAAGCTGACGCAGATGATCTGGGTCGGGGTGCTCAGTCCCAGCTTTCTCCGCCGAACCGACCTCTGGTGCCGCAGCCTTTTGCGGATATTTTTTATCTTTTCCATAGCATCCTCCCTGCGCAGCACGCAGCCGCTTTGCATTCCTTTATAGCATACACCATTTTGCCCGCAGGTTCAACTTGATTTTACAGCCCGGTTGCGGTATTATAATAAGGTACTGCGTTTTGAGGAGCGTTCTGCCCCAAGGATGCAGAACTGTGTCTCCGTAGCTCAGCTGGATAGAGCGTCCGCCTCCTAAGAATTCGGTCAACCTGATACCTTGGGTGCAGAAGTGATTGCTCTATTCAAAAGCAAAACCGAGAATCACGGTTTTCTCAACAAATTTTGATGCAACAAGTTTAACACCGTTCTGGTTGCAATGCAGTCGGTCACTTCGTTGTGAAAAGCATTCCACACATTTGTTTCCAAGTGCGTTGAATTTCAAAAAATCAACGATAATACATAATATGCCTCAGTAGCTTAGCTGGATAAAGCGCCTCCCTCCTAAGGTTGTGCTCTACCAGCTGCCTTACGGGGAAAAGTGATCGTTGCCAGTCTCAATTTAATATAAGTCTCTGTAGCTCAGCAGGATAGAGCGTTCGCCTCCTAAGCGAAAGGCCGTGGGTTCGAATCCGCCAGGGGACGCCAAGCAAACACAGCCCGGAAAACCTTTTGAATTTTAGTTCTAGGGTTTTTCGGCTTTTCTTATTTTTGCGGCTTTTGTGGCTTTTTTGCAAAAAACCTTGGTTTGCTAACATTTGCTAACGAGATTTGGCCTTTTGCTAAGAAAGGCGGTAAGTCAGAGGTTCGATTTTTACCAAAGGAACTTGCAAACATTTGTTAGCAGGAATTAGAGGAAGTTGCAAACAAAATCGCGAATTTGCTAACATCGCTCAAAAATGCTTTCAGAACCTTGCTAACAAAAAAAGTGTTTGGTCACTGTGCAAAGTGGTTCAAACGAAGAAAACCTCTCACAAAGTGAGAGGCGTTCTTCTGAGGGAGGGACTTTATAAAGCTTTTGCCAGCTGCTTGAGCAGTGCGGCAGTTTCGGGATTTTTAAGCAGTTCCAGTATCTTCGCTGCATCACTTTCATCACTTTCAGTGACGGCAGTATCCGCAGTTTTAGGCTCTGTATCTTCAACAGGGTCAGGAGTCTTGGATGAGTAAAATGCTTCCTCCAATCGCTGAGCGTTTATGCAGCGATCCTCGTCGATGATGTGAGAGTAGACATCTGCAACCATTTTTACCTGAGCATGACAGAGTCGCCCTGGACGGATTTCATATCGCCGCCATTGAGTTTCAGCTTGTAGGTGATGCTGGAGTGGCGGAGAGAATGGAACACAACATGAGGCAGTCCGTTTTCTTTGATAAGTTTATTGAAAGCACGGTTAATCACCTGACTTTCCATCGGACGGCCATTGCTGGAGCAAAAGACCAGGTTATTGTCGATGTATTCATCTCCAAACAGATCCATCAGCTCATCAATTTCTTTTTTTCTCTCTACCAGCATATAGGCAACTGTTTTCGGCAGGTACACGCGGCGAATACTGGTTTTGGTTTTAGGCTCTTTCAGGACCAGAGCAGTATGGGTACTGGCTATGCAAGGTGGAAACTTCTTAATAACACCTTTGTCGCTCAAATCGTCCAATGCACCTCGTGTAACCCGTTGCAGCTCTTTGTTGACGAATATATAAGCTGAACCATTTTCTATGCTCTGTGGTGCAATATCAATGCAGTCCCAGGTAAGGCCCAGCATTTCACCAATGCGTAAAGAGCAGGAGAACGCCAGATTTAAGGCAAGGGAGAGGATAGGATCATCACAGACTTCCATAGCCTTGCTCAGCGTTTCGGCAGTCCATATATCCCGTTCTTTATGTTCTTCTTTGGGAAGTGTCGCATTCAGAACAGGTTACGGCTGATTAGTTCCCAACGCACCGCCTGATTAAAGGCACTGCGAAGTAGCTTGTGAATTTCTCTTACTGTATGCGGGGTCAGATATTCGCTTGTGGGTTTGCGGTTGTTGACGCTTACCGTTTTCACAGAGAGCAGATCGCGGTAATACTTATCCATCATCCTTGGAGTGATGTCGGATAGTAACATATCTCCGATAATAGGAGTTATGTAGTTTCTCGCCAGACCACGGCGGCTTTCATATGTTGACATTGCCCAGGTATTTACACCATAGATGGACATATATTCATCGAGCAGATCGTTCAGGGTCTTTGCCGTAGGAATAAAGAAGGTTCCAGAGTCCTGCTCATACTCAATTTGCTTTTTTCGTTTTTTTGCTTCTGCATTTGTGCTGAAGGTTTCCCAACGCTGTCTGCGTTTTCCGTTTTCATCTGTGTAATCATACACCACAGAATATTTGCTTTTACGCTTCACGATAGATGCCATTTTCATTGCTCCTTTCTGAGATTTTCACATAATGAGTTTGCTTTTGATACCAGGCTTCAAAACTGCTGGTAATGATACGAATTCTTCGATCAATCAAGGTCGTCTCAAAATAGCCCCTTTTAACAAGGTCATAAGCTGTGCCAGATTTCAGCCCCAAAAGATCCGCCATTTCCGGAACTGACATCGTAGTATGCCGCCATTTCTCTCCGGGCGGTGTACCATCCACTTTTTTATAGTGGAACTGGCCGGCATACCAATCTTCAAAGCTATCCAGCATAACTCTCATTCGTCCGGCCACTTGAATTGTTTTGAAATAGTTCTTTTTAACCAACCAGTAGGATTCTACTTTACCAAGCCCAAGCATTTTGCCCATCTCTGGTACAGACATACTGGTCTTTACTCTTTGTTTCTGCATGGCTTTTGCTCCTCTATAAGTTTTTCTTGCTATGGCTCATTGTAAGAGAAAGCAGAAAAAAAAGTTAAGGATGTCGATTTGGAGATCGGCATCCTTGACAAATCATTCATCTGTGTGATCCAGCCAGTCATCAAAGCTCTTTTTGGAAATGCGGATATGACCGCCGACTCTGACGCTGTGGAATACACCCTGTTTTACCAGATTATATGCTGTGGGACGACTGATACCCAGAATGTCCTGAATCTCATCGACCGTATAGGTTCTTTTGTCATAGCTGACAGGATTTTGTTCATTAAAGCGGTTCAATTCCGCAATTCTTGCTTCAAACATAAAAACGCCTCCTTTATCCGGTAAGTGGCCTTACGGAGCCTCCATTTCCTCCGGAATATGAATATCTAAACTAACTTGCAGAGCATCATCAATCGCTCTCATTTCTTCGCGAGATACGCGCCCAATGTACGATAAAACACGCCTTTTATCAATCGTTTTAATTTGCTCCAGCAGAACAACAGATTTCAGTCCAAGCTCTGGAACGCTCTCCAGTGCATAGTGTGTGGGCAGCTCCTTTTTCTTAATCCATTTACTGGTGAGCGGAGCTACGATCAAAGTGGGGCAGAAAAAATTCCCCACATTGTTTTGAAGAACCAGGACAGGACGGGTGCCGCCTTGCTCTGATCCAAAATAAGGGTTCAAATTGGCATAATATAAATCCCCACGCTTATAAATCCAATCTTCTTTCATGTTCATCCTCCTATGTTTTGAGATTTGATTATGTAAGAAGGAGGCTCTGCAAATTACAGAGTCTCCTTCAATTTAGCGCCTGTTTTATCCCTTACTTGTCCACGACACCCCAGGGACTTGGGTAATCATTAAGCCGCAGATGGCTGGCCTGCTTCTCAGGAATTTCACCTCCACTTCGTTTGGTCTTACCCATGGCCTGCGACGGTTGTTATCACGCTCGGACTATGGCTGTAAGAGAGCTTTCCTCCTTGTTATGCCATGACCGGATGCCATCCGATGTATTCCAGCCTGATATATTTCTGATAAAACGCAAACTCATCTATACAGCAAAAATGGGTTGGCCTGTTATGTGAGTGGCAGCTCTCAGAAAATATACCGCTGGTGTAGCGGCTATTACGCCCAAAGAGGATCAAACTTAATGATTCGTATATGAGGTTGTCAAGGTGCAAGTGAAAGGATTTCCCTCTCACTTGCTACTGCCACTTTTTTAGAAAATCGCAACCAACTTTTTTATTTTTTCTTCGATTTTTTTCAATCGCTTATCTGCGGCTTGCCGAGTAATACCATATCGTTGGGCTAAACAAGTTGCATTTGGTATCTTCATTTCATAATAGGACAATATAAAATCTCGTTCTGCCGGACTCAGTTTCAATAGAGCTTGGTGTAAATCCTCAAGGAGTAAATTCTGAATAGCTTGTTCCGCAGTATCAACAGATTCATCCACAAACAAATCTGTATCCTGATAACCTTCCTCTGTGCCGTCACGATCTCCCACATGAGAAGCCGGGAATATAGAGCAACTTTTCTCATGTTCCTGGAGATAGCGGCTGTGGCGGTCCTCCTGCTGGTATTTTTCAAAATCTTTGCGAGAACATTCCATGATAATGCGGTCATCTTCATCACGGAACATTTTGACTGTTTCAACAAAAAAGCGCCCAGTAAAGCAACCATTGCGGCGTGCCTTACTGAACGCTGAAAAACTGATTTCCTCCCATTCCTGTGGGCTGTTATTTTTCCAAATGAATACTCTCGTCATATCCTTTCCTCCGTTCAAATTCTTGGTAGACAGCGAATTTGAACGGTGTCATGGATATTTTGCTATGTACGCCTCCCAGCGCATACCGGCCTCCTAATACCGGGCAAAGAAAAAGGCCGGAAGTGTTTTCACCTCCAGCCATGTTCCTGCCGCCATATTGCAGCAGGAATGAAAAAAGCCCGGTTAATGCCGGGCCTTATGTAGAAAAGTATTCAATTTAGCGCATTCCTGCCACTATACCAAGTATAGCAGGTCGGAAGTCGGAAGGGAGTAGGGATTAGGTCGGGGATTTGTCGGGATTTAGTCGGAATTTAGTCGGGGCAGCTCCTCCAGGACTTCTGGAATAGAATATCCAAACAAGCAAACAGAAAATAAATAGATGGCTTCTCGTTTTCGGTCATAAAAGACACTGCGCTCTATATTTAGTTCTTCCAGCAATTCTTTCTCTGTACTGTTAAACCGATAGATGAATTGCTTAGTCAAAATTTCATAGTAAAGTTCTCCTCGATCCGGATACCGTTTCAGACGAAGGAGTGCACGGTCAATAATATTGACCAGCATTTGATTTTGAACAAGGCAGCAAACTTTTTCTTCAAAGGCTTGCAGTTCAATATCTGGTGCAAAATTTTCAAGATAGCAGAGGCCAGACTCTATATCTTGTTCTCCCATAATCCAAGCAGTTTCTTGTAATTCTTCTGCCCGTTCACTCAGAACCCAGACTACATCACGGTAAATCTTTAGAATCAGCTTACTTCTATGAAACGCAGCGTCGCTGTTAAGCCCCAAAGCTGTTAGCCTGCTGTTACATTTTTGGATTGTTGTGCTTTCTTTTCTCATAGAACATCCCTCCTTGTTCGCAATATTGCGAACATATTAGGTACAAAATAGCATAGCAGAGGAGAGTGAGAGAGGGCAGTGCCTCTCTCTATTCTCCCATTTGGTTATATCAGGTTTCTGGATTTTAGACGAATCTGCATTGCTTGCTTGGAAACCTCAAAAATATTTGCCATTTCAGCAATGAGCTGTTCATCTGTCCGGCCTATTCTAAGCTGGTAAAAACATTTTTTGATCTGCGGTAAAGGCATCAGCAGAGCAGAGGCCAGGGTATCCGCCTGACGCTCAATTATGCCATGACTTTCGTCGGAAGAAACATTTCCGTTATAAGCAGCAACATCTCCAGTACCGGAGTATAACTTCTTATGTAGTACCCAATGAGCCAGCTCATGGCACAGGTAAAACGGAGCCGCCCTAATTTTGATGGATCACAAAGCCGTTCATCAATTAAGATTGTACCGGCTCTTACTGCAATCATTCGATACTGTCTCTGTATCTGGTCATATAAAACAACGGCACCGTCATCGAAAATTGTTTCCCCTAATATCTTGGGGTTTTTTCTTAGTGTATGAAACTCCAGGATTAGATCAAACTTTGTCTCGATAATGGTTTCGATTGGCACAGAACATGGTTGTCCGGATAGCAGAGAGGGATCATATTCCATCAGGATTTTTCGCCCTACCGCCTCGATTGCTTCTGTACGGATTTGTGGAATTGACAAAGCTATCCCCCTATCGTTTACGCTCCTTTAGCATTTTCATAAATGTCTGCCATTCTTCATCGGTAGCGTCTACTTCTTTTGCCACACGCAAGGCTGCCCGAACAATATCTTTTTCCATGATATAGTCTGGCAAATCAGCAGATACTGTATTGCGTGATTTTGCAGCCAGATCCAAAAGCAACTCATGTTCTGATTTATCCAAATTCAGAAAGGCGGAGATGCGTTCCACAAAATCTCCATTGGGTGCAGGACGGCGGCTTTGTTCAATATCACACAGATAGCCGTAAGCAATATTCAAATGCTTGGCTGTATCGCGTAAATTGAATTTGTGCGCCTTGCGTTTCTCGGCTATAAATGATCCAAAAGTTATATTGCCACAGCATTCACCTCTCATTTGTTCGACGAACTGCGAACATCTTGCTTATATTGTATATCGAACATCCGTTCACTTCAAGGATAAAAATTTCATTTGAAAAGAGGTGTTAAAAATCAATAACACCTCTTTTGCGCTATATAAATTCCTGAGCGATTTGCTGCATTTCCGTAATGCACTCTTTGGGAGAGAGAATTTTTATTTTCCCTTTGAATTTGAATATCCAGCCATAAAAAGTTCCACTGGGGTTCACTTCAATTTTGGCTGTGAAGTGTGTATCATCATACCTATCAACAGCAGCATCTTCTCCATAATGATCTATGATTACTCTCATCAATTCGTTTTCACATAGAAGGGTTACTTCCTTCGATGACTCCGATGTAAACATATCAACCATTTTATTTGTATAGGAGGCTACATCAAATCCCTCTATCGGCATAAAGTAAGTTTCCAGATTTTCTACACTTGTTAGCCGATCTACACGGAAGTGAGCAATTTTCTGATGCTTCAGAGAAAATCCAATCAAATAGTAATGGTCATTTTTCCATTCAAGCGCATAAGGATTTACGACATAATAATATCCATCATGCTTTAAGATTTTCTTTTTTTCTTGAGTATATTCATAGTATTGGAACCGAATTTGCTGATGGTTTCCAATCGCTGTTTGGATATTGTCAATGATGTAGTAACCTTTTCATTATGCGGTTTGACACGGCTGGATAAAGCAGCAAATTTTTGAAGCTACTTTGCCTGATGTAGACTGGTCAGACGGCATAATTTCTGCACCAGCTCCTCAGACTTCTTGGCAGAAATGATCTTCGAGGATGCTACTGCGTCTGTCAGCATTTTCAGTTCTGGATACTCAAACAGGCGGTTTCCCATAAAATATTGGTTTTGGGTACTCTTAACCACCACAATATCAATCCCCGCATCGATCAGCGCATTGGTATCTGCGTAAACAGTCTGCCGCACTGCCTGAATTCCTTTTCCATTCAGATGGGCAATGATGTCAGATACTGTGGCGGGATGGTTTTCATCGGTCCGCTCATAGAGAAACCGGAGTAATTCCAGTATCCGCATATTTGTTGAATTCTGCATACTTCACCTCCTCGATTCTTAAAATGGCCTATTTTGTATGGTGTCCAGCCCCAAAGACCAGAAGCAGGGCGACAGCACAGAGAAGCAGGCCGATCCAATTTCGATCTATAATCAGCTTGATCACCGCCACAAGCAGAAGTCCGCCTACCAGGAGCACAACGCCATTCATTCAGCGTCCTCCCGAAGCATAGTTTCCCATGTTGATGTCCAGCACCCCTCTGGGCGGCTGGATCAAGGCATCTTCATATTGGCACTTCCACTGGATCTCCCGGCACATCTGGCCATCCGCCACGCCGTCTATGGTTTCCCCATCCTCAATGGGTTATCATGCTCCAGAATATAGGACGCTGCATTATAGGCGTGGTTTACCACCCAGTTGGGTCCATGCCGTGGAAGTGGTACTGGAGATCCGGCAAAAACAGGGTGCTCATGCCCACCGTGTCGATGAGCATATCCTCCGTGCCCTCGATGTTGAAGAAACGGACATTGACGCCAAAGCGGATGAACCGATCCGGCCCCTCAATCTGATGGGAGCGCACATCCTCTGCCAGAAACAGCTTGCCGCAGTTCTGGAAATAGAACGCCTCACAGGTGGGGTACAGCTCTGCCAGAGCCTCCAGAAAGTCGGCATCCAGGTTGGCACGCTCCAGCGCTGGAAGCGCCGCAGTCAGCATATCGGTGGCCACCACCTGATATTTGCACTCCCGGAAGATCCGGTCACGGTCCTCCTGGCAGTCCCACATCTGGCTCATCAGAAAGGCATCAAAGCCTTTGCCCTTGAACTTGTCGCATTTCATCACCATCAGCTGTACCGGGCACTTGCCGTCCTGAAATTCCGCGACATGATCCAGGGCGGCAAAGCCGGCCATTTTCTTATCATAACAGAAGCACTCTGTTGATCCGATGTGCTTCTCCATTATGGCAGTCATTTTTTCTTTATCCGGCATTTCTACCGGCTCTTTGAACAGCATCTGAATGAGATAGGGACCTCCGGGCTGGGGGCCTTTTTTGTCGTCCAGATTTTGCTGGAAAGCTTTATTGCTCATTTGGGTTCCTCCTTCTTTTCTGGGAACAGTTTCCACCGAAACTCCAGCTCTTTCTGGACAAACTCTTTCGGCAGGCCGCGGGGGTTGGCGATGAGATACCATACCCGAAAGGTGCGCTTCTTCGGATCTGTTTCCTGCCGGTAGAGCTGATAGCCCGCCTCATCCTCCTGTGTCCACTGTCCTGTCTGCCGCTTGGCCTGCACAAAGGGTTCCACCACCTGGTCCAGTTCCTCTCTGGTGCGGCTTGAGGCCCAGGCTTGATCCACATCATTGGCGTGGGAGAGGTGGAACAACATCGAACCCATCCAATTCTTTGCCTTGTGTTCAGGCGTTCCGCGCAATTCCGCCTGATGGCGGTACTCCGCCAGCTGCTCTGGTGTTCCGTACCGTTCCACCATCTGCTCATCCACATGGATGCACCAGCTGTAATCCTCCGGCTGGATAAAGGGAGCGCAGACAGATGTAATGCCTCTGCTGGGTCCGCCTCAAAGCGGTCGATAAAGTCAAGGTAGTGGGCTTTGATCAGGGGCAGAAAGGTGTCCAGCAGCCCGGTGTTCAGCCGCAGGTCCTCTGTCAGCATCCGAAAGAATGAACCGCCTGTTGTCGGTTCTATTTTGAAAGAGTAGAGCCGGTCATCTCCCTGCTTTATGATACAGGTGAAGCCCACCTCTACATTTCCATGGCCGATTTCGTAGTCTATGTAGTTGTAGCGCCTCCGGTCAAACCATATCTGATAGGTCAGCCCGTTTTTCATTTTCTTTTTGAAGTCGCCTTTTTTCAGCCGCTTCCAGCCCTTTTCCTCCAGGCCCAAGCCTTTCCACAGGTAGTCCAGAAGCTCCTGAAATATATCTGCCGGGCGTTTTTGCTCCACGGTCTCCACCTCCTGACGAATCTTCTTTAATAATCCAGCAGAATGGGCACCTGCTGCTCCTCCGCAAACCGCATGGCCCGCCAGAACATGGAGAAGACAAACTTGGCCAGGGATTGAGTGTCATACTGGGTGTGTTCTGGGATGTCTGCCTTGCTGTACTGTCCATCTGAGTCTATGGTTCCGTCTACCGGGTATCCCTCCGTGTCTGCCCAGCCAAGGATGGTGTCCTCATCGGCCTGCCATGCCAGCTGGTTCAGCTTTTCCAGCTCCTTCCGCAGTCCGCCCAAGGTGGCGATCATCGTCTGATCATCGGTGGGCAGAGGGCCTTGGAATAGAAAGCTGTCGGTGAGGGGAAGCCACCAAGTCGCGCCCCGAAGCAGGGACCACACCCGCTCCTCGTCCGATGCAAGGCGGGCAATCAGGGGATGCTCCCCGAAGTCCCAGTCCTTCTCCACGGTGAGAGGCACCGGTTCCTCGTATGTATGACAGGCGGCCACCAGCAGCATAGCGCCAAAGGCATCCCAATCCGGCTTATCGGTGTAATAGGCCGCTCGTTGTCCTCCGGCCATGGAGTGTAGTGCGGCTGGTTCGGCTGGGAAATGGCGGCTAAGATCTGATCCCGCCAGTCCTCCACTGCCGCCTGGATCTCAGCCGGGGACAGCTCCTCCTCGTTGTCGGCGGGTTCTCCATCCGGGGTGATCCGGTTAAAGGTGTATCCGTTTTCCTCCGCCCACTGCTGAACAACAGTTTTCCAGTTGTGAGAATAGTACCGGGTCAGCGGCCCGGCGTAAATATCAAGTCCCATAGCAATGTCTCCTTTTCTGTTATGCAGTCATTCTTTTGCTGGAGCGAACATCTGGTCAATCTTCTCCAGATCGTATTCCAAAATCCAGTCATGAAATTGATGATAGAGAGGCAATAGCAGCTTCTGTGAGCCGCCCAGCACATCCAGCCCACGGTCATCGTACAAATGGTAGAGGAACGGCCCCGGCCCAGCCAGATAGACGCTGGACACAAAGCCGTTCCAGCCGCCGATGTCCCCCAGAATGATTTCCCGAAGAAGCAGCTCTGGTTGAAAGCTGATCTTGCTGAGATCCCAGTAAAACTGCACTTGTGCATGGGTATCCCCATCTTCATCCTGCTCTGTGGCCGAAAGTTGTTCATCGGGAACTGGGAGGCCCACTCGCTGCCGGATAACGGTCAGCAGGGACTCGGCGGGTTCTTCATCGGGATACCCGTCGATCCGCAGAAGGTCCGGCACCGCCGGAAGTGCCCGATAGATCGCGGCGGCTCGGTCCAGCGCCCCCTGAACATAAGCGGGGTTGGTTTTCAGCTTCGCCGCACGCCTATCCAGATAGATTGGTTCCTCCCCGCCGATCTTAAAACGAATGCCCACCGGTGCATGGTAGAACAGAGGGTGTTCCAGCCCAGCCATGCCCAGATCATGTAAAATGTGTTCAAACCGCTTTGCCAGCATGGTATCCCTCCGTTCTCATGTCATTTCATACAGCAGAGCAGCATCGCCCTGCACCAGTTCCAGATGGGAGCGCAGCGTATTAAGCCCGCTTTGCACCGCCTCGGTGGCAGATCCAGTCCGGGGCAATTTCAGCGGCCAGCTCCGGGAGATCCTGCTCCCGCAGAGCTGCCAGCAGTTGAGACGCCAGCTCTCCCTCCAGCAGAGCGCAGTCCAGGGTGTCTTCCGTCTGGGGAGCAGGAAAACGGACATCCAGATCCAGTTCGCTCTCACACCAGTCCCAGATGGCCATATAGACCGCGCCGGAGCAGTCACCGTCGGACAACTCCTGCCGCTGGTTATTTTTTATCAGATAAAAGGACGCGATCTGTGACATGGTGGTTCCTCCTAAATGTTATTCGCTTCCATCAGCCCTTCGGCCTGCAACCGGATCACATAGAAAGCCCGCACCCAGTCCAGTTCCTGCTCCATGGAGTCCTCCAAAGCCAGCAGGCGGCGCTTGCCAAGCCTGCGATCCAGAAGGGCAAAGATACGGACAAGGGGATTCTCGCTGACAAGGCTTTTCTCGATGCTCTGGTTGTCAAAGATCCCAAACGCCTCATAGAACACCTTTTGGTCAAAGGTGCCCTGCTCCAGCGCATAGGCATGAGCCTGATTGATGGCCTCTTTTGCGGAGTCGTGATCTTTCAGCGTGGTGGAGCGCAAGTGATGAAATTTCGTCCACACATTTTCAAAATAGGTGTAGTAGTTGCTCCGCAGCACTTCCACGCCGTCCACACGAATGGCGGCCCGGCCCTCATGGTCGGCGCTTTTGCTGTAACTGGTGGCAAAATACTGGATGTGGCCCCGGAGTGCCGGGCACAGGTAGTCATTCTCCAATTTGTTCCGGATTCCACTCCAAGTGGATACTCTACTGTTTGACATAGGTGTTGTTTCCTTTCTGCTGATTCCTACTGCTTTTGGAGATACTCCCGGAAGCATTCGATGAACTCCCGATTCCGCTTAGGGACATCGAACCCCTTCCGATGGGGGAAGAACCCCTCCTGTTCCACATCGTCCAGCAGCTTGGGCAGATTGGAAAACCGGGCAAAGAATGGTAGTGCATAGTCCTGGATCTGCCCGGAAATTTCCTGGATAGAGCGTTCCCGCTCCAGCAGAGTAGATACCTCATAGCGGGGGAAGTCATCATACCGGTGGGTCAGCCGGGCGATGGAGGTACCCACGATACCATCATAGGTTTCCTCCGTCCCTTCCTGCTCACTGCGCCACTGGGCAATCACCGGGGAACTCACATCGAAGAAGGCAGTAAAAGTGGTGGAGCCAAAGCGGATGGAGGGGGAAAAGTAAAAGGAGAACACAAAGATGCCGTCTTTTTTGTAGATGTCATTTTTGCTCTTGCGGTATTTGTAGCCCAGCGGGTTCAAAGGCTCCGCGATCCGCTCACAGGTATAGACGAAGATCTCACGGGGCTTGGTTCCCTTGGGAAAATCCTTCTTCTCCATGTTGCCACCTCAATCAAAATCCATCCAGACCAGGTGTTTTCCGCAGTGGAGGCACTGGAACAGATAGCATTGCAGATGCCCGCCATTGACGGATTCCTGAATCATTTTCTTCTGTTCGTCATCCCACATGGGATCGTCCAACACTTCCTCGATCACACCCAGCGCCCGCAGTTCTCTGGCACCCACATGGCCAGGTAGGCGCAGTAGTCGCCACAGTGGGCGCGCCAGTATTCCTGCTGCCAACCGGAGTAGCCGGGAGTTCGGTGGATGAGCTCGTCCAGCTTCTCTGGATCGTCTACACCATTATCCAGAGAGCAATCGTCCTGGAAGCAGCCGTCATATTTCCGGGCTGCTTCGCCACTGGAGATACACTCCGGGCACAGATACTCAATATCCTCCACAGCGTAAAAGGGGCCTGTATAGAAAATATGGGTCGTCTTGCCGCAGCAGTCGCAGACAACGCCGTCTGCGGATTCCTCAAAAGCCCCAGTTTCCAGAGGGTTTGGGTGATACCGGAAGGCGGGCAGGCCCAGCTGGGCCTGCCGTTCCTTTTCTTTCTGCTTTTCCTCCGGCGTTTTGGGCTTGGGGAGAGCATAATGATTGCCCCAGTTTTCCGCATAGTCCTTCAGCGTGCCCAGCCGCTTGAGGGTCTTTTTATCGGAACGATTTCCGATTTGGCAGAGCAGTTCATAGGCATCCTTTTTGAAGTCCAGTAGATCATACACATCCACCAGCACTTCTTTGGCCTGCTGATCCTCACTCTGCTCAAGTTCTTCCTTGAAGGTATATAGAGCGCGGACATTGTCTGGACCTTCATTGGTCGCAACAAACTGTTTTTTTAGTTCGATATAGGTTTTCTGATATTCTGTCATTGGTCGCACCTCCCATCAATCCCACCAGAAGTACCAGACGGTGGACTGCCACAGGACATCTGCCAAGGAGCCAATGCTTCCATCCTCATTCTGATCCAGATCTGGCAGAAACCATATTGCTCCACAGCCACCTCCATAGCTCTTTCCTTGGAGATCGGAGTTGGAAGTTCAAACTCCAATTCATCGTGGCTCATGGCGGCAGGGATGGCACCATGTTGCTCGAACCAATATTTCGCCACTGCCATCAGGTCCGGTGTGTCGGGACACTCATTCCAATTTCCAAAGGCAGGTAGGCGAAGATCTCCCAGGGGTTCTTTACCGGAATTTTAGCCAGAATGAGCGGATATGTCATTCCGGTATCATCGTTCCAATAGTTTGCGAAGCGGTCGTTGGGTTCTCCGCCCTCCATCTCGCCCAGGACTTCCTCCTCCCAGTCCAGATCATCGTCCTCGGCTTCTTCCTTGCGCTGGCCGGTCAATTCCTCCAAAATCGCCTTTCCGTCCTTAACAGGAGCGGAGAGCATCTTCTTCCGGTACTCCTCTACCGTTTTGAGGTCAAATTCATAGCAGTCCGCATCATGCTCCGGGTCGGCGTTCATCACCAGACACTCCAACAGCGTTTCATCATCCGCCTGGATAAGCACGGGAACAAAGCCCTCCCGTACCCCCAGCCGCTGGGCGTAGCTGTATGCCGACATGATGGGGTCATCATCTGCCATGGATGGGAAATAGGTACACTCGCAGTCCAGATACTCCATGATGGCCTGAGCAACCTCGGAAGGCTCCAGCGTATCCTCGTCGAAGTCCTGTCCCTGCCAGTTTTCAAAGCGTTCCTCAATCACTTGAGCCATGGTCTGATAGTATTTCTCATCAAATGGGATGAATAAGTATGCCTCCTGTTGAAATTCATTGGAGTGGTATCGGGACGGACCAAAATATTTCAGGCATAGTCATCAATGTCGGCAGGATAGTAGGGGCTGTCGCCCTCTCCGTAGTAATAGCCTGCAAAGGCACGGCCTTGCTGATTGAACAGCACAGAGAACAGACAGCCGTCCAGCTCATCCCGGATAAACTCCCTCAGATCCACATTGGCAGGATCAGCTTTGACCTGTTTGGTCACTTCGCTGTATTCTTTCAAGAAGTCCTCGCCCATCAGGTCGTGCTCCATACACCAGCGCAGGTAGATGGCCATGTGGTTATAAGCATTGATGGGGTCAATAGGCAGTTCCTTCTCCTCAATGCTCTCGATATGATAGGAAGCGTCGTCCATCTCACCGTCAAAATTATCATTGGAAAGGGTGCCACGGGTGATCGCATTCTGGCGAGTGGGGTTTACAACAAAACTGATCCCCCTCATCTTGTTCAGCAGAGCGTCTACATCATGTTCCAGTTTATAGTCCAACTCGTCCTCATAAAGCGGAATGACCTGATAGAAGTTGACCTCCTCGCCGCCCGGCAGGGTGCAGACCTCGCCGCCCTCCTCTGTACTTTGGGGGCCGGTGAGAATGGCGGCACACAGCTTCGTATTTTCCGCAAAGTTCTCCTTGTTATCCATGGTATGTCCAAAGCCCAGCCATGTATCGCTGGCAATGGGAAGGCGGGCCAAGGATTTCAGCAGGCGGATGGGCCAGTACCACTTTTCGTCTTTCATGGACTCCTGATCCAGCTTCCAGTCCGCAGGCAGGGCAATGGCCAGCTCCGCCCGCTCCAGCTTATATTCCGCCAGTTCCTCCGGCACATTCATCCGGTGAGCGCCCATGCCCATGGTGACCAGGGTGCAGTAGTCCCGCTCCTCAGAGGGCGGCACCACGCAGATGTCCACATGGATGTCGGGAGAAACCAGCTCATGGAACACATTCTCGAACTTGCCGAAATACTGCTCAATGTGCCCCTCGACGGCTTCCATCTCCTCCTCGGTGTAGACTTCGGGATTACTGAATTCTTCCTCATCCTGCGTGTCATCATTGTCTGAGTGGTCGCAGCTGTCATACTCCGGATCTCCCTTTATAGGCTCGTAACCGATCTTCAGGGTCATCTGTTCCTCCGGCAGGGAGACGCCGGGGCTGCGGGTGATGGTGTGCTTATCGTCCGCAGAAAAACCGATGGTCTCGCCGTCTTGCAGTGTCACATCACACGCCAGCACATAGGAGGCAAGGCTGGCCAAAAAGTCCCGCAGTTCCTCCGGCTCAGCGTCGGTGTTCAACACCTCCATTTCCTCCTTGCCAAACACATCCATGCCGTAGGTGTAGCCGTTTAGGCCCCCCTCGCTCCGGTACAGGCCGAACCAAACCCAGTTGAAGATGGGCAGTTCGTCCTCTTTGAGCATATCGGCAAGGCCTCATAGAAACGAGGCTCAAATACCACGCCGCTGGTGTAGACACCGGTGGCATATTTCTGCTTGCAGCACACTGCCATCGCCTTAGTGAACAGCTTACCCCGTTCCAGCAGTTTTTCCTCCTCGCCCAATACAGCCACCACGATATGGGCCTTGTGCGCTTTGGCCACCTCTACGGCCTCTGGCCACATATAGTTGTTTTCGGCGTTGATCTCCGCTTCATTGTCCGGGATGTGACCGTGGAAGAGTGTCACGATCAGCATCATGCCGCCGACCCGCATTACCACAGCGTCATCGCTGTTCTCATCATCTTCGTCGCCCTCATCCGGCTCCTCATCTACGATGCCCCATTCTTCCCGCAGATTCCGGATCAACTGCTCCTTGTCCCATTCCGCTTTGGAGAGGAGCACAGATCCGGCAAAGGAACCCTTATGGTCAGTTTCCTCCTCGTCAGCGTCATCCTCAAGATCCTCTACATCTTCATCCGGATCATAGAGGGATTCATGCTCCAGTCCGCGGATAAATTCCTCAAAGCTATCTGCCAGATGGGTGATTTTATAGTCATTTTCCTGATCCACATGGACTACCGCAGGCTCTCCCTGGGGCCGCAAGCTCGGTAGTCCAGGAAATCATATCGTGTCCGGCGCTTGGACAGTCGCAGATGGCCACACCGATGGCAGGATACTCCCACTCATCGATCATAAACTGGCTGCCCAGCTCTCCGCAGAGGGAGCAGCTCTTTTCCCGTCCGATTCCGAAAATGCC
>ENA-OQMZ01000485-OQMZ01000485.1-human-gut-metagenome-genome-assembly--contig:-NODE-485-length-17040-cov-1.638858_pt1 | contig 17040 bp, 24 predicted proteins | sample MGYA00242621_ERZ504862 | MGnify/ENA primary metagenome ERZ504862 (study PRJEB26092, sample SAMD00036393) | human gut metagenome | host: Homo sapiens | study: EMG produced TPA metagenomics assembly of... | reverse complement strand
GACACGAATGGTGGAGGGAACAGAGAACCCAGATTGGTACAATGAAGGCTCTGGGATACGGCAAGTATGCGATTGCATCCAAATATCTGCTGTATGCCTTTCTTGCCACAGTGGAGGCAGTATCCTGGGAATTCTGATCGGAGAGAAAATCCTGCCCTGGGTTATTATTAACGGGTATGGCATTATGTACAAGGGAATGATGAACAATATTCAGATCCGTTATGAATTTAAATTTGCAATGATAGCAGCAGGTGCGGCAACTGTGTGTACCGTCGGAGCCACCATTTTCTCCTGTTACAGGGCTCTGGCGAACTCCGCATCACTGATGCGTCCCCCTGCTCCCAAAGAGGTAAGAGAATCCTGCTGGAACGGATTCCATTTTTCTGGAAGCATCTGAATTTCACATGGAAATCTACGCTGAGAAACCTTTTCCGATATAAAAAACGTTTCTTTATGACGATTTTCGGTATTTCGGGAAGTATGGCGCTGATGCTGGTAGGCTTTGGACTCAGGGATTCCATTATGGATATTGCCAGACGGCAATATCAGGAGCTTCAGCATTATACAGGAACGATCATTGATGATGAGGATGCAACAGATAAGGAGAGACAGGAACTGGATGAGTTCCTGAAAAATAACAGCCAGATCGAGAGATATACCCATGTGCAGTTTACCAAGATGAGTGTTCCAAGAAATAAATCCAATATCAGCGTATATGTTTATGTGCCTGAGAATCTTGAGACCTTTAATAAGGATGTGACTCTTCAGGACAGAAAGACAAAAGAGAAGTATAAGCTGACGGATGCAGGTACAGTGATCAGTGAGAAGACGGCTGCTCTGACAGGGCTGAAAGTCGGGGATACCATGACCATCACAAAGGATGGGAAAAATTATGAGACAAAGATCGCAGCAGTGACAGAGAATTACATGGGACATTATATTTATATGACAGGAAATGTCTATGAACAGACCTTCGGGGAGAAGCCGAACTATTCTGCAACTGTATTCACGGTAAAAGAGGAATATAAAGAGTCAGAATCTGAGGTGGGAAATGAAATCCTGAAGCATCCGGCTGCGTTAAGCATCAGCTATACCAGCAGTCTGGAGGCTCAGCTTCACAGAATGCTGGGGGCATTGGATACGGTTATCATAGTGCTGATCATTCTGCAGGAATGCTTGCTTTCGTGGTTCTGTATAATCTGAACAATGTCAATATTACGGAACGCCAGAGAGAACTGGCAACCCTGAAGGTACTGGGATTCTATGATACTGAGGTTTCTGCCTATGTGTACAGGGAGAATGTTATCCTTACCCTCATCGGCGTGCTGGCAGGGGCTGTATTCGGAATCTTTTTGCACAGATATATTATCCGCACTGTGGAAGTGGATGCGGTCATGTTCGGAAGAAATATTAATCCTGTCAGTTTCCTGTACTGCGGACTGCTGACAATTGGATTCTCCATGATCGTAAATCTGTTTATGCATCAGAAATTAAAGAAGATTGATATGGTAGAATCCCTGAAAAGTGTGGAATAAACGATCTGTCGCTTTATTGCGGAAAAGAAGAAATTGTTTTTCTGTGGTTTTTAAATATGTAGTCAAACGGATAGAATGGATAAGAGGAAGAAAGGGGAATATTATCATGGGAACAGCAAATCAGATAGAGCAGGAATTAATGAACTATATATCCGATCATAAAATCAGGAACACGCATTCACATCATCTGCCAGAACAGGCGATGGTGGATTTTGATCTGGATAAGCTGATAAATAATACGTATTTACAATGGCAGCAGGTAACTCCGGGGACAACAGCAGAAAGCAGGAATGCATATCTGGAAAAAACACGATATAAATCTTATTTTGTCTGGCTTCAAAAGGCAATCGGGGAGTTGTATGGAATATCGGAGCCGATCACAGCTCAGAACTGGGATCAGATTTCAGATCAGATCAGAAAAGCGCATCAAAATCCCGACTTTTACATGGATGTACTGAAAAATAAGTGTAAGTATCAAAAAGTAATCGTAGATACCTACTGGAATCCGGGCTCTGACAATGGAAGACCGGAACTGTTTACGCCTGCTTTTCGACTGGATTTGTTCTTTTTGGGCTATAAAAAAGGACTTCGCAATCATGACGGTGTATCACTGGAAGAGAACTTCGGTGAGCTGCCGGACAATTTACAGGATTATGTGGAGTGGGTCAGAAAGTGGATCATACAAAAAAGAGTGAGGGCTGTGTGGCCTTAAAAATAGCGATGGCCTATGAGCGCAGTCTTCATTTTGAAAAAGTGACGCGGGAGCAGGCTGAAAGGGTATTCCGTTTAAAAGAGTCGGATATAACCCAGGAAGATATCAGATGTTTTCAGGACTATTTGTTCTGGAAATATGTGAAATTGCGGCGGAAGTGTCACTTCCATTACAATGTCACACAGGAATGGGGCAAGTTATAGATACGAATATACTGCAGTTGAACAATGTGATAAAAAATAATCCGAAACGAAATTTGTGCTACTGCATTGTGGCTTTCCATGGGTGGATGATCTTTTTTCCATAGTAGACGGATATCCGAATCTATATCCGGATCTGACATGGCTTCCAATCTTATCCTACACCGCATCAAAACGTGTAATGCATCAGTTGATCGAGATGTCCCAGATTGATAAAATCTGCTGGGGATGTGATACGTGGACAGTAGAGGAAAGTTATGGCTCCCTTCTTGCATTCCGTTTTTCACTGTGTAGTGTTCTGAGAGAAAAAATAGAGGACGGATATCTTTCCGTAAATAATGCAAAGGATATTATTGATAAAATTTTGTTCGACAATGCGGGAAAAATATACGTATGACATCAGATAAATTTGTGAAAACCGGAGAAACGTTCTTGACAAGAAAGCCTTTTTTCATTATAGTAGAATCCAGAAAAAGGCTGTGAAAAAGAGGAGTAGGCGGTAATGCCCCACAGAGAGGGAAGCTTATAAGCTGGAAGGTTTCCCGGGAACAGAAGTGCTGAAGGTAGCTTTGGAGCCGGGAGGCTGAAGTGAGTGTGTATGAATCATATCAGAGTTATATACGCGCATGGTAGGTTTTCACGTATCCCGCGTTAAGGGAATGAGAGACAAACTAAGGTGGTACCGCGATCTATGTCGCCCTTTGCACGTATAATGCGTGTGAGGGGCGTTTTTTATCGAATAAGTTTATGACACAGTTATCTGGCTGGATGCGGAAAGCGAAGTCAGTATGCTTATTTGTTTGGTTGTCAGGGTGACTGCTTTATAACGGAGTAATCCGTAGATACTTTAGTTTCAGATATATAATTAGGAGGACATTATGAGCAAAGAACTTGCAAAAACTTACGATCCTAAGGGAATCGAAGAGCGTCTTTACACAAAATGGATGGACAATGGATATTTCCATGCAAAAGTAAATCCGGACAAGAAACCGTTTACCATTGTTATGCCGCCGCCAAACGTAACCGGCCAGCTTCACATGGGACATGCGCTGGATGAAACCATGCAGGATATCCTGATCCGTTTCAAGAGAATGCAGGGCTATGAAGCATTATGGCAGCCGGGAACTGACCATGCAGCTATCGCTACAGAGGTTAAGGTTATCGACAAGCTGAAAAAAGAAGGTATCGACAAACACGATATCGGCCGTGAGGAATTCTTAAAACATGCGTGGGCATGGAAAGAGGAGTACGGCGGAAAGATCATCAATCAGTTAAAGAAACTGGGTGCTTCCGCAGACTGGGAGAGAGAACGTTTCACAATGGATGAGGGATGTTCCAAAGCAGTACAGGAAGTATTTATCAAATTATATGAAAAAGGCTATATCTACAAAGGTTCCAGAATCATCAACTGGTGTCCTGTATGCCAGACTTCCATCTCTGATGCAGAGGTTGAGCATGAGGATCAGGACGGATTCTTCTGGCACATCAATTACCCGATCGTAGGGGAAGAGGGACGTTTCGTAGAGATTGCAACTACTCGTCCGGAAACTCTGCTGGGTGATACTGCTGTTGCCGTAAATCCGGAAGATGAGCGTTACAAAGATCTTATCGGCAAGATGCTGAAGCTTCCTCTTACAGACAGAGAGATTCGGTGATCGCTGATGAATATGTAGACAAAGAATTCGGAACAGGATGTGTAAAGATTACACCTGCTCATGACCCTAATGACTTCGAGGTTGGACGCCGTCACAATCTGGAAGAAATCAACATCCTGAATGATGATGCAACTATCAATGAACTTGGCGGAAAATACGCCGGTATGGACCGTTATGAAGCACGTAAGGCAATGGTAGCAGATCTGGATGCACTTGGACTTCTGGTAAAAGTAGTTCCGCACAATCACAGCGTTGGAACGCATGACCGTTGTGGTACAACCGTAGAACCAATGATCAAACCACAGTGGTTTGTAAAGATGGATGAGATGGCAAAAGCTGCGATCAAAGCACTGGATGACGGAGATCTGAAATTCGTTCCGTCCCGTTTTGACAAGACTTATCTTCACTGGCTTGAGAACATCCGTGACTGGTGTATTTCCAGACAGTTATGGTGGGGACACAGAATCCCGGCTTATTACTGCGATGAGTGTGGTGAAGTAGTAGTTGCAAGAGAAATGCCTGAGAAATGCCCGAAATGTGGATGTACACATCTTCATCAGGATGAGGATACACTGGATACATGGTTCAGTTCTGCATTATGGCCATTCTCCACACTTGGCTGGCCGGACAAAACACCGGAACTGGAATACTTCTATCCGACAGATGTTCTTGTAACAGGATACGACATCATCTTCTTCTGGGTTATCCGTATGGTATTCTCTGCTCTGGAGCAGACAGGTGAGGTTCCGTTCCATCATGTACTGATCCATGGTCTGGTACGTGATTCCCAGGGACGTAAGATGAGTAAGTCTCTTGGAAACGGTATCGATCCGCTGGAAGTTATTGATAAATACGGTGCAGATGCTCTTCGTCTGACACTGATGACAGGTAATGCACCTGGAAACGACATGCGTTTCTATTGGGAAAAAGTAGAAAGCAGCCGTAACTTCGCAAACAAGATCTGGAATGCTTCCCGTTTCATTATGATGAACCTGGACGGCAAAACAGTTACAGAACCTGAGAACTTAAATGATCTCTGCGCAGAAGATAAATGGATTCTGTCTCACTTAAATACAGTGATCCGTGAAGCAACAGAGAATATGGAGAAATATGAGCTGGGTATCGCCGTACAGAAGTTTATGATTTCCTGTGGGATGAGCTTTGCGACTGGTACATTGAGATGGCCAAAGTTCGTCTGTGGAAAGCAGAGGAAGATCCGAAAGCTGCCAACGATGCACTCTGGACATTAAGAACAGCATTGACAGAAGGACTGAAACTTCTTCATCCGTATATGCCATTTATCACAGAGGAAATCTACTGTACACTTCTTCCGGAAGAAGAGTCCATTATGATCTCCGACTGGCCGGTATACAGAGAAGAGAGAAACTTCCCGGATGCTGAAAAAGCAATCGAAGGCTTCAAAGAGGTTGTAAGAGGCATTCGTAATACCAGAACAGAAATGGACGTTCCGAACAATCGCAAGACAAGCCTGCATATCGTTGCAAAAGATGCTGATACAGCAGCAATGTATGAGAACAGCAAGAAATCCTTTGTAAATCTTGCATTTGCAAAAGAAATTCTTGTACAGACAGACAAGAACGGAATCAGCGATGATGCAGTTTCTGTAGTTGTTTCCAACGCAGTTGTATACATGCCGTTAGAAGACCTGATTGATAAAGAGAAAGAAATCGAGCGTCTGACAAAAGAAACAGAGCGTCTCACAAAAGAGATCGCAAGATGCGAAGGTATGCTGAATAATCCGAACTTCGTAAACAAGGCACCTGCTTCCAAAGTTGATGCGGAGAAGGATAAACTTGCAAAATACAAAGAAATGATGGATAAGGTTAAAGGACAGTTAGAGCAGCTTAAGAAATAAGGGAGTGTTTAGATGAAATTGTATAAGATTTGTAACAAAATCTCCCTTTTACTCCATGTACTTGCCAGCGCAGCGGGATATTTTGTTATGGAGGCAATCTGCCGTCACTCGTTTATAGAAGCCTGGAATTATATGACACAGAGACCTCTGGTTTTTGCATATAATGCGGCATTCATTTTTACCTCGTCACTAATTGTTTATCTGTTTCACAGGAGAGTGTTCTGGAGAATCCTTGTGACATTGTTTTGGCTGATACTGGCCATTATCAATGGTGTTCTCCTTCTCAACCGTGTTACACCGTTTACAGGACCGGATTTGCATCTGATCACAGATGCAATGAAGATTGCCAACAAATATCTGCCTGTTGCAGGCGTTGTGGCAGTCTGCATCCTGTTTGGGATTCTTGTTATTTTACTGCTGATGCTGCTTATTAAAGGACCGAAGTATCAGAAAAAGATTAAATATCGCTACAATATTCCTCTGATCTTGCTGGCTGTTGCTCTTTTTGCAGGAAGTACACAACTGGCACTGGAGAAGAGGGTACTTTCCAATTACTTTGGAAATATTGCTTTTGCATATGAGGATTATGGATATCCTTACTGTCTGGCAACTACGATTTTTAATACGGGAATCAGCTGTCCGAGAGATTATTCTGAGAAAGAAATCAAAAGAATTGAGAAGACGGAAAAGAATCTTCCGGAAACGCAGGAAGAAAAGCGGCCGAATATTCTGTTTTTGCAGTTAGAATCATTCTTTGATCCTACGCTGGTTAATTACCTGGATATTTCAGAAGACCCGATTCCGACCTTCCGTAAGCTGATGAAGGAATATTCTTCAGGATATTATAAGGTTCCGTCTGTCGGTGCAGGTACTGCCAATACGGAATTTGAATCCATTACAGGAATGAGTATGCATTATTTTGGACCTGGGGAATATCCTTATAAGAGTATTCTTAGAGAGACTACATGTGAGAGTGCACCTTATGTACTGAAGAATCTGGGCTATACCACCCATGCGGTTCATAATAATGAGGCAAACTTCTATGGAAGAAGATCTATTTTCCCGAATCTCGGATTTGATACTTTTACTTCTGAAGAGTACATGGCAAGAGAGAACGAGAAGAATCCAAATGGCTGGGTAAAGGATGAGTCCTGACAGATGAAATCCTGAAATGTCTGGATTCTACTGAGGGACCGGATTATGTATATACTATTTCCGTACAGGGACATGGTGCGTATCCGGATGAGCAGATCCTGGAGGATCCTGAGATTACAGTTTCCGGTGCACCGACTGAGGAAGAGAACAATAAATGGGAATATTACGTAAATGAGATCCATGAGATGGATAATTTTGTCAAAGAGCTGACAGACAAGCTTGCAGATTATCCTGAGGATGTGGTTCTTGTTATGTACGGTGACCACCTTCCGACTATGGGATTGACTGTGGAGGACCTGAAGAACAAGTATCTGTTCCAGACAGAGTATGTGATGTGGGATAACTTCGGACTTAAGAAAAAGAATGAAAATCTTGCAGCATACCAGATGGCGGCAGAGGTTATGGATCGTGTGGGAATCCATGAGGGAACTGTTTTCCGCTATCATCAGGCAAGAAGAAATACCAGAAATTATCAGGTGGATCTGGAAACCTGCAGTATGACCTCCTTTATGGAAAGAGATATTCCTACGGGGAAAGCGGCGAAAGTCCTTATCTGCGTACCAGAATGCGTATGGGAATCTATGATGTGACTCTGGATTCCATTCAATGTATCTCTGAGGCAGATCATACATATTACATTAAGGGAACGGAATTTACGCCGTCCAGTGAAATCAAGCTGAACGGAGAATGGTATGATACGGTCTATATCAATCCGACTACGTTGATGATCACAGGTACGGAGCTGAATGATTTTGACAGGCTTGCGGTGATCCAGCGAAGCAACAGTTCGACGCGAAAACCGCTGAGCAAGAGTTATGACCGGTCCTGCTATGCACTTTATTCAAATAATAAATGGAAATTAACAGAAAGTGCCGGTACGAATGAAAATTAATCCATAATTTTGTCGGATAAAATATTACGATTGGTACTGGACATCTTCCACCACTATTATATAATGTTAGAGTAACTAAATACATTATAGATAAGTGGTGGAATTTTTTATGAATTACGAAGAAGCAGTTGCTTATATTGATGAAACTCCGAAATTTACAAAGAAGAACAGTCTGGATCACACAAAGGAATGTCTGAGAAGTTGGTAATCCTCAGGATAAGTTTAAGGTGATCCATGTGGCAGGAACTAATGGAAAGGGAAGTACATGTGCGTTTCTGACCTCTGTTCTGAGAGAGGCGGGATATTCCTGCGGATTATTTACTTCTCCTCATCTGGTGGAGATCAATGAACGCTTCCAGATCAATGAGGTGAATATTGATAATGATACTTTCCTGAAGGCCTTTGAGAAAGTAAAGGTACTTGCGGATGAACTGGTTGCAGAAGGAAGCTATCATCCGACTTATTTTGAGATGCTTTTTCTGATGGGGATGGTGATCTTTGCAGAGGCAGGTGTTGATTATGTGACTCTGGAAACAGGACTGGGCGGAAGAATGGATGCGACTACTGCTGTGGAGAATCCTGTTGCCTGTGTGATCACATCGATCAGTCTGGATCATATGCAGTATCTGGGAGATACAGTTGCCAAAATCGCAGGAGAAAAGGCCGGGATCATTGTGCCGGGGGTACCGGTAATCTATGACGGAAACGACCCGGATGCAGCAGAAGTGATCCGTGCCAGAGCAGAAGAACTGGGAAGCCCTGCTTATGAAGTGAAGAGATCAGATACAGAAGTGCTCAGAAATACTTCGGCGGGAATTGATTTTGCATTTCGGAATGAGTATTATAAGGATATGGTTTTCTCCATTCCGTTTATTGCAAAGTATCAGGTGATGAACAGTGCACTTGCATTAAAGACGATTGAGGTTCTGCAGAATGTGATTTCTGTATCTATGGATCAGATCCATGTGGGAATTGCCGGAACACGCTGGCAGGGAAGAATGGAAACAGTGCTTCCGGGTGTGATCGTGGACGGTGCTCACAATGAGGACGGGGTAGAGAAATTTGTAGAGACAGCAGAACATTTTCAGAAAGAATGTCCGCTGACTTTGCTTTTTTCAGCAGTAGATGACAAAGATTATACAGATATGATACATACGATCTGTAGCAGGATCACGTTCCGTCAAGTGGTAGTAACCTCTGTTGGCGGATATCGCCAGGTTCCTGCTGAGAGATTTGCAAAGCTTTTTACAGAAGCAGGTGCTTCTTCTGTGGAAGTAGTGGAGGATGTTGAGAAAGCCTTTGGTAGAGCACTGGAAGTAAAGGGGGATGACGGAATGCTCTTCTGCGTGGGTTCCCTGTATCTTGTCGGTGAGATTAAAGATGTGATCAGGAGAAATAAGAATGATAGATTATGAAGAGGAACTGAAGAAATTTGAACCTTGTCTGGATGTGGCAGATGCGGAGGGTGCGATTTATGAGAGAGAACTGACGGATATCCTGGATATTCTTCAGGAAGTTCTCCGCGAAGCAAGAGTGGCAGACGGGTAAAATAAGGAGATACACATGAATTGTATGAATTGTGGCGCATTTCTGGTGGACAAAGATCTGGATTACTGCCCGAAATGTGGATGTAATGTGCTGATCCAGAAAAAAGGTAGATTACCTTTCCAGACAGTATTACAACCGGGGGCTTGAGAAAGCCAGTGTCCGCGATCTTTCAGGGGCGATTGACTGTCTGAAGCAGAGTCTTATTTATAATAAGCATAACATTCAGGCGAGAAATCTTCTTGGACTGGTATATTTTGAGACAGGGGAGGTGGTTGCCGCACTCAGTGAATGGGTGATCAGTAAGAATCTTCAGCCATCCAGAAATCTGGCATCAGAATATATTAACAAGCTGCAGGCGAACTCCAATAAGCTTGAGGCGATCAATGAAACGATCAGAAAGTATAATGATGCCTTAAACCTGTGCAGGGAAGGTCATGAGGATATGGCTGCGATCAGGCTGAAGAAGATTCTCATACAGAATCCAAAACTGATCAAAGGTTACCATCTTCTGGCACTTGTACAGATGAAAGAGGGGGAATATAACAAGGCAAGAAAGACGTTAAGGAAAGCCGCGCGGATTGATAAAACAAATACAACAACCCTTCGTTTTTTGAGAGAGATTGACGAACAGACAGGAGTATCCACACGTCTGGAACGTCAGAATAAAAGAAACAGGAAGCTGTGGACAGCAGTGAGAATGATATGGCAATCCAGATTCCTCAGTATAAAGAAAAAGGAAGGATTCCGCTGTTTTTTACACTGGTTGCCGGATTTTGTGCAGGATTGCTGGCGTTTTATCTTCTGGCTGTTCCTGCCATACGTCAGGGAATCTACAGGGAAGCGAATCAGCAGATTATGAAATACAGTGATGCAGTGTCCAGTCAGGGAGCTGAGCTGACCAAGGCACAGAGTCAGGCTCAGGAATCTGGAGACACAGTTGAGGCGGCCTCCAAACAGATAGAGGAAGAGAAGAAAAAAAGCAGCAGTTATGAGGCTCTGATCGAGGCGTACTCAGCATTGCAGCAACAGAATACAGATGAAGCGGCATTGAAGATACAGAATGTTTATGCGGATTTGCTGCCTGCGGATCTGAAAGGAATTTACAATACGATCTGTAACACTACAGGTACGACCGGGATCGAAGGAACTACAGATGCGAAAGTCGCAGACGGAACCGGCAGTGCTGACAGCGCAGAGGGAGATGCTTCTTCAGATTCAGCGGAAGATGGAAGTTATGACGATGGTTCCTATGACAGTGGGGAATATGATGATGGTTCTTACGATAATTCTGATGGTGATTCGGCAGATGATGGAAGTTACGACACCGGTGATTATGACGATTCCGGATACTGATACCGGGTTTTCATTTTGATGTGGCAGAAGACATGAAGTATTATAAGAAGATGTAAAGATACAAAAGAGATGCATGGAAGTCATGTGTCTCTTTTTTTTACCGAATCAAGTAGGAGGCTGCGAAAAGCAATAAACAGTTATTTGATGTAGAGCTACACTGCAAAGTGGATTGCGAACATTCGCCTGACAAAAAGTGAGGAGGGATATGATGGAGAACAGATTTGAAATACAGGGAAATTCCCTGATCATTCATTTACCGAAAGAGGTAGATCATATGGTGACAGACGAGATACGCAGAGATTCAGATGATATTATACGGAAAAAATATATACGAACAATCACATTTGATTTTTCAGGAACAGCGTTTATGGACAGTTCAGGGATAGGGCTGATCATGGGGAGATACCGGATGATGGGGATGCGCGGTGACTGTATACAGGCTACAGGAGTAAATTCCTATATTGAAAAGTTGCTGCATCTGTCAGGGGTATATAAATTTTGTCGAAATCTGTGGGGAAGTCTAAAGAGAGGGGGAAGAAAACTATTATGGAAAATACCAATGAAATGAAAATTATTTTTGACAGCAGACCTGAGAATGAGGGCTGGCAAGAGTTGCGGCGGCAGCTTTCTGCACACAGCTGAATCCTACTCTGGAGGAAGTGGCAGATCTGAAAACTGCTGTGTCAGAGGCTGTGACAAACTGTATTATTCATGCTTATGAAGGCCAGGTGCAGAAGATAGAGATTTTTCTGCAGAAGGGAAGGGCAGAAATTATGGGTTGATGTGATCGATAAGGGAGTGGGGATCAGAGACGTTGCAAAAGCTATGGAGCCTCTTTTTACAACAAAGCCGGAGAAGGATCGTTCCGGGATGGGATTTACATTTATGGAAGCGTTTATGGATGAGGTAACAGTAGAATCACAGGTGGATATGAACAGTTGTCCATATGAAAAAGACGATCGGGAGGTAGGAATGGACCATACTCTTGCTCTGATCATGAAGTCACAACAGGGAGATAAAGAAGCAAGAGATACTGTATTTAAAGAAAACGCAGGACTTGTGTACAGCATGGCGAAAAGATTTGCCGGGCGCAGTGTGGAAATGGAAGATATCGTGCAGATAGGAAGCATTGGGCTGCTGAAAGCCATAGATCGTTTTGATATTTCGTACGATGTGAAGTTTTCAACTTATGCTGTTCCCATGATCATAGGTGAAATCAGACGCTATCTGAGGGATGACGGGATGCTTAAGGTGAGCAGAAACCTGAAAGAGAACTGTGCCAGAATTTATTCTGCGAGAGAAGCACTGGAAAAAGAACTGGGACGTGAACCGATACTGGAGGAAGTTGCGAAAGCGACAGAACTTTCAGTAGATGAAGTGGTGATGTCGATGGAATCAGGAGCTGAAGTGGAATCTTTGCACAAAATTATCTATCAGGGAGATGGAAATGATATTTCGCTTATGGACAGGCTCCAGGAAAAAGAAAATGGACAGGATGCAGCACTGAACAGGATTTTTTCTGGATGAAATCCTGAAAAAACTGGATGCAAGAGAACGTCAGCTGATCGGTATGAGATATTTTAAGGATATGACGCAGACAGAGATTGCGGCAGAGATGGGAATTTCCCAGGTCCAAGTGTCAAGGATGGAAAAGCGGATTCTGAAGGAACTTAAAAAGCAGGTATAAGCAGATGGGAGTAATTAACTCACCGCTTGTAGAAGGTGGAGTATTCTCTGAAGAGGTAAATAAAAAAGAGGTTACTGTGAACGGAGTGAACAGTAACAAAAAGAGTGTGCGGATTACTATAATATTGCACACTCTTTTTGCTATAATATCTTTATTGTTATATATCGTAAGTTATACAGTTCTCTGTGATCTGAAGATCACATTTTTGTATTTCAGAAGGGCTGTCTGAAGAATCAGTCCTACTACACCACAGGAAACTACTTCTCCGATACCTACGGTAAGCATCATAAGCGGAATCGGAAGATTTACTCCGTATCCGAAGTGAAGTACGAATGGCACGATGACTGCATTGGAAACAATCGGCGGGATCGGCGCAAGAAAACGGTTGCAGCTGCGGAGTCTGTAAGTAAATACTGCTCCGATCAGTGTTGCGATGCTTCCGAAAATAATGTCTACAGGAATGGCACCGCCAAAGAGATTGGCAATGATACATCCCACAAATAACCCCGGAATCGCAGCCGGTGTAAAGAATGGCAGGATGGTCAGTGCTTCCGAAAAGCGAATCTGAATTTCGCCATAGCTGAGTGGTGCGAATAAAAGAGTCAGAACCACATAAATAGCTCCGATCACTGCTGCTTCTGCCAGAAACTGAGTACCTTTGTTTTTCATATTTGATTATCTCCTTTAGTATTTGTTTTACGAGTGGAAGGTTTCGAACACTCGGCTATCGAAGTATATCACTTTTCGGAAGTACGGTCAATGTCTTTGATAAGAGTTTTATTAACATTTTCCTCGTACAGACGCATCTGTATCTGCATAGGTGTTGGATCATCTGTTATTTTCATATGACCGAAATGATTGAAGAAGAAAAGTACCCCAAGTCCGATTCCTATGGAATAAGTGATTTCAAGAACAGTAAAATGACCGGAAGTCTGTCCTGTGACCTGGGTATAGATCTGCGAGAAGAGACCACCGACATCTACATCGTTATTAAATGTCATGATAGAGAAACCTGCACCGAAAAAGGCGGCAAGACCGAACGAAAATAATCTTGCACACTGCCAGACAAGTCCGGAACCGGGTTTGTTTTTAAAAGTGATGTATAAAGTCGGCTTCTCCAATATTATTGATTTCAAGGTCCGGTTCTTTTTTTTGATTTCAGAGATCAGATCCATGACAGACATTACATAACGTCCTGGTTTATTCGGGTCAAGATTTATAACCGGCATCACCCGGAGCCGATTCAGGATTTTACTGTTGCTGCAGGAAAGTTTTGCAATGTCCTGAAGATAAATGTGTGGATGGTTTATCTGGATATTCTGATCTAACTGTAAATAGAGAGTATCACTCATGGTATGTTATCCTTTCATTTGGGCTTGAAGATCAGGCTTGCAAGATAAGAGAAGATCAAAGCTGCGGAGACTCCCACCGCGCAGGCGGTAAAGCTCCCATAAAGAGTCCGATCAGTCCGTTTTTGTCAATGGATTCTTTCATTCCTTTCCACAGGATATTGCCAAAACCAAGCAGGGGAACAGAAGCGCCTGCTCCGGCAAATTCTGCAAATGCTGATAGATTCCGACAGCGCTTAAAACAGAGCCTGTACATACCAGAAGTACCATGATCCGTCCGGGCATAAGCTTTGTCCTGTCCAGAAGAATCTGTACCAGGGCACAGATTAGTCCGCCTGTCCAGAATGCATTAAAATAGTCCATGTATTTTTCCTCCTGAAAAAAAATTTCTGTACCTACATCGTATCCGGAACCCTGTACTGTTCTATTACAACAGCGTGTGCGATACCGGGAATAGGATCCCCTCGTTGAAGCTTACCTTTGACAGAAGGCACCTGTGGGAACAAAGAGAATCCTTTCCATTTTTTCTGTATAATACCCGGAAGAATATAGCCTGCCAGAACAGAGGCGCACATCCGCATCCACTGCCGCCGGAATGTGTATCCTGAGTCTGAGGATCATAGATCAGCATACCGCAGTCCTGATGGACAGATGAGATATCAAATCCTTTTTCTGTGAGAAGGTCGAACAGGATTGTCTGTCCTACCATGCCCAGGTCACCGGTGAAGATGGCATCATAATCGGATGGTTTTCGGTGAAAATCCTGAAGATTTCGGGCTATGGTGTCGCAGGCAGCAGGAGCCATGCAAGCTCCCATATTGAGGGAATCCCTGAACCCAAAGTCAATCAGTCTTCCGGTGGTGATTCCTGTTATAACTGCACAGATATTGCAGTTACGGAGTGTGTTTAGTGTTTTGTTGTCCGGGCGTGTGGCGGTTCATATCCAAGTATACAGGCTCCGGCACCGGTGACTGTCCAGGTAGCAGATAAGGGCCTTTGATTTCCATATCCCAGGGGAAAACGAAATTCTTTTTCTGCGCTGGCAAAGTGGCTGGAAGTTGCGCAGAGGATATATTTTCCGTACCCGCCGTCGATACACATTGAACCAAGGGAAAGAGATTCTCCCATAGTGGAGCATGCTCCGAAAAGACCGTAAAAAGGAATTTTCAGATCAGCGGTTCCGAAAGAAGAGGCTGATGTCTGAGCCAGCAGGTCGCCTGCAAAAAGAAGCTGTATATCGGAACAGGTGAGGCCGTTTTTTTTGATTGCCAGCAGAGCGGCCTGTTTTTGCAGAGTGCTTTCTGCAGCTTCCCAGGTATCTGTTCCAAACATGGGATCTTCACATATGGTATCAAAGTATGCGCCCAATGGCCCTTCTCCTTCTTTCCGGCTGACAACAGAAGCACAGCTCTGGGATAAAGACAGGATTCTGAAATGAAATGCTGGGATGTACCGCAGGTCATTTGTCTGTTCATAGGAAACCTCCTTGTATAATTGTATGATTCTTATGCAAAAACACCTCTCAGGATATGGATGCTGAATAGTTACGGGATCATTGTAAAAAGATAATAAATCACACCGAGAATCCATGAACTCAGGATTCCATAAAGAATTACGGGTCCTGCGATCGTAAATATTTTGCATCCGATGCCGAATACCTGTCCTTCTGCCTTATATTCGATTGCAGAGGAAGCTACGGAATTGGCAAAACCGGTGATCGGGACAAGGCTTCCGGCACCGCCGAATCTGCCGATTTTGGAATAAAGATTACATCCTGTGAGGATCACACTGAAAAGGATCAGGATAAGGGAACACCAGGAGCCGGCGGTATCTTTGTCCAGCCCAAGGTTATCTGCGTAATTTAAGATGACCTGTCCAACAACACAGATGACTCCGCCTGTGAAAAAGGCTTTGCACATATTCAGTGGCAGGCTGTGGACAGGAGTGACTGCTTTTACGTATTCTTCATATTGTTTCTGTTTTTTCTGACTGAGATTATTGTCTGACATAATATAAAACCTTTCTGATTGAAAATCCGGAATTTTGGCACACCAGGTTACTGAGAACGGAGTAAAGAGTAATCGATTGCTGCTTTTTTGGCACTGATGTTAAAGATTAGCTGGAAATTATGGCAGCCATCCGTTATAATAGTAAATCAGTGCCCCGACAGTTTTGCCGGCGGCTATGCACAGGATTGTAAAAGAAAGACCTCTCTGGAATCTGCTTCTTCTGGCAAAGATAGGGAAAATATCTGCCATCTCTGCCAGGGCCATGATCCATCCACCAAGGAAAATCCCTGAAAAGAGCCCGTACAGAATCAGAAACGGGGTGCCGAACCGGATATTCCAGTGAAAAAGAAAGAACAGGTTTCCAAGTTCTGTTCCCCAGAATGTGATGTCTTCGTACAGCAATATATGATCTGCTGTGTGGGTAATTCCTGCATATCTGGGAATAATAGAAAGGCCGATCATAAGACCGGTTAGTCCTCCGGCAATAATAAAACCGGAACATAGTCCTGTAAATCCGAGAAAAATCTGCTCTAACATAAGTGCCTCCGATCCTGCCGACAACAAAAGAAGTTTCCAGGTAACTGTCCGGCAGTCTGTTATTGTGAAGCACCGGACAGATATATCTGTGATATGTATTATGGCAGAAATATAAAAATATATACACTGTCATTCATTTGTTGCTGAGAACAGAGTGAACAGTAATTCTGGTAATATATCCGGCAAGCAAAAGAATGTATGAATAACTGTACTTTTGGACAGAGAGATAGTATAATGTTACTGTTCACACACCGCTATCCCGCGAGGTATTTTTGCATGAATGTGCCAAAATCCTGAGACATACAAGCCAAAATTCTATTGCCGCAGGCAATCTGGAATGAATTTTGGTTAAGTTACTGAGAACGGAGTGAACAGTAACAGTATAATGACTGTATTATCTGACACTCTAGTACATCGTTTTCGAAATAACTATACCACTCACTTGTCTGCGAATCCGATTGCACAGGTCTAAAAGCCTCAGCGTAGCCCGCTACGCCTGCGTTTTTATACCAGCACACTCGAATCCGCATCC
>ENA-OQMZ01000484-OQMZ01000484.1-human-gut-metagenome-genome-assembly--contig:-NODE-484-length-17070-cov-1.398454_pt1 | contig 17070 bp, 17 predicted proteins | sample MGYA00242621_ERZ504862 | MGnify/ENA primary metagenome ERZ504862 (study PRJEB26092, sample SAMD00036393) | human gut metagenome | host: Homo sapiens | study: EMG produced TPA metagenomics assembly of... | reverse complement strand
AAAGAATGACAACAACATTAATGGATAAGAATCCAAAACAAGAATGAAACATGAATCATACAAGAACAAATCCAAGGTACGAACTATGTAGCATCCAAGATGGATGATAGTGCCATGGCGAAGATTGAGAAGTCAGTCAGAGAAAAAGTAACAGAAACTTATGTAAAGACCGTATTTGATCAGATCAAGACAGCCGGAAGCGGTTTCCAGAAAGCAGCAGATGGATCTAAAAAGATCGAAAGCGGAAGCGAAAAGCTGAAAGCTGGAAATGATACGATCGAACAGAATTTAAAGAAGTTAGCATCCAGCACATTAACATTTCAGAATGGAGCAAAATCAACTTTCTGTAGGACTAAAAACATAACACAGCAGGTGTAGCCAAAGTTGATAGTGGAGCAAAATCTTTAAAATCAGGAACAAAGACATTGAAAAATGGAGTTGCAGCTCTGCAGACAGGAGCAACTCAGTTATCCAATGGCTCTAAATCCTTAAAATTAGGAATCTCCCAGTACACAAACGGAGTCAGTACAGCACAGGCTGGAAGCAAACAGCTTGCAGCGAATAATAAAGCATTAAATGCAGGTGTTGAGAAATTATCCAGTGGAAGTAAGGATTTAAAAGATGGAACTGGAACATTATCAGCAGGTCTTAAAAATCTGTTGGGTCAGACAAAAGAAACATCCAATGGACTTGGAACTCAGTTAAAAGAAAATGAAGCGAAGAAAGATGGAATTATAAGCAAACGAAGCAATTTCGATACACAATTAGAAGCATTTAATACAAAATTAAATGAATTAAATCAAATGCTTTCTGCTGGATCAACCGCATCAGAGACATCAACACAGACAGCAAACAATGAAACAGCTAAGAAGGCAGCAAGCAGTGCAGCAAATGCAAAGTCAAGTGTATCTGATTTAAACAGCAAAGTAAGCAAGTTAAAGAATTCATCTGTACTTGATAAATTAAGCGAAGAAGATAAAAAAGCATTATTAGCTGAAATCGACGAGGTAGATAGCGCAGCATCTGATGTTGAAAATAATGTTGATGAAACATATACAAATGCACAGAAAGCGGCAGATACAAAAACAACAGCAAAAACACAATCTGCAAGTAGTGAACAGCAACTTGCAACAGTGAAAGCATATGTTAGTTCTTTAGCAAAATCATCTAAGCAACTTGCAGAATCATCCCAGACACTTTCTGGATACGAAAAAGCGATGATGAATGGTCTGTATGAAGGCTTAAATGAAGTAAAAACAACATTAGACCGTCAGGGAACAACTCAGGATACAATGGGTATGATCCAGGCGTTGACCCAGTTATCAGAAGGTGCTACAAAAGTACAGACAGGAATGACAACCTTAGAATCTGGAATCAACGACAGCACAAGCGGATTAAAGATTGGAATTGCCAACTACACAGCAGGAGTTGAAAGTCTGAACACAGGACTTACAACATTAACAAACAATTCCAAAGCATTAAATAGCGGAGCAACTCAGCTGAATAGTGGAATTGGTCAGGTAAGCTCAAAACTTCCAACATTTAAGTCAGGAACAGCAAAACTTTACAAAGGAACAAAAACACTGAAATCAGGAACAGCAGCCTTAGTTGCTAACAACAATACATTAAACAGTGGAGCCGGACAGTTAGCATCTGGAGCTGGACAGATCGCAAGTGGATCAAGTCAGTTAGCAGCAGGATCTACAACTCTTGGAAATGGAATCGGAACACTTCAGAGTGGAAGCAAGACATTAAAAGATTCCTTACAAAAAGGAGCAGATCAGGTTAACAGTATCAAGGCAACCAAGAAGACAAACAAAATGTTTGCCGCACCAGTAAAAGCTAAGAATGTAGAATATTCACACGTTGATAACAATGGTCACGCAATGGCACCATATATGATGTCCGTTGGATTATTCGTAGCATGTATGGCATTTACATTAATGTATCCTTTAATGGAGAAAAACGAAGAAGTCAAGAGTGGACTTCAGTGGTGGTTAAGCAAAGTCACAGTTATGGCAGCAGTATCCATTGCGCAGGCAGTGATCATGGTTGCAGTTTTAATGGGAATCAATGGACTCGAACCACATTACGTAGGAAAGACATTTGGAATGGCCGTCTTGGCATCCATGGCATTTATGTCATTGATCTGCTTTGGCGAGATGTTATTAAACCGTGTCGGAAGTTACGTCATGTTAGTATTCATGGTCGTACAGTTAGGTGCAGCCGGAGGAACATATCCATTGGATATGGCACCACACTTCTACACAGTATTACACAAATATATGCCATTCAGCTATACAGTACACGCATTCCGTCACACACTATCCATGGATGGACGGATCGGACAGGATATTGCAGTATTTGTTGGAATCTTAGTTGTGTCAACATTAGCAACGATCATCTTCTACCGATCAGAATGAAGAAACAGGTTGGAGGAACATTGGAACCTAATGGAGCGCCACAGCATTAGATATAAAAATAATTAAATAAAACTCTAATGAACAAAAGACTAGGACAGTCAGTTTTGGATTGTATAGATATACATCTTCCAAAACTGATTGTCCTAGTCTTTTTATTGTTGTTGTATGCATGAAAAATGTGTATAAAATGTGAACAAATACATTGAATAAAGATTAATGCAGGAGTATAATTAAAAAAGTATAGTAATTGTAAATAGGGATAATAAGTTAATAGGGAGCTTTCACTTATGAAGAAGAACTAAGATTCCACGGAAAAAAGTACGTGGAAAGAAAGCAACTGTAACGATTAAAATTAAATAATCCCAAAATGCGCTAAAAGAGTGATCAGATTGATCACTCTTTTATGCATTCTACACAAAAAAGTGTTATAATAAACAAAGCAATATGCAGATTCAAACATGAAGAAAAGGAGGACGAAATTTCATGCAAAAAGGATGGAAAGTATTCAGCCACTTAAATGGCAAGAGTAGAAAGAAACTGTTAGCATGTCTGCTCAGCATATCTATGATACCGGTCAACGGATTTACGGTAATGGCGGCAACAGCAGATCAGGGGAATCAGGCAGCGGTGACACAGGAAGGTACAACCACACCAACAGTTACAAGTGGAATTTCATTTGCGGCAGAATCCCAGAATGTAACAGTAGGAAATTTCAAGTATTATGAATTCCAGGGAACTCAGGCAAAAGACTTTGATAAAGTCAACTTCAATATTTCTGATCAAACAGCATTAAAGATTGAACAAAAGACTTTCAAACAAGCAGATGGAACAGAAGTTGTGAAGTATATGCCGATTGCATTAAAAGACAGCGGAAAAGTTACTGTAATAGCAACATTTGAAAAGAATAAAAAGCCATTAGATGGAGTAAGTGCTCAGCTTGAATTTAATTTAAGCAAAGATGATAATATCATTCCATTTACTTCACAAACGATGTATCAGGTATTTAGTGGAAAGGAAGAAGGTGCACTTACCAAAGCAGACTTAGCAGCGAAGACAGAGATCAATCTTTCTGATAAAGGTCTGACAGATGCAGAAGTAGCATATCTTCAGTATGCAACTGGTTGTGAAAAATTAGATTTAAGCAAGAATACAAATGTAAGTAAGATTGATGCATTAAAATCTATGACGAATCTAAAGGAAATCAATCTGGAAGGTACAAAGGTTTCCACAGCAGACAGAATTGCGTTGATCAAGAAAGATCCGATCACAGTAGAAAAAGGAGCCAAAACAAATGATCCTATCCTTCCAAAAGGAATCTTAAAAGGATGCAAAGATGTTAAGTATTCTGAGGAAGTAGCAGCAGGAACAACAGCAAAATTAAAATCAATCCAGGTTCAGACAGATGGAACTATAAGTCTGGAAGCAGTGGATACAGCAGAAGCAGGAACGACGAATTTAAAAGTTGAGAGTACAACAACACCAACAGTATTTGTAACGATTCCAGTAAATGTGACAGCCAAAAGTGCAAACAACACCAGAGTTTGATAAAAATGATCCAAATGTAAGTGTAGGAGCATTTAAGAAACAGATCAAGTTAAATAATCTGGAAAAAGATGATGTAGTAACGATCACATCAAAAGATACAAGATCTTAAATATCCGCACAGAAACAGCGCAGGATGGAACAAAGACATACTATCTGGAACCAAAAGCAGCAGGAAAAGCAACGGTAGAAGCGGTAGTAGCAAGAGCAGGAAAGACATATACAGCAACGATTGAGATTCAGGTAGCAGCCGTAGGAAAAGATATCATTCCACTGACAAGTTACAAAGTATACGATGCATTAGAGACAGATGCAGATAAAGATGGAAAAAAGAAAAGGCAGATGCAAATAACGATGGAATGATCTCAACAGAAGAGATCAAAAATGTAAAATCTATTAATTTAAGAAAATAAAGATCTGACGAATGCAGATTTAGCAGGTTTATCCGAAGCAGTCAATTGCGAAAAGATCGATCTCGAAAACAACAAAAACATCACAGACATCAGTTTCATAAAGAATTTAAAAACAGTTAAAAACACTCTATCTAAGAGGAACATCTGTGACAGATTTTACAGCATTAAATGATCTGAAAGCACAGTTAGAATCATTATATCTGCCAACAACAGCAAGCACAGCGACAAGAATGTCATTCTTAAGCGACAGCCTGTATCTAAAAGAAGGACAGGAATTAACAATACAGCAGTTTACAAAAGGTGTATTCGTAGATAGCAAAGAAGCATGCACGATCACATCATCTAATCTGGCAGCAGTATCCATTACAGGAGATAAGATCAAAGCCGGAACAAAAGGTCAGATGGCAACACTGACATTAAAAGCTGGAACAACAACAAAAACGATCAAAGTTTACACAACAGACGAAACAGGTAAGATTCCTACACAGGCGGTTGTATTAAACAAAACATTTGTAACATTAAATCCAGGCAAGACAGAACAGCTGAAGATCACATATTTACCAGATTATGCAACAGCTTCAATTGGAACAGTAAAATGGACATCTTCTAACGAAGCAGTTGTAACAGTTGATGCAGCAGGTAAATTAACAGCTAAGGCTGCAGGAAAAGCAATTATTACGGCAATAACATCTGACGGAAATGTAATGTACTGCATCGTAACAGTAGAAAATATCAAAGTCAGCAAGATTACGATCACAACAACAACATCTAACAAGATCGCAACTGGTAAGAAAGTAACATTAAAGGCGATCGTAACACCATCCAACGCATACAATAAAGGTGTTACATGGAAATCAAGCAATACCAAAGTTGCAACAGTTAGCAGCAGCGGTGTCGTTACAACGAAGAAGAAAATGGGTGGAAAACAGTAACGATCACAGCGACAGCCAAAGACGGAAGTGGTAAGAAAGCGTCATATAAGATCTATATCAAGAAAGGTATCGTAAAGAAAGTCTACATTTCCGGAGTTAAATCAGTAAAAGCTGGTAAGAAGTTATATCTGAAAGGAAAAACAAGCGCATCTTCAGGGGCAAATAGAACTTTAAAATGGTCAAGCAGCAATACAAAATATGCAAAAGTTTCTTCCAAAGGAACTGTAACAACATACAAAGCTGGAAAGAAAAAATCCGTGAAGATCACAGCAAGAGCAGTGGATGGAAGCGGAAAGAGCAAGACGGTTACAATTAAAATTAAATAGTAAAGTAATCTCTGATATTTATTGAAAGAAAAAGCAGTTAGAAATCAAAATTTAAGATTTCTAGCTGCTTTTCTTCTAAATTGCAAAAGTAGTAACAAAAACTTGCAATACCCCTCTTATATTAAATCAAATGATAATGTTTAAATGCATGATAAATCCCATCATCATTTACAGAATCTGTAACATATTCCGTCAATTTCTTTTAACTCATCACAGGCATTTCCCATAGCAATTCCATGGCCAGCAGCTTTAAACATGGAGATATCGTTATTACTATCTCCAAATGCGTAGCAGTCATCTGTAGAGATATTGAGATGATCAGCGACATATGTAAGACCAGTTCCTTTATCATGATCTTTTAATAAATCTCATACTGGGTATCATCAATTCGAATATAATCCATGGCATCAGAAATACTGTCAAGAGCATCTACAAAACCAGAGGCATTGCTTCCAGGACCTGTAAATACAATGGCTTTATCAGGATTTTCAACATGATCCCATGTAAATTCATGCGCCATATAAGGAGCAAGGTCAAAAGCAGTGATCATAAATCCATAATGTGGATGAAAGTCAACATTATGATTGCGGAAATAAGAACATTTTTCCCCTTCAAAGGTGCCATAGATATTGTTTTCTTCGCAAATCCGTTTGATCTGTTCGACCACTGTTTTAGGAACTGTTTTGTGATAGATCGTTTCGCCATCAAGAAGGATGTGAACTCCGTTAGAACAAAGATAACCGTCGCAGCCAATATCGAGAATCTCTTTTTCAAAATAAACAAGAGGTCGTCCAGTGTTGATCAGGACTTTATGACCATTTTCCTGTGCTTCATGGATTGCTTTGATCGTAGATTCTGGAACCAGACGCTGTTCTTTACTGTACAAAGTCGCATCGACATCCAGAAAGATTAGTTTGTTGTTTTCACTCATATTATCATTCCCCATCTAAATATTTATAAAAATTAAGAGCCGGATACAAATGAAGATTGATGGTCCGGCTCTGTGCTGTAAGGATATAGTTGACTATTCTTCCACAGTTACAGTTTTCATAACCTGTGGTTCAATTGGTTTGTCAGAATAGTCTGTTGCAACTTCAGCGATTTTATTTACAACATCCATTCCTTCGATGATCTTACCAAATGCTGCGTACTGTCCATCTAATGTGGAGCAGCTTGTGCATGATAAAGAACTGTGATCCGGCAGAATCAGGCATCATAGAACGAGCCATGGATAAAACACCAGGAGTGTGTTTTAAGTTGTTGATCACACCGTTCTGGCTGAACTCTCCTTTGATCGTATGTCCAGGACCACCTGTTCCTGTACCTAATGGGCATCCACCCTGGATCATAAATCCGTTGATGATACGATGGAAAGTTAAACCATCATAGAAACCGTCTTTTACAAGATTTACAAAGTTCTCAACAGTGATCGGAGCGATCTCAGGATATAATTCTGCTTTCATTACATCACCATTTTCCATAGTGATCGTTACAATTGGATTTGCCATAATATGAAATTCCTTTCTATATTTTATAATCTTTTGCCGTTTACGGCTATGCTTTGATTATAATGGAAATACTAAAAAAAGTACAGCAGTTTGATCAGAAGAGTTACAATCCAAAATATGCATATTTTTACACAAAAATTACAAAAAAAGTTAAGAATATGAACAAAATTTAATGAAAAAGCTTTTATTTCTACAAAATGCGAGTATAATAGCATAGGAACACAGTATGATTTTAAAATCATACGATAATAAAAATTTGGGAGGACATCATGGATTTATATTTAGATTTTGATCATAATTCCAGAAGGCGCAGAAGGGGGCGCAGACGTGGAAGAAGAAATCGTTCCAGAGCTCCATTTGTCATTGGAGTCATCATTTTACTAGTGGTCATTGTGGCAGGAGGTATATTTGCTGGAAGAAAATATATGGCTTACAGGCAGCAGAAAGCAGAAGAGGCCAGAAAACTTGCAGAGGCAAGAAGAGTCGTCACAGTCATGATTCCGGAAGGATATTCCATTAATATGATAGCAAAACGACTAGAGAAACAGGGAGTCTTTAAAGCAGATGAATTTATAAAGGCTGCGAAGAATACAAATCAGTATAAGAATGATTTTATCAAAGACATCCCATCAAAGAAGGGAACAAAGTACAAATTAGAAGGTTATCTGTATCCGGATACTTATAAGATTTACAAAAGTTCCAAACCAGAAGATCTGATCCAGAAGATGCTTGATAATTTCGATAAGAAATATTCAGCACTTGCGAAATCTTATAAAGGAAAGCGTTCTATGGCAGAGATCATGACGATCGCATCAATGATCGAACGTGAAGCAAGCAATATGTCAGAACGTCCGATGATCGCAGGAGTCATTGAGAATCGCCTTGCAGCGAAAATGAGACTTCAGATCGATCCGACCGTTTTGTATACCACAACAAATGGATTATATAATGCGAAGAAAGTTTATTATAAAGATCTGAAAGTGAAAACGGTGTATAATACTTACGTTATGAAAGGATTGCCAGCAGGACCGATCTGTAATCCATCAGACACGGCGATCAAGCTGCGATGCATCCGAAGAAACATGATTACCTATATTATAGAACTGACGGAAGCAAAAAGGGAACTCATGTTTTCACAAAAACATTCGATGAACATAAGAATGCGAAAAGCACAAGCACAAAAGATAAAAATAGTACAAATAGCACAAATACAACGAATTCAAAATCTTGAGTATTTTACTAAGGATTTAAAAAGATTGTTATTTTTTTGGCGTACAAAAAAAATACCTAAAAATACATAAAAATCTCTTTAAAAACTTGTGCAAATAATGTAGAATAAAGCTGTATACAAAAGTTATATGTATACAGCTTTGTTTATGTTTTAAGCAACTTGTGAAAGTTGTAGTGATATTTTCTACGCCCATATGCTAGGTGGACGTAGAGATTAACAATGTGTGAATATATTCACACGAGATTTTTTAGGAGGAAGAGAACATGGCAAGAAAAATGAAAACCATGGATGGTAACACAGCCGCTGCACACGTATCATATGCTTTTACAGAAGCTGCAGCAATTTATCCTATTACACCATCCTCACCAATGGCAGAGTCAACTGACCAGTGGGCAACACAGGGAAAGAAAAATATTTTCGGACATCCTGTAAAATTAGTTGAAATGCAGTCTGAAGGAGGAGCAGCAGGAACTGTACATGGTTCTTTAGCAGCTGGTGCATTAACAACTACTTATACAGCATCTCAGGGTCTGTTATTAATGATCCCTAACATGTATAAGATCGCTGGTGAACAGATGCCTTGCGTATTTGATGTATCTGCTCGTGCACTTGCATCTCACGCACTGAACATCTTTGGTGACCACTCTGACGTTTATGCATGTCGTCAGACAGGTTTCGCAATGCTTTGCAGCTCTAGTGTTCAGGAAGTTATGGACTTAGGAGCAGTAGCTCATTTAGCAACAATTAAAGGACGTGTTCCTGTATTACATTTCTTCGATGGATTCAGAACATCTCATGAAATTCAGAAAATCGAAATGTGGGATTATGATGATCTTGCAGATATGGTTGATTATGAAGCAATCGACAAATTCAGAGCTGAGTGCTTAAACCCAGAACATCCAGTTCTTCGTGGATCAGCTCAGAACCCAGACATCTTCTTCCAGGCAAGAGAAGCAGCTAACTCAACATATAATGCTTTCCCTGCAATCGTTGAAGATTACATGAATCAGGTTAACGCTAAGATCGGAACAGATTATAAATTATTCAACTACTATGGAGCTGAAGACGCTGAGAGCGTAATCATCGCTATGGGATCTGTTTGTGAAACAATCGACGAAACAATCGATTACTTAATGAAACAGGGTAAAAAAGTCGGTGTTGTTAAAGTTCGTCTTTACAGACCATTCGTTGCTGAGAAATTAGTAGAAGCAATTCCTGATACAGCAAAAGTTATCAACGTATTAGACAGATCTAAAGAGCCTGGAGCAAGAGAACCATTATACCTTGATGTTGTTAACGCATTAAGAGGAACAAAATTCGAAAGCTGCACAATCAATGGTGGACGTTATGGATTAGGTTCTAAAGATACTACACCAGCTGATATCATCGCTACATTCGAAAACGTTGATAAAAACGAATTCACATTATCTATCGTGGATGATGTTACAAACTTATCTCTTGAAAGAGGAGAAACTCCAGTTACAGCTCCAGACAGCATCGTAGCTTGTAAATTCTGGGGACTTGGAGCAGACGGTACTGTTGGTGCTAACAAGAACTCTATCAAGATCATTGGTGACCATACAGACAAATATGCTCAGGCATACTTTGATTATGATTCTAAGAAATCCGGTGGTGTTACAATGTCCCACTTACGTTTCGGAGATGACCCAATCAAATCAACATACCTGATCAACAAAGCTGACTTTGTTGCTTGCCATTGTGCACCATATTTAACAAAATATAACATGGTTCAGGACTTAAAAGACGGTGGAACATTCCTGTTAAACTGCAGCTGGGCTCCAGAAGAAGTTGGAGAACATCTTCCAGGACAGGTAAAAGCTTACTTAGCTAAACACAACATTAAGTTCTATATCATTGACGGTATCAAGATCGGTAAAGAAATCGGACTTGGTGGACGTATCAATACTGTATTACAGTCTGCATTCTTCAAATTATCAGGAATCATCCCTGAAGAAGATGCGATCAAATACATGAAAGACGCTGCAACAGCTTCTTACAGCAAGAAGGGTGAAGCTATCGTTAAGATGAACCACGATGCAATCGACGCTGGTGCAAAAGCTATCGTTGAAGTACCAGTTCCAGCTGAATGGGCTGACGCTGAAACAGAAAGCTTATTCGTTGAAGCTAAGGGAGATAACAAACCTCTTGTTGATTACATCAACAACGTACAGAACTACGTTAACGGACAGGAAGGTAACGCTCTTAAAGTTAGCGATTTAATGCCTTATGTTGATGGACATATGCCTTTAGGTGCATCTGCATTTGAAAAACGTGGAGTAGCAGTAGACGTTCCTTCTTGGAATCCAGATAACTGTATCCAGTGTAACTTCTGTGCTTATGTATGTCCTCATGCAACAATCCGTCCAGTAGCTATGACAGAAGAAGAAGCAGCAGCAGCTCCAGCAGCTACTAAGACAGCTGATATGACTGGAATGCCAGGATACAAATTCGCTATGACAGTTACAGTTCTTGACTGTTTAGGATGCGGATCTTGTGTAAACATCTGTCCAGGTAAGAAGGGTGAAAAAGCTCTTACAATGGCTGGATTAGATTCTCAGAGAGATCAGCAGGAAGTTTATGACTATGGTCAGAAATTACCAGCTAAAGAAGAAGTACTTGCTAAATTCAAAGCTGATTCCGTTAAAGGAAGCCAGTTCAGACAGCCATTGCTTGAGTTCTCAGGAGCATGTGCTGGTTGTGGTGAAACACCTTACGCTAAACTGATCACTCAGTTATTCGGTGAAAGAATGTACATCGCAAACGCAACAGGATGTTCTTCTATCTGGGGTGGATCTGCACCTGCTACACCATACACAACAAACGCTAAAGGACAGGGACCAGCTTGGGCTAACTCACTGTTCGAAGATAACGCAGAGTTTGGTTTAGGTATGTTCACAGGACAGAATACATTAAGAGAACAGACAAAAGAAAAAGTTGTTGCATTAGCTGAATCTACAGATAACGCAGATGTTAAAGCAGCAGCAGCTGAATACTTAGACACATATGCAGACGGAAGCAAGAACGGAGCAGCTACAGATAAATTAGTAGCAGCATTAGAAGCTTGTGGATGTGACGCTGCCAAAGAAATCCTTGCTAAGAAAGAATTCTTATCTAAGAAATCTCAGTGGATCTTCGGTGGTGACGGATGGGCATACGACATCGGATTCGGTGGTGTTGACCATGTATTAGCATCTGGAGAAGACGTAAACGTATTCGTATTCGATACAGAAGTTTACTCTAACACAGGTGGACAGGCATCTAAATCTACTAACTTAGGTGCAATCGCTCAGTTCCAGGCAGCTGGTAAAGGAACTAAGAAGAAAGACCTTGCAGCAATCGCAATGAGCTACGGATATGTATATGTAGCACAGATCGCTATGGGTGCTGATTACAACCAGACAGTTAAAGCAATCGCTGAAGCTGAAGCTTATCCAGGACCATCATTAGTAATCGGATACGCTCCATGTATCAACCATGGTATCAAGGTGGAATGAAGATTGCTACAGACAGAAGAAAAGAAAGCTGTTACTTCTGGATACTGGAATCTGTTCAGATTCAACCCAGCATTAGCTGCTGAAGGAAAGAATCCATTCCACTTAGATTCTAAAGCTCCTACAACAGAATACGAAGACTTCATCATGGGAGAAGTTCGTTACAATGCATTATCTCGTCAGAACCCTGAAAGAGCTAAAGCACTGTTCGCAGAAGCTAAAGCAAACGCAGAAGCTAAATACAACAGATTAAAAGAAATGTCTGATAAATAGGCATTACCTATTGTTTAGATGATCTTAATCTAATAAATTAAAATCCCCTTTGTGAGCAATCACAGAGGGGATTTTTATGCATAAAAATAAGGGGTTGTCGCTTTAACGATTAATAAATCGTGAAGCTCTAAGGATTATGTGACGATGTGCAGTGTCTTTGACAATGAGGAAGTTGGAAGCGGTACAAAACAGGGGGCAGGATCAACCTTTGGAGCAGATGTATTAAAATACAATGTTGCTCAGAAATATACGACAGACGCAAGATCGGCAGCGCCGGAAAAGGCAGCCTACATCTATGCGGGGCAGATCAGAGATGAACTGGGAAGCCGTTTGGATTTACTGGAGAAAAATGCATACCGCTTCTGCTATATCAATGATTTCCCAATGAGCGGAACTGCACAGGATTTAATGTACGGAGCCCCAAGCGAGATTACAGAACAGCAATTAAGAGAAGTACACATAAAAGTACGTGATTAAGAGGTTCTTTGAAAATTTTTTTATATGAGACAAAGATCGTCTAGTGTTAACTGTTTTTTGTTGACATAGGATTGTATTCTGTACTCAGGTAGTCAGAATATGTTGGAAGTTCCCAATTGGATGCAGTAGGCTATTTAGAAAAATTGACTGAAATTATCAAAAGCAATGATAATTGCGATGTTACCGTAGCAAGGATGAAGGCATCATGTTGCTACGGTATCGGAAATGCTGTGAATACAGTTTCGTAACATAGCAGTAATATTAGAAAGATTACGATGATTTTTCAATTGCAGCTAATTCCAAAATGATTTTCATGACGCTGGAATGACTGATTCCGAATTGGTCTACTCCAGCGTTTATCATTTCTCGTACCATTTCTGCATTGCGGATTCCAGATGCGGCCTTTCTATTCGTTATATATTTTTCGGTTATATGTACTTTTAATTCCTATCTCTTCTCTATATTTTGCGACAGTACGTCTGGAAATTTTGATTCCTTTTTGTTTTAATAAATTTGATAATGTCGAATCACTGTAGGGTTTGTTAGGGTTTTCAGAAGCGATTATAGCCTTCAATTGTTTTTTTACGGTAAATTTGGGCTGTTGTTATCCTTTTTTCCAGCAGAAGATGTGAATAAATCTTTCAAATAAACCACTCCAAAAGGGTATTGGAGATATTTATTTTTGATTCCACGGCTGATGGTGGATGTGTGCATCGAAATATCAGAAGCGATATCGGCAAGTGTCATAGGTTTTAATGTGCTATTCCAGTAAAATAGTCTTTTTGGCGCTCTAAAACAGCAGATGTAATTTTTAAGATTGTTTCTCGGCGTTGTTCAATACTATGCATAATCAATTGCACACGATTGTATTTTTTACGGAAATATTCTTTTAACTCCGGACTCTGCGAAGTATGCATCATATTTAAATAATAGTCACAGAGGGAATAATTTCCAATCCACTGATCGTTTAATCTAATAATCCAACTGCTGTCTTGATAATCTATAAGAATATCTGGCACAATATAATCTGTGGAATTAGTAAGAAATCCAGAGATTGGGCGTGGATTTAATTCTCTGATTTTTGCAATACATTTTCGGACATCCTGTGTAGACATAGAAAGTTTTTGTGTGATAGTATTAATTTTTCCAGCAGCAATGTCATCCAGATGATAACGGATGATTTGATTGAGTTCCGGTGTCAGTTCCTGCCTTGCTTCTAACTGACGTAAAAGACAGTGTGGAAGATCTTTTGAAAAAATCCCTAATGGTTCCAAAGAGGATAGTATGTCCAAGCAGTATTTTACAGTAGATATATCAATACCAAACCATTGACTGAAATCCTTTAACGACAATTTAAAATAACCACAGTCATCTAGACAGTCAATCATGGTCTGCATTGCTGTCCACTGTAAATCTGAAAAATTTCTTTGGTTTAACTGATCCAGAAGGAATTCTTTGATTCCATTCTCCGAAAAGTCAGGGATTTCTTTGTAAATATCCTCGTCTTCTTTAGCGGAGGAATAGGAAACATATTGATTCCATGAAGGAAGATTTGAATTTTCATTATAATCTAGCAAAGGATTTTTCAATATATTCATTTTGAAGGAAGTTATTTAACTCAAAATTATCCAAAGACAGTATTTTTAAAGACTGTAGTTGTGTTTGAGATAATGTTTGGGTTTGCACTAAAGTAGTTTTAGGGCTGAAATTCATTTCATCACACTCCAAATCTTACTAAAGTTTTCTTCTGTAATAGAACATTGTATTAAAGGATTACAGTATTGCAATTGTTCTTTGGCATTTTGTATTGCATTTTCAATCATTTGAACTGTGTTTTCCGATTCAAGATTCATAATTAGTTCAAAAAGTAAGGGAAGATTTACTCCAGCAATCAGGTGAATATTTGATTTTGAAAGATATTTCATAAATTCAATTATTGACGCTTCCGCCGAAAATATCTGTTGTTACAATTAATTCTTCGTCATCACATAACGCATCAATAATTTCTTTGATAGGAGTTTCTACCTCTGTCATGTCATTGGTATATGCACATAAAGTAGAAACAGAATTTTGTTCTCCAGTTACAAGTTCCATAGCATTTTTGATCCATCAGCAAATACACTGTGTGTTGCAATTAAAAAGTTTTTTCTTCATTTTTTATACACCTCGTTATTAAAAATAGTTCAATTTAAATGATATTTTTTTATAAAGCAAGAATGATGCCAAGTGTTAGTGTGAAATTTAGAGGGTTGCAGATGAAAAGTATTGTATATATAATAATAATACAAAAATGAGAAAAGGAGAGAGAAAGTTGCTGAAAGATTCCAATTATTCAATATGTAAAAGAAAAATACAGCAAAAATTAGCTTGGAAGAATTAGATACTGTGCTGACAGCGGAAGCAATTGCCGGATATTTTCAAGTAAAAAGAAATACAGTCAGCTATTATCTGAATCAAGAAATTGGAAAAACATTTTTTAAAATTAATACAAGACCGGTTCGCTTTCTAGATAAAAAAGTATTTGAAAAAAATTTTTTTACAGTGTCAAAGGATGTTTATGCTAGTGTGAATGACCTCTTAGATGAAAATAAGCGGAAAAATGGCATCCAAAAGGAAGAAAAACAGGAAATAAATTTTGTAGAAGAACAGGATGTTTTTCAAAATCTGATTGGTTCTAATGGAAGTTTAAAAAAACCAATTGAACAGATGAAAACTTCTATTTTTTATCCCAATACCAGTCTTCCAGTGCTTCTTCACGGGGCCGACCGGATCAGGGAAAAAGTTTTATGGCAAGAAAAATTTATGAATTTGCAGTGCAAGAAGGAATTCTTAAGCCGGATGCTCCTTTTATAATTATGAACTGTGCTCAGTACGTAAATAATATTGAATTATTGTCCAGTAATTTGTTCGGGTACGTCAAGGGAGCTTTTACTGGAGCTTATGCAACAACCAAGGGATTGTTGGAGGCAGCAGACGGTGGAATGTTATTTCTAGATGAGGTGCATCGATTAAACAGTGAAAGTCAAGAAAAGCTGTTTGTCTTTCTGGATCAAGGAATTTTTCGAAGAATGGGAGAAAGTGAAGGATGGCATAAAGCAAAAGTGCGGATGGTCATGGCTACCACAGAAAATTTGGAATCAAATTTTCTAGATACATTTTTAAGAAGAATACCTATTGTTGTACAGATACCTTCTTTGAGAGAGAGAGGAGAGCAAGAACGTTTTGCAGTTTATTTACCATTCTTTATAGAAGAAAGTAAGGTGTTGGATAAGAAGATGAAAGTGTCTGGTAATGTAATTGAAGCGTTGTTAAATCATCTTTATCAAGGAAATATTGGAGATTTAGAGAATAAAATAAAATTTATTTGTGCAACTGCATATGCAAAAAAGAAAACGAAAAAATGAAATTGATATACATTTGGAGCATCTTCCGGAAGATGTGTTAAAGGGGATTGCAGAGAAAGCGGAAAATAAAATTGGAAATTATGATACGGTAGAAATTTATCCGAACGCCCCAATACAGGAAATATTATCTGGAGATAAGAACGGAAAAGATTATCATCAAGAACTGTTTGAAAAATTGATGCTATTTTTGGAGAATTTTCGCAGTCAGAATTATGCAAAGGAACAGTTTGAAAAACGATGCATGCACACAGTTAATGATGTATTGGATTGTTTGATTTATAATCAGAATTCTGAAAATGAAAATACTATGCGTAAATATATTGTAAACAGCGTGCAGGAAGCGTTTCGATATGTAGAGTACAGTTGTAATGTTCAGTTTGGAGGAAATAGTCTCCATGCGATTACGGCGTATTTTTTCTGTATGAATCAACACTTTCGGAAACAAAATATTTTCATTCCCAATGATTGATGCAGTATATATTAGAAGAGTATCCGAAGGAAATTCATATTGCAAAGCGGATTCTTAATATGCTGTCTTCTAAAATGGATATTGTGTCAACACAAGAAGATTTAATTCCATTGACAATTTATATTCGAAGTCTTTTAAATGTTTCCCTTTCCAGGAAAAGACCAAGAGCAGTAATTTTAGTCCATGGATATGCGACAGCAAGCAGTGTTGCAGATGTTGCTAACCGAATATTGGATGAAAATATTTTTGAATCTGTGGATATGCCAATTGAGAAAAATGTATCCGACGTCGTGCAATGGATGAAAGAGTATGTAGAAAAAAATGATGTCAGCCATGGAATTATTTTAATGGTTGATATGGGTTCTTTAAGGGAAATTTATCGATCTTTTGAAGAAAATTTAAAATCACCGCTCGTTGTAATGAATAATAATTTCAACACAAATGGCAATTATGGCAGGAGAATTGATTCAAAAGGAAGAGAAAATTAGAAGATATTGTTCGGATTCTTGAAGAGGAGAATGAAACGGAGTATAAAATCATATATCCTCAAATACAAAACA
>ENA-OQMZ01000483-OQMZ01000483.1-human-gut-metagenome-genome-assembly--contig:-NODE-483-length-17108-cov-5.407102_pt1 | contig 17108 bp, 18 predicted proteins | sample MGYA00242621_ERZ504862 | MGnify/ENA primary metagenome ERZ504862 (study PRJEB26092, sample SAMD00036393) | human gut metagenome | host: Homo sapiens | study: EMG produced TPA metagenomics assembly of... | reverse complement strand
CTTTTCTTTCACACGTATTCACTCCTTGTTATAGTTTTAATTTTGTTAGTTATCCCTAACCCTTGTATAATAAAATAGGTGGCATGCCGGCATCAGCACCTGATATTATTTTCTTAAAATGTACCTTTCTGAATCGTAAGCCTAAAATTTAACGTTCCATAATCGCTCCCAGCCACCGGTATTGAATTCCCGAAGCTTGTGCACATTTCTCTTTGCAGTTTCCTTATCTATATCGTGCTCAATGATCTGAAATATAGATGAAAAAAATCCAGTATAGATCATATGCATGAGGCTTTCCCCGACAATCGGTATTTCAATTCCATCCTCCTTCATTTTCTTCACATATTCCAAACTGGATCTCATTTCCCTGTCTACCATATTGTGTATGAATGTCTCAAACTTTCCACTGTCTCCACATTTCAGCAATAATCGGAAATTATCATAATGCTCATAGATATAGTCAATCATCTGATCCATTCCGTCGCCGGATGTGTCCGACATATTACTGGTCTGTTCTTTGGCAGAAAGCTTTTCAAAATCCTCAACTACACGGTCGTAGATCTGATATATATGTTCTATATACGGATCTGTCAGTGCATCAAAAAGCGCCTCTTTTGTCGGATAGTATTTATAAAAGGCACCCGTTGTAAGTCCGGCATCCTTTACAATATTTCTTAAAGATGCCCCGGAAAAGCCATCTTTTAAAAAATGCTTTCTGGCTGTATTTAATATATTTTTCTCTGTATCTTCTGCTTTTGTCGACATCTTTTTCTTATTCTCCTGAACGTCTCTTCGAAAATATAACAGCGTTATATAGTACTGTTATATTTTAACTCATTCTATTCATTTGTCAAGTATACTTTTTAGATTTTTCACAACTATTTTTCTCACCACACTCTGCAGTAAATGAGAAAAAAGAGACCCATACCATAAATGATATGAGTCTCAAAAAAGCCTATAAAATCAAGCTTTCTATTTAGAATTTGCCCTCATCAGCAGCCTATTCGATGGAAACGGCAACTGCTACTGTAGCACCAACCATTTTATTGTATATTGTCACGGATGAATTGCCGACCGTGTTTACGAGACAATTTTGTCGTGTTAACACGACATTTGTATCAGCTTCTGCAACGAGCTTTGCCTTTGTACTTCCTGCCGTTCCCCTGAGTCTCTGGTGCTTCCATCTTACGATGTACCCTTATATCTCTTCATTAAAATTAATACTATTCCTGTAAACAAACATAACAATGCTATCAACAAAATCCCCAGTAATGGAATTTAAAAATATATCTCCACGAATCAGTAAAACACTGATGAAAATTCGAAAATTCAAATCCCTGATACATTTTTGCAAACAATGGCATCAACAAAGAAAGTATTAAACCTGTAATAATAAGCCCTGTCGCAACACATTTCCAAGCTAAATTTTTATTCTCTATTTTAGGACTTTGATGACTTTTTGCATTGGTATCAATATCATCATTCATAAGATAATCCAATGAGCAGTCAAAGTATCTTCCAAGCTTAACCATATTCTCCATATCAGGAATTGTTCCCATCTCCCATTTAGAAACAGCCTGTCTGGATACATTCAGTTTTTCTGCCAGTTGTTCCTGTGATAATCCATTTTGTTTTCTTAACTTCTGTAATTTTTCAGCAAATGTCATATCTTGCATCTCCTCCCTCTATATTTATGTATTATTATAATACATTTTTCATTCATAACATCTACCAACTTGACCTTGCAAATCCGCAATTTGAAATTACTTTACTTGAAATAATACGATTTATGAATAATTTGACTCCAATAAAAATGGTGTATGCCATACCCACTAAGTAATGCATACACCATTAAATTACATTAGAAATTACTTAAACTCAATAATGGAATGTTCTATCATTTTTGTAATTTATTTCTATACTCGCTTGGTGTCAATCTATATTTTTCTTTAAAAACACGATTAAAGGTTCTAAGACTTCCAAAACCACTGTCCATCGAGATTTCTGTCAGGGTATCATCTGTAGTTTCAATTCTCTGACAGGCATACCCCAGACGCGCCTCATTCACATATTGATTAAAACTGCTGTGAAATGTCTTTGAAAACAATCTGGATAATGAAAATTTGCTCACGCCAAGGTCATGTGCCATTCCATCAAGCGATATACTCTTATTAAAATTGGCAGAAATATATGATACGGTACGGTATATTATATCATCGCTGCCAATTTTGCTCTTTTCCACCAATTTCATCATCGGAATACATCTTGCTAGTATAATCTGTAAATAAGCTTGAACAACCCATATATCATTCTGCTTGGTATCTATTATGGATTCCACTGCTCTGTACACTTCATCCGGAATAACATCACTTTTTACAACAGGATATTGTGGAGCCTTATTCCGCAGTACATTTTCAAATCTACCAAAAATCATTTGTGGAGCATTAATAAAAACCGCCTCATTGACTTCTGACGAAAACACCTGATAATGATGTATAACATCAGGAAATACTACTCCTATATCACCTGTTTCCATGTGATACAACTCCTGTCCTACACCAAGCTCTAATGTTCCTTTCGTAACGCATACAATTTCCATTGCATTATGCAGATGTGGTGGCTGGTGCCGTGGCTTCCGCTTTACTGCAATAATCTCTTCATTTGTGTTTTCATACGTTAAATGCACTCAGATCATCTCTCCCATATTATACGATAATTATTCAATTCCTTTTTCTCTTCTAAGCTTTTCATTTGCAGCTTCTACATTCATCTTTGAAAGAAGAATTGTAATAAGAATCTCAAATACAAATGGTAACCATAAATACATTACCTGAAGCATAGTAATTGCAGATGTCGGCTGAGTCGCATTTGTACCTACATAACCACTGATTTCAAGCAGCCATCCTACAATAGCTGTTCCAATTCCACCACCAATTTTGATTCCAAGTGATGTGCATGAATACATAGTTCCATCTACTCTCTTTCCCTGAGTCAGGTAAGTATACTCAGAGCACTCGGCAATTACTGCATTCATGTCTCCCTGCCAAGGTCCCTGTCCTAATGCTGCAACTGCAGTAAACAGCATCATCAGTGGAACGCTTCCCATGTATCCTGCTACAATCACAAGTGCTCTTGCTATCGTAGCCAGAATATATCCACGTTTATTAAGCTTATACATTCCTTTCCACTTTCCGACAAGAGTTGGTGTGAAAATAAGTGCTATTATAAGAGGAATATTTACAGCCCACGCAAATACACCAAACAGATTTTTATTCTTAAGAACCCATGTACAATAATAAATACCTGCACCAATCATAGCACTGTATAACTGCTGCAAAATATAAGTTCCACAAATCATCATATAGTACTTATTCTTAACAAGTAGCTTAAATGCCTGAACAAGACCATACTTCTTTTCTTCATCGTTCTCTATTCCGGAGTTAAGCTCCTTTTCCGGAAGCTCCTTAACCGACAATCCTGAAATCGTATTTACTACAAGACCTATCAAGCATAAATAATAGCTACGAATCTCCATGCAGCAGCACCTCCACCGCATACATCAACAAATGCAACTGTTATAGACTGAATTATCAGACTGGTTGAAAAGGCAAAAATAAAACGGTAAGAGCCATCTGTACACGCTCTTTGCTGTTCTTTGTTACCAGCGAAGTAAGTGCAGAATATGCAATATTATTTGCTGTATAAAATACACCATTCAATAATGTATATGCTATAAAGAACCATGCATACTGAGCAGTCCTGCCCCAACTTGTAGGAATTGCAAAAACTGCTACAAGTGTCAAAGCACAACCTATATAGCCATAAATCATCCATGGCCTTGCTTTTCCAAGCTTTGTATGTGTTTTATCAATAAGTGAACCAAAGAAAACATCTGTAAAACCATCAAATAATTTAGATGCTGCGATTAATGTTCCAACGATTCCTGATGCAAGTCCTATAGTATCTGTAAGATATACCATAACAAAGGATGTCAGGAATGCATATACTACATTTCCTGCAATATCACCGGAACCATAACCAATTTTGTTGTACCACTTTAAGTACGTCTTTTCTTCCATGAAAAACCTCCAATTAATTACTTTGTTTTATCTTTAACAGCTATACTAATTTTATATATTTGTGCAAATTTTGTCTATAAACATAATAGGCTGTAATATGCACAAAATGATACACTTTTTTTAAAACAGGTGTTTTTATGATAAAATACACTCAAATCCTCATAAAATCGTGAAACTATCATACTTAAAAACCTCCTTAACAGTTGTCCTACTCTATATAAATATTACACTCTAAATCAACCTTTTGTCCATAAATATAAATAGACAAAACATGCATAAAATGCTACAATACAAGCGGAGGTATATAATGTATATTAACACGGGATATTTGAATCATTCACATAAAGATTTTAAAGATAAAAGCCGCCCTCTGATTGTAGGAAGCTGCGGAACCTATCGCCTGTCACAGCATCCTAAGATGCCTACATACAGGCCCAGAGGAAGACTGGATTACCAGATTATATACATATCATCCGGTCTTGTTCATTTCCACTTTGACAATCCTGAAAATGAGACAATCATTCCAGCAGGACATATAGTGTTATTTCGCCCAAAAGAGCTTCAAAAATATGAATTTTATGGTAAGGATAAGACTCAGATATATTGGCTTCACTTTACCGGAAGCGACGTAAAAAACACTTTAAGAAAATACGGATTTACAGACAATAAAAGAGTCTTTAATGTTGGAACGTCTCTTGAATATGAACAGGTTTTCAAAAGGATTATTACAGAGCTTCAAAGATGTCAGGACAATTATGAGGAAATGCTCATGCTTTTGCTACGACACCTTTTGATTATATTTAACCGTAAAATAACAACTGAGCATGTAATCAGAAATGAATTCCTTGACAGCCAGATGGATACAGCAATTACATATTTCAATACAAACTACAACCGCGCTATTAACGTGGAGGAATATGCTTCATCAATTGGTATGAGCATAAGCTGGTTTATCAGGAGCTTTCGGAAATATACAGGTAATACACCAGTACAATTTCTCACAGCACTAAGGATGACAAACGCACAGGTGCTGCTTGAAACAACATCCTACTCTATAAACGAGATTGCAGGTATTGTCGGATACAATAATCCACTATACTTCAGTAGATTGTTCCATAAACAAAAAGGATGTTCTCCTTCTGAATACAGAGCCAGAAATACATAATAAAAAGACAAAAGCAGGAGCAAATGCTCCTGCTTTATCCGGCTTAAGCAAAAACCTAAACCACTCTTACCAAAATCATATTGTTCCATCAGCAATATTATAATGCCAATTTTTTCACTGTACTTTTCGTTTTAATTAATGACTAACAGATTGTAAAAGAATAATCCTTATCAGTCTCCGCACTGATACGATAATCCTCTTCCACATCAGTTCCCCAGCTGTCGATACCTCCAACACCTCTTACTGCGCCATATATGCATAAAACAGTTCTTCTTGCCGGTGGCAGTTCTTCATGGTGAAGAGCGTTTTCAATCTCAGATGCGGTATAAGGCAGACAAGAAAATGCAAATTTTTCATCATTCTTTTCAATACGCAGTGTCTGTGATGAGCTATCTGTCCTGCTGTTATCAAGAGACGTATGTCTTGTAATTTCAAGCCACTCTGTATCCATTCTCATACCACATTCCTGCGGAACAAGATATTGTGTAAGACTCAGATCACTGATCTCATAGACGCCTTCTTGTGCACCTGCTTTTCTGTCAGGATATGTTTCCCCGGAGAGTCCCTTATATAAATATTTGTCAGCCAATGTTGGCATAATAAATCTCATTCCAAATACAGGAAATTCAGGGAGCCCCTGTACTCCATTATAATGTACATCCACGCGAATCTTTCCGGACGCATCAACGCTATAGCTCACAAGAACAGTTGTCGCCGGAGTTGTTATGGTCTCGTATGTATATTTTACAATAATTTCATCAGCATAAACATCACCGCCATAGATGTTATTATCAGGTGCATATGGTTTTTGCTCCTTGCCATCCATGATCACCTGTATTCCCTTACAGTCAATAAACATATCTGCCGAAAGCCAGCTTCCGCTTTTAATATGGAACTTGCTTCCCCTGTCATTATCTGTCAACGCTCTCCAGAAAGTAGGCTTTGGGCAACGATACAGCCACTCATATCCATTTTTAACGATAGATTCCAGTCCCCCCTGTGCATAAGAGAAAATATAATCAAAGCCTTCACCATGTACACCTAATGTATAGTCACCATAGACCACTCTTAATTTATCTGTATAAGCCATAGTAATACCTCACTTCCTGCATTGCCGGTTTTTCTTTCCTGTCAGCAAATACAATTCCATTTGCTGAGAATTCATAGTCTGCCGGTTTATCGTCAAAATCTCCGCCATAGCGTAAAACATCTTTTCCTGTAACGGGATCTTTTACCATAATTGCCTGGTCAATAAAATCCCATATAAATCCGCCATGATACATATCGTATTTGTCAATCAGCTTCATATAAGATCCAAGTCCACCCATTGAATTTCCCATATCATGCATGAATTCGCATAAAATATACGGTTTTTTCGGACTGTTATTCAAGTATTCCTCTACATCCTCCGGTTTTGCATACATTCTGGTCTCAAAATCAGAAATAGTATCCTCATATGCCCTATTATAATAAGCGCTTTCATAATGAACTAATCTTCCATCCTTCTTTTCGGCAAAATAAACGTTCATTGCCTCAATGTCGTCTCCTGCATAGGATTCATTTCCTAATGACCAGAAAAGGATGGATGTATGGTTTTTAAAAGTTTCAAAATTGTTTTTTGCACGCTCAAGCACTGCATCTCTCCACTGTGGAATAGATCCCGGTACATTGCATGACGGTTCGATTGCCCCAAGTTTTTGGAATGAGCCATGGCTCTCCAGATTTGTTTCTGCCATCACATAAATACCTGCATCGTCGCACATATAGTACCATGGTATCTGGTCAGGATAGTGACAGGTACGCACAGAATTAATATTGTTTCTTAACATACATGATATATCTGCCTTCATGTCTTCTATACCAATGCATCTTCCTGTTCTTGCATTCCACTCATGACGGTTTACTCCCGTAATAACAAGACGTTTTCCATTCAAATAGACTACTTTATCTATAATCTCTATTCTTCTGAAACCGATATCATAAGGAATTACCTCGGCCAGTGAACCATCCTCTGCTTTAAGCTCAACATAAGCATGGTATAAATATGGATTATGATTATCCCACAGCCTGACACTTTCCAAGTCAACACAAATCGTGCCTTCCAAATGGTTGTTTTCTTTATTTAACTGTAATGACTTCTCAACTAATATATTTTCTTCTCTGTCCTTTAAAATAAAGCCAGCAGTTACATTCTGACTGTCAGTAGCAGATACCTTCATGCTGACAGACACTCTTCCGCTTTCATTATCTTGATTTAACACAGGTTTGAACCATACATCCTCCAGATGAACATCCGGAATTGCCTTCAAAGTAACATTTCTAAAGATTCCAAAAAAGCGGAAAAAGTCCTGATCCTCTAAAAATGCCGCCGTGCTCATCTTATGTACCTGCACTGCCAGAACATTTCCCTTTTCCTTAATATATGGTGTCAGTTCAAACTCAGAAGGTGTGAAGCTGTCCTCTGCATAACCTATAAACTGACCATTAAGCCACAGATACATAGCTTCTTCTACACCTTCGAAGCATATATGGATTCTTTTTCCACACATGTTCTTATCCAAATCAAAGTATTTGATATAAGAGCCTACCGGATTGTACTGTGCTTCTGAGAACATTCCTTCTTCTGCTCCTGTTGCCTCCATACTATATGCTCCTCTGTGGTACTCTTTTCCTTCCCACGGATACATAGTGTTGATGTAACGTATTTTATCATATCCAGCCAGTTCAATATGTCCCGGAACCATAATTTTATCGAATCCTGATGCATCAAATGTTTCCTTATAAAAATCAACAGGTCTTTCCATCACATTTTTGCTGTAAGCGAACTCCCATTGACCATTTAATGACTGTAATAATGGATTTTTTTCTTTTTTCATGTCCGAATAATCCAGATAATAGCAATGATCACTATGTGGTTCCAATTGATTTACCTTAAACACTTCCGGATTATCAAGCCATTTCATATCAGCGTTCATATTTTTCCTCACTTTCCAATTATTAATATATAAAACCAAGAACAATAACTGCGTTGCTACATCTAAGATATAACAAAACCCTTGTAAAGAGCAATGTAATAAATTGTACAAATCATGCACTAAATGATACTGTTATAATTATTATGAAATGAGGGTCAAAAGGTATCATTGATGCTTGCATGCAATTTAAAAAGCTCCCGTGCATTGCACAGAGAGCTTTTTAGTCTGGTTAGTACAAACATATATTAATACGCGAATTATATGATGACACTTGCTTTCCCTTTTTTTCAAATCTTTGGATTCTTGTAATAACCTGATATTCCATCTGCAGCTTGTCCGATGAACAAGAGTATACATAAGGTTCAAAACCGGTATATTCATCATCCCCTTGCGTATAATTATTCCCATAATAAAAATTCTCTATTATATTTGTCTCAAAGGAAGAATCTATTTTTGATTCAGACTCTTTTGGATAACCCATAGAATAATCACTGCCATATGTCTTTGCATATAAATCTCTCATCACTGCAGCCTGTGCCTTAGGACTATCCACATCTGCACAATAATATGTAATATAAAACGGTACTCCAAGCACCGCATCAACAGCAGCCAGCATTCTCGTATCTTCAAATGATATTATAAATATCCACGCCGATAATTCCTTGCTTATATCCGATGTTACAAAATAATCTGATATTGTGTTGTCAAAGCTATCATCCAAAGCAACTGCTGCACCATATTGCCAAGGAGCTGCTTCATATGTCTGTTCTGTTTCGCTGTCTGTATCCTTTGAATAGTTACTTTCAAGGCTTTGGAGCATAACTATATCGTCTTCACCGAGCATCTGCATAATACCTGACTGCTTCTGCAGCTCACAGGCACCCTTCAGAAAAGTCTTAATAGCCGTATAAGCCTGTCCCACCGGAATCTCAGTATCCAACGGTTCCCTTTTCTCACTATATTTCCCATTCCACAGCTCATTTACATTATCCTGCATCAGAGACATCATCTTAGTAAGCCTCTCTTCAGCTGAAATAGAATGGCTGTATGGCTTATATCTGCGTTGCTTATTGTAGTACTCGTTTTGGCAATTTTTGCTGCTTTAAGTGAAATCAGATAATTCGGTATCATATTTCCCGCACATACAACTGCCAGAATAATGCATATACACACTATTCCCTTGATTTTATCCGGTTTTTTATCAATACATTTGCGCACTGATAAATGCTTACTTCTCATCCAATGCCTCCGCTTTCATGTCAAAATACACCTTGGTTCCTTTACCTGACTCACTCTCATAATGGATTTTTATATGATGCAGCTTAGCAATCCTTGATACAAGTGCAAGTGCAAGCCCAAGCCCTGCTCCATGCTCACTTCTTGATCGTGACTTGTCAACCATATAAAAAGCCTCTGTAATGCGCTCTATATCTTCAGGCGGTATTCCTCTTCCATTGTCCGAAACTGCAATACGATAAATACTGTGCGAAATAAGTCTGCCTGATACATCTACCTTGCTGCCTCCTGATTTCACTGCATTGTCTATCAGATTAAGAAGCATGGTCTTAAACAGATCATATTCCAGCCACACCCATGCCTCATCCGCACTGTACACAATCTCTGTATTATGCTTTCTTGCCGCTTCATGTGCGGTTTCCACACAATCTGCTATAATCTCAGATATTCTTGTTTCTTCAAGCCTGAAATCATTTTTATCAAGAGTGATAAGCTCCAGCAGCTTAAATGATAATGCTTCAAGCCTCATGCCCTCATTCAGTATGACTCCGGCAGCACTGTGCACCTCATCCTCAGACAGTTTTTTCTGATACAGGGTATCGGCATATCCTATAATTGATGTCATTGGGGTTTTGAGCTCATGTGCGAAGTTTGCAGTAAAATCCTCCTGCTTCTTTGCCGCCATCTGAAGTTCATAAACTTTGCTTTCAAGGTTTTTCGCAAGCTCGTTGAAAGCCCTCGCAAGCTCACCTACTTCATCCTTTGTCTTTACATCACTTCTTGCTGTGTAATCACCATCTGCAAATTTTTTTGGTGGTGGCTGTTAATCCGGCAAGAGGCTTTGTAATCATCCAGGAAAGTATCAATATGACCATCATACCAACAGCAAGTATAACAATGTAGTACATGCTACATCTATACCTAAGCTCCTTTGACTCATCGAAAACCGGTGTAATATCACTTTCCGTTATCAGAATATACCTGTTATCATTCAGCTTAAAGCTGCTTTTGACATGGATATATCTGCCACTTTGCTTTTCACCGGTATCTTTAGTATTCTCTTTTGACACTATACTGTATGTAAGCGTACCATCCTTTACCTTTATATCCTTTTGCTCATAATTACATGAATTGGCATATATCCTTTTTCCATCATCATCAGCAAGATACATTCCTCCTTCATCTCCAACAATGGATTTTGCCGACTGCGACATCATATCTGTAAGCTCCTTATCCACATCTTCACTCTTCATATTAAGTATGACAGTTTCAATCGAGTATTTTATCATCTGATGCTGTGAAAGTGCACTGTCCTGCTCCCTTTTCACTGCATGCTCCAGTGAGTATGATAGAGTCACATATTCTATCATTCCAAGGGCAACAGCCAGTATCACTGTCATTCCAAGAAACATTTTATAGAAAAATTTCATCCGCGAACCTCCAGACGATAGCCAATCCTGAAAACTGTGACAATCTTTTCATTCCAGTCAAGCTTTTTTCTTAGTCTTTGTACATGTGAGTCCAGTGTCCTTGTCTCCCCGGTATACTCCTCCTGCCATACAAGTTCATAAAGCCTGCGCCTGCTGAGTGCAACATTCTTATTCTTCATAAGCTCATACAACAGGTCAAATTCCTTTACTGTGAGCTCTACCTGCTCACCTGCCTTTGTCACTGTACGTGATTTAGGATCTATAGCTACATCCTCTATTTCCAGACGCTCTGCCATGCGCTGAGTGCGCCTTAATACGGTTTCCACTCTCGCAAGCAGCTCCCCTATCTGAAATGGTTTGCATATGTAATCATCCGCGCCCATACGAAGCCCGCGTATCCTTTCATCCACCTGTCCCATGGCAGATATTATTATGACCGGAGTATCCCCAATTCTCCTGACATAGTCAAGCAATTCATAACCATTTATCTCAGGAAGCATAATATCAAGCAGCAGCAGATCATATCTGTTCTGCTCAATTTTGTCCGCCCCTTCCTTGCCATCAAACGCTCTTTCGCATTGATATCCCTCTGCCTTCAGGGTGTTGCATATTAAATTATTTATGTCGTTGTCATCTTCCACTATGAGAATACTGGTCATAAGCTGCTCCTCTTCTATGATTATGATAGAATTATTATAGCATAAAGATGTGTCATAGTTGTAAAAAACACCCTGTTATTTAACTCAATAATAGGATGTTTTACCGGCACTTATACAAATATATTCTCACACATACATACTCCAGACAGCTCTAATCTGAGATGATATATTTTTGAATAACCACCTTTTGCCACTTTTTTCAATGCTGTTTGGATCATTTATTGAAAATCCTTCATCATCATAGCCTGTTATAACCATAAAATGTCCTGTATCTGTAAAATCTCCCGGTCCTACATTTATCACAATAGGATGTCCTGCATCAAGCTCTGCCTTCATTCTGCTCTCATCCAGCGCCACTGTCTTTGCTTTTACGCCGTAGTGCCTGCAGCCTTCACTTATAAGCGTCCATGAACTTCCCGATCCATCTACACTGTAACCGGCTTCCTTTGAATACTTTGCTACTGCAATAGGTGATGCCTCCCTATTGTGCGTCAGATAAACCACTACCATCGAAAGTGTAGTGGGACCGCATCCGCTTGCTGCAAAGAAATTGCCGCTATATTTTTTGTAGCCCCAGCGTTTATCCCACTGCACAAATAACGGAACACTATCCATAGACGCTTCTTCTGTCAAATCAATTGTGTGTTCCTTCACATGTTCCGCCGGATAATCATACACAAACTCAAGTGCCTCTTCATTCTTCAAAGCAAGGTCCTTTAGCTGTTTTGGATATTGGGTGCTGTTCATTATATCATCAAGCATCGACTGATTATTTTGTATCTTATTCTTTCCAGAGATTTTGCTATTTTCTATAACAGCATTATCATATGTATTATTTCCGGCTTCAACATCATATCTATTTGTCCTGCCATCACCTGATCTTATCATACTGCTTCCAACAGCCACAAATACAGCCACAGCTATGATACTACAGGAAAATATGATAGAACGCAGTATTTTTCTACGCCTGCGTCTCCTTCGACGTAAACTTGCCCCATGTCTGCAACATTTATTTTGTATCATGTCCACTTTCTATCCTCCTGCTTCTTTGTAACTGATATTGTGTATCATTACTCTATCAAAAGCATTCGTTTATTATGTTGCATACTTGTGTCATAGTTGTAAAATATTCCAATATTAAATTGTATAAATAAATTGACCAATGACAGTATTGCAGGATATTTTAATCTGTCACTGTATTAAGCAATTTTTGACTATATATTCTGTTATTTTGGCAAGTAATAATTTCTTTTCGTATTCTATAATGACATCGTAAACAGAAAGGAGATGAATTTCCATGAGAAATAAATTACACAATTTTATTAATAACTTACTTAGCTTTTATGCAAGCTTCTTTACTCACAGATTTTATCAAATATAATGTGCATAGTATATTCTACAATTGTTCCTTTATTTGGGTTTTTAAAATATCGTTCATATCCATTCTTTACGTCCTCAAAAGTCACTTCCCCTTGTAACGGAATATATGCTTTTTGGATTAATTGTTGGGCAATTTGTTCACTATAAATTTCATGCATTTGCATATCCATCGATCGTCCTTCTATTTCTATAGAACCTATATTTTTTGCTGCTTTCTTAGCTGCACCCTTAATCCTGCTCCACAAGGAATGTCCTGTCGGATCACTGTAATTCAACGGATTATTGGTTGTATAATCGTAGCGGTTTCTGGTTAATGGATTTTCTGTCGTTCCAAGGTCACTATCTTCAGTTGTAAAGGTTCTGTCATTTTCTTTTTTCCTTCCTGAACCTCTACTTCTATTACATTTTATATTCAAAAGTTTCTCAATCACTTCGAGACCTCGGCATACTTACATAATTTTGTAGGGCGCCGATTTTTTCATTATCACTATACCTACAATCAGCCAACATATTTATGTATTGTTGCTCTTACAGCCCCAGGTCCTGCGAGCATTTCGCGGAACATTTCTTCAATCTTTTCACCAACTCCATCTTTGTAAAGGTCAGTGAAGAACAGACGCTCATTGGAAAGGATCGGTTTGAGCTGATCTTTGAATGTCTCCGTTTTTCCTACTACGATATCCTTAAACTGTTCCTGAAGTTCCTCGTTCATTGGGTCTGGTGCAAGTTCAAATTTATTTCCTTCATCATCCACACCAAGCATATATCTAAGCCATCCTGCGATTCCCAAAGGAATAGCTGTCAGTCTGGAGGCGTCTCCGAATTTCGCTACATATGCTTTAATTGTCTCACCGAATCGGATACCAACCATCTGAGATACATCTACGGCCAGACGAAGGTTTGTATCTCCCAAATACTCATTCGGGAAACGCTCATTAAAGAGTTCATCCACAAATGCCTGCGGAGAAAGGATTCCCGGGTTTGCGACTACCGGAAGACCTTCATCATAAGCAATCATACGCGCCATCTTCATCATATCTTCGTTTGTGTTCAGCATATGCGCAAACAGATCATATCCAAGAACCACACCCAGCGGACCTGTTGCAGAATGTACAGGGTTCAGACATACTGTTACTTTCATACGCTCAGAAAGGTTAACCGTATTTCTGTCAGCCATATATACACCGAAACCTTTCTCCAGAGCCGGACGGCCGTTCGGGAAGTTATCTTCAATTACGAGATACTGCGGTTTCTCTGCATTAACAAATGGTGCAATATATGTTTTCTTACTTGTGATAACCGGCTGCATATTCTCAATGCCAAGATTCTCAAGGTCCGCTGCGATCTGCTCGCTTGGAGAGGTGTGATCTTATCGATCATCGTCCATGGGAACGCAACAATTTTCTCATCACTTACATAATTTACGAATCCTTCATCTACGAATCCGACTTTCTTCCACTCTTCTGTCATAGTCAGTACAGATTCACGAAGTTTCGCACCATTCCGTGAGCAGTTATCCATGGAAACCAGAGCAATTGGATATCTGCCTGCTTTATATCTTTCATAAAGCATCGCAACCAGAACTGCCATTGCACCTGTTGCTTTATCCGGACCATTTTTGATATCAGCTTCTACAAACGGAAACCATGTCCCGTCAGCTTTCTGTAATGCGTAACCTTTCTCTGTGATTGTAAAGGAAACCATCTGCAGGGATTTGCTGGTAAAGATTTCTTTCAGCCGATTCCAGTGTGCCGGGTCTGAAGACTGTGCTTTTACTGCTTCTGCAAGAGCTCCTATTACTTTGTATTCACGTGTTCCATCACCATGCAGGATTACGCTTAATCCCAGGTTGTCATATGGATCATAAATCTTGTCTACTACATCATAATCAAAAGTCTCTATACATGTAATGCCACGGTTAAGCACGCCCTCTTCCAGAAGGCCGTCAGCAATACCACCGATAAATACACGGAAAATATTTCCGATTCCGAAATGTACCCAACCAGGTTCTTTCTTCGCTTTCTCAGAAACAGCCTCTACGTCATAACCTGGCAGAGTGATTCCGGCCTTTTCCCATGCTTCCTGTTCTTTGATTCCATTCAGTGATAATTTCATGATATATACTCCTTGTTTTCTTTTTATTATGTTTCAAACTTACGTTTATATCTCAACTGTAAGTCGAGTATATATCCTCCCTATCTAAAAGTCTATTGACAAAAAGTATAATTTTTTTTAATCTTATTTTATGCATTTTTACCAGTTATATTGACCATTACTGTTCTTATTATCGTTATTGCATTTTCACTTTCTATATACTACAATATACATAAAGCTAGAACTTAACTCTATCTATAACAATTCAGGAAATAATATAATCAAGAAAATCTGACAAGTTTTTGAGCTCTGCCAGACTATATCAAATATATAATTTATAAAACAGCTACCATAATAGAATCAGGAAAATCTTATGAGTGAAAAAAGGTTTAACCAATATCAGCGTAAAAAAAATAAACAGATCAAAGTTTATCAATACATCTACAGAAAAAAAATAACATCCAAGCTCCAGATTGTTCAGGATTTACAGATGGGATTGTCCACCGTAAGCCAGAATCTGAACCTGTTAGAGCAGGATGGCTTAATAGAAAAAAATGGATATTTCGAATCCACCGGCGGAAGAAAAGCAAATGCGATTCAGATTGTATCTGACTTCAGAATTTCCATTGGCATTGGTATTTTAAAGAATATGTTCCATATCACTGCCGTTGACCTGTACGGAAATACACTCTATACCAATACCATTCCATTTCCATATTCCAACACGCCGGATTACTATAAGCAGGTCACCGATAAAATCAAAGAATTCATTGCCACAAATCAGTATGATGAAGAAAAGATACTTGGTGTTTCCATCGCTACACAAGGAATCACCTCCCCTGATCACTCTACTGTGCTGTATGGAAATATCATGAACAATACAGGCATGATACTGGAGGACTTTTCCCGTTATCTGCCTTATCCATGTTATTTGGAACATGATTCAAAGTCTGCTGCCTTTCTGGAATTATGGAAACACCCGGAACTTGACAGCGCCGTTGTCTTTCTACTGAATCGTAATCTCGGAGGCGCTATCATCACAAACCACCAGATTCATCAGGGAAGTTCTATGCACAGCGGCACGATCGAACATATCTGTATTAATCCAGATGGACCGCTCTGTTATTGCGGAAACCGCGGCTGTCTGGAAACTTACTGTTCCGCCAACGCTCTGGAACAGGCTGCCGGTATGAATATAAAAGACTTTTTTTCTCTTTTACGCGAAAAAAAAAATCTCCCCAGCTTACACAAATCTGGAAAGATTATCTCCATCACCTGGCCTTTGCATGAAAAACATTAATTTAATTATTGATGCGCCTATTATCATCAGTGGTTATCTGGCACCATATTTTTAGAGGACGACATTGCTACCTGACTAAACATATCAATGTTTCCTCACCATTCGCATTAAACAAAGAGCACATTTTTGTTGGCACAAATGGACAATACACTCCTGCTATCGGGGCTGCATTGTTCTATGTAAATCAATTTATACATGCAATATAATAAATATTACGCTGCATAATCTTATTCGTATACCGTCAGTTCTTTATGAACATTACCGAATTGTTAGTTGAAAATGATATTCTCTCCGTGGAAAGGAAGTTATCTTTTAATATTCAACGGTAAGTATGTATCCTCAAATATGAATGGAAATCAGATGTTCAATACTTTAAGTGCAGGGGTTGCATTTACCGGAATAGCGGAATAGTTCATGCTATCTGGAACGTTGTGATTATTGGTGGAGGATTAGCCATTGGGGAAAAAATGGATAAATATTCTGTAATGACATATGTACTTAATTCAAAAGATTTCGCCATCACAGGTGGTGAGTTTGGAATTGAATCATCTGTTATTTCATTGTTCGGATACATAATAGTTGCTGGTATAGCATTTTTTATGATTAAATCAAGAAAAAATTGATATAATAGGTTTGAAAATATGAAGCTATAAGGTACTTGTCAAATTCTTTAGGTTAGAATCGATGATGGGGTAAACGAAAAAGCAGTTTTGGCATTCCAGTGAACTGCCTCTTCGTTTACACCATTTTCGATTTGACCTAATTGAACAAAGTGAGCGTCCGGGTAGCC
>ENA-OQMZ01000481-OQMZ01000481.1-human-gut-metagenome-genome-assembly--contig:-NODE-481-length-17222-cov-5.667622_pt1 | contig 17222 bp, 16 predicted proteins | sample MGYA00242621_ERZ504862 | MGnify/ENA primary metagenome ERZ504862 (study PRJEB26092, sample SAMD00036393) | human gut metagenome | host: Homo sapiens | study: EMG produced TPA metagenomics assembly of... | reverse complement strand
GAATAGACAACCTTCAGTTTTTTTACCCCCGCGCTTTTTCATCTCGCGCCGCATAACCTTTGCCAGCGGGCACATATTTGGTTTTATAGATATCCGCCACACGGAACTTGGTCGGATCCAGCTTGTTTCCGGCCCCCATGCAGCTGATAACCGGCACATTGCATGCCTTGGCACGCATAATAATCTCAATCTTTGCTGTTACCGTATCAACCGCGTCTACAACGTACGAATACTTTGAAAAATCGAAATCATTCGCATTTTCCGGCAGATAGAAGCATTTATATACCTCCACCTCCGCTTTCGGATTGATGTCGAGAATCCGTTCTTTCATTACATCTACTTTATATTTTCCAACGCTGCTTCTTGTTGCAATAATCTGACGGTTGATATTGGTCAGGCAGACCTTGTCATCGTCCACCAGCACAAAATGACCGACACCACTCCTTGCCAGCGCCTCCACGGTATAGCCTCCTACACCGCCGATCCCGAATACGGCAACGGTTGCATCCGCCAGAAGATCCATGCTCTCGCTTCCAAGCAAAAGCTGTGTTCTGGAAAACTGATTCAATGCCATTTGTTTTCCTTCCTCCTTGTTTATAAACTCTATCACAATAATAGGTTATTTGCTTTTGTCTGTCAACACCTTACGGAACCAGCTCTGCGGAAATTCAAAGACGAAGAGAATCCCAAGTACAATCGCAACCGCATCCTTCAGCGTCAGAAAGCCTCTTGCACCGGCCCGTTCCAGATCATTTGTTACCACATAAAAAGCCGTCCAGTAAATTCCGCCTCCCGGCACCAACGGAAAAATCCCGGCAATAAGAAATACCGTTACCGGGCAGCGCTTGTATACCGCGAAGCTGCGCGACAGAATGATAACAAGCACCGTTGCAAAAAAGATCGATACCGGCTCTGTCGTATACGGAAGGATCAGCTTGTAGCAGATCCAGCCGCACGCCCCGGCCAGTCCGCAGTACAGATAATATTTCCGCGGAACCTGGAACAAAAGTGCAAATGCAATCGTTCCGACACAGGCCGCGAAAAATTCCGCAATCAAACGAATCGTCTCACTCATAGCTGCAGTCCTCCTGCCAGTTGATGGTACCCTGTGATCACAAGCCCGACGCCAAGTGCGATGCAGAAGGTTACAAGCAGAGCGTCAAGCATCCGTACCGAACCCGCGATGTAATCCTGGTCCGCAACATCGCGGATGGCATTTGTGAAGTTCACACCCGGCACCAGCGGAATAATCGAACCGATGATAACCTTATCCAGATGGTGACCGATTCCCGATTGATACAGGAACACCGCAATCAGTGTGACGAGTGCACCACCGGAAATATTTGTCGCAATCTTTGACATTCTGCCGCGCAGCAGATACAAAAGATAGAAATACAGAACAAAGCCGGACAGAAACGCTACCATACTGTCGACCACATCACCGCCGAACAGAAAGCAGAAGCAGGCACTTCCGATGCCGGACGCAAGAACCTGATGCCATCTCGCTTTTTCCGGCATCCTCTGGATATCGAGCAGCCATGCTTTCGCTTCTTTTGGTGTGTGCAGGCCCTCCTCAATCTCACGGGAGAGCTGATTAACCGCCGTTACCTTGTCGAGCCGCGCGGCAGACAGCGGAATGTGACGCACACGGGCAAATTCCTGTTTTTTTCCGCTTTCTGCCGTCAGAAAAATGCCGCTGCTCAGAACAAACGCGTCGCTGGAGCTGACGCCGTACGCCCGCGCTATGCGCTCAATCGTCTCCTCCACACGAAAAATTTCCGCTCCGCTCGCCAGCAGAATATCCCCTGCCAGCGATGCACATCGAGCGCTTCTCTTGTCGATTCTGCGTTCATCTCTGCCTTCCTCCTTTTTCAAAGCCATACACCCATTTCCCTTTCAGGAACAGATACAGGAAAATGACGGAACTGATGCTCCAGGTCAGCGGATATGCCCAGAAGATCACGCGGATATCCGGGATCAGACGGACCGTCACAGTGATGTAGCTGACACGGAACAGACACCAGACGCAGAGCATGACAACCATCGGAATCGAGGCGTGTCCGGAACCGCGGAGCACGGCCGCGATGCAGTGGGAAAATGCCAGCAGGAAGTAGAACAGCGCAATCGTTCTCGCCTGCATCACGCCGTAGTGGACGACCTGCGGATCGCTGTTGAATGCCGCAATCAGGATCGGTGCAGCAGCGTAGATGACAAATCCGATCAGTTCGGCAATAATGACCGAGCAGAGAATGCCGAACCGCGCTCCCTTTTTCGCACGGTCATACTGTTTTGCGCCGAGGTTCTGGCTGACGAATGTGGTCAGCGCCATCGTAAAGCAGGTGACCGGCAGGAAGGCAAAGCCCTCAATTTTCGCATACGAACCGCAGCCTGCCATCGCCATTTTTCCGAATGCATTGATGTTTGTCTGCACGAAAACGTTTGCAATCGAGATAACTGAGTTCTGGAAGCCGGACGGCACACCGTTACGGATAATTTCGCCGAGCACGCGGCCGTCGAAACGGATTTTGCTGATGTGAAGCCGGTACTCTTCTTTCGTCCGCAGCAGATGGATCATACAGAGAATCGCACTTGTGAACTGGGAAATGACCGTTGCAAGCGCCGCCGCACCGACACCCATACCGAGGCCGCCGATGAAAAGCAGGTCGAGCACAACGTTGATGCACGACGACACGATCAGATAGATCAGCGGGTGGCGGCTGTCGCCGACAGACTGCAGGATGCCGACGAAAATGTTATACATGACAAATCCGAGGGAACCCGCAAAATACGTGCGGAAATACTCAACCGACTGCGGAAACACATCGGACGGCGTTCCCATCAGCACCAGGATCTTCGGTGCCAGATACATGCCGATCACAGTCAATGCAAGACCGGCCGCGATTCCGAAGGCACGGTCGTGTGAATTGCCTTCTGCAGATTGTCTCTGTTTTTCGCTCCATAGTACCTCGCGATGACAACACCGGCACCCATCGCGATACCGTTGATGAAACCGACCATCAAAAAAATCAGATTTCCCGATGAGCTGACGGCTGCCAGCGCGTTGCTTCCCAGAAAGTTTCCTACAATCAGCGAGTCGGCCGTGTTGTACAACTGCTGGAAAAGATTGCCGAGGAACAGCGGAATCGCAAACAGAATAATCTTTTTCGAAATGCTGCCCTCCGTCATCCTTGTCTTGCTTTCTGTACTCATTTGTAAAAACCCCCATTTCTTTTCGTACAATTAAAATTGGTCCATCGGACCAATTTTGCTATACCTGGCAATTCAAAACCGGTCACCTGCAGGTTTTCACCCGAGATGACCGGTTTGGAAATATCCTTTTTTCTATTATATCGAACCTGTATCAGAATGACAAGCCACAAATTCATGTAATATCGATTCTACGCGTTCCAGCATCTCCTCTTCCGTACACAATTTTTCCGGTTTCATGGATTCCAGATAGTCATAGAATGCCGTGAGAACGCTCGGCTCCCGGATACTCAGGTAAATCAGCCGTTCGTTCCTTGTCTGGAACAGAAGGTAGCCCTCATTGGCATTGAGGGAAATATTCAGGCATTCTCTGCCCTCTCCTGCGTTTCCCGGATCATGCAGAGATTCGTACGATCCGCAGTGCCAGAAAGCGGCGGATCAGGTCGATGCGCTCGTCAAAATCCAGCGGGGAATAGCATTCTCTTGGATATTCATCCACGCGGCCCGCTGCAAGGAAGCTCCGGATGCCGTCCTCCGAGAAAAACATGGTTGTCTTTTTGTCCAGCACCTGTGTCTGCATCACCTTCGCGTACTGTGCAACCGCCTGTACCATCTGTTCACGCCCCGGCATTTCTTTTACAAGATGACGCTCAAGCATTTCTTTTGTCAGAAGGCCGGAGAGGCATGGCATTCTCTGGAAGAAATACCGCGGGGAATTTGACGCGATAAAATGACGGATCAGTGTTTCTGTATAGCCGAGCTGGGTCTGCACCGTGTCGAGACGTTCAAACAGCGGCTCCGACTGTTTTAAGTATCCTTCAAACATCCCGCGCATCATCCGCAGCGTCGTCTCCTCCCGGAACAGGACTGCATTCTGGTAATCGGCACTGAAAGCGAGTGCACAGTGTTCCGTCAGAATGAGGTATGGGAACAGGCGGAACTCATTCAGCCGTGCCGCCACGTTATCGTAATAATACCACGCACGGTAATCGCAGCCGCAGGCACAGATCGGAAGAATTTTCTGCAGACAGCTTAAGTTATAGTTTTTCCGCCGCGAAGTCAGCTTCTCATTGTTGTTCATGCAGAACAGGTGGTGAATCGTCAAATTTGGATTCTGCTCCCCGAGTACCTGCAGAAGCTCCATGGCAAAATCGAAGTCCGGCTGGACCAGAGCGGAAATTTTTCCGTTTTCTTTTACAGCTTCGCCGGAAAACAGCTGTAAAATCGCATGCCGCACATGCGCTGCGCCCTGAAAGGGAGTTGCTCCGCTCCCCCCCCCGTTCAGTTCGAGTTTCGCAACCTCCATCTCAGAAAAGATATGTTCTTTTCTTCCCTCACGGCGGCTGAATGTTTCAATCAGTTCTCCGACCGCTTTGCGCCGGTAATACACCTCCGCGCCCATCTGGGCAATATAGAACGCATCCATGAAGTCTGTTTTTTCCTGCGGCGTCAGCTGCATAAACTGCGCCATCTTCCGCACAACATCCTCCCCGGCCGGAGTCCGCTTTCCGTTGATAATTTTATACATGGAAGAACGGTCGAGTCCGCAGAACTGCGAAAGCGGGTAAACCCCGACATCCTTCATGGTAATATATTCGGATAATAAATCTGAAAAAACTGACATAGAGCCTCCTGTATCTTTATATTTTGCGTCGATTTCTTTTCAAGATAGTCAAAAATTTTACCATATTCAGAGAAACTTGGCAATTCTTCCATCCGACTTTGCATATTGTTTTTTATTTTTTGCCAAAAATTTTACAGAATACTCTTTCGTCCCGCGAAAAAGCCGGCGGAAAATTCCGCCGGCTTTGGTCTGTTTCGCTATGTTTAATTTTCTTTGATTCCAAACACAGTCAGTGCCTGACGCGGTGAAATGCCGAGTCCGCCAACACTGATCAGCGTATCCTCTGCCTCTAACAGCAGCTTTTCCTCCTGGAATCTGACGATCATGCGGCCGCCGCTTAAACCGTCCATCCGGCGGAGTTCCATCTCAAGTGTGTTGAGGGTGCGCCATGCAGCGGATCCAGCGTAAATATGCCGTCCGCTTCGCTGTAGGCGAAATCCTGACGCATCGAGAGGACAAATTCTTTTTCTTTGCCGCCCTCGGTTACTTTCCAGTACATCCGGTCGCCGCCAAAGGAAAAGCGCATCTCCTGGATCGGGCTTGTCTCCAGGTTGAACAGTCCGCTTCCGCCGATCAGAATTTCTGCGGAATCCGGCAGCCGGTCATTCATCACCGGAACAGACACGTAAACATGACTGCTTACTTTTTCTTCCATGAAGGATTTCTCGTTCCTCTGCGCGGCTGCAGAGCCAGATCTGCGGTACGCTCTTTTACCACATCGGCAAGTGCGGACGGCGGCAGCTCTCCTGCCTCTTTCTTCACATACGGGATCAGTTCTTCCTGCAGGGCACTCAGTTCCTCCTGGGTCTGCTCTGTCGCGGTTGTCAGAATCACGATCAGGTCGAGATCCGGGAATACAACACCGAACTGGCCGTAGGCGCCGTCTGCGCGGAACGAACCCGGATAGCGGCACATCCAGCACTGATAGCCGTAGCCCTGTGCCCAGTCTTTTACGTGGCCTTCCGAATCGCCTCCGTCTCAATCTGCTTGCGGCAGGCGCGTTCAAGCCAGTCTTTTCGAAGCAGCTGTTTTCCTTCCCACTCGCCCTGTCTGGACAGGAAATAGGTGAATTTCGCCATATCCTCCGTCACCATCTTCATACCGCCTCCGCCAAGCTCCGTTCCGTCACCGAGCAGTGCACAGGTCAGGGAGGTGATGCCGAGCGGCTCCAAAAGGCGCGGTTTCAGAAACTCTGTGACGTTTTGGCCTGTCTTTTTCCGCAGAACGGCCGCCAGCATGTTGGTTCCGGCCGTGTTATATTTGTAAAACGTTCCCGGCTCATGAAGCACCGGGTGATGAAGGAATGTGGAAATCCAGTTTTCGGAATTATCCGTAATCTCTGTCTCGTGGCCGCATCCCATGATCAGCAGGTGATGCAGTGTGATTTTTTTGAGATTTTCGGATGGATCTTCCGGCAGCAGATTCGGGAATATATCGACGATTTTTTCATCGAGCGACAAGATTCCTCCTGCTCTGCAAATCCGATCGCCGTTGCCGTCAGTGATTTGCTGAACGAGTACAGCGGATGACGGAATTTTTCATCATACGGCTTCCACCAGCCCTTTGCCGCGCACTTTCCGTGGCGGATCACCATAAAACTGTGCAGCTCGATCTGGCTTTTCTCGATCCGGTCGAGAAAATTCAAAATTCCTTTGGAACCAATTCCAACTGATTCTGGTGTCACATCTTTAAAGTATCCCATTCTGCGTTTTCTCCTTTCCTGTCGGTCCTATGCCTCGATTTCGTAAAATTCTACGGAAAGATCACCCTTCCAGCTCACGCGGTCGTACGGTGTCTCCGGATAAACAACGGTCGAGATGGCATCTACGCCGTCCTCGGCGAACAGTTCCAGAATCGAAACGTCAAACACAAGTTCCAGATTCCATGCGCCGTCTTTCTTTCTCGCTGCCGTACTAATGGAATATTTCTCCGTCATGAAATGCTCACTGAATTCTTTGTATCCTGCCATCGTACGGTCAACCGTGATTTCGGTATCGGTTACATAGATTTTCAGCTTCTGGCCCACCGAGTTTTTCAGGGAAATTTTTGCATCTCCCTTTCCGGAGATCTTTAATCCAAAGGTCTCGGTACGAATCGTAGTGTGGTTCTCAATCGGATAGCTGCTGTGGCGGAATTTTTCCAGTCCGACCGGGGCAGCCACGAGGGTCAGATCGCCGTCCACTTTCGTCAGTGACAGTTTTCTTGCCAGAGTTGCCTGACCGCAGTAGTCTTCTGTCGGTGTCTGTGCAGCATACTGCCAGTTCATGCCCCAGCCCATCATCAGAACGTCTTTTGCGTTCTGGAAGGTAACGGCCGCATAGTTATCAAAGCCTTCGTCCAGCCATCTCGGCTCATCGGACGGGTAGGTGCAGAGGAATTTCTCGCCGTCGAAATCGCCCAGGAAATACTGCATCTTGCAGTGATCATTCTCAGAAGCTTTCGTCATACTGACAACGAGAACCCATACGTTTTTGCCTTCATACTCGATCGGGAACAGATCCGGGCACTCCCATACGCCTTTGACATGGTTTCCTTCCGGTCCGAATTCACCAGTTTTCTCCCAGTTTTTCAGATCCTGGGATGCATAGAAGAAAACACGGTCCTGTGCTGCAAGGACAAGGCCCCAGCATCTTCTGACCGGATTCCAGAACGCTTTCGGATCACGAAAATCGGAAATTCCCGGGTTTTTGATGACCGGATTCAGATAGGATTTCTCAAAATGCCGGCCTTTATCATTGCTGTATGCAATGCTCTGCTGCTCCAGGCCGTCCTTGTGATGACTCGTGTAAATGGCAATAATCGGCGGATTTTCATTGGTGCCGTACTCGGAAGAATTCTGAATATCGTATACTGCACTTCCTGAGAAGATAAATCCCAGTTCATCCGGGTAGAGTGCAATCGGCTGATGCTCCCAGTGAATCAGATCGCGGGATGTCGCATGGCCCCAGTGCATCGGGCCCCAGTTGGTTGCGTATGGATACTTCTGATAAAAGAAGTGGTACACACCGTCCACATAAACCATACCGTTTGGATCGTTCATCCAGCCTGTTTCCGGTGAAAAGTGAATTTTTGGTCTGTAGTCTCTCGTTTTTGTCATTTGTTCAAACCCTCCAAATTATCCCAATATAGTACAAGTGTCTGCAAAACCACCTATATCCCGGTTTTGCAGACACCAGCCGTTTTCTTTATTTTACTTTAGTTTACGAATTTTTGCATCCCTTATTTTTTGATGGTATACATCTTCACTTCCAGATCGCCGTCTGTAGAAACCACCTGGTACGGTGCATCCGGATAAACGCATACGGAAGCGGTCTCCAGACCACCATCTGCATAAATCTCCAGATAGGAAACGTCAAAAATAATCTCCATATTGACATTTCCGCGCATGTAACGTTTTGTTGTGGATACCAGCAGATCCTCTTTTTTGAAGAGCTTCGGATCTACATCATCAAAGTAACTAAGGTCGCCGCTCTTAGAGCGGTCCACCGTGATGCTGTCCACCGTCACCTCGATGACTACTTCCTCACCTCTGCTGTTTTTCAGTGCAATTCTTCCGAAATTGCCCTGCACGAGAAGTCCAAAGCTCTCGGTCAGCAGCGGTTTCTGATTTCCGATCGGGAAGGCGCCCGCACGGTATTCGTCGATCCCGAACGGTTTTGTTTTCAGGCGGTAGCCTCCTCGGTCTCACAGAGAGAAAGTTCTCTCGGCAGTGTCATCAGGCCGGAATACTCACCGGTCGGAACGAAATTCGCGTAGAGCGGATTAACGCCCCATCCAAGGTAAACCGGACGGTCATAGTTTCCATACGTTACGCCGGCATAGTTGTCGAATCCGAAATCAATCCACAGCGGCTCGTTTGTGATCTCGGTACACTGGAAGGTGTCTCCGTCAAAATCACCGACAAAATACTGTATATTGGCACGGCCTTCGGTTCCCGGATGTATCATACTGACTATCAGAATCCATTTGAACCCGTCAAATTCATTTCCTGTTTTAACACGGATCAGATCAGTGCATTCCCATACGGTCGGCACTTTATTGACACCGACACCGAACTCGCCTGTTTTCTTCCAGTTTTTCAGATCCTGGGATGCGTAAAACTCTGCGTGGTCGCCGGATGCCAGAACAAGGCTCCAGCAGTCCTTTTTATCATTCCAGAAGACGCGCGGATCACGGAAATCCGGTGTGCCCGGGTTTTTGATGACCGGATTGCCATAATATTTTTCAAAATGCTTTCCCTGATCCAGGCTGTATGCAATACACTGCTGCTCCAGGCCTGTTTCCATATTGTGCGCCGTGTAGACAGCCACCATCGGTTTCTCACCGTATTTTGCAAATCCGCTGCTGTTATTTTCATCGTATGCCATACTTCCGGAGTACATCGTTCCGATCTCATCCGGGTACAGGGCGACCGGCAGATGCTCCCAGTGAATCAGGTCTTTCGATACTGCATGACCCCAGTGCATCGGTCCCCATACAATGTCATTTGGGTTATGCTGATAATACAGATGCCAGATACCATCGATATAAATCAGTCCGTTCGGATCGTTGTTCCAGTTTTTCTCCGGTGTAAAATGAATGTTCGGTCTAAAATCTCTTTTTCCCTGTTTACTCATAGGATCCCTCTTTTCCTGTTCTCTCTTTTCCTATTTTATCTTTTTCCATTTGGAACTTCAACAAAAAAGAAATAAGAACGAAATAATCTTCTTTTTAAATATGGCCATGTTATATGGGATACAACATGGCCACATTTGGAATTTCTTTAGTTATAGAACATTAATTGCAAATCGTTTACGTTACTGTTTTTTCGTAATCGCTTTTCGCCCGATTTTTAGTTTGCTGCAGAAGCTGCTCGATCTACTGCGCCCTGGTAAATCTCAACCAGTTCGCTCAAACCAGCGCCTTCCAGCTCTGTCTTATAGGACTCCCAGCTTGCATCATCAACGCCGCCGGTTACCCATGTAGTGATGTAACGGTCAACGATATCGGAGACGGTCGGCTGAATCTGTGCCAGACGCTGAATCTCTTCCTGGGTCATCAGAACACGCGGAATGGTGTCATACTCTTCCATGATGTCATCTTTACCGTTTTCTTTCTGCATCTCGAGAAGTTTTACAGCATCGAAGGTGTAGCCGCAAACGGTGTCATAGTACTTGTTCTGAACGATCATAGAACCACGGCAGGTTGTGGAGTTTACACGAGCCTCACCAAAGTTCTTATATTCCGGATTCAGAGGTTTGTAGTTTCCGTTTTCATCGAGCGGTGTACGAAGAACGCCGTCTTCGTCTTTCTCATAGTTGTATCCGATTGCGCCCCAGTTAGATGTAACAGAGATTTCCGGATCGCCTACCATGTAATCTACAAATCTTGCAACAACGTGCGGGAATTTGCAGGTCGTTGTGATTGCTGTATCGGAAGAATCCTGCAGCTCAGAGTAGTTGCACTCGAAACCGGTCATACCGTCTTCGCCCTGCAGTCTCGGAACTGCTACGTACTGATCATGTACTTCCTGGTTTGTAATTTCCTGATCGCCCCAAACACCGAAGGAACCGATCTTTGCAACATTCTCTTTGATCAGAGAAGATTTGAATGACATACTTTCATCTGCCTCGAAGGAACCGTTCCAGATCAGTCCTTCTTCATACAGCATGTTGAAAAATTCTGCTGTTTTCTTGAATGCTTCGTCTGTTGCAGTGAACGTAACTTTTCCGTCAACCATTCTTAAGTGATCCGCATAGGAGTTTCCTCCGCAGTAGGAGTCAGCGCATCCGAATGCACCTGTGAAACGATAGAACAGGTTGTAGGAACCAAAGGTATCGGTTGCGCCGAACCAGGTTGCCATCGGGATTTCATCGTCTTCGCCGTTTCCGTTCAGATCGCCGCCGTCGCGGATTGCTTTCAGGCAGTCTACCCACTCGTCTACGGTTGTCGGCACTTCTTTGCCTACTTTATCCAGCCATGTTTTGTTGATCACGAATGGTCCAGGTGTTAATACAAGACCTTTCATTTCCTCTACGTACGGGAATCCATATTTATGGCCGTTCGGAGCGGTGATCTCAAGCTGATACTGCTCATTGTCATCGAGGAATGCTTTCAGGTTCGGCATATACTCTTCGATCAGGCCTTCAGTCGGAAGGAATACATCCTGGTCTGCGTACTGAACTACGGTGTTTCCGGATTTACCATCGCCGAAGTTCCAGAATACATCTGGAAGATCCTGTCCGGAAGAAAGCATCAGGTTGATTTTCTCTGTTGCGCTCTCCTGCGGGATCGGCTGCCAGTCAAACTCTACTCCTGTGTCCTCGAACCATTTCTTGCACATAGCCAGGTCGCCTACTTCTACGGTTCTGTCTGCAGAGTTTACGATCAGAGCGGAAATTTTTCCGTATTTCTCTTCGAATTTTGCCGGATCTTTGATGATCGGAAGAGTACCATCGAGCTGGATGATTCCCTCATCTACTGCTTCCTGCTCTTCTGCTGTGATACCTGTGTCACCTGCCTCTGTACCGGATGCAGATGTGGTGTCTCCTCCTGTGCTTCCTGCACCGGAGCTGCTTGAGCTGCCCGAGCTGTTTCCACAGCCTGCGAGCATGCTGGTTACCATAAGGCTTGCCAGTAATACGGATACGATTTTTTTCTTCATGTTGTTCCTCCTTTATTTTGCTGCCTTTTCGGCAGTGAAATACGTAAATATTTTTGTGTTTCTACTATAAAATCATGTCTGTTGTAGCCATGAACTCTGTAACGATAACTTTTCTGTTCTGTATCAGCCCTTGACTGCACCGATCGTAACACCTTTTGCGAAGTATTTCTGCAGGAAAGGATATACGCACAGCAGCGGGAATGCGGAAACAACTACAACGCAGTATTTTAACTGCTCAGCCAGTTTCTGTTTTGTTACCATCTCAGAAGCACTACTTCCCATCTGGTTGGACTGGTTCATCAGTACCAGGTTTCGAAGAACGACCTGAAGAGGCATCTTGCCGTCATCCTGCAGGAACATCAGTGCATTGAAGAACTGGTTCCACATTGCAGTCGCATAGAACAGACACATAACTGCGATGATGGTTTTCGACAGCGGAATTGCAATTTTGAAGAAAAATCCAAAGTCGCTGCAACCGTCAATTTTTGCTGCTTCGAGAAGCTCGACCGGAATACCGCTTTCAAAGAAGGAGCGGCATACGATCAGGTTGTAAGCAGATACTGCTACCGGAAGAACCATTGCCCATGTTGTGTTGTAGATGTGCAGCTGCTGTACCGTTAAGTACATCGGAATCATACCGCCGCTGAAGAACATCGTGAAGGTGAACAGGAACATGATCGGTTTTCTTCCTACCATATCGTATCTGGAAAGTGCATATCCGGCCGGAATGGTGCAGACCAGGGAAATCAGCGTTCCTAATACGGTATATTTGATGGTGTTTGCATAGCCGGTCCAGAGCGGCTGGTATTTCAGTGTGGTTTCATATCCGTTGGTGTACCACGCTTCCGGATAGAGAAGAATTTTACCGGAGCTTACAACAACCGGGTCTGTAACAGATGCCAGAAGCACGTAATACAGAGGATATACAATTGCAATACAGACAAGGATCATGATGATGGTATTGATCACGGTAAAGACCTTGTCTCCCGTACTCATTTTTACTTTTTTCTTTTTCACAGTGTTATTATTTGCCATTTTTCAAGCCCCCTGACTCTTAGAAAATACTGATATCGCTGGTCTTCTTTGCAACTGCGTTTGTGATAACCAGAATAATGAAGTTTACAACGGAGTTAAATAAGCCAACGGCTGTCGCAAAACTGTACTGTGCGGTCTGGAGACCTACTTTGTATACGTATGTCGAAATGATCTCACTGACGGTTGTGTTGGTACCGTTCTGCATCAGATAAGCTTTCTCATATCCCACGTTCATAATGTTACCTACCTGAAGGATCAGCATCAGGATGATGGTCGGCATAATCAGAGGTAAATCAATGTAAAGGATCTTCTGAAATCTGGAAGCACCATCCATCGTTGCTGCTTCGTAATATTCCGGGCTGATTGCGGTCAGTGCTGCGATGAAGATGATGGCGTTGAATCCCATCGTCTGCCAGATGTTACTTCCGATGAAGAGTTTGCGGAAGTACTCCGGAAGGCTGGTGAACATGATTGCTTTTCCGCCGGCTCCCATAACTGCGTGGTTTACAAGACCGTTAGCGGAAAACAGTACGGAAATCAGGCTGACTACAACTACGTTTGACATAAAGTACGGTGCGTAGGAGATGGTCTGGATGATTCGTCTCGGTCCGCTTCTCTGTACCTGGTTCAGTAAGAGTGCGAAGATAACCGGAATCGGGAATCCGATGATCAGGCTCTCCAGACTGATGATGATTGTGTTCTTGATTGCCGTCATGGCAATACTGGTACTGAAGAACATCTCGAAATACTTGAAGATCGGATCTGCCCACGGACTTCCCATGATTCCCATGCGGCCTTTAAAATCTTTAAAGGCGATGATCAGGCCGTACATTGGATAGTAAGCAAAAACGATCAGCCAGATCAGTGCAGGAATCAGCAGGATGTACAGCTGCCAGCACGAGAGCGCTTTTTTCAATTTTCCACTTTCTGCCGTTTTCGGCGATGACGTTTTTTTCTTCATAGTTCCCTCCTTATTTCTCTAAAAGCTTTACCAACCGCTTTTCGTTCCACATTTGCATCGTTTCCGTTTCGGCACTTTGTATTGTGGAACCTGTTCCATATCTGTATCATAGTACGCAGTTCGCCCAATGTCAACAAATTCTCAATATTTTTTCGTCATTTTCAATATTTTCACAATTTTTATTTTGTGTTTTTGTGCAATATGCATCCTGTTTTTCATAAAATTCACACTTATCTTCTTTCTTCTCCCATTCTCCTGTTCCACATGTTCCGCTGTTCCATGCTTTTCCTGTTCCATATGTTCCACTTTTCCGTTTTTCACTATTTTTTCGACAATTGCAACTGTTTCAGCAGCGATTTCATATCCTTTTGCTCAGTCTTTCTGCCCTTTTGCCGTATATAAGTTGGTTTTATTTCATTTTTATTTTATACATGAAAAAGAGACACCCTTTCTTTTCAGATCGAGTGTCTCTGATATCTGTTCTTCTTCTGTTCTATCGCAATCCCGGAAAATGATGCAAAATTCGGTAATTCCCTGTTTTGTTATCTTCAGGTACTTTCTCCTTTTCGGAAGGTCACATCCACAATCTGCTCCATCTCCTCAATCTTCTTTCCATCAATCATGCGGATGATTGTGTCCACGCTCCGCTTTGCGATTTCCGGCACATTCTGACAGACCGTCGTCAGCTCCGGTGTCAAAAAGCGGGTAAAATCCAGGCCGTCGTAGCAACCACCTTCAGTTTTTTCGGAATCTTAATCCCTTTTTTCTGCAGCATCTTCATGCACGCTGCCGCTGTGACATCGGCTGTAAAGAGTCCATCAATTCCATCAAAATGCTGATGTATTTTTTCCAGATCGTCGGGCCGCTCTGAAAATTCAGAATCTTGCTTCCGGCATCAATCGCTGTAATTTTACATTTATGCTGTTTGCAGACTTCCGCAAACCGTCGGTAACGATCCATGGAGCAACCACGCTCTGTTGCACTCGATGCAAAATAGAGCACATTCTTACATCCTGCGCTCAAAAGCGCCTGCGCCGCAAGCTCACCGCCGCGCTTATGGTCGGAATGTATACACGGAATCCCTTCGGTGACGTAGCGGTCAATCATGACAATCGGACGGTGAATTTCCGCCAGGCTGATAGAAGACGGGATATCCGCACAGCAGATAATGCCGTCCATGACATTTCGCTGCAGCATTTCCACAAATTCCTCGATGCGGTTCGGATTGTCCCCAACCTCGCAGAGCATGCACTTGTAGCCATTGGTGTACAGATTATTCTCGACATGTTTAACCAGAGATGCCATAAACGGATGTGAAAGATTCTTAACAACAATTCCGATAAAACCGGACTTGTTGCGGAACAGGTTCTGGGCAAGCTCATTTGGTTTATAGTTCAGTTCCTCCACTGCCTGCATGATCTTCTGTTTTGTTTCATCGGAAATATACCCGCTCCCATTGAGTGCACGGGATACCGTTCCGATTCCTACTCCCGCTTTGATCGCGACATCTCTAATACTTGCCATAGTTTCTCCTAACTCCTATTCTGACACTGGGCTGTTTTCTCTGACTCGTTCCGGCTTTTCCCCCGCTGCCGGTCTGTGGAGCCCGTTCCACAATGCTTGATTACTTTTATTTTAAAGCACCGCAATCTACAAATCAAGTTAAAAGCTGAAAATTTAAGTACAAAAAACAAGCGACTGTTTGGATCATTTTCCTTTTTCTGGTGAAACCATCCAAACAGCCTCCTGTGTTTTTGTCACTTTTGTCTTATTTTCCAAAAACGCTCATTCATGCGGGCATGCTTTGCGATTTTTCTGGAATTTCATATGTCCCTGAACATTCAGAAACGCTTAATCGTTTTCCAACGAGATATCACCATCCTTTGTCATCAGTGTGATTCTGCCCGCTGGCTGATCCGGTACATAAGAAAAGCTCTGCTCGTCCTCCTCTTTCTGCATCAGATTCTCCATGGTATCCGGTACATCGATCTCCCCAAAATCTGTCTTTGCCGTAATTTCCAGCCGTTCCAGATCTTTTTTACCCAGTTCAAGTTCAATATCGCCGTAGGAGTTTTCCACCGACACGTCTCCGGAAAGCTTCGTATTTTGGATTTTCGCATCGCCATCCTCCAGCGTGATCGACCCATTCTCCCACGTTCCGCTCTTCAGTTCCACATCACCGTAATCTGCTTTGCATTTGATATTCTGCATGTCACATCCGAAAAGTGTGATATCTCCATCCGCATTTTGCAGTCTTCCGCTTTCCGCCTGGATACCATTCATCTGCACATCACCGAATCCCATCGTTACCTCTATTTTTTTCAGTACCTTCTTTTCCGGTACATACAGAATCACTCCTGTTTCCGACTGTTTACCGCCACTTAAGATTTCTTCCGTAAAGTCAATATTAATGTAAATCGTATCGGACACTGCGCTTGTCTCTTCGATGCTCAGAACACCGTCCCGCACGCGATATTCCACTGCATTCTCTCCTTTTTTCGACGGAATCCGCCAGGCGAGATAACAGGAATCGTCACCGGACGGAAGGATGTTCAGGTCGCCGATCGTAAGGTCTGCCTGCAGTTCATCAAAATCATCAAGTTTTATCTTTTCCTGTGTGGAAATGCCGTCTTCCTTCTTCGCAGAACCGCTCATCGCATTCAGATCATACGTTTCCGCGTATGCTTTTCCGCCGCTTGCCCATCCGCTGAACATCAGCACTGCACCGGCAATACAGCAGGCACATCCTGTCAGTAATGCTGTTTTTGTCCATTTTTTCATGATCTGCTTCCTCCTTTTTTCGTTACCTTACGTGTACACCACACGAACAGCCGTCCCATCCATTTTGCAAAGTATACGCCGAACACCGCGCACAGAATACTGATTCCCAGCATGAAAACGCCCATTCCGGTAATAAAGCAGAATCCGCCGAAGGAAACCGAGACTGCCAGAATGCCGCGCAGCAGCATCTTAATTCCGGCGGCCACGCCGACAACTGCAATCAGAAAGACGCTCATATCAAGCAGTGCCGCACAGAGGGCCGCGCAGAGCAGAACGATGAGAATGCTGATCAGAATCGGGGCTCCGATCGGGGCTGCAAACAGGGCGAGAATCGCGATCCAGACGACGTTGGCGCCTGTCGTTTTTTTCTTCTCTTTCTGTTTTTCTTCCTTTTCCATTGCCTCGCGTTCATCTACTTTTTTGTCCAGAAGATTCCGCATCAGCTCGGCGGCTGCCTGTTTCGGTGTTCCGAGTTCTTTGATCACGGCCTGCTCATTTTCCGGACCGGCATCTGCAAAATACTCGGTGAAGTATTCCATCGCATCTTCATAGTCGCTCTGCGGAAGCTTCCTCAGATACTTTTCCAATTGTTTCAGATATTCCCCACTCGTCATTCTTTTTTCCTCCACTCGATGATGTTGTCAATGGTGTCACGATAGGACTTCCATTCGCCCTGCAGGTACGCCATCTGTGTTTTTCCTGCTTCTGTGATCGAATAATACTTCCGTTTTCTGCCCTGGTACTCTGCGGAATACGTCGTCACGTAGCCCGCCTTTTCCAGTTTTTTCAGGATCGGGTACAGTGTCGACTCTTTGATGTCTGCAACCAGTTTGATCGTCTGGCTGATTTCATATCCATAAGAATCTTCCCGATTCACAATCGACAGGATCATAAATTCGATCAGCAGTGCTGATACCGGAAAATACATAAAAAACCACCTCCGTTAGTTTCTGATATGTAAAATATTTATA
>ENA-OQMZ01000479-OQMZ01000479.1-human-gut-metagenome-genome-assembly--contig:-NODE-479-length-17262-cov-1.421477_pt1 | contig 17262 bp, 28 predicted proteins | sample MGYA00242621_ERZ504862 | MGnify/ENA primary metagenome ERZ504862 (study PRJEB26092, sample SAMD00036393) | human gut metagenome | host: Homo sapiens | study: EMG produced TPA metagenomics assembly of... | reverse complement strand
TTAAAATAGGCTGACGCCACTTCTGCACAAAGACTTACCATCGTCGCATTGTACTTTTCACGACTTGTCCGCAAAATTTCTTTCTGCGCTTTCACCCCGTTGGCGGATGGAACCGAACACATCCACCTGCCAGCTCATATTAACCGTTGCATCATAATACCCCACTCTGGATTGAGGCTGTCCCGTACCGGTATTGCCACTAGTCTGTTGGCGGTTCCACCCGGCATCCAATGACAAAGCCGGATAATAGCCTCCTCTGGCTATCCTCAGATTCGCTTTCGCCATATCTATACGATTCAAGCTGTAAGGACAGACGGATTCTGCCTGACAGCCACATGAATCAATGAATCCAGTGTGGCATCCTGAAATACAGTCCACCAATGGTCATCCACCGGAAGCAGTTGTTGAAACATCGCATCCTCTTCTTGCCAATGTTCCGGCAAGGGTACATTCAATAATTTTTCGGCCCGCTGCTGGGCATTCAGTGCCAAAGGAATGATTAAAAGGAGCCATACTCCCCATCTACGTATTTTCCTCATAAGTTTATCACATTAAAAAACATTAGGAAAACACATGAAACAACGTTTTTGTTTAACCCTTTGACTTCAAAAACAAGACAGCCTCTCCTTCTGAGAAGAAAAGGCTGCACCATACAATATGAAAAAGAAGTTATTTCCCAAACATATTATTTATTAATGACATAGAACCGGTCAGCATACTTCCCAAGACATCCTGGTTGAATGCAATGGAATAGTTTCCGGGAGATAACTGTATATCCATTTGTACGATACCGTTTTTGCCGATTTTCTTCAATTCTTTAGCCTTTATATTATAATAGGCAAAACGGCGGAAACTTTGATACACATCACTCATCTCCACATCTACATGCTGCAATACAGAAGCGCCGCCTGCTACCGTAGGCAGCTCTAATGCCTTTCCATTATCCAACGTCAGGACACACTTACTGTCATTAGGAATTTCCACCTCATGCCCCGACCCGATAGTAACAGCCAGCGAATAACGTATGGTACTTTTATACTGAAATCCAGCGAGTGCCACATATACGTCCATATTATTGGAAACACCCAGATTCATACCCTCGCATACCACTGTACGCACTCCGGTCTGGTTGGTTTCATCATAAATTACCTTTTGTGCCATAGCTCCTATACCCAGAAGCAAAAAGGCGAAATAAAAACAATACTTTCTTCATAATTCTTCAGTTATTATTTCATCATACAACAAAAACAAACTCATAATGATGACAATATTAACAAAAACTTTTCATAACAACATATATCACAACGCATCATTTATACGTTTTTATCCGAACAAGCATAGAACTATAACCTTTCGCATCTCTTATTTCAATCTACTCTACCGATTCGATTCCAACGAATTGAATTTTGCTCTTACATCTTTTGAAAACCAAATCCATTGTACTACACCCACAATGAAATCATCAGGCACCAATCCCCAATGTCGTGAATCCAATGAATGGTGTATATTGTCTCCCAGCATAAAATAATAATCATGCTTAAACTGATAATTTGTGAAACGATGATTTCCTATAAAATATGCGCTATCTTTATAATCTATTTTCTGTTTAGTCTCCCATTCCATAACACTTCCATATTGGGTAGCAGTCAAACTATTTATCGGGATTTGATCACCTTTGCAAGGTATATAAAGAGGACCGAATTTTTCAGCAGTCCATCCTAACAGGTCATAGTAATTATGATCAAAAGAAAACGTAAGGCTATCCTCGACTAAGGCAGATAATGTAGGCAGGATAATTGCCACAGTGTCACCCGGAAGCCCCACACATCGTTTAGCATAATATTGCATGACATCAAAATGTATTCGATTCTTATATTGCCCGACTGGTGAATTAAAAATGAGAATATCATTTTTTCTTATCCGTCGTATTCCCGGAATACGTTTTATTGATATATGCTTGTTTTTTACCGCATTAAAAACATTAAATATCCTGCCGCCTGCTATCCATTTATTCACTATTACATAGTCACCTTTTATCAGAGTAGGATGCATGGATGCAGTAGGAATCCTGAACGAAGAAAAGGTCGTTGATTTGTAACAGCAACCATATCAGAGCAAGTACACAACCATAAAATACAAAGTTTATTAAACGGTCTATCATTTATTCTTTTCTTTTACCCTCTGGTTCATTCATCACCCTCCACCTCCGGCTTATTATTACAATCACGCAACTGTCCCATATACATCTCTTTTATCCGAGGATGATGCATAGGATTTCCTACTAATATCACTTTATTAGTATTGTCAAGCAAGAATGTCCTAAATTTATCATTCAGTGGAAACTTATTCAGTTTATTAAAGGTATCTTTCAGATCTATACATACAGGATAAATAAAATCTTCTGACTGTAATGTCATTATTAGTTCCTTCCTATTTCTAGGGTGGAAGAAAAAATAAAAGGATACATTCCTAGATGTGACAGAGTCTACCTCCGCTATAAAATTTATCCGTTCCAATAATTGCAATTTGCAACTAAGGCATCCTAATGAGTCTACATAAGTTACAATTTTATAATATGTTGAAGCATAAGGAAACTTATCTAATGTGTCTTTGCCTTGTATGGTAAAGACAGCTCTATCATGAAAGAGAATTTCTTTTCGAGTCCATTCTTTCATCAAAAAAGTCAACTGCTCCTTTTCTGTCCTTTTACACGAGAAGAAACAAAATACCCCAAAAGCCAACAACACATAAAGCAGGATTTTCATAATTTTGCTTTCAGGATATCATCCATCTCAAATATTTCAACATTACATTCCGATTCGCAATTTAACAAGTACAACTGAGGGGTATATTGAGAAAGAAGCACACTCATGCTTTGGTGTTCCAATGCGTACTTGCCTACCAGTTCACCATCGATGGAAAAACCCAGCAAAGTTTTAGGTGTACAGGCTGAATAGTTTTCAAAGGCTTTATAGCATAACTCACCACTATAAGTCACAAAAACATATTTATCATTGGCTGTCAATCCATAAAATCCATCCAAGTTATTCTTCTTTCTTGCAAGATTTGCTTCATAGACATTGCAAACAGGCTCAACAAGCATTTTTTCCCACTTCAAAGTAACATCTTCCTCATCCGATATATCATACCGACAAAGATAACCAAAAAATCTAGATGCAAAATAAAAGCTGTTTTTGTATGAAACCATCTCCCCCTGCAACTGCATAAAATCATTTGCTTCAGTAGTCATTCCCCGCACCGGATGATTACCGAAACGCTTTATTTCTTTAAAATCCCTATCAAAGAGAATGAAAAACTCCTTACCCCCAGACAAAGTCGTCGCCACACTATAACCATTGGACAGTCGACAGAAACGGGTTGTAAAACAACCATCTTTTACTTTAATTTTTTCACTTCCTACATAACGGTAGTCAGCACCCTTTTCCTCCCGTGCATACAATAGGACAGTAGAAGGCAAATTAACAAAATATAAGTATCGTCCCCCTCTGTTTTTCCAATAAATTCAGCGGCTATAAATTCTCCAGGCCCTTGTCCCCTGCTTCCAAAGCTACCCACTCTTTCGCCTGTCTGTTCCTCTAGAATCTGACAAATAGGTTCACCAGGAAGTTTACAACGTTGAACCATAAGAATTCCACAATCAAGAGAAGAGAATGCAACCAACTCATTGGACATAATTTCTTTATCATAATAAGAGCCATAGATCGGTTTGGCGGGAATAGATAAAAAGTCATTTCCTTTGTTACTGACACAGGAAATTAAAAAAAGGATGGTAACAATCGAATAATACAATTTTATTTTAATCATAATTTTAATACTCTTCAAACGGGACAAAACAAATGCCTAACACCTATTTATTTTGTCCCGTATTACATAAATGCCTAATTACTCAGGAATGGTATATCGATTTACCCAATTCGCTTCCTCACTTGTTTCAATAATAACAGGTTCGCCCGGAGGACCTACAACGAGTTCATAACAACGTGAATTACGTTGATACATACAATCCTTCGTACCTAAAGTCAAGGCCTCCACATTTGACAAAGCTAAATCGGACAATTCTTCTTTGTTTTGAGAACCATACAAAACATAACTTCCACCAACTGCCAATGAGGCAATCAATGCCATTTTAAATGTTCTTTTCATAATATATTTTTTAAAGTTTGAAATAGGGATATCTTATGATGATTCAAAGAGGTATAATGAAAAAGATACCGTCTGTCCCTATCATCAGAAACAGACCGTCCACGAAGGCCATTTAGCTTGATTGTACTTGGAGGTGAATGTTTTCATAGTATCACTTTCTACAAAGAATATAAAAAGTTTCCACTTAAACAAATATTTCCGCTTTTATTCTACAATATAATTATCATAAAAACATTTGTATCCTCCTCGACTCATGCTCACACCTCACCTTTTTGTGCATATTTTCTCCTCATATCCTTTTGTTGCTCAAATTGTTTAAGTAAATTTGTCGCCAGAATATTACTAATACCAAATATATTAAAGTATATGAGTTTAAAAATTGTAGTACTGGCAAAACAAGTTCCCGACACACGCAATGTGGGGAAAGATGCCATGAACGCTGACGGTACTATCAACCGTGCGGCACTTCCGCCATCTTCAATCCGGAAGACCTGAACGCTTGGAACAGGCACTCAGACTGAAAGACACACATCCCGGTTCTACGGTAACTATCCTGACCATGGGTCCCGGACGCGCTGCCGAAATCATTCGTGAAGGTTTATACAGAGGAGCAGACAATGGATATTTATTGACCGACCGTGCTTTTGCCGGTGCTGACACGTTGGCCACTTCATACGCCATCGCTACGGCTATCCGCAAAATAGGCGAATGTGACCTGATTATCGGTGGCCGTCAAGCTATCGACGGTGATACCGCACAGGTAGGTCCGCAGGTAGCAGAAAAGCTGGGATTAAGCCAGATTACTTACACCGAAGAAATTCTAAACGTGGACGAAACTGCCCGCCGCATCACCGTAAAACGCCACATTGACGGAGGGGTAGAAACTGTGGAAGGTCCTCTGCCTATTGTACTGACTGTAAACGGAAGTGCAGCTCCCTGCCGTCCGCGCAATGCCAAATTGTTACAGAAATACAAACGCGCTCTCGGCGCACAGGAAAAAGCAGCCATCACTAAAGACGGTTCTGAACTGCCTTACGCTGAACTATATGAGAAATTCCCTTACCTGAATATCACTGAATGGAGTGTGGCCGATGTAGAAGGAGACACCAAGCAGTGCGGTCTGTCAGGCTCTCCCACCAAAGTGAAGAAGATTGAAAACATCGTCTTCCAGGCAAAAGAAAGCAAGACCATGACAGGAAGCGACCAGGATGTGGAAGGATTGATTGTCGAACTGTTAGCTAACCATACAATAGGATAACGATTATGAATAATGTATTTGTATATTGCGAGATTGAAGGCACAACAGTGCCGATGTGAGTCTCGAACTTTTAACCAAAGGTCGTAAATTAGCTAATCAGTTAGGCTGCCAGCTTGAGGCAATCGCTGCCGGAACCGGCCTTGCAGGAATTGAAAAACAAGTATTGCCCTACGGAGTAGACAAACTTCATGTATTCGATGCTCCGGGTCTGTTCCCTTACACTTCACTGCCCCACACTTCCATTTTGGTGAATCTGTTCAAAGAGGAAAAACCACAAATCTGTCTGATGGGCGCTACTGTTATCGGCCGCGATCTGGGACCGCGTGTATCTTCCGCATTGACCAGCGGACTGACTGCCGACTGTACCAGTTGGAAATCGGTACCCACGAAGACAAGAAGAACGGCATCACCTATGAAAATCTGTTGTATCAGATTCGTCCCGCCTTCGGTGGTAACATCGTTGCAACCCATTGTCAACCCCGAGCCACCGCCCACAGATGGCGACCGTTCGTGAGGGAGTGATGAAGAAAGAGATTCTGGATGAAATTATAAGGGTGAAGTGGTGAACCACGACGTTGCCAAGTTTGTTCCTGAAACAGACTATGTAGTCAAAGTCATTGACCGTCACGTAGAAAAAGCCAAACATAACCTGAAAGGCGCACCTATCGTGATTGCCGGAGGCTATGGCATGGGATCTAAAGAAGGTTTTGACAAATTGTTCGAACTGGCCAAAGAACTTCACGCCGAAGTAGGTGCCAGCCGTGCAGCTGTCGATGCAGGTTATGCAGACCATGACCGCCAGATTGGCCAGACGGGTGTAACCGTCCGTCCCAAACTGTATATTGCTTGCGGTATCTCCGGACAAATCCAGCACATCGCAGGTATGCAGGATGCAGGTATCATCATCTCTGTAAACAGTGACCCGAACGCTCCGATCAACACCATTGCCGATTATGTAATTAACGGCACTGTAGGAAGAAGTCGTTCCGAAATTGATTAAGTATTATAAAAAGAATTCAAAGTAGTCAGTAGTAGTCATAAGTAGTCAAAGTAGAAAAAAATGAAAAGTCAATCCTTTGAACAACTGATTGTTTGGCAAAAGGCACATTCGTATGTATTGGCCATTTACAAAATAACCAAGCAATATCCCAAAGAGGAATTATTCTGCTTGGTTAACCAGATGCGCCGTGCAGCAGCCTCTATCACTGCAAATATAGCGGAAGGATATGCTAAAATCAGCTCAAAGGACAAATTGCGTTTCTATAACATTTCACAAGGTTCGTTGGAAGAAACACGCAATTTCATTATCCTGTCGAAAGATTTAGGATACATCACATTGCAAGACAAAGAACAATTAGGCATACAAGCGGCCGAAATCAGCCGCCTGCTAAACGCCTACTGCATAGCCTTGTTGAAAAATGTATCGCCACCCACTAACTTAACTACCCTTAGCTACTATTAACCACTCTAACTACTAAAATTATGGCAACTTTTATACCGATATACCGGAACTCAAGTATCACTTGAACAATCCGATGATGGAGCGCATCTGCCAACTGAAAGAGCGCGACTATAGAGATAAAGACGAGTTCGACTATGCACCGCAGGATTATGCCGATGCCATGGACTCTTACGATAAAATTCTGGAAATCACAGGTGAGATTACAGGTGAAACCATCGCTCCCAATGCCGAAGGAGTGGACGAAGAAGGTCCTCACTGCGGAAACGGACGTGTGGAATATGCTTCAGGAACCAAACAAAACCTGGATGCGATGGTCAAAGCCGGACTGAACGGCATGACCATGCCCCGTCGTTTCGGTGGCTTGAACTTCCCCATCACCCCCTACACCATGTGCGCGGAAATTGTTGCCGCCGCCGATGCAGGTTTCGGAAACATCTGGTCTTTGCAAGACTGTATCGAAACGCTGTATGAATTCGGTAACGAAGACCAGCACAGCCGTTTCATTCCCCGTATTTGTGCAGGTGAAACCATGTCTATGGACTTGACCGAACCCGATGCCGGTTCCGACCTTCAGTCGGTAATGCTGAAAGCTACTTTCGATGAAGCCAACAACTGCTGGCGTCTGAACGGTGTGAAACGTTTCATCACTAATGGTGATGCTAATCTTCACCTGGTATTGGCACGTAGCGAAGAAGGAACCAAAGACGGACGTGGTTTGTCTATGTTCATCTATGACAAAACGAAGGAGGTGTAGATAGTACGCCGCATCGAAAATAAATTAGGTATCCACGGCTCTCCTACCTGCGAACTGGTTTACAAGAACGCGAAAGCCGAACTTTGCGGTGACCGTAAGCTCGGTTTGATAAAATACGTTATGGCATTGATGAATGGTGCGCGTCTGGGTATCGCTGCCCAGTCAGTAGGTTTGTCACAAGCTGCTTACAACGAAGGATTGGCATACGCCAAAGAACGTAAGCAGTTCGGAAAAGCCATCATCGATTTCCCGGCAGTATATGACATGCTGTCTATCATGAAGCCAAACTGGATGCAGGCCGTGCATTGCTTTACCAGACTTCACGCTATGTGGATATTTACAAAGCATTGGATGATATTGCCCGCGAACGCAAACTGACTCCTGAAGAACGTCAGGAACAAAAAGTCTACGCCAAGCTAGCAGACAGCTTTACTCCGCTTTCCAAGGGTATGAACTCTGAATATGCCAACCAGAATGCATACGATTGTATCCAGATTCACGGTGGTTCAGGTTTCATGATGGAATATGCTTGCCAGCGTATCTATCGCGATGCACGCATCACCAGCATTTACGAAGGAACGACCCAGTTGCAGACTGTAGCCGCTATCCGTTATGTAACCAACGGTTCTTATATCGCAACCTTGCGTAATTATGAAGCTATTCCTTGCAGTGAAGATATGCAACCGCTGATGGACCGCGTGAAAGAAATGGCCAACAAATTTGACGCATGCACCAATGCGGTAAAAGAGGCCAGAATCAAGAGTTACTTGATTTCGTTGCACGCCGTCTTTATGAAATGGCTGCCGTATGTATCATGTCACATCTTCTTATCCAAGATGCGACAAAAGCACCTGAATTGTTCGCCAAGTCGGCCCATGTATATGTAAACTATGCAGAAGCTGAAATAGAAAAGCATTTCAATTTCATCCGTAAATTCAAAGCAGATGATTTAGCTGACTATCGTTTGTAAACTTCATTCCATTCTATAAAACGACGTTCTATTCTTCACGGAGTAGAACGTCGTTTATAGTATAAGATTTACTTTTAAACACATACTGATGCAAAATCAAAAACGCCCGTTTCACAACGAGCGTTTTCCTTATAAACAAAGCCTCAGCCGACCTTATTTACTAACAAACTTATTATTAACGTATTTATAAACTGCCTCTTCATATCCTTCCTACAACTATATCAATCCCTCTATCCAGACAAACTAATAATCCGTCTACCTTTCTACTACCCGATCTTGATTCTCAAACTTTTTCTTTTTCCAAAAGTAAAATTAAAGCTTTATCATCATTGGAACAAGAGTTATCGACCAATCTCCTTATTTCATCTATTAACACCCGTTTTTGTTCCTTATCACACTATTTCGAACTTTTCTTTCCACCTACTGTTATGAGAGAAACTTATTAAAAACCTTGACTTATGAAAGAATTAGAATTAACCAGTAACGCCGCTTTGACGGATGCGGTATATGAAACCGCCCTGAACGGCTCATTTCTTGAAGTTAAACTTGTAGCAGGTTCCGTGGGCGATGACGAACCTAGAGGAATGCAACCGGAATATGAATGTTATCACATCAGCTATCCGGACAAAAAAGACACAATTTTGTTCGAGCAACCTTTGGATGCTGCCGATGACAAAGTAACCGTATATGATTTGGGAAAGAAAATCAAATCCATAGAAGGCTGTTGCCACAAGACACTGACAAAAGGCGAAAGCCGCACAGCCACAGCACGTAAAGTAGTTGCTCATGGTCCTATGTGGATTTATGTGGCTATTGCTGTCGGGATGGATAAAGCAGGCACCGAATCACCTTTTATGATCGTCCAAGGAGCAGGCACTTACGGTTCTGAAGATACGACCGAGAACGAAATGATAGGTTATGCTAACGGACGTATTCATGAAATGACAGCTTTGCTTGTCCGCCGTGCGCGTTTGGAAAAACTGCATCTGGCAAGCATACGCGCAGGTACAAATATTTATTCGTAGAACCGGGAAGAATAGGAAAGGCTAAAGTCAAAGAAGGATAAGCCCTCTTGTCTTCACTGATAACCATCATTTTAAAAGCCTGTTGCCTTCTTTCAACAACAGGCTTTTATCTATTGTAAATTATTCTAACGCATCTACCGGCAAATCAGACTCTTTACGATACCCCGATGAAGTAAATACAGCTATCAGCTCCCCCTGTCCGTCTGTTATCTTTACTTCAACAAAAGGAATACGATGATGATTAAATACTTCAACAGCCTCAGCATACACGTAACCCAACTTAGCAGGACGGAGAAAAGTAATATTGGCATTCACAGAAAGTGTAAGTTTCTTACGGCTGTTCGCTACAGCTGCAAAAGCCAGATCGGCCAATGTAAACAAGGCGCCGCCTTGACATACTCCTCCACCATTCAAATGCCGGTCGGTCACCTCCATACACGCACGGGCATACCCCGGCTTTATCTCAAGAAGTTCCACTCCCGCACAAGTAGCAAAACGATCCGCTTTCAAAAATTCTTTTAATGTTGCCATATCACAATTTATATGAATAAGAAAGTCTTAATGAATAATCACCATGGTAGCCCCGAAACCATATTCACGGAACGAAGCATCCTGACTTTCATAGTTTTATATTTATATTTTAACTCCTGCAGGATAGCTTTGCGTAACACACCATCCCCCTTACCATGAATAAAGACAATCTTCTGTCCCTTCTTGTTCTTGCATTCTTCCAAAGTCTTACGAAAAACGTCCAATTGATAATTCAATATCTCGCTGTTGCTCATACCGGCAGTCGTATCCAGTAACTCATGAGCATGGAGATCAACCTCCATGATATCGTTCTTCACCTTTTTCTGCTGGGGCTGCTTCGCTACCTGCGGTTCCGGCACTTTTTTTTTGCAATAATGCATCTTTTATATCATCTGCCGAAACAAACACCTGTTTTACCGGAACATCATTTTTCACTATATCGTAAATAAGTGACGGCTCCTCAAAGAAAATACTCTCACGGAAAGTATGCAATTTATAAAACTTCACTGTATCTATGCGCAATTCCACAGACACGGCAGGCTTGAACAGAAAACTCTTGTTATCCTTAAAAGCGATAAGCTGCACGGCCACCCGTTCCAATTCATTCAAAACGCTTTTCTCGAACTCCTCGATATAAAACTTCGTATTCGGTTCCACCATGCCATGCTGCGCACCCGCCAGTTACTACCTTCGGCTGTAAGATAAGTAAAGTATAAGGTGAAATTGCTGTCGTTGATAAGATATGCATCAAATGCCGTTGCAGAAATAGCTTTGAGATCCTGTGGCACAAAAGCCAGCATCACATTCAGAATATCCCTCCCTTTCGCTCAGCCGGGCGATAAGTGACAGGACGTTCATCCTCCTCTTCATCCGGACGCACCTTGACTGACGCTCCTTTTGCCTTTGCACCGGCAACCTCCTGTTTAGGAGCCGGAGCAACAGGTTTACGCTTCATATTATAATCATCCGTGTCAATCACCACACACTCCTTTATGGCATCGGAATATCGAAGCCATCGGCATCTTCTACCAAAACCATATCTTTTCCTTGAAATCCGGTCACAACACCGCCCCCTACCTCACTAAGGAAACGGACTTTATCTCCTATTTTCATACTCTTTTCTTTTTTAGTTAGCGCAAATATCGGTACTTTTGCGCAGAAAAAGAAATAGATTCAGATGGAAGATACCAAACATATCAAAATAAGTGAGTTCAACTACCCGCTACCCGATGAACGGATCGCCAAATTCCCCCTTGCCACGCGCGACCAGTCCAAACTGCTAGTTTACCGCCACGGCGAAGTGAGCGAAGACATCTTTACGTCTTTGCCACACTATCTGGAATCCGGAGACTGATGATATTCAATAATACCAAAGTGATTCAAGCCCGTCTGCATTTCCGTAAAGAAACCGGAGCATTAATAGAAGTATTCTGCCTGGAACCTGTCCAGCCCAATGACTATGTGTTAAACTTCCAGCAAACACGACAATGCAGCTGGTTATGCATGATAGGTAATCTGAAAAAATGGAAAGAAGGTACGTTGAGCCGCATAGTAAATGTAAAAGGCAAACAAATAGTCCTGTCCGCCACCCGTGGAGAGTGCAAGGGAACCAGCCATTGGATTGATTTCTCATGGGATGATGACACAATTACCTTTGCCGACCTGCTGGAAGTGGCAGGTGAACTGCCCATCCCTCCCTATCTGAACCGTGAGACACAAGAAAGCGACAAGGAAACTTATCAGACGGTTTACTCCAAAATAAAAGGTTCTGTCGCCGCTCCCACCGCAGGACTTCATTTTACGGAAAGAGTACTGGCAGCGCTGGACGAACGGGGAATTGACCGGGAGGAACTGACTTTACACGTAGGTGCAGGAACTTTCAAGCCCGTGAAAAGTGAAGAGATAGAAGGACATGAGATGCATACGGAATACATTTCTGTAAGCAAGCATACCATTGAAAAATTAATTGCCCATCATGGAGAAGCCATTGCGGTAGGAACCACTTCGGTACGTACCCTGGAAAGTCTTTATTATATCGGCGTCCTTATCAGCCACAATCCCGATGCCACTCAGGACGAGTTGCATGTACAGCAATGGATGCCCTACGAAGATAAGAATGACCTGACTCCGGTGGAAGCACTGCAACAGATTCTGGATTATCTGAACCGACACGAAATGGAAGCGTTGCATAGCAGTACTCAGATTATCATCGCGCCGGGATATACATACAAAATAGTCAAGAAGATGGTTACCAATTTCCATCAGCCGCAAAGTACATTGCTGCTATTGGTTTCCGCCTTTGTGAAAGGAAACTGGCGAAGGATTTATGATTATGCACTGGGCCATGATTTCAGGTTTCTGAGTTACGGAGACAGTTCGCTGCTGATACCCTAAGACTTCATCACGGATATAAAGCCTTTTTTCCGTATCACCAATCGTTTTCTACTATATGGCTAAGGCTTTTCTTCCTGCTTGTTTTATCTCCGCAAGCCTTTGGAGTTATCTCCCAAGGCTTGGGAGTTAACTCCAAAGCTTATGGAGATAACTCCAAAGGCTATGGAGATAGAATACATCCGTATAAAAAGGCTTGATCAAGGAAGAGAAAAGGCTTATGTAACAGCGACGGATGCGATATGTTGTTATTACAAGCCGTTTCCAATGTACGAATCATAAAGACAAAATCTTTTTTTCCCTCTCCAAATCATTTTCATTCAGTTGGGGAGACGGAACCATGCAGGTACGGATACAATCTCCCTCCTGACAAGTATAGTCATAATACTTCTTTTGTAATTCTGTCAACTTATCGAGTGGAACCAGCTCTCCTTTCAGTTCCAGGAATTCCTCCATGTCTGCACTGTCTCCTTGCTTTACAAACAAGATACGGCGCGCTATCGGATTCCTGTTGTAATCCAGACTAAGATACAAACCTTTAAGGAACGGTGGAAAATCATACATCGGCAATTGCAGATAAATACTGAACAAAGCCATTTGCGGTGACTCACGCTCGTTAAAGAAAATATACCCGTTCTGATGATTATTGAACAACCCCACTCCCCGATGCGTTGTATTATAGGCACTCATGTGAGTCACCTTCACATACGTATTGTCTTCGGAAGCCTCTATCAGATAGGGTTCCACTTTAAGGCATTGGCACGAAGAAGAAAGACTATAGCTCAGATAACTTCCGCTATAATTATAAACTTCCTGCACGGAACGTTGCATCTCGCAGTCATCATCTCCATAAAAGGATTGGTCTTTGCCTCACCATGGGCAGGTTCCAAACTGAAAAGCAACTCTTTGATACTTGCCAAATTGCCCAACAGACGTTTTTTTGACACATTATTGACCTGCGCCAAAGCCAAATCTAATGAATCTTCTTCAGAGTGTCCTTGTTTCAATGAGGTTACATAAGTGGGCAGAACGCTGGAATAAAGAGCAGACAAGACACTGGGAGCCATATCTACATAATCTGCTATCTCCTTCATTTTCAAACCATTGTTACGGAGATATTCTATTCTTCGGTATATTTCTATCAAATCATTCATTGTTCTCTTCTTCTTTATTGAACTTGCAAAATACAAGTTTTTATATGAACATACAATGACATATACATTACATTAATGTTACATCATACAACAGGTGGAATATGAAAAATATTAATCATAAAGATTCATTTTTTCTCTCTCGGAAGGCTCCTACTTTTGCTTCCGGAAACAGCAATCCAAGGACACGATGAGTGAGGTTCCTACAAAGAAAAGAAACAAAACAATTAAGTCAATATACAATTAGTATAATGGAAAGCAAAAAGACGAAACAAACAAACAGATATCCAGTTCCTGTTTATCCTGTGGGCAGGAGGGGCGGCACTACTGTCATACTCACTGGTATATGCCCTGCGCAAACCTTTTACAGCTGCCACCTTTGACGGAATGGATTTCTTCGGGATGGACTATAAAGTAGCCACTACCATCATGCAGATTTTCGGCTACCTTATTTCAAAGTTCTTTGCCATCAAGATTGTTTCAGAATTGAAGCGCGAGGACCGGTTGAAGTTCATGGTATGCTCCGTAGCCCTTGCAGAACTCGCTTTAGTCTTCTTCGGATTACTCCCCCAACCTTTAATGTGTTTGCCCTATTCTTCAACGGACTGGCATTGGGATGCATGTGGGGAGTCATCTTCAGTTTCATAGAAGGACGCAAAGTTACCGATATATTGGCCAGCTTGCTGGGGGTAAGTATGGCGGTGAGCTCAGGAATGGCTAAATCTATGGGATTGTTTGTAGTCAATACATTTGGTGTCACAGAATTCTGGATGCCCGCCCTGATAGGTGGTTTAGCTTCCCGCTCCTTATCCTCATGGGGTGGTCGCTCAACAAGTTGCCACAACCCACAGATGAAGACCGCGCCTCCGTTCGGAACGTGTCACCTTGAACGGAGAGCAACGCAGACAACTGTTCAAAAGTTATATGCCCTTGCTGATCATGCTGTTCTTCGCCAATCTGTTTATCACTATTTTACGTGATATAAAAGAAGATTTTCTGGTCAATATCATTGATGTCAGCACTATTTCTTCCTGGTTGTTCGCACAAGTGGACGGTATGGTGACGCTGATTATTTTGGGAATCTTTGCCATGATGTCGTTAATAAACAGCAACTACAGAGTATTGCAGGTGCTTCTGGCTATGGTTATTGGTGGAGCGGGCACAATCAGCTATCTGGCTTTTAATTATGATGCATTGCAACTGCCTACCCTTTACTGGCTGTTCCTTCAAAGTCTGAGCCTGTACATCGTTTATCTTAGTTTCCAGACTCTGTTCTTCGAGCGCTTCATAGCCTGCTTCAAGATTAAAGGAAATGTGGGATTCTTCATTGCCACCATCGACTTTATCGGATATACAGGAACTGTCTGTGTACTGCTGTTCAAGGAATTTTGCAGCCCGGATATCAATTGGATGGAGTTCTATAACCAGTTCTCGGGATGGGTAGGCATTGTGTGCAGCATTGCATTCATCGGTTCGGCCATCTATCTGATGCAACGGTATAAATTGGAAAGACAGCTGAGAAAAGAAGAAAAAAATAAAAAGATCATCGTTTCACCGATGGCGTTAACCAACTTAAAGGAAACAGCAGAAAACATCTGTAACCCATAACATAAAAATAAAAGTATAACCAAATAAACAACAAACAAGAAGATGAAGAAAATTGAGTGTGTTATTATGGACTGGGCCGGAACGGCTGTAGACTATGGATGCTTCGCTCCGGTAGCCGCTTTCCTGAAAGCTTTTGCCGAGAAAGGACTGACAGTGACAATGGAAGAAGCACGAGGCCCCATGGGTATGACCAAAATAGACCATATCCGTGAATTATTCAAGTTACCAAGTGTGACGGAGCAATTCAAACAAAACTATAACCGCAACTGGACTGAGGAAGATGTGGTATCCATATACAAAGAATTCGAAAAACACTTGTTCGCCTCCCTGGAAGAATATACGACTCCTATTCCCGGTGTAATCGAAGTAATCGAGAAACTGAAAAGGAACGGCATCAAGATAGGTTCCACCACCGGATATACTACTGCCATGATGGACATTGTGCTGCCCGGTGCCGCCGCCCATGGCTATACCACAGACAACTGTGTGACTTCCAACAATCTTCCGGCAGGCGTCCGCAACCCTACATGATTTACCAGAACATGATTGATCTGGCCATACCTTCCGTTCAAAGCGTAATAAAATACGGGGATACGATAGCCGATATCAAAGAAGGTGTGAATGCCGGTGTATGGACTGTCGGTGTGATTCTGGGCAGCAACGAAATGGGACTCACCCAAGAGGAAACCGGAAAACTGCCTGCAGAAGAGTTGAACAGACGCATGGCAGCAGTCAGAAAACGTATGTATATGGCAGGTGCGCATTATGTAGTAAACACCATTGCCGAACTTCCCGAAATTATTGAAATTATTAACCATAAAATGAATTAAACGATTATGAGACCATACTTACTTTTAACCCCCGGCCCTTTAACCACTTCTGAAAGCGTAAAAACAGCATGATGACCGACTGGTGCACATGGATGAAGACTACAATGTTCACATCGTAGAGGAAATACGTAAAGGATTGGTACAACTGGCTACACGAAAAACAGATGAGTACACCAGCATCCTGATGCAGGGAAGCGGTACTTATTGCGTAGAGGCGACCTTGGGAAGTGTGATTACGCCCAAACACAAATTATTGATTCTGAGCAACGGTGCATACGGAGAACGCATGGGAACATTGCAGAATATCATGGAATGAACTATGATATGTGGCTTTGATGAAACAGAACAAGTATCTGTGGAGTATGTGGATGATTATCTGGCACACAATGCAGAAATCACGCATGTGGCAGTGGTACATTGCGAAACTACAACCGGTATCCTGAACCCGTTAAAGGAAATAGCCCCACATGGTAAAGATGCATGGTAAAAAGCTGATAGTGGATGCAATGAGCAGCTTTGGCGGCGTGCCGTTGGATGTAGAGGAATTAGGCATCGACTTTATGATCAGCAGTGCCAACAAATGTATTCAGGGAGTTCCCGGCTTTGGTTTCATCATTGCACGTAAATCCGAATTACAATATTGTAAAGGAGTATCAAAGAGTCTTTCTCTGGACATCTACGACCAATGGGATGCGATGGAGAAAGGACATGGAAAATGGCGTTTCACCTCGCCTACACATGTAGTGCGTGCCTTTAAACAAGCCATGGACGAACTGGCAGCCGAAGGCGGTGTGGAAGCCCGGCATGCACGCTACTGCCGTAATCACGATGTACTGGTAGAAGGTATGCGGTCACTGGGATTCAAGACCTTACTGAAAGATGAAGTCCAATCCCCTGTCATCACTTCCTTCCTTTATCCTGACAAGGAGTTCGATTTCAAGGAATTCTATCATCAGTGGAGGAAAAAGGATTCGTCATCTATCCGGGAAAGATTTCCCAGCAGATACTTTCCGCATCGGAAACATCGGTGATGTGTTCCCCGAAGATTTCAGCAGATTGATTGAAGCTATCAAGACCGTCGCAAAATAAAAATAAATCTAGCTTTATGGCTCGGGCGC
>ENA-OQMZ01000478-OQMZ01000478.1-human-gut-metagenome-genome-assembly--contig:-NODE-478-length-17267-cov-3.364002_pt1 | contig 17267 bp, 21 predicted proteins | sample MGYA00242621_ERZ504862 | MGnify/ENA primary metagenome ERZ504862 (study PRJEB26092, sample SAMD00036393) | human gut metagenome | host: Homo sapiens | study: EMG produced TPA metagenomics assembly of... | reverse complement strand
TGCGGTTGGGCGGCCGGCATTGACCATACGATTTCCGGCAGTTCAACTGATGGCATTATTGGCCCGGCATGGGGCAAGCGGGTATCTGTATGGTGATGGCTCATCGTCGACGGCATCACGATGGTAGGCTTTCGTTCCCCGCGCATCCGGTGCCCGAGGACGGCCGCATGGTGTCTGCGTTCTCCCACTCCGATGTTTCGCTTGGCGTGAACGAGCCGGGGCTGAAATATGAGCTTAAAGACGGCACGCTGACCAATACGGTGGTGCAGGGGGTCAGCAACGAGTTCCGCGACGGCGTGGACGCGGCCATCAGCGTGGAGCACGGCACACTGATCGTCACCTTCCCCATCGAGGTGGCGTTGCCTCAGGTGAGTCGATTCCACGAATTTGGCGGCGATATCGGCGAGCTGGACACCGCAGTGTCCAAGCTGCTGGTTCGCTGACTTGCATGCCGCGCGCTTGCTCATGATGATTCGAGACATTCCTCCAAAGGAGAGGAAAAATCACATGTCGGTTGCGGGCAATCCGAATTGTGAGCGCTCACAGAAAATACGGCATTTTTGCCCAAAACGCACGCTGAAACGTTGCCATGTGTACAGAGTCGGCATTACAGTAGCAACTGTTGGTAAACAATGGCCCGGTGTGCCAAAGCGCGCCAAGGCCACCCTACAAGGGAGAATTACATGACAGTTAAGATTGGTATCAACGGCTTCGGTCGCATTGGTCGTCTCGCCTTCCGTCGCATCTTCGAGCTGCAGGCTCGCGGCGGCCAGGCTGGTGACATTGAAGTTGCCGCCATCAACGATCTGACCACCCCGGCTACCCTGGCTTACCTGCTGAAGTACGACAGCACCCACGGCACCTTCCGTCATGACGATGGCACTCCGGTTGACGTCAAGGCCACCGAAGACTCCATCATCGTCGACGGCAAGGAATACAAGGTCTACGCCGAGAAGGACGCCAACAACATTCCGTGGGTCAAGAACGACGGTGTTGAGTACGTGCTCGAGTGCACCGGCTTCTACACCTCCGCCGAGAAGTCCCAGGCTCACATCAACGCTGGCGCCAAGAAGGTCCTGATCTCCGCCCCGGCCAAGGATGACACCACCCCGACCGTTGTGTTCGGCGTGAACCACGACATCCTCAAGGCTTCCGACGTGATCGTCTCCGCCGGTTCCTGCACCACCAACTCCATGGCCGCCATGGTCAAGCTGCTGGACGAGAAGTTCGGCATCAAGGCCGGCTTCATGACCACCATCCACGCCTACACCGGCACCCAGATGCTGCTCGATGGCCCGCGTGGCACCAAGACCGGCCGCAACCTGCGCGCCGCCGCCATCAACACCATCGCCCACTCCACCGGCGCTGCCAAGGCCATCGGCAAGGTCGTTCCGTCCGTGAACGGCAAGCTGCAGGCCACGCCCAGCGCATCCAGGTTCCGGATGGCTCCGTCACCGAGCTGACCACCGTTCTGAACACCGAGACCACCGCCGACGAGATCAACGCCGCCTTCAAGGCTGCCTTCTCCGACACCGATTACTACGGCTACAACGAAGAGCATCGTCTCCTCCGACATCCTCGGCGACACCCACGGTGGCGTGTTCGACCCGACCCAGACCGACGTCAACACCATTGATGGCGTGACCCTGGCTCGCACCGTGTCCTTCTACGACAACGAGTACGGCTTCACCTCCAACATGATCCGTACCCTGCTGTACTTCGCTGAGATCTCCGAGTGAACCATTGCGGTCTAGGCCGCTACGGTTCGTTTGAGAACTAAGCTGTGAGACCCCCGCCTTGTGCGGGGGTTTCTTCGTAGTAGAACGGTAATCATGGCAAAGAAAAGCAAGCATGATAAGGCGCGGGTTCCACTCCGGCGACAGTCCAACTGGAGAAGGCGGGCGTGGAATTCCACGTATACGAATACGAGCACTCCAACGACCATATGGATGACGGCTACGGCGTGGAGGCGGCCACCAAGCTCGGCTTCGACGAGCATCAGGTGTTCAAGACGTTGATGGCGGACACCGGTGCCGAACGCGTGGTGGGCGTGGTACCGGTGAGCGGTCATATGGATTTGAAAGCCTTGGCTGCAGCCGTAGGTGCCAAGAAGGCCTCTATGGCCGATCCCAAGGTGGCGATGCGTGAATCCGGTTATGTGGTTGGCGGCATCTCGCCGTTAGGCAGAAGACACGTCATAAGACTGTGTTGGATGAAAGCGCCCTGCAATTCGACCAAATTCTGGTCTCCGGCGGCAAGCGAGGCCTGTCTGTGGGCGTGAATCCACAGGACCTGCTCAAGGTCTTGAACGCCGTTGCCGCACCAATCGGCACGTGGTGACCGTTCTTGGCTCCCCTCACGGAGGGGAGCAAGAATGACTACTTCTTCCTGCGCAACTCCGCCGGCAGCACAAAGTGCATGTTTTCTTTGATGGTTTCGACGGACTTCATACCGGTGAAGCCCAAGTTTTGCAGAGCGTCAATCACACCGGACACCAGTTCGTCCGGTACGGAGGCACCCGAGGAGATACCTACGGATTCCAGACCCTCGAACCATGCCGGGTCAAGCTCGCTGGCATCATCCACGCGATACGCTTTGCCGCGCTCCCCCAAGCCCTCCTGCGCCACCTCCATCAGTCGCACGGAATTCGAGGAGTTGGCCGATCCGACAATCACCACGCAATCGGACTGCTGGGCCACCAGTTTGACCGCAGCCTGACGATTCGACGTGGCATAGCAGATATCCGAACTCGGCGGCTCTTGAATCCAAGGGAATTTGGCCTTCAGCGCGGCAATGGTATCGGCGGTCTCGTCCACGCTCAACGTGGTCTGCGAGAGCAGCACCAGCTTGGTGTCGGGCGCAAAATCCAGCGAATCGACATCCGATTCATGCTCGATCAAGTGCACGTGTTCGGGGCTCTCCCCCACTACACCGACCGCTTCATCGTGACCTTTATGCCCGATATAGACGATTTCATACCCCTCGCGCACGAAACGCAGCACCTCACGGTGCACCTTACCCACCAGAGGCAGGTGGCATCCACCACATGCATGCCACGACGTTCGGCTTCCGCCTTCACTACCGGAGATACGCCATGGGCGGAAAACACCACCGGAATACCCGCTTGGGCAGCAGCATCCGGAATCTCCGCCAATTCCTGGACGAACACCGCGCCTTGCCCGGCCAAGTCCTCGACCACATGCTTGTTGTGCACGATCTGCCGGCGCACATATACCGGGGGCAGCCCATCCTCGCGCGTCCGCTTTCCGGAAGCCTCCGCGGCTTTGAGAATGGTCTGTACGGTAAGAATCGCACGGTCCACACCCGCGCAGAAGCCTCGCGGATCAGCGAGCACAACGCTTTTGGTCATCGGAACCTCCTGAACGTCAATAGTGTTTTCCAGTGTAAGGCAGGGATTACAGGAATCTGCCGTCACAACTTTTCCGCGTCTCCCACAAATCACCGGTTTCCAAGGAATCCACGTGCTTCTCGCATGATGGTGTGAGACTCGTCACTCCACGTATTGCTACCGTTGTTTATACGAATTGTTTATTATATGCCGCATATCGCCAATCCCCGCCTCGATAGAGGAGACGCGCTAGACTGGGGCCAGCGATAGCAGGAGCTACCGGCCACCAACTCACTACGGGAGTGATTCCATGACGAGTAAAACACCACGCACCGGAAATCAGTATTCGATTCACTATGGCGATTATTCCGCCGTCATCTGCGAACTCGGCGCCAAGATTCGCCGATTCGATTATCAAGGCAAGGAAATTTTCTGCCCGTTCGGCGTCAACGACCTGACCCCCACCTGTAACGGTTATGTGCTGGCCCCGTGGCCAAACCGCATCGAAAACGGCGAATACGATTTCAATGGCAAGCATTACTGCGCGCCGGTTAACGAATATCATCCCGCACCGCGCAACAATGCGAACCACGGATACGCCTACCACTACATGTGGAAGCTTGAATCGTTGACCGATAGCGCCGTGACGCTTTCGCTGCGCTTCCCCAACTTGGACGGATACCCGTTCGATGTGACCGTGACCGTCACCTACGAACTCGGCGACAACGGCATGACCGCGACCGTCAATGCCCGCAATGATGGCGACGAACCGGCACCGTGGCTCTCGGCCTGCATCCGTGGCTGGCCAACGGCAAGCAGGGCGCAACTGCCGCCGAACGCGATGCCGACTCCGCCGCCTGCCACCTGCAGATTAAGGCCGCCAGTCATGTGACGGTGAACGAGGCGCTGATTCCCACCGGCACCGAACCGGTTACCGGTATCTACGACCTGAACGATGGCCCGACGCTCGAAGGCCGCGCCTTTGATGATGCCTGGGTTGACGTGGAGCGTGCCGCCGATGGTACGACCACCACCACATTCACCCGCCCGGACGGTATCGAAGTGAAAATCATTGGCGATGAGACGATTAATGCTTGGCAGTGCTACACCGCCACTGGCGCACCGTTCGCCGAGCATCCGTATGGCATCGCCGTCGAGCCGATGACCGCCCCGGCCAATGCCTTCCGCACTGGTGACCACTTGGTGACGCTCGCCCCCAACGGCGACTACACCACTGTGGTCCGCTACGAAGTAGTCCAGAAGTAGTTCTGTTACGCTGCTCCCCTCCAGAGGGGAGCCAATTTTTTATCCTTATGTGCCGCCGCGTCTTGGGACTTATGCGATACGATTGTGAGCGATAACAATTTGTTCCACAAAGGAGTGTGCACTATGGCTTTGAAGCCTCGCACTGGTAACCAATATGTCATCTCGTCCGGCGAATGGAGTGCCGTCGTCACCGAACTGGGTGCCAGCCTGCGCGAGCTGAAGTGGCGCGGCGAAGACCTCATCGTCCCCTTCGACCCGAACAAGGTCATTCCCTGCTGCAACGGCTGGGTGCTGGCACCGTACCCGAACCGAGTGACCAATGGTCAGTATTCTTTCGATGGCGAAGACTACCAGATGCCGATCGACGAGTTCGACCGCCAATCCTCCCTGCACGGCTATGCCTACCGCTACATGTGGGAGCTCGTTGATTTGCAGGAATCACACGTGACGCTCTCCTGGCGCTCCCCCGACATCGCCGGCTACCCGTTTGATATCACCATCACCGCCACTTATGCACTTGACGAGAACGGTCTCACGGAAACCTTCACCGTGCACAACAACGACAGCGTGAAGGCACCGTGGGCATTTGGCATCCACCCGTGGCTGGCCAACGGCAAGCACGCCACCGGTCAGGCCATTACCGCCGACAACGAGCCCTGCCGTCTTGAGCTGCACTGCGACACCCACGTGACCGTAGACGAACACTTGCTGCCCACCGGTGAAGAGCCGGTTTCCGGCATCTTCGACCTGCGCGATAACCCCACGCTGGAGGGACGTGGCTTCGACGATGCCTGGACCGATATCACCAACCGCGGTGAAGACGGCAGCACTTCCGCCGTGTTCACCCGCCCCGACGGCATCAAGGTCACGCTGACTGGCGACAAGACCATCAACTCCTGGCAGGTGTGCACCGGCAACGAAATCGGCGAGAAGGCTCGTCAGGCCGGCGTGGCCGTCGAACCGATGACCGCCTACGCCGACGCTTCCGCACCGGCAAGGATCTGGTTGTGCTCGAGCCGGGCGATGACTACACCACCGTGGTCACCTTCCACGCCGAACAAATCTGAAAAACCGAATAGCCAAGCCTGACGCTCATCGCCACATGGACACCCGTGTTGCATCACGTCGTGCTCATGTGGCATAATTCCGAAGGCTTATTTTTTTACTGCAGCAAAGGAGTCCATCATGGGCATGCGCGGACGTAAGCGCAAGGATCGTCGTAAGAAGGCCGCCAACCACGGCAAGCGTCCTAACGCCTGATTCTTCGCGTTTCTTATGGAACGCTCAAGGCCCGTCTGATGATACATCAGACGGGCCTTGTTGTATATGTCGTTACTTATCTTCGCCGCAGCAGTGATCAAGCGTGGCCTTGAGCCGGGCTATCAGACATTCGGGTGCCACATCCGGGCGCAAGTAGGCACGCAACGCGGCAATCAACGCCTGTTCACGCTCGTCGCAGCAGGTACGGGGGTCAAAACAGTCGCCCTCCGTAACGATATGCACGTCCGCCTGGACCGACGCAGAGGCCGAGCCGGTATCCACTGAACGATGATGCACCGCCGTGATATGCACTTCGGTCTGGCTGACCATGCCATCGGCCCCCGTACGGGTTATGGAGATATGGCGAGTACGCTCTACCGGCTGATCGTTCATCAGATCTCCTTTCCCGAAAGCTTGCTTGACTGTTGTGGCGTGCGGGCGCCAGTCGCATGACTATGTCTCACTGCGGCTTGCGTGTCGCCATTGCTACCAACAGTTTGTTCACTACTTCCATTATGGCCGGAATCGGCGATTCGACCAACGTTTTCGCCCAACTTCGCGGATGGTGAACCAGCCGACGAACCAGTCACGTACCCGCGCTCTTTCGCATACGAGGCGAGCTCACGCTTGAGTTGCGTGCGGGCGCGATTCAGGCGGCTCATCACCGTGCCGATTTTCACGCCCTGCTCATCGGCCACCTGCTGGTAGGACTTGCCGTCGATGGCGGCGTCGATGAACACCTGCCGGCGTTCCGGCGAGAGTTTGGCGAGCGCGGCCATGATTTCCTCGGGCGCGAAGGCGTCCAAATATTCCTCTTCAGCGGACTTGAGCCCGTCCGACGTATGTTCGGCGGCATCGTAAATGTCCCAGTCGTCGTATTCACCGGTGGAGTCGTTGGCACGCTGCGGGCGCGCTTGGCCTTGGCATACTGGTTGAAGTAGGCATTGCGCTCGATGGTGGTCATCCACGCCTCGAAGTTGGAGCCCGGCTGGAATGAGTCGAAGGCCTTGAACCCGCGTTCGAAGGTGTCCTGGACCAGATCCTGCGCGTCATCGGGATCGTTGGTCAGCCTCATCGCCTGCCGGTACAGTGCATTGACGGCGGGCATGGCGAGCTGTTCAAATCTGGCGCGCTTGGCTGCCATGGACTCGCCCGATCCGGCTGACTGCCCGGATTGCATAGTTGCTTCGCTTGTCGTCACGTTTCACCATTCTAATCAAATCATGTGCCCATATCGTGGTCGATGACGTGTGAGCCACAACACGCTGCACCCCACCTGTAGAATGGCGTATCGGCTAGATAATAGGGAGTAACAATTATGGCTTTGACTTTGGCTTCGGCCGCTGACCTGCTCAAGGAACACCATCTGCTGCGTGAAATCATCCAAGGGGATGTCTGGACCGACGACCCGGCCCGTATCGCTTCGGCGGATGAGCCGTTCGCCGGCATCACCTACGACACCCGCAAGGTCACGCCGGGCACCCTGCTGTGCTGCAAGGGCCAGTTCAAGGCCGAATATCTGAACGGCATCGACGAAGCCGGCCTGGCCGCATACGTGGCCGAAACCGAGTACTCAGCCGCAACCGCCACCCCCGGCTGATCGTCAACGACGCACGTAAGGCGATGAGCCTGCTGTCCGCCGCGTTCTACGGATATCCGCAGAACGAGCTCACGGTCATCGGCGTCACCGGCACCAAGGGCAAGACGACCACCTCGTACTTCACGCAGGCGCTTATCAACGCCGTCTCCGGCGGCAAGGCCGCATTGTTCTCCTCGGTCGATAATTGCCTTGACGGCCACACCTACGTCGAATCCGATCTGACCACACCCGAATCGATGGACGCCTTCCGCATGATGCGCGAGGCGGCCGATAACGGTATGAAGTATCTGGTGATGGAGGTCTCCTCCCAGGCGTACAAGGTGGACCGCGTCTATGGCCTGACTTTCGATGTGGCCGCGTTCCTCAACATCTCCCCCGACCACATCAGCCCGATCGAACACCCCACGTTCGAGGATTACCTGTATTGCAAGCGCCAGATCATCGTCAACGCGAAGTCGCTGGTACTCGGCGCGGACAGTCTGCACGCCGATCTGTTGCGGGAGGACGCGGAGGCAGCCGGCATCGGCGTGACCACCTTCGCCCTGCATGACGCGGATAATGCCGGCACCAGTGCGGACGTCGTCGCCTGGCCCGCCGACCCGGCGCACGCCTCCTTCCACATCGCCGACGGAGATCAGGCCCTTGGCGACTACCATCTGTCCATCGATGGCGACTTCAACTACCTCAATGCGGCGGCAGCATCGCCATCGCCCATGCGGTTGGCGTATCGCTCGATGACGCCGACGCACTGCACGCCATCGAATCCGTACGTATCGCCGGCCGTATGGAACAGTTCCGCGACCCGCAGTCAAACACGCTCGCCATCGTCGATTATGCGCACAACTACGCATCCGTCACCGCGCTGCTTGACTTCGTCTACGAGCGTTGGGGCGAGGAAAACCCGCGTATCACGCTGGTGACCGGATCGGCCGGCAACAAGGCCTACGATCGTCGTAAGGAAATCGTCGAGGCTGCCGAGAACCGTATCGCGAACTTCATTTTCACCGCCGAAGATACGGACACCGAGCCGATCATCGACATCTGCATGGAAATGCAAGGCTACATCACGAACAAGGATGTGGTCTCCACGGTGATTTCCGACCGTCTGACGGCCATCACCAACGCCATTTACGATGCCCGTGCGCACGCCGACCGATTCAACATCCTGCTGATCATCGGCAAGGGCAACGAGCGTTGGATCAAGGACCATCGCAAGCATGTGCCGTTCGACGGCGACGATCACGTCGTCGAACGCATGTTTGGCTTGTGACGGGATTCCGGCCAATCAAATCCTGATCGGATCCCGATTAGCCCACATCAGATCACGCGCAATACGACCAAACCAGAAACACGACATACGGATACAAACGAAAAAGGATAGCTGAATCGTAATGATCACGTTGGAGAAAGTTGACGGAGCCACACTGGAAGCCGAAGCCGAGAAGGCCGGCATCACGTTGCCTATCGAACAGACCAAGGTTTGGTCTGGTTTTCAGGCGGATATCGACGGACGCACACCATGGGGCAATTATCTGATCAAGCGTGATGGTGAATTGGTCGCCGTGATCTCCTTTATCGATTTTGAGACGCACGGTTATCATTATCTGCGCTCGATGCATGGGCCGGCGTGGGTCGCCAAGCCCACCGAGGCTGAGGAGCGCGAGGTCGTCGACGCATCGTGGACACCGTCAAGAAGGCCGACAAGAGCATCGCGTTCCTGCGTATCGACACCTGGTTCGCCGATGGTACGGAGAAGGTGCTGTCCACAGTGCCGTACGACCAGACCGTGGTCATCGACATCACCGGTGGCGATGATGAGATTCTGGCTCGGATGAAGCGTCGTGGACGCCGTGACGTGCGCAAGTCTCTACGTGAATGCCCGGCCGAGGTTGCCGATGAGACGGATAAGGCTCTGACCGATTTCTCCGAATATTACGATGTGATGGTCGAAACCGGCCAGCGCGATGGATTCACGCCTGCTCCGATGAGCGACTACTCCGATATGATCGGCGCGTTGGGTGCCGATCATTGCCGTGTGTTCGCCGCACGTATTGAAGACCGTGTGGTGGCATGGTCGATTGTCACCGTGAACGGCACGCATGCGGTGCGCTACTATGCCGGCATGCGCAACGAGGTTATGCGTCTGCATGTGACCGACAAGCTGCTGTATTCCGAATGCTGCATCCTGGGCTCGCAGGGTATTACGGAATACGATCTGATGGGCATCGGCTCCGATTTCGCGCCGTCGCTCAAGGGGCTTAACGAGTTCAAGTGCAAGTTCACCGAGGAAATCACCCCGGTGGCCCCCGCCCGCGACGTACCCATCAAGAAGGTCTTCTACAAGACGCTGCAGACTGTGCAGGGCGTGCGCAAGGCATTACGCTAATACCACCCCGCTCCCGCTGGTGGGAGCTGTCGAGCGAAGCGAAACTGAGGGTGGTCTTTCGAGATGGACCACCCTCTGTCACCTGTGGCGCCAGTTCCTACCAGCAGGAACCATTCATTTATCGTTCGAGTTTTTGGCTCACCACGGCTGTTACGCCGTCGGCTCGCATGGTTACGCCGTAGAGCGCGTCGGCAATCGACATGGTGCGTTGCTGGTGAGTAATAATGATGAGCTGCGCATGGGCGCGTAGCTCATTGAACGCATTAATCAAACGGGTCAGGTTCACGTCGTCCAACGCGGCCTCGACCTCGTCCATCACATAGAACGGGCTGGGGCGGGCGGTGAAAATCGCGAACAGCAACGCCAGCGCGGTCAGTGAACGTTCGCCGCCGGACAGGAGGCTCAGCTGTTTGACACGCTTGCCGGCCGGGCTGGCCTCGACCAGTACGCCGGTGGTGAGCATGTCTTCCGGGTTTTCCAGGCGCAGTCGCCCGGTGCCGCCTAGGAACAGCGTGGCGAACATCTGCTCGAATGCCTCGGCGGTATCGTCGAACGCGGATTTGAATACCTGGACCATCGTGGAATCGAGATCCTTGATGAGCTGCATCAAATCGTCACGTGATTTGACCACATCGTTGCGCTGATCATTGAGATACTTGTTCCGCTCCTCAAGCGCTTCGAATTCCTCGGTGGCCAAAGGGTTGATCTTGCCGAGTGCGGCCAGATCGCGGCGAGCCTTATCGAGACGCTTCTTCTGCTCCTGACGGTTATACGGCACGGTCTTAAAGCGGTCGGAATCGCCGTTGGTGCCGGTCTCTCCCCCGGTTTCTCCCTCTTCGGTCTCAGCCTCAGCTTCCGTCTCATCCAACGGCACAGGGTTGCCCTCATCATCCAGCACGGGCACCGGCTGTTCGGGGCCGTAATCACTAACCAATTCCTCCAAAGTGAGACCGAGTTCGTCGGACACTTTTTGCATGAGCTGCCCGGATTCGGCGGCCAACCGTTCGCGGTTTACATCCAAGGCATGTTCGCGCCCGGTCAGATCGGTGACCTTGGGCTCGATCTGGTTGCGCTGCGCGCGCAGGGCCTTGAGTTCCTCGTCATGGCTGGAGGCGGCGGCCTGCAGCTCGTCTCGTTTGGCGGCCACGTCATGCAGCGTATGCTCTACCATGCGGCCACTGCTCGCGCGTCATCGGCCACGCCTTGCAGGTGTGCGGCCTGCTCGCGTCTGCGATCGTTCAACGCCTCGATGCGGGCGCGGCGTTCGGCGGTTTCTTTGGCGTTGTCCCGCAGCAGCCCGGCCTGTCGGCTCAGTGACTCCCCTTTGCGGCTTGCTTCGGTCCACGCGATTTTTGCGGCGACCTCATGCTCGCGAGTCAGGTTCAGTTCGCGCTCCAGCGTGCGTTCGCGTTCATCGAGTTCGTCGAAATCGGCATGTTCCGCTGTGGATTGCTGGGCCGATGCCAAAGCGCGATTGAGGTCGTCAAGCTTGAGCTGATGCTCGTTGCAATTCTCTTGGGTCTCGGTGATTTTCCTATCCAGCTGCTCGAGCTGACGGGTGAACGATGCGACGCGATCTGTGGCGGATTTCAGAGATTTCTCCGCCTGCTGGGCTTTGAGCCGGGCTTCGGTGCGTTTGGCGGATTCCTGGTCGACGAGTCGAGCCGCTTCATCGCGCTTGGTTTTGGCCTCGGCCACTTGCTCAGCCATTCCGCCGTCTTGGGCGGTCAACTGTTTGACCTGTGCCAATGCTTTGTCTCGGCGGGCGGCCAGAGACAGGTCCGATTGAGAGATTGAAGAGCCGCCGACCGCCGCCACGCCGTGTGTGAAGGTCTCGCCGTTCTTGGTGACGGCCCGCATGGCTTCGCCGAATGCCACAATCTGTTGGGCTTCGTCGGCGGTGCCGGCCGCGGCTACATCAGCCAGCAGGAGACGCACGGTGCGCACGACCGCTTCGGCCTGTGCCGGGTTCTCGGCATCCGGGTTCGCGGTGACGAGTGCTGCCAGCGCGTTGCCCGATTGCGGGGCGGCCCCCGCGTTCTCGGCGCTACTCTCCTCCGACTCCGTGCCCGGATCGCCGGCAATGCTCGCGGTCAGCACCACGGCTTTGCCGAGCTTATCTTCCCGAGCGCGTTCGAGGGCGTGCAACATGTTGCCTGCCTCGGGCACCACGATGGCGCTGGCATACTGGTCGAGCGCGTGGGCCACGGCTTCTTCCCAGCCTTCGGCCACATGGATGAAGTCGGTGAGTCGGCCAAGCGAGGCCACGTCCGTATCGCGCTCCAACGATCCGGAGGCATTGCGGCTGTCTAGCGTGTCGGCAAGCGCATCGGCCTTGGATTTGAGCGAGATGATCTTGGACTGTATCTCGCGCTGCTTATCGGCGCGTTCATTCAGTCGTTCGCGGCATTCGGCGAGCGTTGCACGCGCGGAGTCCAATGCGGCACCGTCATCGTCGGCAACGGAGTCCGCTTCGCTGCGCAATGCGTCCAGCTGTTGCTGGGCATCGTCGCGCTGGGAAGTCAGCAAGTCGCGTTGGGAGGCGTAATCCTTGGCGCGGCTGGTCGCCAGTTGCACGGCGGATTCCTCGCGGGCGATGAGTTCGCGCAGTCGGGCGATTTGCGCATCGCGTTCCTGTGCGGTTTTGCGCAGTTCCGTCAAGGTCTGGCGGACTGAGGCAAGCTTTTTCTCGTCGTCGGCGCGTTCCTCGGTGGCCTTGTCGAGTGCGATGCGCGCATCGGCCACGGCCTTGGTTTGTGCCGCGGCCTGAGACTCCAGTTCCTCGGCTCGTTTGACGAGCATGCCGGGATCCTCACCGAAGTTGGTGACGATCTGGCCGGCGAGTGACCGGCTGCGCTCTTCGGCCAACTGGGCGAGCGCGTTCAGTCGTTCACGGGTCTGCGAGAATTCATGCCAGTATTGGTTGGCCTTGGCGATGGCCGGACTGGATTCGGAGCTCAACGCCTCGACCTGTTCGATGCGTACTTTGACTTGGGCGAGTTCACGTTGGGCGACGGCCAGCTGGTTACGCACATCGCCAAGCTCTTGACGTACCGTGTCGCGACGGCTCATCGAGCGTTGAGCGTCTTCGGCGTACAGGCGGGCTTGGGCGTCGCGTACGGATATCTGAATCGCGTCGGCGCGCCGGGAGATGCGTGCCTGGCGTCCGAGGGGGCCGAGTTGGCGGTGAATCTCCCCCAGCAAATCGTCGAGTCGGCTCAGGTTCGTTTCGGTATTGGCCAGCTTGCGCAACGCGCGTTCCTTGCGCTTGCGGTGCTTCAGGATGCCGGCGGCCTCTTCGATGAACGCACGGTGGCCGGACGGGTCGGCTTCAGAATCGCATCCAATCGTCCCTGGCCTACGATCACGTGCATCTGCTGGCCAAGACCGGTATCGGAGAGGAGTTCCTGAATGTCGAGCAGGCGGCATTGCGAGCCGTTGATCGCGTATTCGGAGCCTCCGTTGCGGAAGATGGTGCGGGAGATGGTGACTTCCGTGTAATCGATATCGAGCGTGTGATCGGAATTATCGATGGTCAGGCTCACCTGTGCACGGCCCAATGGCGGGCGGGAGGACGTGCCTGCGAAAATCACGTCCTCCATCGAAGTGCCGCGCAGGTTTTTGGCGCCCTGCTCACCCATTACCCAGATCAGGGCGTCGACGATGTTCGACTTGCCCGAACCGTTGGGGCCGACCACCGCCGTGATGCCGGGCTCGAAGCGCAGCGTGGTGGCGGAGGCGAAGGATTTGAATCCGCGGAGGGTGAGTTCCTTGAGATACATGGCGTGAGACTGTTTTCCGTATGCCGGGTGTCCGGGTATCCGATATGCCTTGGATGCGGGTTACCGGGCGTCGGCGGAATCGTCGGTGTCGGCGCTGGCTGTGTCAGTGCTGTCGGTGTCGGCACTGGCCGTGCCGGTGCCGGCGTCACCGGCGTCACCGGCGTCACCGGCCTGTTCCTTACCGAGGCCGAGGACGTCGAACACGTCGAAGTCGTCCGGGCTTACCGAATCCTCGAGGTTGTCGGCGGCTCATCCTCGGCCTTGTCTGCCGGCTGATCCGAATCGTCCGGGTCAACCGCCGGCTGATGAACGGCCATAGCCTGCCTCATCGTGGGGCTGGCGTGTTCCTCAAGCATCAGGCGTGCGTCGCCGGCGGTGACGAAGCTGCCGCAGATAAGCACGCCGTGGCCGTAGCCCACGCCCAGCTCGTCCTCGGCATCGACCATATTGACGGCGGTCTGAATCGCGTCAGGCAGGTTCGCTTCCTTGATCACACGGTCACGACCGAACACGTCCACGGCAATCTTCTCAAGCTCGTCGGCCGGCATCACGCGCTCGCGCCACGAGTTCTCGGTGACCACCACGGAGCTCATGATCGGCTCCAGAACACCCAGATATTCCTCGACCTGCTTGTCGCGCATCATGGCGACCACACCGACCAGCTGCTTGAAGTCGTAGCTTTCCTCGATGGCCTTGCGCAGGGCTTCGGCGGCATTCACGTTGTGTCCGCCATCCAGAATGATGGTCGGTGAGGTGCGGATCTGTTCGATGCGTCCGGGAATCTTGACCGAGCTCAACGCCTCGGCCACCAAGTCGCCGTCCAGCGGGCCGTTGACCGGAATCACCACTTCGGAGGCGGCGAGCGCGGCAAGCGCGTTGTGGGCCTGATGCTCGCCGAACTTGGCGATCGGCACGCCCTCGTAAGTGCCGTTGGGCGTGGTCAGGGTGGCGACTTGGCCGCCGACTGCGGCCATGCGGTCGGACGCGGTCATTTCGTAGCCGTCGCGCACGAGCATGGCGTGGTTGCGTTCGGCGGCTTCGGCGAGAATCGGCATGACGGCTTCCTCATGCGGCTGCGGGCCGATGATGGCGGTGCAGTTCGGCTTGATGATGCCGGCCTTCTCGGTGGCGATCTGTTCGACGGTGTCGCCCAGCCACTGCATGTGGTCCATGTCCACCGGGCCGATGATGGCCGCATCCGCGTTGAGCACGTTGGTGGCGTCCCACAGGCCTCCCATGCCGACCTCGACGATGGCCACGTCCACGGGCGTGTCGGCGAACTTCCAGATGGCCATGGCGGTGAGCACCTCGAAGAAGCTCATCTTCGGCTTGCCTTGCTCCTCCATCTTGGCGTCCACCAGGGCCACGAGATCCTTGGTCTGATCCAGATGTCGATGAAATCGTCGTCGGACAGCTGCTGGCCGTCGATGGCGATACGCTCGTTGATCTTCTCCAGATGCGGCGACGTGTACAGGCCGGTGCGCATACCGTAGGCACGGCAGATGGCCTCGGCCATGCGTGCGGTGGAGCCTTTGCCGTTGGTGCCGGTGATATGAATCACGCGGAACGACTGCTCCGGGTGGCCCAGGATGTCGAGCATCAGGTTCATCCGGTCGAGATCCAGATTGGTGGTGTTATGCTCCGGCGGGCGGCTCATGATGTCCAGTTCGACGTCCCGCATGCTCTCATTGTTCCGATTCGGATGCTCGAATGACATATCCTCTTCTAACCTCTGCTCGTGTTGCTGTTGCGCCGTTCGGAGTGCGTATGCCACTTACGTGTTCGCGCCATTCTCTCATGTCTACGCATGCCCGCATATATTCCGCTTCCGCATGCGCAGGAAGCTCCCCTTGCACAGGTTTGCTCTGCATGATTCGGGATTCTTGCCTTCACGCGTGGAGCCGCACTCCCTCAATTCCCTCTATCCTAGCCGCCGGGGTGGTTTATCGTGCGCGCACAGTGAAACCGTCTCATATGTCGCCGCCGCGCGGGCAGTCTCTACCTGCAGCCACGCACAGTGAAGCCGTCTCATATAGTTGCAATGCGGCTCTTGCCGTCGGCATCTCATTCTTAGTCGGCTGCAATCCAAAACTTGTATGTCCGGCGACGCTGATGCTATTCAGCGTCGGTACAGTGCCAGCTTCTGGCGGTACACCGACGCTATGATGCTCTTGCGAGTCGGTGGCTGGCCAAAACCTGGATTAATCCCGACTCCATCGCCTCTCAGTGTCGTCTCCTCGCCAAGGCATGCCATTCTGCCGTCGTTGAGAAATTTCAACGTCGTCAATCGACCATGTCTTGCCCCGGAAACGACTCTCACAAACGTCCTCTACATCATCTTTTGAACTCGCAGAGGCTCATTCACTGTTATGACTGCTCTCACCGTCGGCAGCCGTCCAAGCCCTGGATCTATGCCGCCAATAAATTGCAGCAAATCGTCGGCCCCGATACAACCATTGGACTCACGCCGACGCTAGATTCCACACTCAGACAGAAGCCAGCCAATATCTGAACCAGCACCGACGGCGTACAAAGCATAAGCACCGTTAACCGTCAATTCGCCGCCCTCTACCAGCTACATCCGCCTTCGCCGATGATATCTTGTTCGAATCCCCAAAGCACGTTGTTCGAATGACATTACTGATGGTGGATAAGTTTTGTGTGTTATCCACTATTCCGAATTAGCGGCCTAATACCTTGAAATTATCGGGAGTATCTCGCTCCAAGACAGCCAAGCTCCGAGGCTAGAACCACAATGGCTGAAATTCATACTTACGCTGCTTCGTTCCGGCTACGCTCGACGTCATGAAGACACACAAAGCAGTGGCCTCGCTCATATCAGCCGCGCAGAATGAGCTGAGATGCGTCTATTCAAGAAATGAAGCGGAACAGACCGCTCTACGCCGCCGTGCCCAGAGTGGTGAGTTGTTGAAAGTGTATGACGGCATTCCCAGTCTTTATGCAAATACCGCATACTGGGATGGTTTGACGCCGCCGGAGCGAACGTTGCATATGGCCCGCGCTCTTGCGCAAGAGCATCCTCAGTGGGTTTTTGGCGGCTTGGTGGCAGTAAGTGCCTATGGATTCGAACATCAATGGCATTTGCATGATGACTGCATAACCATCGTGACTTCCGATCATGGATCTCGTCAATGCCATCAGCGCTTACGACATGTCTATATGCCCGATATGAACAATCCGAAGACACATCACGAGGCTCCGGCCTATCCCTGATATCACCGGCTAGAACCTTGGTCGAGGCCGCCATAGACCTTGATTTTCGGTTTGCGTTACCGATCTTTGACTCGGCCCTTGCAAGGGAATAACCAAGGAAGAGATAGCCGCCGACTGCGTTCAATGGAGAATCGATTATGCCCGAGTATTCCGCCTGCTGCGCTATGCAAACGAAAGGAGCGAGAATGGCGGAGAATCCCTCGCGCGAGCACCATCATCGAAGATCGCTTCCTCACGCCGCGTATTCAGGTAACGGTGACCCGACCCACAGACGAATACCGAGTACCGCGTTTGATTTCGTGATGGAAGTCGATGACGGCGCGTGATAGTGGCCGAATACGACGGCACACAAAAATACGTGGACCCAGCCATGACCGATAACCGCAGCAT
>ENA-OQMZ01000477-OQMZ01000477.1-human-gut-metagenome-genome-assembly--contig:-NODE-477-length-17289-cov-2.987064_pt1 | contig 17289 bp, 23 predicted proteins | sample MGYA00242621_ERZ504862 | MGnify/ENA primary metagenome ERZ504862 (study PRJEB26092, sample SAMD00036393) | human gut metagenome | host: Homo sapiens | study: EMG produced TPA metagenomics assembly of... | reverse complement strand
CGGTTCGCCGACACGCGAGCTGCGTGCTGTTTGTGGGCATTAACGGTGCCGGGCAAGACCACCACGGTCGGCAAGATCGCGAGCGCCAGGTGCCCGCGGCAAGAATGTCGTGATTGGCTCGGCCGATACCTTCCGCGCCGCCGCCATCGAGCAACTCGATGTGTGGGGCCAGCGCGCCGGTGTCCCCGTCATCAAGCGCGACCGCGGCTCCGACCCGGCAAGCGTTTGCTACGACGTGCTCGACGAGGCCGACAAGCGCGGCAGCGACCTGGTGCTTATCGACACCGCCGGTCGTCTGCACACGAGCCCCGAGCTCATGCGCGAGCTTGCCAAGGTGGTCAATGTGACGCGTAAGCGCGCCGCCAATATGGCCGCCGGCCCCATGCCCGTCTCGGTCGTACTCGTAATCGATGCCGCGACAGGCCAAAACGGTCTGAACCAGGCGCTTGAGTTTAACGAGGCGTTGGGTCTGGACGGTATTATCATGACAAAGCTGGACGGCACGGCTAAGGGTGGCATCGCCATGGCCGTGGCCGAGAAGCTCAAGCTCCCAATCCTGCGCATCGGCGTGGGCGAGCAGGTCGATGACCTGCAAGAGTTCAATGCCAAAGATTTCTGCCGCGCCTGGTGGGCGAGTCCAATTAAGGAGTGACTAGTGTTTGATTCTCTGAGCGATCGCCTCAACGACACATTTGACCGCCTGCGCGGCAAGGGTAAATTGACCGAGGCCGATATTACCTCGGCCATGCGCGACATTCGCATGGCGCTGCTCGAGGCCGACGTCAACTTCAAGGTCGTCAAGGAGTTCGTCGCCAAGACCAAGGAGCGCTGCATGACCGCCGAGGTCATGGAGTCGCTGTCGCCGGCGCAAAACGTCGTCAAGATTGTGCTCGACGAGCTCACCGAGATGCTCGGTTCCACCGAGAGCAAGCTCGTCTTTAGCAACCGCATTCCCAATGTCATCATGCTCGTCGGCCTGCAGGGCTCCGGTAAGACCACGGCTGCCGTAAAGCTGGCCTACCTGCTCAAGAAGCAGGGCCGCTCGCCGCTGCTCGCCGCGTGCGATGTCTACCGTCCCGCCGCTGCCGACCAGCTGGCCACGCTCGGCGGAGAGATCGGCGTGCCGGTCTTCCGCGGTGACGGCGAGCATCCGGTCGACATCGCCAAGGGCGCCATCCAGGAGGCCGTCGACCACCTGCGCGACGTGGTCATCGTCGATACCGCCGGTCGTCTGCAGATCGACGAGCAGATGATGCAGGAGGCCGTGGACATCAAGAAGGCCGTCAAGCCCGATCAGGTGCTGATGGTCGTCGATGCCATGACCGGTCAGGATATCGTCAACGTCGTCTCGACCTTCGCCGAGCGTACCGATTTTGACGGCGTGATCATCTCCAAGCTCGATGGCGACGCCCGTGGCGGCGGCGCGCTTTCCGTGCGCCAGGTGACCGGCAAGCCCATTAAGTTCGTGAGCATGGGCGAGAAGCCCGATTCGCTGGAGCCGTTCTACCCCGACCGCATGGCCAAGCGCATTTTAGGCATGGGCGACGTCGTCGGTATTATCGAGAAGGCCCAGGAGGCGGCCGACGCCGAGCAGCTCGAGGCTGCCGAGCGTATGCTGCGCGAGGGCTTTACCATGAACGACATGCTCGACCAGATGAAGGCCGTTAAGAAGATGGGCGGCATGAAGGGCATTCTGGGCATGCTCCCCGGTGGTCAGCGCGCGCTCAACCAGATGGGCGGCAACCTGGATGAGGCATCTTCGACAAGAACGAGGCCATCATCATGTCTATGACCAAGGAGGAACGCCTTCGTCCCTCTATCATTAACGGCCAGCGTCGCGCCCGTATCGCCAAGGGCGCCGGCGTGACCCCCACCGAGGTGAATAGCCTTATGAAGCAGTGGGGCGAGATGAACAAGATGATGGGCCGCATGCGCACGATGGCCAATCAGGCGCAGGCCGGTGGCAAGAAGGGCAAAAAGGGTAAGAAGGGCAAAAAGATGCGCATGCCCAATATTCCGGTCTGGATGCCATGGGTCTGGGCGGCATGGGCGGCCTGGGCGGCCTGGGAACGGGCGGTCCTAAGTCCGATATGGATTTGCTGCGTCAGATGGAAGCGCAGATGCGCAATAAGAAATAGGGCTGTAATTCCAGCTTGATATGGCAAAGGCCACCCGGAAGCTACCGGGTGGCCTTTGTTGTTGGCTTTGATTGTTGGGTTGCGTTCAGCGTCGCGCCCCGAGCTCGCGGTTCCGTGCCGTTAGTGGCAGCCGCAGCCCTCGTGGCCCTCGTGCTCGTGATGGCCGTGGCAGCCGCAGGACTCGCCATGTTCGTGGTCATGGCCGTGGCAGCCGCACGTGCCTCGCCGGTCTGAGCGAGCTTGCCGGCAATGAGGCCTCGACGCAGGCATCGCAGCTGCCTGGCGCCCGCATAGACCGTGATGCCGGCCTGGGTGAGCGCATTGATGGCCCCGCCGCCGATACCGCCGCAAATGAGCGTGTCAACGCCACCGTTGGCAAGCAGACCCGCCAGGGCGCGTGACCGGTGCCGCCGGTGCCTACGACCTGCTCGTTGAGCACCTTGCCATCCTGGATGTCGTAGATCTTGAACTGTTCGCTGCGGCCAAAGTGCATAAAGATGTTGCCGTTGTCGTACGTCGTTGCCACCCTCATGGTGCCGACCTCCTTTACTGGCCATGCGGCCGTCGTCGTGGTGATGGGGGAGTATGCGATATTACCGCCCTCGATACTTAGCGCTCGCCCGTTGACTAACGCGTTTGCCACCTTGCGATGTGCGCGGCCGCAGATGGCCGCCACGGTGGCACGAGCGATACCCATGTGCTGGGCGACGGTCTGCTGATTGAGGCCTTCCAGGTCGCACAGCCGCAGGACTTCGAGCTCGTCGACCGTCATCTCGATGGCGTCTCCGCTGGCAAGGCCGTCGGGGGTAAAACCGCGATATTCGGGGATGATCCCAACGCGGCGTAATTTTTCTCGTCTTCCTGCCATTCACTCTCCTAATCTGACATATGTCAACAATAGAATATCGAACGTGCGGATATGAGCAAGGAATTTCTGGCATATGTCAGAAAATGAGGGCTTATGTTTGGGCTGTGGGGTCGCGTGCGCCTGGGCTACAATGAATTTCGCTTATAGGCGACTGACAGGAGGGTCAATGAGCAAGGCTGATCAACAGTTTGTAACCATGTGCCGCGATATCTTGGACCATGGCACCACCACCGAGGGCCAAAAGGTCCGACCGGTGTGGGAGGACGGCACCCCTGCCTATACCATTAAAAACTTTGGCGTTACGGCTCGCTACGACCTGCGTGAGGAGTTTCCCGCGCTCACACTGCGTCGCACGGCGCTTAAGTCTGCCATGGACGAGATCTTGTGGATCTATCAAAAGAAGTCAAATAACGTCCACGACCTCAACAGCCATATTTGGGATGAGTGGGCCGACGAGACTGGCTCCATCGGCAAGGCCTACGGGTACCAGATTGGGCAGAAAAGCCATTATGCCGAGGGTGACTTTGACCAGATGGACCGCGTGCTGTACGACCTTAAGAACACGCCGTACAGCCGCCGCATCATGACCAACACCTACGTGTTTAGCGACCTGTCCGAGATGCACCTGTATCCGTGCGCCTACAGCGTGACCTATAACGTGACGCAGCGCCCGCAGGACGACAAGCCGACACTCAACATGATTCTCAACCAGCGCAGCCAAGACATTTTGGCCGCCAACAACTGGAATGTGTGCCAGTACGCCATTTTGCTGATGATGGTCGCGCAGTCGGTCGATATGATTCCCGGCGAGCTGCTGCATGTGATTGCCGATGCCCACATTTACGACCGTCATGTCGATATCGTCCGCGAGCTTATCGAGCGTCCGCAGTTTGCTGCGCCCAAGGTAACGCTCAACCCCGACGTACACGATTTCTACGCGTTTACGACCGACGACCTGATCGTCGAGGGCTACGAGCACGGCCCGCAGGTCAAGAACATTCCCATTGCAGTGTAGGTGGCGCTCATGACGTGTAAGCTATCTGCTATCGTCGCCGTGTGTGATGACTGGGGCATTGGGTGCGAGGGCGACATGGTGGTGTCCAATCGCGCCGACATGCGCCATTTTGTGGCGTGCACCAAAGGCTGCCCGGTTATTATGGGGCGCAAGACCCTGCTGAGTTTTCCCGGCGGGCGTCCGCTCAAGAACCGTCGCAATATCGTGCTCACCCGCGACGAGAGCTTTGCTCCCGAGGGCGTCGACGTGGTGCATAGTATCGACGAGGCGCTCGCCGCGGTTGCCGATGAGCCCGTTGCCTGGGTGATCGGTGGTGGCGATGTCTATCGGCAGTTTTTGCCGTACTGCGTGGAGGCCGAGGTCACGCACAACCATTGCACCCATGCCGTGGACACGTACTTTCCGACTTGGACGCCGATCCCGCGTGGGAAGTTGCGCGGCGTGGCGGTGTTGCCACGATTGCCTCGGGCGAGGGCGACGAGGGTGTCGATTATGAGTTCGTGACGTATCGTGCGTTGAGGCGTAAATCGCCTGGCGTGAACGGTATTATCGGGTTGATTGAATGTATGGGGCGGCGCTTAGCGTCGCCTCGTTTGGTATAGATGTGCTGTAAAGAAGGGTGCGGGCAGGCTGCTATGACTGATGCCGTTGAGGTTCTGCGAATTGATTCGCTCGAGGACGAGCGGCTCGATGCTACGTGCGACTGACCGAGCGCGAGCTGCGCTGCGTGCTGGAGCCGCAAAAGGGCATCTTTATCGCCGAGAGTGCCAAGGTTATTGAGCGCGCGGTGCGTGCCGGATACGAGCCTGTGAGCTTTCTTTTGGGCGAACGCTGGCTCGACCAGATGATGCCGCTGTTTGAGCGCCTGGTTGTGCGCGAGGGCGCAGGTCCGGTTCCTGTGTTCGTGGCCTCCATGGAGCTCATGGAGCAGTTGACGGGCTTTAACGTGACGCGCGGTGCGCTCGCGGCGTTTCGTCGCCCGCGACAGATTCCGGTTGATGAGTTTTTGGGCGGCGTCGTAAAAGCTGCGGGGGAGCGTCCGGTGCGCGTGTGCGTGCTTGAGGGCATTGTCGACCATACCAATGTGGGCGCGATTTTCCGCTCGGCGGCGGCGTTGAATGTCGACGGTATTCTGGTGAGCCCTACGTGTTGTGATCCGCTATATCGTCGTTCTGCCCGTGTGAGCATGGGCACGGTGTTTCAGGTGCCGTGGACGCGTATTGGCAGCGAGGCGCGCGTATGGCCGCACGATGGCCTGGCTGCGCTGCACAATGCCAGGTTTTCCTGTGTCGCCATGGCGTTGACGGATGATTCCGTTTCGCTGGACGATCCCGTGCTGCAGGAGATTGATCGCCTGGCGATCTTTATGGGCACCGAGGGCGCCGGCCTGGGCGCCAAGACTATCGCGGGCTGTGACCGGGCCGTGCGCATTCCGATGGCGCACGGGTTGATTCGCTTAACGTGGCTGCGGCGAGTGCCGTCGCCTTTTGGCAGCTGTGCCCGCACGTGAGCAACGAGTATCACTACCAGCCGGGGCTGTATCGCTAGGTAGATAGTTCGCACCGGGCTCTGATTCGGGGTGTTTCGGTCGACGCCGGTCGGTGCTAAGCTGGTATTGGCTTTGTCTTAATTTGCTGTTTTGTCGGTTGACGTGCACTTGTGGGGAGGGCGTGTGGCTAAGAAATCTACGTCTATCGATGTAACGCAGGGCGTCATTTGGCAGCAGCTGCTGTCGCTGTGCGTTCCCATCTTCTTTAGTTCGTTTTTTCAGCAGGCATACACGCTTATCGGTACCTATATCGTCGGTCAGTTTGGCGGCAAGCTCGCACTGGGTGGCATTCAAGCACGATGGTGCTCACCGAGCTCTGCATTGGCTTTTGCGTTGGCGTCGGCGCCGGCTGCGCAGTCATTACTGGTCAGTATTTTGGCCAGCACGATGATGACCGGCTGAGCCGTTCGGTCCATACGGCCATGACGCTCGCGCTGGTGGGCGGTATCGTTTTCTCGATTCTTGCATAGTGTTCGTTGAGCCCATGCTGGTGCTTATGAACACGCCGCATGAACTATTGGCCGAGGGCGCGGCCTATGCTCGTTGCTATTTTGCCGCCATGGTTGCGGCGCTGCTGCTCAATATGGGAACGGCACTGTTGCGCGCCGTGGGCGACACGCGCGGGCCTGCTGTGATCATCGCTTCCGGCTGCCTTGTTAATGCGGTGCTGGATGTCATCTTCGTTGCCGTGCTTCATATGGAGGCTCTGGGCTGCGGCATCGCGGTGGCGCTGACCATTTGCTCCAACGCCACGATGATCGTGATTCGTATGATGCACGCACCGGTGCGTGGCGGCTTTCGCTGTCCAAGCTCGGCATTGATCCGGGCATTTGTAAGAGCATGATCTCGTGTGGTCTGCCGCTTGGCTTTCAGTCTGCTGCGTATTCGATTTCCAACGTTTTGATTCAGGTGTCGGTCAACTCGTTTGGCGCCGATGTCACCACGGCTTGGGGTCTTTCGGGCCGCCTGGATGGCATTGTCTGGATGGTTACCGAGGCGCTTGGCGTGTCGATCACCACGTTCTCGGCACAGAACTTTGGCGCGCGCAACTACGAGCGCATGCGAAAGGGCTACCATACGTCGCTCGTGCTGTCGTTTATGCTCATTGGTGGCCTGTCTGCCGTGCTGCTGGTGTTCTCGGGTCCTCTGTCGCGTCTGTTTGTCGACGATGCTTCGATTTCGGCGTACACCACGACGATCCTTCATTTTATCGCGCCGTTCTACGCGATCTTCTCGATTATCGAAAACGCGTCGGGCTCCATTCGCGGTGCCGGCGTTAGCTTGCAGCCCATGCTGCTCACGATTTTTGGCACTGTCGTGCTCAGGGTGATCTGGGTGTTTGCGATTATGCCGTTCGATCCGTCGCTTGAGCACCTGCTGCTGGTTTACCCCGTAACCTGGCTCATCACGGCCACGATGTTTACCATCTACCACCACAGCGGCAACTGGCTCGGCCGCGCCACCGCCTAATGATCCGTAGGGGACGAGGGAAACGGATCATTTCTCTCCGTCGTGATGTTGATGATCTGTTTTCCTCCGTCCCCTTCGGATCAATTAGTATTCGATGCCTTGGCGGGCTAGGAGGCCTTCGTCGAAGTAGTGTTTGACGGGGCGCATTTCGGTTACTAGGTCTGCAAGGTCGGCCAGTGGCAGCAGGCCTCGGCCGGTGAGCACGAGCTCCGTGGTGGCGGGCTTTATCGCGATCAACGATTCGACATCCTCGCGCGTCACAAAGCCCCGTCGCATGGCCTCGCCGAGTTCGTCCAAAATGAGCACGTCGACCTGCGAGATCTGTTCGCGTGCAAGTTCCATGATCTGCTCGGCGCAAGCTCGGGCGTGTTGCGATCGGCCTGTACAATTCGCAGCCCCAGGCGTGGCGCCGCATCATGCTCGGCGCAGTGCAGCTTCTTGGCAAACTGCAGCATGAGTACGTCGAGCCCATAACCTGTGGCGCGCATCGTCAATCCCAGCGCAGCCGTGGTTTTGCCCTTGCCGTCGCCCGTATAGATCTGAACCTTGCCGACTTCCAGTGATGCCATCTCTGTCCTTTCGTGCCCGGCGTCGGTTTATCGCCGTCCGGTTGGGTATTCTAGATAGCATTATCAACCCCAGTAGATGGAGTTCAAGCAGATGGAGATGGATGACAACAAACGTAGACGGAATATGATCCTCTACGTGCTCATCGCCTTCGTCGTCTACCTCGTGCTCTCGACCGTTCTGTCCCAACATCGGTCACACGCAGCAGATTACGAAGACCGATTACTCGACGTTTGTCAAAGCGCTCGATAAGAAGAGTGTCGACAAGGTCGAGTACAATACCGACGATTACACCATTTATTACACCAAGAAGGGTGAGGACGAGAACATCGCCTACAAGACGACCGGTGTGCCGAATGACGCGGGCTTTACCGATCGTGTGCTTGAATCCGGTGCGTCCCTGGAGTCGGTCGTTCCCGATAAAAACTCGGGTCTGATGACCTACTACCTGCTTACGCTTATTCTTCCCATGGCCATCTTCTTCCTGATCGGTTGGTGCTCAACCGCCGTATGAAGAAGGCTATGGGCGATGACGGCCCGTCTATGAACTTTGGCGGCGGCTTTGGCGGCGGCGGACTGGGCAAGTCCGGCGCTCGCGTGATTGCCTCCAAGGATGTTGGCGTGACCTTTAAGGACGTCGCCGGCCAGGAAGAGGCCAAGGAGTCCCTCAAGGAGGTCGTCGACTTTCTGGAGAATCCGCAGCGCTACGAGGAGATCGGCGCCAAGCTTCCGCGCGGTGCTCTCCTTGTCGGTCCTCCGGGTACCGGTAAAACCTGCTCGCCAAGCTGTTGCCGGCGAGGCGGGCGTGCCGTTCTTTAGCATTTCGGGTTCTGAGTTCGTCGAGATGTTCGTCGGCCGCGGTGCCGCCAAGGTTCGTGACCTGTTTAAGCAGGCCAAGGAAAAGGCCCCGTGTATCGTCTTTATCGATGAGATCGATACCATCGGCAAGAAGCGCGATGGCGGCGGCTTTAGTGGCAACGACGAGCGCGAGCAGACGCTCAACCAGCTGCTGACCGAGATGGACGGCTTCGATAACCACAAGGGCATCGTCGTCCTCGCTGCGACCAACCGTCCCGACAGCCTCGATCCCGCCCTGCTGCGCCCCGGTCGTTTTGACCGCCGCATTCCCGTTGAGCTGCCCGACCTGACTGGCCGCAAGAACATCCTCGAGCTGCATGCCAAGAGCGTGAAGACACAGCCGCCGATTGACCTGACCGCGATTGCCCGCGCCACGCCCGGTGCCTCGGGTGCCGATCTGGCCAACATCATCAACGAGGGCGCCCTGCGTGCCGTTCGCGAGGGCCGCAAGCGCGCCACGCAGGACGATTTTGAGGAGTCGGTGGAGGTCGTCATCGCCGGCCAGCAGCGCAAATCAACGGTGCTGTCCGACCATGAGAAGCAGGTGGTGTCCTACCACGAGATCGGCCATGCTATCGTTGCCGCTCGCCAGAAGGGCTCTGCGCCGGTCACCAAGATCACCATTGTGCCACGCACGAGTGGCGCTCTTGGCTACACCATGCAGGTCGAGGAGGACGAGCGCTTCCTGACCACGCGCCAGGAGGTGCTGGACAAGCTCGCCGTCTACTGTGGTGGACGTGCCGCCGAGGAGCTCATCTTTGGCGAGATGACGACTGGTGCTGCCAACGATATCGAGCAGGCCACCAAGCTCGCCCGCAACATGGTGACGCGTTTTGGTATGTCCGACGAGTTTGGCATGATGGCGCTCGGTACCGTGCAGAACGCGTACCTCAACCAGGATACGTCGCTCACCTGCGCCCCCGGCACGGCCGAGCGCGTGGACGCGATTGTCGCCAAGCTGATCGAGGACGCGCATGATCGCGCCCTGCAGATCCTGAAGGAGAACAAGTTTAAGCTCCATGAGCTGGCTCGTTATCTGTACAAGAAGGAGACGATCACGGGCGAGGAGTTTATGAATCTCCTCACGCGCGAGAATCCGCTGATGCCTAAGCAGCAGTAGCGTTGCATTCGGGTCAGTAAATATCGACGCCCCATTTGAGTGCCTATCTCAAATGGGGCGTTTTGCTTGGGAGGGATATGTATGAAGATCGTGGTGAGTGCCTGTTTGATGGGCGAGGGCTGCAAGTATAACGGGCTCGACAACTACCTTCGCGAGCTGGTCGAGGCTTGCGAGCGCACGGGAACCGAGGTCCTGTTGGTGTGCCCCGAGGTTTTTGGCGGTCTTCCGACGCCGCGCAAGCCGTCCGAGATCGTGAACGGCGAGGTCCGTACCTGCGAGGGCGTGTCCGTTGACCGGGAATTCCGCCTGGGCGCTCAACGTGCGCTCGACATGTGCGAGCAGGCGGGCGGCCCTTCCGAGATTGCTGCGTGCATCTTGCAGGACCGCAGCCCCTCGTGCGGCGCGGGTCGCATCTACGACGGCACCTTTAGCGGTACGCTCACCGCGGGCAACGGCGTTTTCGTCGATCTGTTGCTGCGTCACGGGTACCGTGTGATTCCGGCTAGCGAGTTCGACCCCAAAATACTTGAGCAATAAAAAACCACCACAAAGGTGACTGTCCCCTTTGTGGTGGTTTTGGGTTAGGCCTAGAGCGTGTGGCCGTAAGCGTCGGCGGCTTGATGGCGGCGGCGAACTTCTCGTCGGTGAAGGGCTCAGGGTTGCCCTGCTTCCACTCGTTGGTGGCATGCGCGTACTCGCACAGGGCTGGGATATCGGACTCGGAAAGCCCGACCTGCTCAAGCGTCACGGGCAGCCCCATCTGCTTGTTAAAGGCAGCGTAGCGCTCAAGGTTCTCGGTCTTTCCCGTATAGGCAAACAGCACGAGCACGCCCAGGCTTACGACCTCGCCGTGCAGGTAGGTGCCCTCACGCGGAATGCTGCAGGTGGCGTTGTAGAACGCGTGCGCCACACTTGAGTTGTAGTAGTAATCGTTCTGGTTGGTCAGGTTCGAGACATAGCCCGTGTTGACCACGATATCGAGCGCGATCTGCTTGACGGCCTCGCTCGACAGGTTCTGGCGCACGTCCTCAAGACCCTGGACGCCATAGGTAAATAGCGGTTCGGAGCAGGTGTGGGCGAGTGCCAGGCCAAGACCGGCGGTGTGCTCCAGGTTGCCGGCGCTCGTGGCGTACTCGACCTCGGGCTGCTTAGACAGGGCATCGCCCACGCCGGCCCAGAAGTATTCTGCCGGTGCCTCGGCGATGATCTTGGGGTTGATGAAGATGTGAGCGGGGCGGTTGGGGTACGAATAGCCCTCGAGCGAGCCGTCGTCGTTGTAGACAACGGCAATGGCGGTCGCGGCGGAGCAGTTGGAGCAAATCGTCGGGACGGTGAAGACGATCTTCTTGAGCTCGATGGCCGCCGTCTTCACGGTATCGAGCGCCTTTCCGCCGCCACAGGCAATGAGCACGTCGGCTTTCTGGCAGGCAGGGGAGTTCACGACCTTGGCGATATTGGCACGCGTACTGTTGGTACCGTAGACGCGCGTCTCCAGAATCTCGACGTCGGTACCTGCCAGCGCAGCTTCGATACCGGGAAGTGCTGCGGCCAGTGCCCGCTTGCCACCGATGATCGCGACCTTTGTCGCGCCGTACTCCGCCAGTGCGCCGGGCAGCTCGTCAAAGCAGTCTTCGCCGACGGTATAGTCGCTCATTCCAATTGTGCGCATAGGTACCTTCTTTCGTGAGATAGAGTGCTTTCAGGTATTTTGCTCCTAGAGAAGGGCTGTAATAGCGAGAAATTTCGAACGTATAAAACCAGTGTTGAGGGTTTTTCGGCGGCGTTGACCGTGCTACCATACACCGCATAAGCGTTGATGGGGCGAGTAGTCGGCCGTCCGCATGCTACAGAGAGCGGGAAGCGCTGAGAACCCGTGCATGCGACCGATGAAAATCACCCCGGAGCTGCGGTCCCAACGGGCGCGCCGCACAGGCACGTCTTAGTAGATATCGCCGAGATGGTCGTCGATACAGGCCAGCCGAGTAACGGATGCGAGCGCGCGAATATGCGGGCGAGGGCATCTAAGCTGGGTGGTTAAGCGAAGAGCTTTTGCGAGCGTACAGCTCGATTTGTGGCGCTTCGTCCCAGCTTGTAGGGACGGGCGCTTTTTTGGTGCCCAACGCGTGCGCGCCCACGACATGAAAGGGGTACCGTGGCAAACGAGTACAAGCAGACGATGAATCTGCCCAAGACCGGTTTTCCCATGCGTGCCGGTCTTTCCAAGTCCGAGCCCAAGCGACTCAAGGACTGGCAGGACAACAAGGTCTACGAGCAGGTTCTGAAGAAGAACGAGGGTCACAAGAAGTTTGTGCTGCACGACGGTCCTCCGTACGCCAACGGTCCGATCCACATCGGCCATGCCATGAACAAGATCTCCAAGGACATGATCAACCGCTACTGGATGATGCAGGGCTATGAGGTTCCCTATGTCCCGGTTGGGACTGCCATGGTCAGCCGATCGAGCACAAGGTCGAGGAGAAGCTCGGCACCGAGAAGTTCAACCAGACCCCCACGGCCAAGATTCGTGAGCTCTGCAACGAGTTCGCTGTTGAGAACATCGAGCTGCAGAAGGCCGGTTTCCGTCGTCTGGGCGTGCTCGGCGACTGGGATAACCCCTATCTGACGCTCTATCACCAGCACGATGCCGCCGACATCGAGGTCTTCAAGGCCATGTTCGATAAGGGCATGATCTATCGCGGCCACAAGCCGGTTCACTGGTGCAAGCACTGCCACACCGCGCTGGCCGAGGCCGAGATTGAGTACTCCGACGAGACGAGCCCCTCCATCTTCGTGCGCTTTGAGATGACCTCCAAGCCCGCCGGCCTAGAGAACTTCGACGGTCCGGTCGACTTTATCATCTGGACGACCACGCCGTGGACCATCCCCTCTGACCAGGCCGTTTCCCTTAAGCCCGGCGCCGCCTATGTCGCCGTTGAGCACGATGGCCGTGCCGAGGTCATGCTCGAGGACCTGGCTCCCAAGTGCTGCGAGGAGTTTGGCTGGGAGTACACCCCGGTTATGGTCGCCGGCAAGCCTATGTGGTTCCCGCTGAGACCTTCCACCACATCCACTACAAGCAGCCGATCTTTGACGGTGTTGAGGGCGTGGCGCTGCTGGCCGATTACGTCGGTGTCGACGACGGTACCGGTATCGTCCACAACTCGCCTGGCCACGGCGTCGACGACTACTTCGCCTGCCTCAAGGAGGGCATCACCGACATCTGCATGCCGGTCGATGACGACGGCAAGTTCTACACCGGCGAGGAGTTTGGCACCGGTGTCCCTTCAGCGGTATGGATACCGATGAGGCCAACCCGCATATCATCGAGTTCCTGCGCGAGCGCGGCACCCTGGTTCTCGAGAAGAAGATCACGCACAGCTATCCGCACTGCTGGCGCTGCAAGCACCCGGTGCTCTTCCGTGCTACCGACCAGTGGTTTGTCTCGATGGACAAGACCGGTTTGCGCGAGCAGGCTGGCAAAGAGGTCCGCGAGAACGTCAAGTGGTATCCGGCCCACGCGGCCAACCGCATCGGTGCCATGGTCGAGCAGCGTCCCGACTGGTGCATCAGCCGTCAGCGCAACTGGGGCGTGCCTATCCCCAGCTACACCTGCGCCGACTGCGGCGAGAAGGTCATGAATGATGCCACGCTCGACGCCGTCATCAAGCTCTTCCACGAGAAGGGCTCCGACGCCTGGTTCACCGACGCTCCCGAGAGCTACCTGGGTGAGGCCTGCGTCTGCCCCAAGTGCGGCGGCCATCACCTCAAGGCCGATAAGGACATCCTCGACGTGTGGTGGGATTCCGGCGTCTCCTGGAAGGCCGTCTGCGAGTATCGCCCCGAGCTTGAGTACCCGGCTGACGTGTATCTCGAAGGCTCCGACCAGCACCGCGGTTGGTTCCAGAGCTCGCTGCTCACCTCTGTGGGCGCCAACGGCCATGCTCCGTACAAGGCAGTCGTCTCGCAGGGCTTCACGCTCGACGGTCAGGGCCGCAAGATGTCCAAGTCGCTCGGCAACGTCATCGACCCCAACAAGGTCTGCGAGAGATGGGCGCCGACATCATCCGCCTGTGGGTCGCCTCGGTCGACACCAGCTCCGACGTTTCCATCGACCACGAGATTCTCGCTCGTACGTCCGATGCCTACCGCCGTTTCCGCAACACGCTGCGCTTCCTGCTCTCCGAGCTCGAGGGTCAGTTTGAGCCCGAGACCGACGGTGTCGCCTTTGCCGACCTGCTGCCGCTCGACAAGCTCATGGTTGCCCGCCTGACCCAGGTCCAGGCCGAGGTCGACGACGCTTACTCCTGCTACGAGTTCCCGCGCGCCTACCGTGCGCTTTACGACTTTGTGGTTACCGAGCTCTCTAACGTGTATCTCGACGCCCTGAAGGATCGTCTGTACTGCGAGAAGCCCGGCTCGCTCGAGCGCCGCAGCGCTCAGACCGTGCTGGCCGAGCTCTTCTCGATGCTCATGCGCGACCTGCAGCCGATCCTGTCCTACACGGTCGACGAGGCCATGGCCTATGCGCCCGCCGGCTGCGTCGATCACCAGAAGTACGCCGCGCTGCTCGATTGGTACAAGTCGCCTATCACGGTCGACGAGGCCAATGAGTTTGAGGGCGTGCTCGAGGCTTCGCTCGAGCTCCGTAGCGCCGTGACCAAGGCCCTTGAGGATGCCCGTTCCGCTGGCACCTTCACCAAGAGCCAGCAGGTCCGCGTCAAGGCGGTCGTTCCCGCCGAGATGTACGCGCTGCTGACCGGTGACAAAGCCGTCGACCTGGCCGAGTTCTACATCGTCTCCGATGTTGAGCTGACCCAGGGTGAGGAGCTCTCCGTTGCCATTGAGGCTGCCGAGGGCGAGTGTTGCGACCGTTGCTGGAACTATCGCACCACCGTCGGCGAGTACAACGGCCACGCGCATATTTGCAAGCGCTGCGCTGATGCGCTGTAGGTTACGGCGTTCGTAGAACGCCGTAACTACCGACGCTGCAACGCCCCTAAGCGGCAACCTGACGTTCAATCGTCGGTCGCGTACCAAAGTACGCTTCCCTCCTCTTTCACGTCACCTTGCTCTCTTAGGGACGTTTTCGCTGTTGACGACGGTAATGCGGCGTTTCTATTGTTGGAACTAGAGCCTTTTCTTTCTAGTCGTTGGGGACGTTCTTAAACGACTAGTCACACAAGAACGTCCCCAACGACTATCTGTGTCACATTCAAGCGCATTCTGTTTTTCGGAATGCCGCTTTCGTTTTTAGCTGGTTATTTCGCTAGCGTTGGTGAATATGCTGCGCGTTTGGCGTTTGTCACTATAAGATGATTACTTGCATTTAACGTAATTCAAGCTTTTGAGGGTAGGGGATTGATTTGGGTCGTACTGGGGATATGACGCCGCCTTTGCGTTGGCGGTTGGGTGTTGCTGGTGGCGTGGCGCTCGTTGTGTTGCTCGTTGACCAGCTGACCAAGCTTGCGGTTCGTGCCTTGGGCGATGCCCTGCATATGACCGTTATTCCCGGCGTGATCGATTTTCTGTTTGTCCGCAATATCGGAGCCGCCTTTAGCATGGGCGAGGGTCATGGCGTCGCGTTCGCTGTGCTGGCGCTTGCGATTATTGTTGCCATTGCCGCGTACTTGCTCCGTGCGCCTCAGCTCGCTCGTCTTGAGGTTGTGGGCATGGCTATGGTTGCGGGCGGCGCCATCGGCAACGCGATCGATCGCCTTGTCTTTGGCTTCGTAACCGATTTTATCGCCACTACGTTCATCGACTTCCCCGTCTTTAACGTGGCCGATATCGGCATTACGGTCGGTGTTGTGCTGGCGCTCATCGGTTATATGTTCTTGAGCCTGCCGCTCGCGAGGTCGATGCGACCGCCGAACTCAACGCTCGTGACGAGGCCCGCGCAAAACGCAAAGCCAAGCAGCGTGGGGAGCGTGCCCGCAAGATTCGCGAAAGGAATGAGCGTTAATGGCCGACATCCATATTCTCGTTGCCGACGATTCCGCTGGTCAGCGTCTCGACGCCTATCTGGGCGCCAACGATGGCTGTCCCACGCGCTCTGCCTGCGCACATCTGATCGAGGGCGGTGCCGTTGCCGTCAACGGCGAGACCTGCCTATCAAAAAAAGTATGCTGTGCGCTCCGGTGACCGCATCTCGGTCGACCTGCCCGAGCCGCATGATCCCACCGATGTGATTCCCGAGGCCATCCCTCTCGACATTCGTTACGAGGACGACTACCTCATCGTGCTCTCCAAACAGCGCGGCCTGGTGTGCCATCCCGCCCACGGCCACGAGAGCGGCACCCTTGCGAACGCTCTGGTTTACCACTGCGGCATTGATCATCTGGGTACCGTGCAGGGTGAGGATCGCCCCGGCATCGTGCATCGCCTGGATCGCGATACCTCGGGCCTTATGCTCGCGGCAAAAGACGACGACACCCAGCGCGCGCTTCAAAATCTTATCCGCACGCGCACGCTCGACCGTCGCTATATCACGCTCGTTCACGGGCACATCGCCATGGACGAGGGCACTATCAACACCGGTATTGCCCGATCGACGCGCGACCGTGTGAAGATGGCGGTTTCCGATGACCCTTTGCGCGCCAGGCCATCACGACTTTCAAGGTGCTCGAGCGCTTTGATTCCACGCGTTTCGACGACGGCTACACGCTTGTCGAGTGCCACTTGTTTACCGGACGCACGCATCAGATTCGCGTGCACATGCGTCATATCAACCACGCCTGCGTGGGCGATCCGCTCTACGGTAAGTGCGATGCTCGTGCCGATCAGGGTCTGACCAGGCAATTCCTTCATTCCTGGCGCGTCGCATTCGACCATCCCGTGACGGGGGAGCGTATCGAGTGCCGTGACGAGCTGCCGTGGGACCTTGCCGCGGTTCTGGATGATCTGGCCCCGCGTTCACTTGGCCGCACTGCCGCTGGCGACGAAATCGTCCCGCAGCTCGGTCTGCTCGAAGCCTAGCCAGTATTAGGTGGTTTCTTGAACTCGGTAAGCCTGCGGTAAGATATACGGTTGTTTACGTAACGCGTTGCTGGGAGCCTGCATGCTCGCCTTTTTACAAACCAACACACCCATCGTGATCTTCAATCAGATTGTCGTCACGCTGCTCACGGTCTGCTTTCTGTACCAGGTGGTCTTCTTTGTCATTGGCGCTCTTCGTGGCGAGGTCGCGCCTCCCAAGGCCAAAAAACTCCACCGCTATGCCTTCTTTATCGCGGCACATAACGAGGAGGCCGTGATCGCCAACCTCGTTCGCTCCATCAAGGACCAGGATTATCCGTCCGAGCTCATCGAGGTCTTTGTCGTTGCCGATGCCTGCACCGACAACACGGCGCAGCTCGCGCGCGAGGCGGGCGCCGTCGTCTATGAGCGCAACGACCTGGCCCGCAAGGGTAAGAGCTGGGTCATGGACTTTGGTCTCGATCGCATTCTCAACGAGTATCCCGATACGTTTGAAGGTTACTTTATCTTCGATGCCGATAACGTCATTTCCCGTGATTACGTATCTAAGATGAACGATGCTTTTGACCAGGGCTTTCATGTGGTCACGAGTTATCGTAACTCTAAGAACTTCGGCAGCTCGTGGATCTCTGCGGCCAACGCCACGTGGTATCTGCGCGAGGCGCGCTTCCTTAACAATGCGCGTAATATCTGCAAGACTTCCTGCGCTGTATCGGGTTCGGGCTATCT
>ENA-OQMZ01000476-OQMZ01000476.1-human-gut-metagenome-genome-assembly--contig:-NODE-476-length-17300-cov-4.087521_pt1 | contig 17300 bp, 25 predicted proteins | sample MGYA00242621_ERZ504862 | MGnify/ENA primary metagenome ERZ504862 (study PRJEB26092, sample SAMD00036393) | human gut metagenome | host: Homo sapiens | study: EMG produced TPA metagenomics assembly of... | reverse complement strand
GGCGGCTGATGTGATTGCGGATTAAATCCGATATGGAAAGAGTTGCAGAGCACCCGAAGCGTCTGATGAAACCTTTGTGGGTATGACGGTCAAGGGTGCTTTCTATTCAGAGAAAGCGGATGCCGGCAACGCCATCTTGGAGGCGTGTAAGGCAATGACGAATCCCGAACCCATTCCCCTCGGTGAATACCGTGGCTTTACGATGGAGCTGTACTTTGAAGCAAGAGAATACAAAGTGCGGCTCAAGGGCGAGCTTGGCTATCCCGTAACCCTCGGCACGGACACCTTCGGTAATATCACCCGCTTGGATAATGCGCTGGAGGGGTTTCCAAAGCGTTTGGAGATGAACGAAATGGAGCTGGACAACATCAAAAAGCAGTTTGAAACGGCGAAGGTCGATGTGGAAAGACCGTTCCCGCAGGAGGAAGAATTGAAAGCCAAGACCGACCGGCTGAACGAACTCAACGCTCTGCTCAATGTGGATAAGCGTGAGAACGAGATCGTTGGCGGTGAACCCGATGAGGGTGAAGAACCGCCCGAAAAGAAACCGAGGGACTTGGAACGCTGACTAATGCGGTATGGGAATGATCTCATACTGCCGACACATAGCCGCTTGGTTTTCAAAAGAAATCAGGCGGCTATTTCTATTTTGAAGGAGGTGTTCGTTATGAACGAAACAGATTACAACGCTCGACTTTATGAGAAAATGAAAGCCGAGCAGGACAACTATCGAGACTGGCTTGTTCGTCAGGCACCGCCCGAAATCCTCAACCACACCTACGAGTACACGATGCGGGAGGACATCGTAATGTGTATGGAGGAGCTGGAGCTTGAGCCGGAAAAGGCAAGGGCTTTGCTTCGTTCCCCTTGTCCTCTGAGTGATGTGTATAAGGAGTTCCGGGACAGAGAAACCGAGCATATGGATACCATCCGGGACTCCATCGAAACGGAAGCGGATAAGAGTCTGCAACGACAGGAGAAGAAACAGCAACGGGAAAGCAGGTGATTTTATGCCGTATATCCCACCGGAGGTGGTGGAACAGGCACGGCAAATCGACCTGTTGACTTATCTGCAAAGCTGTGAGCCGCAGGAGCTTGTCCGCATTTCCGGCAACAATTACACCACCCGCACCCACGATAGTTTGAAGATTTCTAACGGCAAGTGGATGTGGTGGTCACAACGCATCGGCGGCTACAATGCCCTTGACTATCTTGTGAAAGTCAAGGGTTGTTCTTTTGTAGAAGCGGTCGAAACACTGATGGGAAAGGCGGCGGTGATGCCGACGGTGACGGTCAAGCCCAAGCAGAAAACAGAGCCGAAGATCTTGCTTCTACCGGATAAAAGTGCTTCCACAGAAAGAATTACAGAGTATCTTTTCGGCAGGGGTATCGACTATGCATCATCCAATACTGCATTGACAAGGGCTGATCTTCGAGAGCCTGCCATACCACAACCTTGTGTGCGTGGGCTTTGATGAGAAAAAAACCCCTCGCTATGCGTCCTACCGAGCGACCAATGACCGTCGTGTTTTGGGTGACTGCTCCGGCAGTGACAAGCACTATTCTTTTCGGATCGCAGATAGCGACAGCGGCACGGTGCATCTCTTTGAGTGTGCCATTGACCTGCTTTCTTTTGCGACGCTTGAAAAGATGGCGGGCAGAGATTGGCGGAAAGACAACCTCGTTTCCCTCGCCGGTGTGTATCTGCCCAAGGAGAGAATCGAGGACAGCACTACCCCTGCGGCTCTTGTGAAGTACCTCGATGAGAAGCCGCAGATAATGAAAATCTTCCTGCACTTCGATAACGATAATGCCGGAAGAAAAGCAAGCCTTGCGCTGAAAACCATATTGCCGAGCAATTATGAAGTCATTGACAGTCCTCCGCCCTGCGGCAAGGACTACAATGACTTTCTTTGTTTCCAGCTCGGTATCCACCGCAACAAAACCAAAGAAAGGACGAATGAACGATGACTGAGTTTAGCATTTATCAGATCAATGTGGACAGGGATACCGCCAATGTGTGCTTCATCGGAATGGAATCCCTCGAAAAAATCAAAGGCACTAAGGAGGTCAACGCAGCCGCTTACGACAGAGTTTATGACGCAAAATGGACTGCATCTCCCTCGAAAACATCTATCAGAAGTTCAATGTTGACCATCCCGCCGACTACAAAGGACGCTCTCTTTCTGTGTCGGATGTAGTCGAAATCAGGGAGAGCGACACCCTGAATCCCGGCTTTTACTTCGTGGACAGTATCGGGTTCAAGTCGATTTCTTTCGACAAATCACTCTGCAAGGAGCCGGTAGAAGCAGGCAGCGGGAAGATTTCCGTCCTGCTTGTGGAGCCGAACAAGTACCCCAAGATGATTGAGATCGACGATACCTTGGAGGCAATGCAGGCGATTGTCGGTGGCGACATTGAGGAATATATGCCTTTTGAAGATGAGGTCGCCATCATCTGTAACGAGGAAGGGAAAATTACAGGGATGGCACCTAATCGTGCCGTTTATGAGGAGAACTCCCGTGAAATGCAGGACATTATCTGCGGGAGGTTTTTCATTGCTTACGCACCTTTCGATGCAGAGAGGTTCCAGTCCCTCCCGCCTGACCTTGCGGAGAAATACCGTGAGAAATTCAAATACCCCGAACGCTTTATGAGAGTCAACAATGAGATCGTAGTTGTGCCTTTTAAGCCCGTCAGGGCGGACAAAGAACGCTGATCTCAATGAGAACGGGGTTCCCCCGAACGCTCTGTATTATCTTAACGAGCAGACTGTTTTTACTCCTACCGGTCAAAAACAGTAAATCGCTCGTGGAACCCCCTAATACCCCGTGCAAGAAGCACCACACATTTCAAGAGAAAGGATGAAATCCATTTATGAAAAGAACGATCAAGAAGCAGTTTTGGTTTTCCCGTGACGAAGCGCAGGACTTGCAGAAGAAAGCAAAGAAAACCTGCCTGTCTGAAGCGGCGCTTGTCCGTCTGCTGCTCCGTGGTTATGAGCCGAAGGAGAAGCCCGATGACCGTTTCTACGATGCGATGCGGGAGTTCTCCGCCATCGGCAATAACATCCATCAGATTTCCGTCAAGGCAAACGCCCTCGGCTTTATCGACACGCAGAAGCTGAACAGTGAGCTGGATCGCCTGCACAAGTTCCAGGCAGATATGGAGCGTCAGTTTCTTCGCCCCGGTGAGAGCGATCTGAAATGGCAGTAAGTAAGCTGTGGCCGGTCACGGTTCGCCTTGCGACCGTTCTCGACTACGCTTCCAACCCTGAGAAAACCACAAAGTCAAAGTCGAAGTACAGCGACGCCGATTATCAAGCACTCCGTGATGTAGTCGCCTATGCAAAGGATGGAGAGAAAACAGAACGGGAGTTGTTCTGTGAGGGCATCCACTGTAATCCGCAAACTGCCCGTGAGCAGTTCATCACGGTGAAAGAGCAATTCGGCAAGCCGGATGGCATCCAAGCCTATCACGGTTATCTCAGCTTTGAGGAAACCGACATCACACCGGAGCTTGCACAGCAGGTCGGTATGGCGTTCGCAGAAAGAATGTGGGGCGACCGGTTTCAAGTTCTTGTGACAACGCATCTGAATACGGAGCATCTTCACTGCCACTTCGTTGTGAACTCTGTTTCGTTCAGGGACGGCAAGCGATTGCAGAACAAAGAGAAAGCGTGGTGGTACTTCCGCCATATTGCCGATGAGGTCTGCTTGGAACACGGACTGTCCGTGGTACAGAACCCGGAAGCCTATCAATCGCCCCGTATCCTGACGCAAAAGGACAAAGCCGGGATGCCTACACGCTACAACCTCGCCCGTGCCGCCTTGGATGAAGCCATTGCAATGAGCCACAATCTTCGACAGCTTGAATATCATCTGTCTGAGCTGGGATACGCCCTCGGTTCCAATCCCAAGCGAAAGTATTGGACAATTAGGGGCAAGGGCGATGAACGCCCCATCCGACTGCACAGGCTCGGTGATGAATACACCAAAGAGCGCATTACGCAACGGCTCATTGAAAACCGTGATAACATCGACTTCGAGCCGTTCCAGCCGAAAATCTACCGACCGAAGCAATACCGGCTCAGAACACGGAGCGACAGAATTGGAAAAGTCGGCGGTCTGTATGGGCTGTACCTTTACTACTGCTACCGGCTCGGCTATCTGCCGAAGTACAAGGCAGGACAACAGAATCACGCACGAGTCACTACCTTTTCAAAGAAGATTTGATGAAGATAGATGAACTCACCAAACAAGTCACGCTGCTCGGCAAGCACCACATCGGTACAGACGAGCAGCTTTTTTCATATCAGCACTCGGTCGAGGAGCAAGTCAAGACCTTAACTGCCGACAGAACGCACCTCCGAAATGAAATACGAAAAGTGAACATCACAGATGCAGAGCTGTCACAGGCAAAGGCAAGTATCTCGCTTCTTACCGAAAAGTTGAAGGAACTACGCAAGGAAGTCAAGCTCTGTCAGGACATCGCCATCCGTTCCAAGGTCATCGAGGAAAAGGTAGATGCAGTCCGGACAGAGGAAGAAAAATCAAAACGAAAGGAGAACCGTAACTATGAACAACGGCGGTGATGCGGCTGAACAGGTCGTCAGGCTCTCGCTTGAAGGCTTTGAGGTCGCCGCAAAACTTACAGGCTCGGCGGCAAAGAATGTCGCCCTGCTTCTCGTGTCCGTGCTGAAGCAGGAACAACAGACCAAAGGCAAGGCACGGCTCACCAATATGATCAAGTCCGGCAAGGAACTGAAAGTCTTTTCTATCCCGAACAAGGACTTGGCACAGTTTACCAAACAGGCAAAGCGCTATGGCGTTCTCTATTGTGTCCTGAGAGATAAGAGCGCCAAGGGAGATGATGTACCCGTGGATATTATCGCCCGTGCAGAGGACGCTTCCAAAATTCAGCGCATTGTGGAACGCTTCGAGATTGGTAAGGTCGATAAGGCAGGCGTTATCACGCAGGCGGAGCAGGACAAAGCTGACCGTGAAGCGGTGGCACGGGAAGTGCCGACCAAAACCAAGGGCGAGATCATCGTGGAGGAAGCAATGGGAAAGCCTTTGCAGAAAGAAGGTCAGTCCCACGAAAACCCTACGGTCGCAAAGACGGAAAAAAGCCCTCCGTCCGAGCGAAGCTCCGAGATCAGCGGTACGGTTATTGACCGGGGTACAGCAAAGCAGGCAGACAAGAAGCCTTCCGTGAGAGAAAAGCTGGAGCGCTACAAGGTTGCTGCAAAAGCTGACAAAGAAGCAGACCGTGCCGAGTCTGCGCTTTCCAAGGAGAAAAGCAAGACTCCCGAACCGAACCGTCAGACGGTTCACACTCAGCCGAAAAAGCATAAGAAATCGAAAGAGAGGTAATCAGCTATGACTAACAATTTCACCCCCAAGAAATCCGGGACTGCGGCTCGTCAGCAGCTCTCCCCGGAGGAATACGCTGCCAAGAAAAAGGCGGAGAAGGATGCTGTGTATCAGATGATCGACGATACCGCTACTGAGATCGTCCGTGACCCCGACAAGTTCAGGGCATATCTCGATACGCAGGCACGAATGGATCGCTACTCTGCCGCCAACGCTCTGCTCATTTACAAGCAGCAGCCGCAGGCGACTCAGCTCAAGGATTTTCGTGATTGGCAGGAGGACGGCGTGAAGGTCAACAAGGGTGCTAAGAGCCTGTCCATTCTTGAACCTGTTGAATACACCAAGAATGACGGCTCTACCGGCATTGCTACAATGTCAAGAAGGTATTCGATGTGGCGCAGACCAGCGGCAAGAAGCCTGCTGCACCTACCCTTGACCGTGACCCCCGAAAGCTCGTTGCCATTATGCTCGACACGGCTCCCATTGATGTGAGCACTGTGGAGGAGCTGCCTTCTCCCAATATGGGGGCGTTCTATAAGAACGAGGATCAGACCCTTTATATCAAGAGGGACATTGGGAACAGCGTTGCGCTCTGCCAGTGCGTGGCACAGGAGCTGGGTCACGCTCAGCTTGCAATGAACTGCGAAGCATACAGCCGCAGGGATATGGCTTCTCTGCCGTATGCGTTGGCTATATGCTCTGCCGCAAGTTCGGAGTGGATGTGAAGAACTTCGCCATTGACCGTATCCCGGAGGAGCTGGCGGGCAAGTCCCCCAAGGAAATCCGTGCGGAGCTTTCCAAGACCCGTTTTGCGATGAGCGAGATCGGCTCCCGTGTGTCGGAGGAAATCTACCGTCGCCGTGCTGACAGAAACAAGGAACAGGAAAGATGAGGTGTGAGCGATGAAAGAGGAACGCTATCACATCGCCTTGGACGATTATGAACACGGCGTAGTGATTCGAGCTTGAACGATACCAAAACCGAACTGATGAATGAGGGTAAATCCACCGATGCCGTGGACGATCTTATCATCAAGGTCGGGTATGCCCCAAAGAAAAAGTTCAAGGTAGTGGAAAGAAAGGACTGCTCCTGTCGTGAATCGAGATAACGACAGACAGACCTCCATCATTCTCGCCGTACTCGGCATCCTGCCGATTGTGTGGCTCGGACTTCTCATTGCACCATCCGTTAAGGGTGGCTTGCCGGAGATACTGCCGAGCTTGATGAATGTGATGAGCGACCCATTTCATATAGAGCTTTGCGAGGACAGCGTAAAAACTGTCCTCGTTTTGCTTCTCTGCTATGGAATGGGCATCGGCATCTATTTCTCGACACGCAGGAACTACCGACGCGGGAGGAACACGGCAGCGCAAAATGGGGCAATGCCAAAGCCGTGGACAAGAAATACCGGCAGAACCCACCGACCGAAAATAAGCTGATGACGCAGGCAGTCCGTATCGGACTCAACGGCAAGAAACACCGCCGCAATCTGAACACCCTTGTCTGCGGCGGTTCCGGTGCCGGTAAGACACGCTTTTACTGCAAACCGAATCTGATGCAGGCAAACACCAGCTTCGTGATTCTTGACCCGAAGGCGAGATCGTCCGGGATGTGGGAAATCTGCTGGAGAAAAAGGGCTATGAGATCAGAGTTCTCGACCTGATCTCAATGGAAAAGAGCCACTGCTACAACCCGTTTGTCTATCTCCATTCGGACAACGATGTGCAACGGCTTGTGACAAATCTGTTCAAGAGCACAACGCCAAAGGGGTCACAAAGTAACGACCCTTTTTGGGATACATCGGCTTCAATGCTGCTGTCTGCTCTCGTCTACTATCTTCACTACGAAGCACCGGAGGATGAGCAGAACTTTGCAATGGTAATGGAGATGCTGCAAGCTGCCGCCATCGACAATGAGGAAGATCCACGACCCTCGCCGCTGGACTGTCTGTTTGCCGATTTGGAGTTGGACAGACCCGACCACATCGCTCTGAAATACTATCGGTCTTACCACACCGGTTCGGCAAAGACCCTGAAATCCATTCAGATCACCCTTGCCGCAAGGCTTGAAAAGTTCAACTTGGAGAGCTTGGCGGCACTGACCTGTACCGATGAGCTTGACCTTGCCTCTATGGGCGAAAGGAAAGTGGCACTGTTCGCTATTATCCCGGACAATGATTCGAGCTTCAATTTCTTGGTCAGCATCCTTTATACCCAGCTATTTCAGCAGCTTTTCTTTTCCGCTGACCATATTCACGGCGGCGCATTGCCAATTCCCGTTCACTTCCTAATGGACGAGTTCGCCAATGTCAGCCTGCCGGACGACTTCGATAAGATCCTTTCCGTTATGCGTTCCCGTGGCGTGTTTGTGTCCATCATTCTTCAGAACTTGGCACAGCTCAAGGCACTGTTTGAAAAGCAGTGGGAATCTATCGTCGGCAACTGCGATGAGTTCCTCTACTTGGGTGGCAACGAGCAGTCCACCCATAAGTATGTAAGCGAATTGCTGGGCAAGGAAACCATCGACACGAACACTTACGGAAAGAGTTCCGGGCGAAGCGGAAACTATTCCACCAACTATCAAATCAGCGGTCGAGAGCTTCTGACCCCGGATGAGGTTCGTATGCTTGATAACCGCTACGCCATTCTGTTCATCCGAGGGGAACTCCCCGTGATGGACTTAAAATACGACATTCTCAAGCACCCCGCCGTTGACCTGACTGCGACGGAAAAGGCGGCGTCTATCAGCACGGCAAGGTTACAAGTAATGTTGCGACCATTGAGGTGCAGTACCTCGACCCCGATACTATGCCGGATACAGAGGTGTCGGAAACCACCTATGAGTTGCTGTCCGATGAGGATTTCAACTCGGAAACCACCAACAATACAACAACAAAATTACGGAGGTAACTAATATGAGCATTTTTAAGAAGAACATCGAGAAGCATACCGAAAAGCTGCCTATGACCGGCAAGGTCAAGAAGGGCTTCCGCATTTACTGCACCGCCATTATGGGTGCAGCACTCATCCTCGGCACTTCGGTTACGGCGTTTGCCGCCAACGACCCCATTACCGTTATCAACAATCTGTCTACCTTTATCTTCGGGCTGATCCGTGCCATCGGTCTTATCCTGTTGGGCTTCGGCGTTGTGCAGGTCGGTCTGTCCCTGAAGTCCCACGACCCTTCTCAGCGAGCCAACGGTTTCCTGACCCTTGCAGGCGGCGTCATCATCACCTTTGCAAAGGAAATCCTCGACCTGATTGTTGGCTAAGAAATTTCACACCGAGGGGTGCTCCCGAAAAAACGGGAGCACCCCTTAACTCTATGAAAAGGAGGTGCTTTTCGTGAGCGACAACTGGGTCGTACAAAACCTTGAAAACGCATTGGAAACTTGGAACGAGAAGCTGGCAGAGATTTGGCAGCTTATCACGACTACGCCGCAGGACTTCAAAGGCGGTGGGATATGGGGCGTGATCGTCAACATCAACGGCGCAGTGCAGTCTATCGGACTTGCACTCCTTGTGCTGTTCTTTGTCGCCGGTATGGTCAAAACCTGCGGCTCGTTCACAGAAGTTAAGAAACCGGAACACGCTCTGAAGCTGTTCGTTCGCTTTGCCATCGCCAAGGGTGCCATCACCTACGGTATGGAGCTTATGCTTGCCCTGTTTAATATCGTCCAAGGCACGATCTCGACGATAATGGGTTCGGCGGGTTTCTCAACACCACAGCAAACAGTTTTGCCGCCTGAATTGATTACCAGCGTTGAGGAATGCGGATTCTTTGAAAGCATACCGCTATGGGCTGTCACGCTCATCGGAGGGCTGTTCATCACCGTAATGTCATTCATTCTGATAATGACCGTGTACGGGAGATTTTTTAAGCTCTATATGTATACGGCACTTGCGCCCATTCCGCTTTCCACCTTCGCAGGTGAACCGAGTCAGAATGTGGGCAAGTCCTTCATCAAAAGCTACTGCGCCGTTTGCTTGGAGGGGGCAGTGATCGTGCTGTCCTGCATTATCTTCTCGCTTTTGCTCCTCACCACCCGTGGTCAATCCCGATGCGGCGGCGGTCACGCAGGTGTGGAGTTATATAGGCGAACTGCTCTTTAATATGCTCGTTCTCGTTGGCTCGGTCAAGATGAGCGACCGCATTATCCGAGAGATGATGGGACTGTAAGGAGCGCACTATGAAAAACAACACCAAAATCTATAACCGCTTCAAGGGGTTTACCCTTGAGGACTGCGATTGTCGATATTGTCTGTACTATGGTGGCAGACGCAAAGGCAAGGTGAACTGCCTTGCGGATGAATGCGTCTGTGCCGATGAAATCCGTCAGGTAAAGGAACGCTATCGCAGAGAAAGGAGCTTCAATGGAAGTAAAGATCAATAGGGAAATTCGCAACTATACGGAGGCAATGTTCTTTGGGCTGTCTATGCGACAGTTCATTTTTTCTGCCTGTGCCTGCGTGGTGGCAGTGGGACTCTATTTCCTGCTCAAGCCATATGTCGGCACGGAAACCGTATCGTGGATGTGCATTTTGGGAGCCGCACCCTTTGCGGCTCTCGGCTTTATCAAATACAACGGAATGACGGCGGAAAAGTTTGTATGGGCTTGGTTCAAATCCGAGTTCCTGATGCCAAAGAAACTGACCTTCCGTTCTACCAACACCTACTACGAAATGATGAAGCCTGAAATGGAACACAAGCAAAAGGAGGTATTGAAAGCCAATGATTAAAACGCTTCGCAACCTGCTCAAACAGGATAAAGAACGATTTGTTGTGCCGAGGGGCGTCCAGGATGTGATCCCCATCAAGGCGATTTACGATGACGGTATTTTTCAGGTGGGTAGAGATAAGTTCTCCAAGACCTACAAATTCAGCGACATCAACTATGCTGTCGCCAGTCGTGAGGATAAGGAAGCTATGTTCCTTGAGTATTCGGAGCTACTCAACAGCCTTGACAGCGGTGCAACCACCAAGATCACCATTAACAACCGCCGTTTGAACCGTGCGAACTTTGAGAAAACCATTCTTCTCCCCCTGAAGGGCGATGCTCTTGACGAGTACCGTGAGGAGTACAATCGGATGCTCCTTGATAAAGCAACCGGTGCAAACGCTATCATTCAGGAGAAGTACATCACCATTTCGGTGTGCAAGAAGAATGTGGAGGAAGCGAGAAACTACTTTGCCCGTGTGGGTGCCGACCTGATTGCCCACTTCGGGCGGCTCGGCAGTAAGTGCGTGGAGCTGGAGCCGGATGAACGACTTCGCATTTTCCACGATTTTTACCGTGCCGGTGAAGAAACGGAGTTCCGCTTCGACATCAAGGAAACCCGCAGAAAGGGACACGACTTCAAGGACTTCATCTGCCCGGACTCGATGGAGTTCACGGGCGACTATTTCAAGATTGGAGAGCGTTACGGCAGAGTGCTGTTCCTGCGGGAGTATGCTTCCTATATCAAGGACAGTATGGTAGCGGAAATGACCGACCTCAACCGCAATCTGATGATGTCCATTGATGTTATCCCCGTACCCACGGATGAAGCCGTGCGTGAAGCCGAAAGCCGTCTGCTCGGCGTGGAAACCAATGCGACCAACTGGCAGCGTCGGCAGAACGCCAACAACAACTTTTCTGCACAGCTTCCCTACGACATTGAACAGCAACGCAAGGAGATGAAGGAGTTCCTCGATGATCTGACGACCCGTGACCAGCGAATGATGTTTGCTGTTCTGACGATGGTTCACACGGCGGACACTAAGGAGCAACTCGATAACGACACCGAAGCTCTGCTTACTACGGCAAGAAAGCACCTTTGTCAGTTCGGTATTCTCAAGTTCCAGCAGCTTGACGGACTGAATACGGCGATGCCCTTCGGTGTCCGCAAGATTGAGTCGTTCCGTACTCTGACCACAGAGAGCCTTGCGGTCTTTATTCCGTTCCGTGTGCAGGACATTTGCCACACTAACGGCGTTTACTACGGTCAGAATGTCATTTCCAAAAATATGATTATCGCAGACCGCAGACAGCTCCTCAACGGCAACGAGTTCATTCTCGGTGTTTCGGGTGGTGGTAAATCTTTCACTGCAAAGAATGAAATCATCAATCAAATGCTATCGGGTGATTCGGATATTTTGCTAATAGATCCGGAGCGAGAGTACACTCCCCTTGTTCGAGCACTTGGCGGCGAGATTATCAACATCTCTGCCACTTCTCCCACCCATATCAATGCGATGGATATGAACCGGGAATACGGTGACGGTGCAAACCCCGTTATTCTGAAATCCGAGTTTATTATGTCCCTGTGCGAGCAGCTCATCGGCGGCAACAACCTCGGCGCAGTGCAGAAGTCTATCATTGACCGCTGTACGGCAAATGTCTACCGCACCTATCAGCAGAACAACTACACCGGCGAGGTGCCGACCTTGCAGGACTTCCGAGCGGAGCTTCTCAAGCAATCCGAACCCGAAGCGCAGGAAATCGCTCTTGCCATTGAGCTGTTTACAAACGGCTCTCTGAACACCTTTGCAAAGAAAACCAATGTGGACACGGACAATCGCCTGATTTGCTACGACATTCTTGATCTCGGCAAACAGCTTATGCCCATCGGTATGCTGGTCGTCCTTGACTCTATCCTGAACCGTATTACGCAGAACCGAGCCAAGGGCAAAAACACCTTCATCTTCATTGATGAGATCTACCTTCTGTTCCAGCACGAGTACAGTGCAAACTTCCTGTTCACCCTTTGGAAGCGTGTGCGAAAGTACGGCGCTTATGCCACGGGCATCACGCAGAATGTGGACGACCTGCTTCAGTCCCACACGGCAAGAACGATGCTGGCAAACTCCGAGTTCATTGTTATGCTCAATCAGGCATCCACAGACAGATTGGAGCTTGCGAAGCTGCTGAACATCTCGGACACCCAACTTTCCTATATCACCAATGTGGATGCCGGTCACGGACTGATCAAGGTCGGCTCCAGTCTTGTACCGTTTGCCAATAAATTCCCCAAGAACACGAAGCTCTACAAGCTGATGACCACCAAACCGGGCGAGGGTGCTTAACCCTCGCCGTTGGCGTCAAGAAAGGAAATTCAATGAAAAAGAAAATCTGTATGATTCTTATTGCGGTGTTTGTAGCCGTCCTCGGCGCAAGCACCTATTTTATTATCGATCACTACAAGGAGTCGAATAAACAAGCTGAGCTTTATAGCGAGCTGGCTGACCTTGTGAATGCTGCGGCACAGACGGATGCTGCAACGGAACCGGCGGAGCAGATTCCATACTCCGAGGAAAAGATGCTTCTGCCGGAGCTTGCAGAGCTTTATCAGCAGAACGGCGATTTGGTGGGCTGGATCAGTATTGCAGATACTAACATCAATTATCCCGTGATGCAGTCGGTGAATGAGCCGAATTTCTATCTAAAGCACGGCTTTGATAAGGACTATTCCGACTATGGCTGTCCCTATGTGCAGGAGGATTGCGATGTGCAGGAGCCGTCCGACAATCTTGTCATCTATGGACACCATATGTCCAACGGTTCAATGTTTGCCCACCTTGAAAAGTTCAAGAACAAAGACTTTTGGAGCGAGCATCGGATAATCACCTTTAACACACTGACGGATAAGCAGGAGTATGAGATCGTTGCCGTATTCCGCACAGTGGTCTACACTGACAGTCCCGAAGCATTCAAGTTTTATCGCTTTATAGACGCAGAGAGTGCCAATGAGTTTGACGACTTCATTGCCAAGTGCAAGGAGCTGTCTTTCTATGATACCGGCGTGACCGCCGAATACGGCGATAAGCTCATTACGCTGTCTACCTGTGAGTACAGCCGCAACAACAGCCGTCTTGTGGTCGTGGCGAAGCACATAACGGAGGACGGTGGTGCAGATGCTGCCAAGCCTCACGCCGAAGCAACGGCAGAGGGCGAACGCCTAATTAAGCGCCTTTGTGCTAATTATGATAACGGCAACTGCCTTGCGCTGGACAACGGAGAACCCTGCGTCTGTGTGCAAAGCATCTCATACTCACTGCTCTGTAAGTATTTCCGCAGTGCCGTCTTACCGGCAGAGCCTTTGTTGGAGGCGGCTATTCTCGGCACACGCTTTGAAAAGTGCGTGTCCTGCGGTGCGCCGATTATCAAGAAGGGCAACCGAAAGAAATATTGCGAGAAGTGCGCTCAAAGAGCTTACAAAGCTCAGCAGGCAGAGTACGCAAGAAGAAAACAGGCAGAGTCGAAAAATAGGCGCTGAAAAAGCCAGCAATATCAAGACTTTTCAGCCCCCGCACTTTGAGGGGTAAGGTGTTTATACCTTTACCCCTCGTTTTTAATTTAGGGGCGTTTGGGTACGCCCCGGAAAGGAGGGTTCAATGGCTGATATTAAAACGAGAGATGTCGTAAAAGGCACAATCAAGAAGATCGACAAAGCGGCAATCGCCGCAGACCGTATGCGCTCCGCCTATGTGCAGACGAAGGAAAAGGCAGAACACACAACGCACCCGGATGAGCATAATGCCGAGGAGTACGCCTCCGACCGAGTGGAAGGCGGCGTTGACCGTATCACGCACGAAGCGGCGCACCAGTTGATAAGCAGGGGCGCAAGGGACTGGAAGAAACGAAACGGAATGTGTCCAAAGCAAAGGACGGTGTTCAAAAGTTTCGTGAAAAGCGTGCTACTGAGTCGATGAAAAGGCAGACTGTCCGCACCTCCGGGAATAAGACCATCAAGGCGGTCGAGCAAACGGAAAAGACGATCAAACAGTCTGCCAGGTCTGCCGGTAAGAAAACCATCAAGACTGCCGGGAAAGGTACAGCCAAAGCCGCACAGAGGTCGGTCAAGACTACGAAAACGGCAATCAAGACTACACAGCAGGCGGCAAAGACGGCGCAGAAAACCGCACAGGCTACGGTGAAAGCATCGCAAAAAGCTGCACAAGCCGCCAAAGCCACAGCCAAGGCAGCGGTTGCCGGTGTAAAAGCTGCCGTTAAAGCAACGATTGCCGCAGTCAAAGCAATCATTGCGGCAACAAAAGCATTGGTCGCTGCTATTGCCGCAGGCGGCTGGGTTGCCGTTGCGGTCATTGTCGTAATTTGCCTGATTGCACTGATCTGCGGCTCGGTTTTCGGGATATTCTTTTCCGGTGAGGATTCCGGCACGGGAATGTCGATGCAGACAGCCGTGCAGGAAATCAACGCCGATTACGATGCCAAGATGGAAGCGGAGAAAAACTCGGTAGCTTATGATAATATGGAGATCAGCGGCGGTCGAGCCGTGTGGAAGGATGTGCTTGCGGTCTATGCAGTCAAGACGAATACAGACACGGACAACCCGCAGGAGGTTGCCACGATGGACGAGAGCAAGAAGCAGATCCTCTCGGACATCTTTTGGGAGATGAACTCCATATCCTCCCGCAGTGAAAGCCACTCGGAAACGGAAATTACCGAAACGGACGACGGAAACGGCAACATCGTTCAGACGGAAACGACAGTCACAAAAACAACGCTTTATATCACCGTTTCTCATTTGACGGTGGATGAGATGGCTGACTTGTACGGCTTTGACGCAGAACAGCGGGAGTATCTTGCCGAGCTTCTCAAGGACAAAAACAATTCCCTTTGGGCGGCGGTACTTTACGGTATCCGATACAGTGACGATCAGATCGTCACCGTGGCGCTTTCACAGGTCGGCAATGTAGGCGGCGAACCGTACTGGTCTTGGTACGCTTCGGAAGCCGTGTGGAATGGTGTGCTTGTTTTGTAAGCTGGTGCGCCGATCAGTGCGGCTATATCGACACCGGGGTTGTGCCGAAATATGCGGGTTGCGTGAACGGCGTCCAGTGGTTCAAAGATCGAGGACAGTGGATCGACGGTTCTGCCGAGCCTGTCCCCGGAATGATTATTTTCTTTGATTGGGATAACAAGGGTTCGTCGGGTCCGCAGGACGGACAATCCGACCACACCGGTATTGTCCAAAAAGTCGAAAACGGTATCGTTTATACCGTTGAGGGAAACTCCGGTGATAGCTGTCGGGTAAACCAGTACAGCGTAGGTCACTACGAAATCCTCGGATACGGGGTACCGCAATATTAAAATAGGTGGCTATGGGCTTTATTGTCCCATAGCACCTATTTTTCTTTTTTGTTTAGAATTTGATCCGGGATAATTGAGGTGTTCAGCAAATCACCTGGCTCAACCTTCAGCGCATCAGCAATATTAAATAGAACCTCTACGGAAAAGGGTCTGACGATATTCGGTGCTTCGATTGCGCTAAGATGCGAACGGCTCATCATCGCCTCTGCCGCAAGCTGCTCCTGCGACATACCTCGCATTTTACGAAGAACTGAAATTGTGATTCCCAGTTGAATAAATCTATCTCTATTTTTGAAGCCAATTTCTTTGCTCATTTGCTCCACCTCGAATCCATAATAATTATATGTTATTCTCTCTTGACTTTCTGTTCTCGCTGTGAAGCTATTGACTTATATATAGAGCAAAAATATAATAATAAGTGCAGATGAACAATAATATGCTCATTTGCTCTACTGTTATTCTTGGTGGTGTTTGTATGACCTGTTGTTTTATCGGGCATAGGAGAATTAAGCATAAAAAAGAGCTTGCAAGTCGATTGCGGGACAATATTTGCTATCTGCTTGAGCAGGGCGTAGCAACCTTTCTGTTTGGAGATCATTCCGAATTTAATACGCTCTGCTACGAGGTGGTTTCAGAACTAAGAGAAGTTTACCCCAAAATTCGCAGAATACACTATCGGACGGATTATCCTGATGCAGATGCTTATACGATGCAGTTCCTATTAGATGGATATGAGGACAGTATTTGCCCTGACGGAGTTGCTGCTGCCGGGAAAGCTGCTTATGTGGAACGCAATCAAGCTATGATTCAGGCAAGTGACTTTTGCGTCTTTTACTTTAATAACGAATACCTTCCGGCGAGTCGAAAAGAGTCGAAAAAAGCAATAACAAGCTATCAGCCCAAAAGCGGAACCGGGGTTGCCTTTGACTATGCAAAAGCGCACGGAAGAACAATCATTAACCTATACGAAGAAGATGAACACTGCAATTAAGCATCGAATCTATTTGGTTCGTCTTTTTTGTGACATTTATATCCGAAGTCCCGTGCTTTACAACAAACACCTTTTGAGTTATTTGCATCATTGGAGCAGCCGGAAACGGCTGCTTTTCCTTTACGCTGATGAAGGGTGATAAGGTTGTCGAGGAGCTTGAAGAAAGCTCCAATCTGCTCTTGCTCAAAAAGGCTCGGCAGATATATTCCCATTGATTCAACATCTCCGGCATTGTAAGACGGTAACGCTCCGACTTGAACCAAGGAAGTCAAATCAACCGTTCCAAACAGAGCCTTTGCAAAGTCTGCGTCCCACTTCGTTGGACTGAGAGAATATGCCATTGTGTTGTTGTCCAAAAGGAACGGAAAACGGCATAAACGCTTGCGATTTAGCATCACAGCAGCTCCAACCTTTGCAAAGAAAATTGCTGGCAATTCCGTAATGGGCGACCACCTATGATCAGCAATCTGTTCTGCTGTAACATAGTTATTAGCAACAATCATTTCATTCTCATTGCCGTCTAAGTTCATATCGGATACTTTGAAGAACGGTACACCGGTTACCCCGCCTTGGTCGGCATCGGGAAAGCCTACTCCAGAGCGAGCTTTACCAATATCACCGAGCTTACGCTGTTCCCAAGAGGATGTATAAAAAGGATGGATTAGTCGGACAGACAGAGAAATATCCGGGGTTGAATGCAAAAAATGCTGTCGTTGATGAAGGGTGATAAGGTTGTCGAGCTGCTTGAAAAATGCACCAATTTGCTGCTGCTCAGCGTATCGGGGAACCATAATGTTCTTTGCTAACAGTTCATCTTTAGTTATGCCTTTAATCGATGTTC
>ENA-OQMZ01000475-OQMZ01000475.1-human-gut-metagenome-genome-assembly--contig:-NODE-475-length-17317-cov-1.314834_pt1 | contig 17317 bp, 26 predicted proteins | sample MGYA00242621_ERZ504862 | MGnify/ENA primary metagenome ERZ504862 (study PRJEB26092, sample SAMD00036393) | human gut metagenome | host: Homo sapiens | study: EMG produced TPA metagenomics assembly of... | reverse complement strand
CTCAGCAGAAGAAGAGTTAAAATGTCGAAATGCGTTACAGACAGCAGGTTGTTGCAGTTTGTAATGACTGAAATATAGAAGAGAGAGAGAACATGAATAAAGGACGAATTGTACAGGTTATGGGACCTGTCGTTGACGTAGTGTTTGAAAACGGTGATCTTCCTTTTATCAAAGATGCTCTTGAAGTTGATAATAATGGAAAGAAATGCATCATGGAGGTTGCACAGCACCTTGGAAACAATGAGGTGCGCTGCCTGATGCTTGCTGCAAGTGAAGGACTTTGTAAAGATATGGAAGTTACTGCAACAGGAGCCGGTATTCAGGTTCCTGTAGGCGAGCAGACACTTGGAAGATTATTTAATGTACTCGGTGAGACAATTGATAACGGAGAGCCGATTACAGATTCTAAAAAATGGGTAATCCACAGACAGCCGCCTACATTCGAGGACCAGAGCCCGGTAGTTGAGATCCTTGAGACAGGTATTAAAGTTATCGATCTTCTTGCTCCTTATGCAAAAGGTGGTAAGATCGGTCTGTTCGGTGGTGCCGGTGTAGGTAAGACCGTATTGATTCAGGAATTGATCCGTAACATTGCAACAGAGCATGGCGGATATTCCATTTTCACAGGTGTTGGAGAGCGTTCCCGTGAGGGTAACGACCTCTGGACAGAGATGAAAGAATCCGGAGTACTGGAGAAAACAGCCCTGGTATTCGGACAGATTGAATGAGCACCTGGAGCTCGTATGCGTGTCGCTGAGACAGGACTTACAATGGCAGAATATTTCCGTGATGAGCAGCATCAGAACGTGCTTCTCTTCATCGATAATATTTTCCGTTTTACACAGGCTGGATCTGAGGTATCAGCCCTTCTTGGACGTATGCCTTCAGCCGTAGGTTATCAGCCGACACTGGCAACAGAAATGGGTGAACTTCAGGAGCGTATTGCATCTACAAAGAACGGTTCTGTAACATCGGTTCAGGCAGTATATGTACCGGCCGATGACCTGACAGACCCAGCTCCGGCAACTACATTTGCCCACCTGGATGCAACAACCGTACTTTCCAGAAAGATCGTTGAGCAGGGTATTTATCCGGCCGTAGATCCACTGGAGTCAAGCTCCCGTATTCTGGAAGCAGACGTTGTAGGAGAGGAGCATTACGAAGTAGCTAACAAGGTAATTGCAATTCTTCAGAAATATAAAGAACTGCAGGATATCATCGCAATCCTTGGTATGGAAGAACTTTCTGATGAAGATAAAGCAACTGTTATGCGTGCAAGAAAGATTCAGAAATTCCTGTCCCAGCCATTCTTCGTAGCAGAGACATTTACAGGAATTCCTGGAAAATATGTACCGCTGAAAGAGACGATCCGTGGATTTAAGATGATCATTGACGGAGAGATGGATGCTTATCCGGAGAATGCTTTCTTCAATGTCGGAACAATTGATGACGTAATTGCCAAGGCAAAAGAGATGGAAGAAGAGTAATTGTTGAAATAGGAGAATGTGCATATGGATACATTTGGTCTGAAAATCATAGCAAGTGATGGTGTATTCTACGAAGGTCGTTGTAAGAAGCTGATCATCCGGCTCCGGATGGAGAAAAGGGAATTCTTGCAAATCATGAGAATATGGTGATCGCTGTGAATGTCGGAGTTGCACATATGAGTTTGGACGGCGATGAATGGAAAGATATTGCAGTGGGTGTGGGATTTGTTGAAATCGTAAACAATCGAGTCACACTGATTGTTGATACAGCCGAGAAACCAGAAGACATCGATGTGCGACGAGCACAGGAGCAGAAAGAGCGTGCAGAGGAAAGGTTACGTCAGCAGCAGAGTATCCAGCAGTATTATCATACGCAGGCATCTCTGGCAAGAGCGATGAACCGACTTCGTGTTTCACAGGATAAAAAGTGGAATTTATAGATTTCGAGAGCATGTAGATGTGCAGAAATCAGAAATATCTGCAGGATATATCATTTAATTAGAGAAAGAGGGATAGATTTTCTGGAATGGGAAATCACCCTCTTTTTTTACATTTAAAAGTGAATTGCGAAACTTTTTTGTATTGCATTTTAATTCGTAGTATAATACAATAATCTTATCTGAGTGTCTAAAATTATAGAAAGACAGAGGAAAAATGATATGAGTGATAGAAAGAAGCCACGTTCTCTCTCAGAAATCGTAAATGATGTACTTCGTGCGGTACGTGATTATTATGATTCAGAATACGTGTACTATATTGAGAAAGAGTATGGGGATATTGAGACCATCTTTGAGTGGTGTGCAGAGAATGTTCCATGGCAGAGAGATAAGATAAAGATGCTTCCGGAAGAACATCAGCCAAAGTGGATGAAGCAGGAGATTACAAATTCAACAGAGGCCGATTACAGTGTGAGTTTACAGCTGGATGAGAATACAGTAGCAATTCTTGCAGCAGTTGGAGTTCACCGGGGCGGATGTGATGTTGGATTGCTTCGTACGGTGATTCCGTATATACCGCAGGCAATCGCTCTTCATAAACTCCAGAAACAGCAGGAGTATCTCAGTTATCATGATAATCTGACAGGAGTACTTAACAGAAATAGTTTTGTTGCATATCTGGATCATGTGGAACCGGAAGAATTGAAGACATTGGGAGCTCTTTCCGTAGACATTAATGGACTGAAGAATTTTAATAAAGAATTCGGAAGAGATTATGGAGATGAAGTTGTCACCAGAGTTGGGGAAGTGCTTTCGGAGTATTTCCATAATGGTAATGTATACAGAATGACAGGAGATGAGTATCTGGTTCTTGTAGAGAACGCTTCCTATGAAGATTTTACACAACAGGTACATGGTGCATATACAAAACTTGAAACATAAGTCTGGGACTTGTTTCAGTAGGGTATGCCTGGGGAAAAGTGGACATAGATGTGAATGGTCTTGTGATCAGTGCAGAGAATATGATGCGGGAAGAGAAAAAGAAGTATTATAAAAATCTGCGTAAAGGTCATCATGAGCCAATCATCAAAAAGGATCTTCTAGAGGATATTGAACAGAAGAATTTTATTGTATGTCTGGTACCGAAGATTGATGTGCAGACCGGAGAAATTGCAGGTGCTGAAGCGATTGTCAGATATCATCATAAGGATCTTGGAATTATGGACCGGGAAGATATATTAATCTTCTGGAAGAGACAAGGCTGTCACATTATCTCGATCTCTATATATTTGAACAGGTATGTCAGATCCTTCATAAGTGGGAGACAGAAGGAATCCAGATGGTGCCGATTTCAGTAAACTTTGCAGGTGAAACATTGAGGCAGGAGAACATTGCGGATCAGATGAGTGCGCTGATTGAGAAATATCAGGTATTATGCGAATATTTGGAAGTAGAAGTCTCCGAATCTTATACAGATACGAACCAGGAGATGCTGGCGGCATCATGCAGTAAAATCAGAAAAGCGAATGTCCGCGTAGTATTGGATCATTTCGGAGCTAAGAATTCCAGCTTTTCGATTCTGTCCATTATGGATTTTGATGGATTGAAGCTGGATGAGAGCCTTATTACAAATCTGGTTGGAAACAGAAGAAGCAGAGTGGTAGCAAAGGCCGTAATTGATATTTGTCATCAATTGGGATGTTCTGTTCTTGCGGAGAGTGTTGAAACACAGGACCAGCTGAATGTTCTTCAGGAATTAGGATGCGATTATGCACAGGGAACATTATTTAATAAACCGATCAAAGTGGAGACATTTGAAGTGCGATATCTGAAGGAATAGGATGATCTGCCGGGGGAATGAAACGGAAGAGATTCTAAATATTACAGAGGATAAGATGAAAAATACAGATGGAGTTGAAATTAAATAAGATGAATAAAGCATTGTTCAGAGACAGAGCAAAGAAACTAATGCTTACAGGGGTTTTGGCAGGAGTAATTGCAGGTAGTGGCAATTACTTCAGGAATCTCCTACAATTACATTGAAAAAGCGGAAAAGAAGCTGGAAATCAGCAATGCAAAATTACAGGAGCAGACAAAGAAGAACGAAGAACTGCAGGCAGAGTTAGAAAGAGAAGAAGTAACAGAAAATACTGCAGAGTTGCTGGCAAGTGATGATGACAGATGGTGTCTTGCACTTGTGAATGAGAAGCATCCATTGGATACTTCTTATGTGCCGGCGAAGCTGACGGAGATAAGTGGTGGAAAACAGGTAGATTCCAGGATAGCAGACAGTCTGAATAAGATGCTGGATGATGGGAAGAAGGCAGGACTCAGCATGTATGTGACATCAGGATATCGTTCTTATGAGAAACAGAGAGATGTCTTTAATACGACGATGCAGGACTGGATCAATCAGGGATACACACCGTTAAATGCGTATGATGAGACAAAGAAATCAGTTGCAATTCCAGGAACAAGCGAGCATGCAACCGGTCTTGCTGTTGACATTATATCGACAAAGTACGGGGAGCTTGATGAGAAACAGGGAGATACAGAAGAGCAAAAGTGGTTGATGGAACATTGTTCAGAGTATGGTTTTGTTCTTCGGTTTCCGCAGGATAAATCTAATATTACAGGAATTATATATGAGCCGTGGCATTATCGTTATGTGGGAGTAGATGCTGCAAAAGAGATGACAGAGAACGGACTTACTTTGGAAGAATATGTTTCTGCAAATTAAGTGAAAAACTATTCTGATCGACAGATAAGAGAGAAGTATAAATAATAGAATAAGGAGGAGAAGTAAATGGAAGATTTAACATTTGGAGAACAGGTGAAAATCGTCCTGGGAAGAAAGGGAATGACGATCAAAGAACTGGCGGAGACGATTGAGAAAGAGACAGGAAAGAAGATGTCACGTCAGAATTTAACACAGCGTCTTGGAAGGGATAATTTTCAGGAACAGGATATGAGATTGATCGCATCCATTCTCGGCTGTCCGTTTCAGCTGAGTATCATGTCAGGAGAGATTACAGAGAGCGCAGCCGGACGTATCAGGAAGCAGGAAGTAAAATGGAATGAACAGGAACAGCCGGAAGAGAGCTTTCAGAGGAAACGGTGGAGACAGAGAAGGAAGAACAGCAGCTTACGGGTGAAGAACGTGACATGACGATCGGTGAGATTTATGATATGCATGAAGAAACTTGCTGAACTTGAAAAGAATGCAGTAGAAGCAGAGCCAACTGAAGGTGTCAGAGAAGATCTTCAGACAGAAGAGGAATATAAGGAAGAGCCTCAGGAAGTGCCGGAATCAGATCAGGAAGAAGAAAACTCTGCGGAATCAGAAGTTTCTTATACAGAAGATTATGCTCAGCCGACAGAGGAAGAAGCAGAACCATATGAAGAAGCAGAAGTTACATCCTATGAGACACAGCCGGTAGAGCCGGTGCAGGAAGAGGCAACATACGAAGAGCCTGTGCAGGAAGAAGTTGGAGACATTAATCCATATACGGGAAGAGAATATGAATCCAACAGCGTACGTATGCATCCGAAAAGAATTGGATATGTGCAGGTTTATGACCGTGCAAACCATAAATGGACAGATATGACAGAATGGGCATTCCTTGGATATCAGGAACGTAAGAAAGTACTTCTTGGAGAGGATTACGAACCGCCGATTTATTTGGATTAGAATTAAAATGGATAGAGAAAAGAAGTGCATTTGTTGTGAACGCTTCCTTTCTCTATCTTTTTCCTTTCTTTTTAAGAATCACATTAAGTATCGACACCAGTGACCGAAAGATTCAGAGTTTTCACATTCATCTTCGGTAAGTTCCAGAATAGAGATGTAAGAACTGGTAAATTGAGGAAAGCCGAACAAGTTAGCCATATGTGCTTCTCTGGGATCGTAAAGGCCGGGAACGCCAAGCCAAAGATGATCCTTTTCTTTGATCAGGAGAAGGTGATGATAATTATGACAGCCATGCAGAAGAAAACTATTGTTGGCAAGTGGCCAGAATCTGCGCGGAAGTGTGGAAATCTCTGCGTATGTGATTTTTCTGGCTTGAATTGAAGCGTCATGAATTGAAGTAATCATCAGCTGAAACATCCTCGGTTAGCGTATCCTCATGATTGGAGCATTTCAAAGTTAAGTGTCAGCAATAGAAGTGTCAGATAATGCTGCTTCGGATACAGTCTCAGATACAGTGTCTTCTGTTATGAGGGATTCTTCCGAAAGGGATGGATTCTCAGGTTCAGAGGATAAAATCATCTTCTGTTGATAAAGAGCAATCAGAAAAAGAATAAAAATCCGGCAGAGGTACAGCGGAGGCAATCCAATGCTGTGATCGATTTTGGGTGATGGAGAAAATAATGAACCCATCAATGTGTTTAAGAGTTCTTTTATGTGGAAAACGTTTCCCCGGAAATGACCAGTTGTGTGGATAAGTTCTGACCAGAGCACTGAAGAAGTGCAACCGGAGAACCTGTAAGTGTTTGATTTTCGAGAATAAATGCATAGACTTCCAACTGTTCTCCAGGGACAATCGGAAGATTTTTAACATGAAGTGTTAAGAGATAAGAATAATTATGTGATGAAATTTGTAGAAAACCAAGATTTCTGCGGCGGCAGCAGGATTCGTACTCATATAAATAATAACTTCCCGGATTCATAGCAAGCCCCTGAAAAGAATTTTTCTATATAGTTTATTCAGAATGAAAAGGAATATTAATGCTATTTTTATACAATAACCGAAAGGAAACAAAATGAGGATGACAACGGATGAAAAATATATGCGTGCGGCCTTAAAACAGGCAGAGAAAGCGTATAATCTGGGAGAAACCCCGATTGGTTGCGTGATCGTTCATGAAGATAAGATTATTGCACGCGGTTATAACCGACGGAATACAGACAAGAATCCACTGGCACATGCTGAGGTTGCAGCAATCAAGAAAGCAAGCAAAAAGCTTGGTGACTGGCGTCTGGAAGAATGTACATTGTATGTGACATTAGAGCCATGTCAGATGTGTGCAGGTGCAATTGTCCAGTCCCGTATACCAAGAGTGGTTGTCGGGTGTATGAATCCGAAAGCAGGATGTACAGGTTCCATTCTGAATCTACTGGATATCCAGGCATTTAACCATCAGGCAGATCTTACAACAGGTGTATTGGAAGAAGAATGCAGCCAGTTGATGAAGCGAGTTTTCAGAGAACTCAGGGAAGCCAGGAAGATGAAGAAAAAAGACAGAAGCACAGAGTCTGTAACACAGAGGTATAAAATCATGTGGAATCTTGTGCAAAAGAAAGAGCAGCATACTTGACAAGCATTCATTTATCATGTAAAATAATAATCCGTGCAGCCGGGGTGGTAGCGGTACCTTGAACCTGCAATCCGCTATAGCAGGGGTGATATTGCGCAGAGGGCGACAGTCTGCAGGGCTGCCCCCGGAAAGTGACGTTGACGTCTGGGTCTCACGCGACGGGACTCTGTGAACCGTGTCAGGTCGGGAACGGAGCAGCACTAAGCAGAACCTCTCGGGTGCCGTGAGGGTGCCTGGGCTGAGTTAACTACCGGGGTAACGCTTGTGGGCCAAGTTCGAAGCGCAATGCACGTAAAAAATGAATAGAATGGTATTTATATTGGAAACGATACATTCCCTCCGGAATGATGAACGAACAACACAATCTGTTACGCTTATCATGATAGGAGGATTTTTTTATGCCAAAAAATAAGTTTCAAGATGTGATTTTTACAATTATGATGGTTTTTGTCATGGTTTATGCAATGATCTGTTACAACATCGCCTTGAATATGGGAGGAATGAGTAATGAGGTCTTTCTGGCAGCATTCCATGAACTTATCATCATGGGACCGATTGCCTTCGTTCTGGATTTCTTTCTCGTAGGACCGATTGCAAAGAAGAAAGCATTTATGATCGTGAACCCACAGAAAGATAATCCGTTTATGATCGTGCTGGCGATATCCGTTTTATCCATCATTGGAATGTGCCCGCTGATGAGCTTGTAGCAACACTGCTCTTTAAGGATGCAGGAAATCAGATGATTGCTGTGTGGTTCCAGACAACAGTATTTAATTTCCCAATGGCATTCTTCTGGCAGCTGTGCTTCGCAGGACCGATTGTCAGAAAAGTATTTGGGGTAATTTTCCGTGAGGAGCAGAAAGAAGAGGTGGCTTTTGATTAAAGCTGCAAAATAAGGGAAAGCTATCATACGATAATCTGACACAATTTGTGTTGTTATCGTAAGTGATAGCTTTCCCTTTTTTGTTATAAACTTCACATATCTTGACATTTCTCACATCTTCATTCAGAATAGAAAGGTAAGACCTAAAAAGGAAAATGTTTACAAATATACATTATTGACAGGAAAAGAGGTTTATAAAAAAGATGAAGATTTTGCTTGCAGCGGTGAATGCAAAGTACATCCACTCAAATCTTGCGGTCTATTGCCTGCGCGCATATGCAAAAGAGCAGCATCCGGCTAGCAATATTACAATTTCTGAATATACGATCAATCAGCCATTTGATGAGATTTTGATGGATATTTATAAGCAGGCACCAGATGTTCTCTGCCTTTCCTGTTATTTATGGAATGTGACAGAAGTAGGACAATTGATACAGGAGATTCCAAAGATTTTGCCGGATACGAAGATCTGGCTTGGAGGTCCGGAAGTTTCTTATAATGCAAGAGAAGTTCTGGAAAAATATCCGATGGCAGAAGGTATCATGCGCGGAGAGGGTGAAGAGACTTTTGCAGAACTTGTGGCATATTATGAAGGTCGTGGTGCAGCTGAGTTGATCAATATTCAGGGAATCACATTTCGGGAAAAGGAAAAACAGATTGCTGCGACACCGTTTCGACAGATCATGGATCTGAGTAAAGTACCGTTTGTCTATAGGGATATTGAGAATTTCAAGAACCGTATCATTTATTATGAGACGAGCAGAGGCTGTCCGTTTTCCTGTAGTTATTGTCTTTCTTCAATTGATAAATGTCTTCGATTCCGTAACCTGGAGCTTGTGAAGAAAGAATTGCAGTTCTTTATTGATCATGAAGTGCCACAGGTTAAGTTTGTTGACAGAACATTTAACTGTAAGCATGATCATGCGATGGCAATCTGGAATTATATCAAAGAGCATGATAAAGGGATTACAAATTTTTCATTTTGAAGTGGCAGCAGATCTTCTGAATGAGGAAGAGATTGAGTTGATCCGGAGTTTGCGTCCAGGACTCATTCAGCTGGAAATTGGAATTCAGTCGACGAATAAAACAGACGATCAAAGAGATCAACCGTTCCAATGAATCTGGAAAAAGTACGTGATAAGGTAGCAAGGATTCATGAGAAAGGAAATGTGCATCAGCATTTAGATTTGATCGCAGGTCTTCCATATGAGAATTATGATAGTTTTGCGCATTCTTTTAATGAAGTTTATGCTATGGAACCGGATCAGTTTCAGCTTGGATTTCTGAAAGTACTGCATGGATCTGTGATGCATGAGAAGATGAAAGAGTATGAACTTCTTTGCCAGAATCGTCCGCCGTATGAAGTGCTTTCAACAAAATGGCTTCCATACAGTGATGTGATCCGCCTGAAGAAAGTGGAAGAGATGGTGGAAGTTTACTATAACAGTTTTCAGTTAGTCATACGATGAGGCTTCTTGTGGAATTGTTTCCATCCGCATTTTCCATGTATGAGAAAAAGTGGGCAATTATTATGAGAAGAAAGGCTTGTTTGGTTGAATCATTCAAGGCTTGCACGTTATGAGATATTGTGGGACTTTGTAGAATCAGAATTAGCAGAATTTACTTGTTCGGAGGAAATACAGAAGAAAGAAGCAGATTTTAAAGAGAAGGTGCTTGAAAGCATGACTTAGATCTTTATCTGAGAGATAATGTGAAGAATCGTCCGGCATTTCTTGGAGAGAGCAAAGTAGAAAAGGATGTAGCGTCTGAATTTTATAAGAAAGAGGCAGAAGAGCACAAGTATCTGAAGGATTATGAAGGATACGACAGTCGCCAACTGCGAAAGATGACTCATCTGGAGCGATTGAATGGAAAGCTGCATCTTTTGATTACAGACATAGAAATAAGCTGAATCAGGATGCGGCGATTTATATAATAGAGGATTAGTACAGAGTTGCAGACATTAGAAAGATATTTGCATATGGTTTTGTTAATAGAAATGGAGAAAAAAGATGAATTTTTATGATAAAAAAGTAAGACGTTTGGTATCAATTATTATTCTGGTGGTTATTGTTGCAATGGTTGCAACGATGGTGATTCCATATCTGGTCTAAGGAGAGTGTGATGCGGACAGGGAGAGTAACGCAGACGATCTGGAATCGTTCTGTAAAGAAACAGATCCAAAAAGGAAACAGGAATTCAACAGGAAAAACTGCGTGGGAAGAAGTAGTTCTGAACTGATATCTGACGAAAAGGATTTTGTCTGGAGTAGCACTTCAGTAAGCGGAAAAGCACCGGCACAGGTGAAATATGCAGTGATTAAATCAGCAGGAGATCTTGCGGCAAAGAGAGTCAGACCAACAGCGGTTTCCGTACAGATTTTGTTTCCTGAAAGTTCTGACGAGCAGGAATTAAAAGATATCATGAGAATCCTGACAGAGATCTGTGAGGAGACAGGACTTGCCATTACCTGTGTACAGGCTGAAAGTGCAGAGTATGTTTTGCGGACGGTGATTCATATTACTGCTGTTGGCGTGAAAGAAAACTCAAACAGCAGATGAAAAAATGGTTTCCGGGAACGGAAATCATTCTTTGCGGTTATACGGGATTAGAAGGAACGTTGCGATTGGTTGAAGAGGCAGAGGCAGATCTTCGTACAAGATTTACACCATCTTTTATAGAAAAAACAAAGCGTTGCAAGGAATCACTTATACTTCCGGAACAGATTTTAAAGCTTCCGGAAGAAGCGAAGAGCAGACAGTGTGGGGATGGAGGTGTACTCTGTGGATTATGGGAACTTGCAGAGGCAGAAAAGACAGGATTTGAGATTGATTTCTCAAAACTTGCACTTAAGCAGGAGACAGTGGAAATCTGTGAATTCTTTCAGTTAAATCCATATCTTCTTACATCGGCCGGAAGTTATCTTGTGCTGACAGAGCATGGAGAAGAGACGTTGGAAAGCTTGAAGAATGCAGGTGTTCCGGCAGTAAGGATCGGATTTGTAAAAGAACAGAATGCAAGAACACTTGTAAATGGAGAAGAAACCCGGTATCTGGATCGTCCGGCACCGGATGAACTGAGCCGCTGGTGGAAAGAACGAAAAGAATCAGAAAGAATAAGAAGATAGAAGAGGCGATAAATATGTTAAATATTGTACTTTATGAGCCGGAAATTCCGGCGAATACCGGAAATATCGGAAGGACCTGTGTGGCAACAGGGACAAGACTTCATTTAATCGAGCCGCTTGGATTCAAATTAAATGAGAAATCATTAAAGCGCGCCGGCATGGATTACTGGAAAGATTTGGATGTGACGACATATATCGATTATCAAGATTTCCTTGAAAAGAATCCGGGAGCTAAAATCTATATGGCAACGACAAAAGCGCACAAAGTCTACACAGAAGTAGATTATGAGTCGGATTGCTATATTATGTTCGGAAAAGAGATGCAGGAATCCCGGAGGAGATTCTTGTAGAGCATGAGGAAGACTGTATGAGAATCCCGATGAACGGAGATATTCGCTCATTGAATCTTGGTAATTCGGTGGCAATTGTGTTGTATGAAGCACTGCGACAGAATGGATTCGCAGGAATGAATTTAAGTGGCGAGCTGCACGAACTTCATTGGAAATAAAGTGTAAAAAATATTGGAATATATAGAAGCAGGAGATGGAATTGAAAGTCAGAAAAGATTCTTTTCTCTTGCTTTTGGTTATGTGTGAGAAAAATATGTAAAAAAGAATAAATGTCTTGGATTGAAGAATGATTAATTTTTGTGCTATTCTTTAGTGGTGGTGTTATGAAACAAATGAATTGTGTATGAGGAACAGGAGGTAAGAGATGTATAGAGTAAGAATTTAGTATAAATATTAAGAATCGCTTGGAAAGGGAGAAAAACAATGGAAGAATTTTTCAATGAGTGAAAAACGCAAAAAGATTTTGATTCAGCAAGAAAATAGAATCGGGAAATCCATTTTCTTGTATTAAGTAAACTTGTATATCAGCAAATATACCGTGAAATAATTAACGGAAATTTATTGCCACAGCATCGTATCGTGGAATCAAAAATTGCAAAAGAATTGAATGTTTCACGCTCTCCGGTGAAAATGCTTTGGCCGAGATGACAGAAAAGGGAATACTGGAAAAAGTAAAGGGCAAAGAATTAAGAGTAAAGAAAATAAGTTATGAGGAGTGTTTGTGGATTTATGAAGCCAGAATGATGCTGGAACCAGAAGCTGCATATCTGGCTGCAAAGCGGATACAGGAAAAGGAACTTTGAAGTATTAAAAAAATTAGTTTTCCGCTTTGAAAAATTCGACCAGACACACGACCATTTAGAGTATAAAAATGCTGATAAAATGTTTCATGAAACTATTGTGAAGGCTTCGAGAAACAGGTATTTAATGGATATGTATAAATCAATTGAATGTCCATTAGCAATGTATCGTAATCAGTTAAACCAGCTTGCTTATGAGGAATGTTTTCAGCAACACGGTATGGAAAAGGGGTCTGAATATCACAGGGCAATTTATAGAATGCTTGAGCAACGCTATCCAATGATGGCTAAAGATGAAATGAAAAATGATGTACAGCGAATGTATGGTACGATGTCAAGACTCAGAGGATGTGACATAAAAGGCTAAAACGAAAGGAGGTGATTGGACAAAATCACCTCCTTTTTATCGAATTTTGGTTAAAAAATAGACATATGTACAAAAGTAAAACAAAAATACTTCTGTTAAAAAGAAAAATGCACTCTAAAATGAACAAAACAAGTACAGAAATTGTCAAAAAGCATAAAAATTGACTCAATAAACAGCAAGGCTATACAATTTAACCAATTCAAACGAGAACTATGAATAAAGGAGGAACAAAATGGAGTACATAAACGATGAGGAATGGTACGAAAGTACCAATGCTGGGATTAGGCTGTTATAAGTCTGAAGAACAGGAAGGTGTAGAAGCTGTAAAGAGCGCAATTGAAATTGGATACAGACATATTGATACAGCAAATTTTTATGAGAACGAAAAGTATGTCGGACGGGGAATCCGGGAAAGTGGAATTGATCGTGAAAAATTGTTTGTTGTAAGTAAGATATGGCCGACAAGTTTCAAGACTCCGGAAGTAGCAATTGAATATAGTATGAGAGCGTTAAATATTGACTATATTGATATGTATCTGCTTCATTGGCCGAGTCAGAATGAATATGCAAGAAACCATGCTTTTGAAACACTTTTGAAATATAAAGAAAAAGGGTATTTTAAAGAAGTTGGTGTATCGAATTTTAAGAAAGAGCATCTTGAAAAGCTGAAAGAGACATTTGGGTTCTATCCGATGATGAATCAGATTGAAAATTTCACCATGGCTTCAGAAAAAGGAAGATTACGCATTCTGCCAGGAAAACGATATTGTAATGACAGCCTGTGTACCATTTGCAAAGGGAAATATCTTAAATGATCCAAAGCTTGTTGAAATTGCAGAAAAACATGGAAAGAATGTCGGACAGGTGATTTTAAGATGGAATATCCAGAGAGGCAATTGCGTAATACCGAAATCTTCAAAACCACATAGAATTGCTGATAACTTTAATATTTTTGATTTTGAACTGGATGCAGATGATATGGCTGTGATCGGAACAATGGAAAATGGAAATTCTTATTGTAGTGATTCTTCTGTGTTTACCGGAGATTTTTGGAATATTGAAGATCATTTGTTGAACCGTGAATAGGAGGAAATTATGAAGAAAAGATTATTTGCAAACATTAGTTTCTGTTTCACTTCTTTCAACGATGGTATTAAGTGGTTGTGGACAGAATTCAACGGATGAAAAGGTTACGAGTGGAGTAATCAGAATTGCCTATAATAACATAGAGAATTATCCGCATTATAAAGGACTTGAGCGTGCAGCACAGGAGATTGAAGACAGGTCTGACGGAAGATTTACAGTAAAGATCTATTCGAACGGAACACTTGGAGATCAGAGAGCGGCCTTGGAGCTTACACAGAACAATGCAGTGCAGATGTGTGTTGCCAATGCGACAATGTAGAGAGCGTACAATCATTGATTTTCGGTTTGAGTTATGCCTTATCTGTTTGAGGACAGTGATCATCAGAGAGAAGCCTATACAAACGGTATGTTAGATGAATTGTTTGATTCTACAGAAGAATATGACTTTAAGATTGTCGGGGCATTCGGATCTGGATCAAGAAATATCTTCTGTGAGAAAGCTGTCAGAACACCTGAGGATCTGAAGGGATTAAAAATTCGTGTTATGCAGTCAGATAATATGGTAAAGATGCTTCAGCTGATGGGTGGAACAGGAGTGCCAATGTCTGCTTCTGAACAGTATTCAGCTATGCAGCAGGGAGTTGTCGATGGTGCCGAGTCAAATGAAATTGACTATGTAGGAAAAAATATTATGAAGTGGCACCAGTATTTTCCAGAACTGAACATTGCTTTAGTACTGATTTTGTTGTAGCAAGTACAAAGTTCATGAATTCACTTACAGATGAGGATCGGAAAATGATAGAAGATGCAATGGCTATAGGTGTAGAGGCCGAATTTGACAGCTGGAGTGAGATGGTAGACGAGAGTATTGCCGAAGCAGAGGAGAAAGGAATTGAATTCGTAGAGGATGTAGATAAAGAAGCTTTTGTCAGCAAACTTTAAAGAATTTCAGGAGCAGATTGCTAATGAGAGTACTGTGACAAGAAAAGTTTACGATGAGATTAAAGCACTCAGAGAGGAGGGCTCAAATGAATAGTATTAGAAAGATTCTAGATAAAATATTAGAGGTTGCCTGTATCTTGATTTTTGGTATTATGACGATTCTTGTTGTGTATCAGGTTGTGACAAGATATGTATTTCAGAGTCCTAGCTCATGGAGTGAGTCTGTGGTGACCTATGGATTTATCTGGCTGGCAATGCTTGGTGGTGCTTATGTTTTTGGAAAAAGAGATCATATGGCAATGACTTTTGTGTTAGATAAATTTCATGGAAGAGTAAAGACAATAATTGAGATGATCAACGAGCTGATTATAGTGCTTTTTGGAATCGGAGTCCTTCTGATCGGAGGATATGCCGGAGCTATGAAACAGATGACACAGGCAGATTCTATTCTTCCTATTACAATGGGAGTTATCTATATTGCGATTCCAATCGCAGGGGTGGCAATGATTTTATATTTTTTATGCAATGAATATGATCTGATTAAAAAGCTGAATCAGCCAGAAACAGAAGGTGGAAAGGAGATGGAATAAAATGGATGTAGCAATTACAGCAACAATAGTAATGGTAGTAGCACTTGTTATTATCTTATTGATGGGAGCTCCGATTGCAGTTGCGATTGGCATGTCCTCGGCGATGGCAATGGTAGTTATTCTTCCTACAAATGTAGCACTTGTAACTTGTGCGCAGAAGATGTTTACAGGTTTGAATTCATTCCCTCTTCTTGCAATTCCGTTTTTTGTTCTTGCAGGTAATTTGATGAATAATGGTGGTATTGCTATCAGGATTATAAGGCTTGCAGAGGCTTTGTGTGGAAGACTTCCAGGTGCTCTTGCGGAAAGTAATGTTCTTGCGAACATGTTCTTTGGAGCTATCAGTGGAAGTGGAAATGCTGCAGCAGCAGCCATGGGTGGAACAATCGGGCCAATCGAGGCTGAAAGGGATATTCAAAGGAATTCTCAGCGGCAGTTAACATTGCATCAGCACCTACAGGAATGTTGATACCGCCAAGTAACGCTCTTATCGTTTTTTCAACAGTAGGAGGGTCAATTTCTGTAGCAGCACTGTTTATGGGAGGATATATTCCAGGAATCCTTTGGGGCTTAGCGGTCATGATTGTTGCAGGATACATGGCGAAAAAACGAGGATATATCAATACAAATCATGTTGATGCAGCAACAAAAGTGAAATATTTTGTAGATGCAATTCCTAGTCTTTTCTTGATTGTAATTATTATTGGAGGGATTTTGAGTGGAATCTTTACAGCAACAGAGGCATCTGGAGTGGCTGTTGCATATGCTTTGATTCTTGGCTTTATTTATAAAAGTATCAAAGCAAAGGATCTTCCTAAAATCATTCTGGATTCTGCAAGAACAACGGTTATCATTGTATTTCTGATTGGTGTATCTTCAATCATGTCTTGGATTATGGCATATACAGAGATTCCTACAATTATTTCTAATGCAATGTTGACATTGACAAACAGTAAAGTAATTACTCTTTTAATTATCAACGTAGTACTTTTGTTTGTAGGTACTTTTATGGATCCAACTCCGGCAATTTTGATCTTTACTCCAATTTTCCTGCCGATTTGCACAGGATTTGGAATGAGCTCATTACAGTTTGGTATTATGATTGTTTATAATCTGTGTATCGGAGCAATTACACCACCTGTTGGAAGTGTTCTGTTTACAGGATGTAAAGTAGGAAAAGTAACTATTGAGCAGGTTATTAAGACATTGCTGCCATTCTTTGTCGCAATTATTCTTGTGCTGATGATTGTGACATATGTGCCGGCAGTTTCAGAATTCTTGCCACGGCTCAATGGTTACATATAGGAGGTACTACATGAAGGATTGTTATTATTGCGAGAAAGGTGAAAAACTTAATCAGTTGATGACACATATTGCGGATATGGGGAATGCTTCTATTTACCTTTTTCGTGATCAGACACATAAAGGAAAATGTATTGTAGTGTTTAATACAGATCACAGAACAGAATGGTATCAGCTTAATCAAGAGGAACAGTCAGAACTGATTTATGCAGTAGCGAAAACAGCGGAAGCACTTCATAACGTTTTTAATCCGGATAAGATTAACTATGCAACGTATGGAGATAAAGTCTCACATCTTCATGTTCATGTTGTTCCGAAATATGAAAACGGACCGGACTGGGGCGGTCCGTTTAAAGATGATAGAACCCCTGTGATTCTGTCCGAAGAAGAATATATCAGAAGAGTAGAGCAGATAAGAGAACAATTTGACATAAAAGTCCCCCTAAGAGTCTGCCGTACCAGTTTGGTACGGCAGATTTTTTGATGTTTATTTAGGAGAAGGATTTCTAAATAAATAAAATTTATGTCATTTTATGTGAAAAATCTGGATTAAAAAAAGACATTTGCATAAAACACCGACAAAATAATAATGGAAACGGATAAAAAATGTAACATTTGAAAAACAGT
>ENA-OQMZ01000474-OQMZ01000474.1-human-gut-metagenome-genome-assembly--contig:-NODE-474-length-17329-cov-8.469248_pt1 | contig 17329 bp, 17 predicted proteins | sample MGYA00242621_ERZ504862 | MGnify/ENA primary metagenome ERZ504862 (study PRJEB26092, sample SAMD00036393) | human gut metagenome | host: Homo sapiens | study: EMG produced TPA metagenomics assembly of... | reverse complement strand
TCGATCCGGACGGCGAAACATTAGTCGAGACGGCCGTGAAACTGGAAGGCGTATACAACCTGTACAACGCGGCCGCCGCGCTCGGCCGTGGTGCGCGCCGTCGCAGCGGACGCGCAGGCGATGTTCCTGCCGTTCGAAGACGCGCTCGCCGACAGTGTCGACGCGGACGGTGCCGATACCGGTACCGAAACGGACGGCAACGGCTCGCATGACGCCATCGACCAGGCCGCTGCGGACGAGATTCTGCGCGCGGCAGGCGTCTCACCCCGTATGATCGCCTTCGCGCACGCCACCACGCAGGCCATGATCGACACCGCCGGCGAGGTCACACCGGCATTCGGCCGAGGCGAGGTCATCACCGTGAACGGCACCCCCGTGGAACTGCTGCTCGTCAAAAATCCCATGGGCTTCCGCCTGTCGCTGGCCTCGTTCAAGCCCGAAGGCTGCGACACCATGATCTGCATCAACGACGAATACGCCGACGGCCGCGACATGAGCTGGCTGTGGGACGTGGACTTCACCTCGCTGCGCGGCACCGGCGTCAAAGCCGTGTCCGGCGTACGCGCGTGGGACATGGCCCTGCGCCTCGAATACGATCAGGTGCCGGTCGAATCGGTCAGCACCGACCTGGAGGAATCGGTCGTGAACTTCGTGAACGCGAATTCTGGCACCCCCAAACACATCTACTGCACGTACACGGCCATGCTGAAAACGCGTGCCGCGCTCGCCAAAATCGCCGACGTGGCCGACGCCGGCGTGGGCAAGTGAGCGCCGCGCGAAACGAAACCGCGCAATCGCAAAGCAAAACAGCGGAAGGAAGACGAGGAGACGATATGAGCCAGGTCATCGACATCGTGTCGCTGTATCCGAAGGATATGAACATCTACGGCGATTCCGGCAACGTGCTCGCCATCCAGCGCCGGCTCGCGCTGTACGGCTACGAGCCGCGCGTACACGCCTACAACCAGGGCTGCGACTGGCCCGAGCACGTGGACATGATTCTGGGTGGCGGCGGCCAGGACACCGGCCAGAAGAAGATCATCGACGACTTCTTCCAACGCGCCGACCTGCTGCGTTCGCTCGCGGCGGACGGCGTGCCGATGCTGATGATCTGCGGCCTGTACCAGCTGTTCGGCGAGTATTTCGAAACGGTCGACGGCTCCCGACTCGACGGCATCGGCGTGATCGGCGCGTACACGGTCGGCCAGGAAACACGCATGATTGGCAATCTTACGGAAACCTCCGCCGATTTCGGCAAGATCATCGGCTACGAAAACCATTCCGGACAGACGTTCCTGCGTGACGGCGTGCAGCCGCTCGGCACCGTCGAACAGGACGGCACCGGCAACAACGGCGAGGACCATACGGAAGGCGCGCGCGTCCACAACGTGATCGGCACGTACATGCACGGCTCGCTGCTGCCGAAGAATCCCGCGATCGCCGATTTCCTGATCCGCACCGCCGTCGAACGCCGTTACGGCACGTTCGATCCGGCCGCCGCCGGACAGACGGACGCGCAACGGGCCGCCCTGCATCGCATCGACGAAATCGCCGACCGTGCTCGCCGCGTGGCCATGTCCCGTCCGCGCTGACGGCTGCCATGCCGGTTCGCCGGCAATCGCACCGCCTGCGCTGAACGCCGGATATCCGCCACTTTTTATGCGATTGACCGGTTTCGCTCGGCGCAGATGTGAAGAAAATGCGATAGAGTGGTACCACCATCACCTAAAGGAGGACATCATGGCTGATTTTAATTTTGGTGACGGCCTGCGCAAGGTCTTTCTCGCCGGCGTCGGTGCCTTGGCGACCACTGTTGAGAAGAGCCAGGAAATCGTTGACGATCTCGTCAAGAAGGGCGAGCTGACCATCGAGCAGGGCAAGGCCCTCAACGCCGAACTCAAGCACAAGGTCGAAGAGGCTAAGGAAGCCCCTGAGGCCAAGGATGCAGCCCCGGCCGAAACCGAAGACAAGGCCGAGTAGCTCCAGTCTTTCGTATCGCCGTCTGCCGCGCATGTGAGCGCCCGGACGGCGATTTGCTATGCCCGCGCGACGCCGGCGAAACGTTCGTCTGGCATCGTGGGCTTTCCAGCCGATTTCCCAACCGTTTGCGAGCAGTGACATGTCTTTGAAAAACCCATCCGACAAGCCGGACGCGGCACGCCCCGAAAGCGTGGAGCCCGTCACGCTGTCCGACAGGGTCAACGCGGTCATCAACCCCACGGCCGACCCTTCGCCGGACGCCGCCTCCCAAGCAAACGGACTGACGGATGAGCTTGCCCACGAATCCGCGGACGATGCCGGCGAAACGGACGATACCGGCAAAGCGGCCGGTGCCAACGCGCAATCGTCCGAAACCATCGGCATCTTCGGAGCGCGCAAAGACACGTTCTCCGCGCGCTACCATCTGACCCGCCGCGGCAAACTCCGGCGTCTTGCGCAGATCGCGCAGATCGCCAACAAATTCGACGTGGTTCACGGACTCACGCCCGTCAAAATGCGTCTCATGCTCGAAGCGCTCGGCCCCACGTTCGTCAAGGTCGGACAGATCCTGTCCATGCGCTCCGAAATCCTGCCGCAATCGTTCTGCGACGAACTGTCCAAACTGCGCGCCGACGCCGACCCCATGCCATACAGCACGGTGCTGCAGGTGCTTGAGGACGAATACGGCCGGCCCGTGGACGAGATCTTCGACCATATCGACCCCACCCCGCTCGGCTCGGCCAGCCTTGCGCAGGTGCATCGTGCGAAACTGCTCACCGGCGAGGACGTGGCCATCAAAGTGCAACGTCCGGGCGTGCGCGAAACCATGGCGCAGGACGTGTCCATCATGCGCACCATGCGGGAATCGCCACCAAAACCATGCGCAGCGCGCAGGTGGTGGACCTGTCCGGCGTGGTCGAGGAACTGTGGGACACCTTCGAATCGGAAACCGACTTCCTCATCGAAACGCGCAATCTGGCGGAATTCAAACGATTCTGCGAACGCTACAAATACATGGACTGCCCGAAGCCGTACCCGGAACTATGCACCGAACACGTGGTGGTCATGGACTACGTGGAAGGCATCTCCGTCTCCCATCCGGACGAGCTGCTTGCAGCCGGCTACGACCTGAAGGAAATCGGCACCAAACTCGTGGACAACTACGCCACGCAGGTACTCGACGAAGGCTTCTTCCACGCGGACCCGCACCCCGGCAACATCATGGTGCGCGGTGGGCAGATTGTGCTGCTCGACCTGGGCATGACTGGCCGGCTCAACGCCAAAACCCGTTCCGTGCTGAAGGACATGATCTTCGCCGTGGCCGAGCAGGATTCCCCCAAGCTTGCCGACGGTCTGCTGCGTTTCGCCGGAGCTGAGGCCGATCCGGAGGATTATCCGGCATTGCTGGCCGATCTGGACGTGATCGTCAAGGAATTCGGCACAGTGGACCTGGCCGAACTGGACATCGCCGCCATGCTGACGGCCCTGACGCAGATGGCGCAACGCCACGGCATCGAAGTGCCGAGCACCGTCACCACGGTCGGCCGTGCGCTGGTCACCTTGGAAGGTTTGCTCGACGAGTTCATTCCCGACGTGAACATGATCCAGATCATCTCCGACCACATCGCGGCGAGCACGTCGAAGAAGGATTTCGTCAAGGACGAGACGAAATCGCTGGCTCTCGAAAGCCATCAGGCGCTGCACAGTCTGCTGGCCGCCGCCAACGAGATGAAAGTGGCCTCCCGCATGCTCACACGCGGCCAGCTGCGCGTCAATATGGAGATGGTCGGTTCGCAGGAGCCGATCCACCTGCTCGCCAACATGGTGAACAGGCTTACGATGGCGCTTATCGTGGTCGGCCTGTTCATCGGCTCGTCGATTGTGTATTACGCGGGCATCAAGCCGGTGATTTTCGGCATTCCGATTGTCGGTTTCCTTGGCTACGTGATCGCGTTCATCCTGTCCGTCTGGATTGTGTTCGACATCTACTTCAAAGGACGTTCCAACAAAAAACGGTAGTTTTTGTGGTTTTAGCGTCGGACGGCTGACCGGACATGCATACTTGACACACTCAAGGCCGTTCGGCCAAGTCTACGGTCGAGCATGCATGTCCGGTCCACCGTCCTTTGGGGAATCGAACCGTACGTTTATGGAGCTCTCTCCGAACTGACTGGGAGGGAGGGGATTAGTCTAACGGTAAGGTGGATTCGCGTTGGATGAGGCGGCAGGAAGGTATTCCGTGCGTGGTGGGGCTGGCCGTTGATGGCGTCCATCAGGTAGCGGGCAGCTTTGCGGCCGATGAGTTCCGTTTCATTGTCGATGCTGGTCAGCGGCGGGCGGGAGCTCTTGGTGAGCACGTCCCAATTATCGTGGCCGATCACCGCCACATCCTCAGGAATGCGTAGATGCTGCGACTTCAACGCGTCAATGCATCCTCGTGCCAGCTGATCGCTCTGGCATGCCACGGCGTCGAACTTCACGCCTTGGTCGAGCAGCAGTCTGGTGGCGGCACGCCCCCAATTCTCGTCCCAACGGCCATAGCGAATCGGGCCAGCCGGTTCCAAACCAACCTCGGCCAACGCTTCCAACGCGCCCTTGGTGCGGTCGGTGGAGGCCGTATACGTTTCATCGCCGCCAATAATGGCGATACGGTTGCGTCCGCACGAAATCAGATGATTCACGGCCATGCGCCCGGCATCCACATTGTCACACGTCACCGAGCAATCGTTGATATCGGTGGAAGGACCATACACATACACCAGCGGCACGCCCCAATCACGCCCCAGCGACGGGCGCGGATTCGTCTCGCGCTGCACAATCAGCAGGCCGTCCACTTTCAGCGACAGCAGTTTCTCTACATGGCTGCGTTCCAGTGCATCGTCACCGCGAGCATTGGCAAGTAGTACTGATGTCGATTGTGCGCGCAGCTCGTTTTCGGCGCCAATAAGAATAGGCGTGGAGAAACGGCCTTGCAGATCGGAAGTGACCAAACCGATGGTTCCGCTTCTGCCGCTTGCCAACGATTGCGCCAGCTTGTTCGGGGAATAGTTGAGTTGCCGCGCTGCCTCCATCACGCGCTCGCGGGTGTCTTCACTGACGCGCGGTTTGCCATGCAGCGCCTTTGAAGCTGTTGCCAAAGACACGTTGGCCAGCGCTGCTACATCTTCAAGCCTTGCTGTTGAGTGAGTATCTGCAGTTGCCATGATGTTCCCCTTTTTTACGGTGTGGCGAAAACGTTGCTGCGCGTCGATGCGCTTCGCCGCCCTTGTATTGCGTAATATTATACGACAAAACTGCGAAAGTTTTCGCATCGTGTCAAAAAGTGGACAAAACGGCTTTATATAGCCGATTGCTGACATTTTCACTTGCAAATTGCGAAACTTTCGCATTTGCGAAAATGAACACATTTTTCTTTCGCATTTTCTGCATCTCACGTCATTTTTGCTGTCATAAACGATTCTTAAAATGCTAAGAATCGTTTATTTATAACGGTTTTATCGACATGAATACCTTTGCATTTGATGTGCGAAAGCGATTTTGCAAAATCTGGAGAAAACCATATACTGAGAAAAGGCTTTCGCACTACGGTTCAATCGAAGGAGAACAACCGGAAATCGTGAAGGCAGACGGCGGAAGGCCCGCCGGATGGCTCAAAGCTGAGCGATACATAGAGAAGAAGTAGACATGGTGTCTTTCAACAAGGTCACTCGCGTTATTGCCGGCATCGCGGCAACCGCGTTGCTTATTCCGATGGCTGCATGCGGCGGTGGTTCCAGCAGTGGTGGATCCGCGGCTCCGGCCGATATTCCGGCAGCCGGCACTGATGACGGCACTGAGATCACCCTGTGGACCCGTTCTCCGCTGGAGCGTCAGGCCAAGAATGCGGTGAAGGCCTACAACGCCTCCCACAAGAACCAGGTCAAGCTGGAAATCATTCCGAACGACGATATGGAAGGCAAGGTCGGTGGTGCCTCCCAGACCGATTCCCTTCCGGACATTCTCGCCGGTGACGTGGTGCGTATTCCGTACTGGGCTTCTGAAGGCATCTTCACCGACATCACCAAGCAGATCGACGGACTCGACAACAAGTCCGACCTGCAGCAGGGCCACATTGAAGCCGGTACCGTGGATGGCAAGGAATACACGCTGCCGTTCATCACTGACGTTTCCGTGATGGTATGGAACAAGAATCTGTACAAGGAAGCAGGCCTTGACCCGGAGAAGGGCCCGAGCAGCATCGACGAGTTCGTTGAGCAGGCCAAGGCGGTCGCGGCCCTCAACAAGGACGGCGTGGCAGGTTCCTACTTGGCCGGCCAGTCCGGTGGCGCTCTCGTGTTCGACCTGTTCCCGTCCGTGTGGGCTGACGGCGAATCCGTGATGAACGCAGATGGCACCGAAGCCACCCTCAACAACGATTCCATGAAGGCCGTGCTCGACGCCTACAAGGAACTCGCCAACACCACCAACGGCTTGGGCGCAGGCTCCAAGGAAGAAACCGGTGCCACCTGGACCGCTCCGTTCGCCAACGGCAACATCGGTGTGATGCCGTATCCGAACACCTCCTCCACCGCACTGTTCGAAGCTGAGAAGGACGGCGGCTTCGAAGTCGGTGTCACCCCGATCCCGGGCACCAAGGAAGGCAAGACCTCCACGTTCCTCGGCGGCGATGCCATGGGCATCTCCAAGGACTGCAAGCACGTCGCTCAGGCTTGGAACTTCCTCGCATGGCTCATGAGCGATGACGCCCAGAAGGAAGTCTTCGCAGCCAACGGCGACACCGCATCCAACATCCAGACCCTGAAGACCGCCTACGACGATGCCGATCCTCGCGTCCAGACCATCAACTCCGTAATCATCGACGGCAATGGCCAGACCCCGAAGTCCGCAGCTTTCAATGAGGCCTTTAACGCAGCCGGTTCCCCGTGGCAGCTGCTCATCCAGAACGCAGTCTGGGGCGATGGCGATCTCAAGGCCGACAACCAGGCCATCACCGACGTGCTGGGTCAGTGAGGTGAGCCACTGAAAACGAACTTCTCCTCCTTTTTCTCCTTTCCCCGATTTACATAACTTAAGAACAACTGAATATCGAATAACTGAATATCGAAAACAAAAATAGACAGACCACAGTTGTGGTCTGCCATGAAGATCGACAATAATTCAAAAACAATGTCGGTCTTCATGGCGGATTTCAACGGCCGCGCGAGACGGAATCGCACTGTCAAACGCATATCCAATCGCTTGGCCATTTATGTCGAAAACCCCGAACGATTCAAGAGAGAGTCGCAAAAGTGTTCCAAGGAGGGAATATGACTACTGTTTCCAAGAACGCTGCGCCAGTGAAGACGCATCGTTCCAAGGCCAAGGCGGAGGCAACCCGTCGTGGCCTGCTGTATGCGCTGCCTGATTGGCTGATGATCATCATGCTGTTCTTCGTGCCAATCGTGCTGCTCGTCATCATGGCCGGTTCCCGCTGGTCGTTGATGGGCGGTAACCGTGGTTGGAATTTCCCTGAGAATTTCGTCAAGGTTTTCGAAAATAAACTGCTCGGACAGTCGGTGTTGTTCACACTTGAATACACCGTGATCGTCACGATTTTCCTGCTGGTACTTGGCCTTGGCCTGGCGCTGATCGTGCAGGAAAGCACCAAGTGGAACAATATGCTGCGCACGTGCTTCCTGCTGCCGTCCGCAACCGGTCTCGCCTCCGCTTCGCTGCTGTTCTACGCGCTGTACTCCCCGCAGGTGGGCCCCGTCACCAAGATCCTGAGCTTTTTCGGATTGATGGATGAGGGCGGTTCCGTGCTCGCCTCCGGCCAGAGCGCGCTGTGGGCCACCATTATTGTGATCGTCTGGCGTTTCTCCGGCTACTACATGCTGCTCATGATGATCGGCCTGCAGGCCATTCCTGGCGACCTGTATGAGGCCGCGCGCATGGACGGTGCTGGCACGTGGCGCATTTTCCGTTCCATCACCCTGCCGCTGATGAAGCCGACCATCGTGATGTGCCTGATCTACTGCGTCACCGGTTCCATCCTCGCGTTCGACCAGTTCTTCATTCTGACCAAGGGCGGTCCGAACAATTCCACCATGACCGTAGTGCAGCTCATCTACAACTTCGCATTCGATTCCAAGAAGGATCTGGCATGGCGGCCGCACTGTCGCTGATCGTGCTTGCGGCCCTCGTGGTGATCAATTCCATCCAGATGCGCGGTATGCGCGACAACACCAAGTGAGCAAGGGAGGGAACTCACATGACTACTCCATTGTGGAAGCGCGTAATCGTCTATATTCTCGAAGGTCTGCTGGCTCTGGTCTTCATTTCGCCGCTGATCTGGGTGGTGGTCTGCTCGTTCAGTCCGCAGCCTGGTTCCGCACAATCCAAGGGCTGGGGTGTGAACAACTATCTGACGTTGTTCGGCTACCAGGAAGGCCTGCCGAAATACCTGTTCAACTCGGTGGTGGTGACGTTGGTCGCCGTGGTGTTCTCCGTGGTGGTGTGCACGCTCGCAGGCTATTCGTTCTCCCGTTTCGACTATCCGGGCCGCAATCTCGGATTCATGGTGACGTTGTCCATTTTGATGGTGCCGTATGCGTCTCTGCTGATTCCGCTGATGGTGTGGTACAAGGATATTGGCCTGAACGATTCCTTGCTGGGTGTCGGTTTGGTTATTACCTTGTTCCAGCTGCCGATGAGCACGTTCATCATGCGTAATGCTTTCGATGCGATTCCGAAGGATATGGAAGAGGCCGCCATGGTCGATGGCTGCAACTCCCTGCAGTCGCTGATTAAGATTCTGGTGCCGGTAGTCAAGCCGTCGATGGTCACTGTCGGTCTGCTTGCTTTCCTTGAGGCTTGGAACAATTTCATGATTCCGCTGTACCTGTCGAGTTCGTCGAACGCCACGCTGCCGCTCGCTTTGGTGAACATGCGTCAGCAGACTATGGGCGTCATTGATTACGGTGCCACCGAAGCTGGCGTCGTAATTCTGATGATCCCCGCAGCCATCCTCTTCCTAGCCCTCCAGAAGTACTACGTCAAAGGGTTTATGGCTGGAGCTGTCAAGGGCTGACATCTGGCGATGTCAGCCCTTGGGAGACAGCCCAGTGGCTGTCTCCAGGCTCCAGCCTGAGCCAGGGCCGAAGGCGGAGTGGCCAAGAGCCGTCAAGGGCTGGCGAAGTCCTTAATCTTAAGGAAATATCATGAATGTAACTATTACTTCTCCTTTCTGGAAGCAGCGTCGCGACCAGATCGTTGAATCCGTCATTCCCTATCAGTGGGGTGTGATGAATGATGAGATTGCCACTGAAGTTCCGGATGATCCGGCTGGCAATCAGCTTGCCGATAATAAAAGTCATGCCGTGGAGAATCTGCGTATCGCAGCCGGTGATGAGGCCGGTGAATTTCATGGCATGGTCTTCCAGGATTCTGACATATATAAGTGGTTGGAGGAAGCGGCTTACGCACTGTCGTATCATCCTGATCCGCAATTGCGGGAACTGTGCGATAAAACCGTCGATCTTATCGCACGTGCGCAACAATCGGACGGATATTTGGACACTCCGTACCAAATCAAAACCGGTGAATGGGCGCATCGTGAGCGTTTCACACTGATTCAGCAAAGCCATGAAATGTATGTCATGGGCCACTATATTGAGGCTGCTGTCGCCTATCATGAGGTGACCGGTAACCAGCAGGCGCTTGACGTGGCGTGCCGTATGGCGGATTGCATCGATGCCAATTTCGGCCCGGAGGACGGCAAGATCCACGGTGCTGATGGGCATCCGGAAATCGAATTGGCGTTGGCGAAACTGTATGATGCGACCGGTGAGGAGCGCTATCTGAATCTGGCGCGGTATCTCATCGACGTGCGTGGTCAGGATCCGCAGTTCTACGCCAAGCAGATCGCCGCTGTCGACAACGACTACATTTTCCGGGATCTGGGATTCTACAAGCCCACGTACTTCCAAGCCGCGCAGCCGGTGCGCGAGCAGCAGACCGCTGACGGCCATGCTGTGCGCGTGGCCTATTTGTGCACTGGAATCGCACATGTGGCGCGTATTACCGGCGATCAGGGCTTGCTGGATGCGGCGCATCGTTTTTGGAACAACATCGTGTCGAAACGCATGTATGTGACGGGTGCGATCGGTTCCACACATGTGGGGGAGTCGTTCACGTACGATTACGATCTGCCGAACGACACCATGTATGGCGAAACGTGCGCTTCTGTGGCGATGAGCATGTTTGCCCGCCAAATGCTTCTGTTGGAACCGAATGGTGAATATGCCGACGTGCTTGAGCGTGAGCTGTTCAATGGTGCCATCGCGGGCATCAGCTTGATGGCAAGCAGTACTACTATGTGAATGCGTTGGAGACTTCGCCGGACGGTTTGGACAATCCGGATCGGCATCATGTGCTTTCGCATCGTGTCGATTGGTTTGGCTGCGCATGCTGCCCAGCTAATGTCGCGCGATTGATCGCGTCGGTGGACCGTTATGTGTATACCGAACGTGACGGCGGTCGCACGGTGCTCGCTCACCAGTTCATTGCGAATCAGGCAAGTTTTGATTCCGGGTTGCATGTGGAGCAGCGTTCCGATTTTCCGTGGAACGGTCATATTGAGTACATGGTGGAATTGCCCGCTGAGGCGGCTGATTCGGTACGTTTCGGCGTGCGTATTCCCACATGGTCGGCTGATTCCTATGCGCTGACATGCGATGGTGTTGCTGTGAAGACGGCTCCGGAAAACGGTTTCGTATATTTCGCAGTTGCTCCGGGAACTGCATTGCATGTGGTGCTGGATCTTGATATGGCAGTGCGATTGGTGCGTGCCAACTCTCATGTGCGTTGCGATGCAGGTCGTGTTGCGGTGATGCGCGGTCCGCTCGTCTATTGCGCGGAGCAAGCCGATAATGCCGGCGATCTGTGGACGTACCGTCTTGCTGATGGCGTGGATGCTGCGGATGCCACGGTTACTTTCGAGAGTGATTTGCTTGGAGGTGTTGACGCGGTGACGTTGCCTGCCGTTCGTGAGGCTGCGGATGCCGTGGACGCCCCGTTGTACATGTCCGCTCAGCGTGACGCCTCAGATGAGCGGACGTCGCTCAAGCTGGTGCCCTACTACGCATGGGCCAACCGCGAACTCGGCCAAATGAACGTGTGGTTGCGCAGCTAAACAAAAGAAAGACTTGCTACCTGGCGCTATGAGTGCATGGTGCCGGGAAGCGGGTGAGCGCGGCGTGATCGATTGGAGCCGAATGCGCCGCGCTGACTGGAATGAGAGACCGGCTGCCCCTTATGGGGTGGCCGGTTTTGTCATAGCCCCTAGTATAAAACGGGAAAATGCGAAAACTTTCCTTTTCGCATAAAAGCCATCGTATGGCAGTTCACTTAGAAAAGCATTGGAGAAAACTGAAAGAAAATTTGCGAAACCGTATTCGCGTCATGTATTCTTGAAATGTCGGTGGACGCTCCAATCTCATGTCCATCGCACGACTCTCATTCCTACAGAAAGAAAGTTGGATGCCAGGGAACGAGCTTGGCAGCCAAGGGCCAACGATGGTCCATGTAGGAGGAATTGATGACACCATCAACAAGGAAGAAAGGGATTGTCACGTCATTGGGCGTGCTGACGGCAGTGGCCACACTGTTGTCTGGCGGTGTGACGACCGCATACGCCAATGACGCGCTGACCAATCCGAACTCTGCCATGGGGTATCCGAGTTTCAAGGGGGCCGCCGACCCGATTCCGGGCACCGGCGTCGCTTTCGATCCCTCGACAAGCTACCTCAAGCAGGTGTTCGATGCGGATGTTGCCAACGGTGCCGGAACCGACACTGCACACGACTTCTGGATCGACAAGATGCTGACGCGCACAGGCACCGCACCAAACGGTACCGGCACCAACGATGCTGGCGACTACAACTATGCGGGCGCAGACAAGAACGAATACCTGTTCTCACGTGGCCGTGCCGCATTCATGTACACGCATACGCCGGAAGCACTTGGTTTCGTAGGAGATGTCGCATACTGGGATCAGACCGGCAACGACGGCTTTACCGTTGAGGTAAGCATTGGCGGTTCCAAGCAGACCCTGCGCGAGAACACCGACAAGCGCAAGCAGACGCCAAGCTACTTCACCACGGAATTCACCAACGGCGACAAGACCATTACCGTCACCGAAGTCAAGTACATCACCTACACCAATGTGATGGTCGCGAATTTCACCATCACCAGCACCACCGGCGGTGACGTAACGCTGACAGCAGCCTCGCCATTCGCACAAGACGGCAATGACGGCGACACTGAACTGACCGGTCGCTTCAATGTGAAGAACGATCTGACCACCATCTATCCACGGTTCTCCGGCAACGGTTTCACCGTAAAGAACGGCAAACTCGCTTCCACCCTCACCTTGGAAGCGAACGTGCCACAAACCACCAAGCTGCAGCTTGGCCTGATCGCCAACGAGTTGCCGGACTCCACCGCGGAATACGAAGCCCGATTCAACGGCGATCTCACCGATCCGGCCGCTTCCTACAAGGATTCCGTGACCACCTACAACCAGTGGTGGGTCGATAACATTCCTTACGTGGAAACCCAGGAACACAATATCGACAAAACTGTGTTCTACCGCTGGTGGCTGAGCCGTTTCAACATGTTGGACGCCAATATGCCGGGCAATACGTTCCAGTATCCGACCTCCATCGAAGGCGTGCTCGGATACAACAACCAGATCGTGCTGACATCCGGCATGTTCATCAACGACACCAAGTGGTTCCGTAACGCCGAATACTCGTACGGCACTTGGGTGTCGGCCGGGCAGACAGCTAAGAAAGGCCAGTCCGGGTATTACTACTACCACGACAATCCGGGCGATCCAGCCAATTGGAACCACAGCTACACGCAGTACATCACCAAGGCCGGTTGGGACTCCTACAAGGTGCACGGCGGCCCGTCATCATTGGCTGAAGCGTTGGGTGATTACGGTTCCGAAGATGTCAAAGGTCTGCTCAATTCGCAAAGCGAGCCAGACAGCAACGACAACCAGAATAGCAACGGCAACAATCTGATCGACTGGTCGTGGTGGTCCATGACCGGCAACGATGCCGACGCGGTGTCGTTCTCCGAACCCGGTCGTTCCGGCCAGCGTATGGACCGTGCCGACGGTTCCGCCAACATGTGGCCAACGCCAATGCCGCCGCGCAAGCATACAAGCTGCCGGAGACACCGAAAAAGCCGCTGAAATGCAGCAGATCGCCGACGCCATCAAGCAGGATGTGCTCGACAACCTGTGGGATTCCGACAGCAAACTGCTGCTGCATAAGTGGCTGAACGACGGTCAATTCGCGAAATACAAGGAACTCAACAACTACTATCCGTATTCCGAAGGTCTGATGCCGACCGGCAATGATGATTACGATAGTGCGTTGCGCTTGTTCGAAGATGCCGACGAATTCCCGATTTTCCCGTTCTTCACTGCGAATCAGGCAGACAAGAAGGCGCTGAATTTCCCAGGATCAAACAATTTCTCCATTATCAATGCAACTCCGCTGCTGCAAATCTATTCTGCGGGAATCCGTGATTATAATGCTGCAGACAACGGATATATCACGAACGAATCGTTCAAGAAACTGCTGTATTGGGTTGCGTTCTCGCATTATCAAGGAGGCGACAACCAGTATCCGGACCAGAACGAATTCTGGAATATGGATAATAATTCCGCAGGAAGCACGATTCCGGAGAAGAACGCCGACGCCAGCAAGAACGGTGGAAAAATCACCTACCGTTCCTGGATTCACCACACCCAGCTTGGCACCACCAACTGGACGATTGTGGAAGACGTGGCAGGTATGGTTCCGCGTGAAGACAACAAGATCGAACTCAATCCGATCGAGATTCCCGGTTGGAACCACTTCACCGTCAACAACCTGAGCTACCACGGGCAGGATCTGTCGATCGTATGGAACAACGACGGCACCTACAACGCTCCGAAGGATATACCCTGTATGTGGACGGCAACGCTGTGTTCACCTCCGATAAGCTCGCCCACCTCATCTACGATCCGGCCAGTGGAACCGTTGAGGTTGCCGATGATTCCGGAGCGGTGATCACCGGCGCGACCACCGCCACCATGCCGAACGCCAACGAAGTGACCTATGCGTCGAACAGCAGGGTTACGCAGATCTTCGCGCAGTCCGGACAGAACGTGGACGAAGCGTCCAAGAGCCAGACCAACGTGGCCAAGGGCGCCGATGTGGAAGCCACTTACGAAACCAAGGGCTACCCGGCAACCAATGCAGTGGACGGCAAGAACGTGATGGAATCCTTCTGGGGCACCAAGGGATCCAAGAACGCCAAGGATTCGCTGACCGTAACGTTCAAGAACGGCGTGCAGAACATCGACGACGTGCGTTTGTACTTCTACCAGACCTCGTCCAGCCAGACGATTTCCGGCTACAGTGAGCCGTCGGTGTACACGCTTGAATATCAGGATGAGGCCGGCGCATGGCATGTCCTGCCGAACCAGGTGCGTACGCCTACTTACGCGGGAGCCAACTACAACCGCGTGCAGTTCTCCAAGGTCGTGGCCAAAGCCATTCGTGCCACCTTCACTCCGCAAGCAGGTCAGGCCATTGGCTTGAAGGAGATTCAGGCCTACGAAACCGACATTGTGCTGGCAGGCGAAACTACGAACCAGGCGCCAAGCGTTGACGCCTACATTGCCAGCAGCACCTCGTCCGGTGCGCAGCTGGTGGGCACGGTGAAGGACGACGGCCTGCCGTCTGACACGCTCACCACCACATGGGAGCAGGTGTCTGGCCCTGAAAACGGCGAAGCGAAGTTCGTCGACGCAACCGCTGCCAACACTACGGTCACGTTCAACCGTGAGGGTGACTATGTGCTCAAACTCACCGCATTCGACGGTGAGAAGACCGGTTTCAAGGAAATCACCGTTCACGGCATTCCTTCCGACGGCACGGTGAATGTGGCTTCACAGTCCACTGCGAGCGCCAGCTTCACCAATCCATATCAGGCGAAGGACAATGCAAGAAGGTTATCGACGGTCAGGTGTTGTATACCAATACTCCGAATGAGACTTGGAATAATTGGGGTGACAATACCGGTACCGAGCCGTGGCTGCAGCTTGCCTGGGATGGCACTGTTCCGTTGAAGAAGGCGAAGCTGTTCTTCTGGACTGACGGTGGCGGTGTGCCGATGGTCAAGTCGTGGAAGTTGCAGTATGCGGATGAGAATGGCGATTGGCAGGATGTGAAGCTTGCCGCCGGCCAGTCTTATACCACGATGCAGGGTGAAGGCAATGAGGTTCGTTTTGCCGAAACGGTGGAGACGAACAAGTTGCGTGTGCTGTTCCCGAAGGGTGCCATTGTTGGTGCTACCGAATTTGAGGCGTATGCGCTTGATCCGGTGAGCGTGGATGGCGTGAATCGTATGGTGCAGACTGGCAGCAAGGCTGCCGATGTGAATCTGCCGAAGACGGTGAGCGCCAGCTATACGGACGGTTCCCGTCGTGACTTGAGTGTTGCGTGGGATGCCATCACTGACGATCAGCTTGCTTCCGATAGCGAGTTTGCGGTTTCCGGAACGGTTATTGGCGCGCTCGCTGGAACCAAGGCCACTATTGGCGTGCGTTCCGACGCGCAGTCTCAGACTGCTGGTGCGGCTCAGCCGATCGAACAGACGGTGTACCAGAATTCCAAGTCGGTGGCTTTGCCGTCTGTGGTTCCGGTGCGATTCCCCAACGGCATGCTTGACGATCGCACGGTTATGTGGGATGAGGCAAGTGTTGCCGGCGTCAAGTTGGACACCATCGGCGATTATGAGGTGTTCGGCACGGCTGAGGGTTCAAGCTCGCAGGCCAAGATTACAGTGCATGTGGTCGCCGATCCGAATGGTGGTGCCGATCCTGATCCTGAGCCGACGCCGGATCCCAAGCCGGAGCCCGATACTCCGTTGACTGGTTGGATTGAAGGCAGGGCCATTGACACCACGGTGAGTGCCGAGGCGAGCTGGTCTCCGGCTTCCGGCAAGCTCAACGATGGTGTGCTGGTTGACGACACGTGGCCGTCTGATGATGACGCCGATGTGAATGGCCGCGTGTGGGGCAGCTGGGGTCAAGCTTCCGCTGGCATGTACGCGCAGTACACCTGGAGCAAGGAAGCCACCGTCGATTCCAGCCGTGTGCAGTTCTGGCCAACTTCGCGGAGCGTAATGATGCCAAGGGTGGTTTGGATGTTCCGGACAGCTGGAAGATTCAGTACTTGGCTTCTGATGGTATATGGAAGGATGTGGAGAATGCGCAATACTCCACCGTGCGTAATTCCCCGGCCTCACGTGCCTCTGACGATGCTCAAGGCTGGAGCATGGCCACGTTCACTCCGGTGAAGACCACGTCGTTGCGCTTGGTGCTTGATCCGCCGACTGCCGAGGGCGTCACCTTCGGTCTGGCGGTTGCCGAGTGGGGCGTGCATGCTGCGGAAAGCACTCCTGATCCAGAACCGACTCCTGACCCGGATCCAACCCCTGATCCGGAACCAGGCGTGGACAAGAGCAGGCTCGAATCCGCCATCAACGCAGCCGGTTCCGTGCAACAAGCTAATTTCACGCCGAACAGCTGGAAGGCATTCTCCGAAGCCATGGGTAACGCTCAAAAGGTGTATGCGGACGAGAGCGCCACCCAGGATCAGGTGGATGCGGCCATCAAGCAGCTTGAAGAAGCCCAGCAGACACTGGTGAAGAAAGCCGACACCACTGAGTTGAAGACGGTTCTTGACCAGGCACAGGGCATCAGCGGTGACCTCTACACCGAAGCCAGCGCCAAGAAGTTGGCTGAAGCAGTGGATGCCGCCTCCAAGGTGCTGAACGATGAGAACGCCACCCAAGCTGATGCGGATGCCGCAGTCAAGCAGCTGACCGAGGCCATCGCCGGACTTGAACTCAAGCCAGCACCGAAGCCGGACGGCGACAAGACCGACCCCAAGCCGAATGCCAAGCCTGGAAACAAGCCGGTTTCCAAGTCTGAAGTCAGTGCCGCAATCAGCAGCACCGGCAGCAATGTCATCGGCATCGCCGTCGTAGGAATGATCGTCCTGCTGACGGGAGCCGCCATCATGCTGACGCGCCGCAACCGCGACCAGCGCTAGCAATTGCTCAAGTCCTCTTATGGATCGCACGAGGAATACCAACGTAACCTAAGCAATCCGTGATAACGTCCGAATTCCTGCGCACTTTCGGTTTTGTTCTTCGTTGAGATGTTGAAGCGGGCATGGCCCGCGTCCTGTGTACGATTTTCAGTCGCCAAACAAAGAATCGCAATTGGAAAGCAGGACGC
>ENA-OQMZ01000473-OQMZ01000473.1-human-gut-metagenome-genome-assembly--contig:-NODE-473-length-17334-cov-4.505724_pt1 | contig 17334 bp, 13 predicted proteins | sample MGYA00242621_ERZ504862 | MGnify/ENA primary metagenome ERZ504862 (study PRJEB26092, sample SAMD00036393) | human gut metagenome | host: Homo sapiens | study: EMG produced TPA metagenomics assembly of... | reverse complement strand
TGAATGTGTTAAAAATCAATGCCATTTAGATAAGGTTTTTTATGATGAAAACAGTATATCATATGCGTTCATGCATTGAAAATACTGTTCAGTTAAGAAATGCTGTATTTTTTAGGTGCACTAATGCGTAGAAAGCAGGTGTATGATGAGTTCAAATCATTTTTTGTGTATGACAAAAAGACAGATTGCATATCTGCCTCATAATTGAGTATAATGGTAACGCGATTTATGAAACCCGATACATGAAATCCCTATTTCTCTTTGGACGGAGGTGGATAGGATAATTTCGATTGTACCTGACAGGTGTCAGATACTTTTGTATGAGAAGCATGGTCTCTGTTTCGTTACCACCGTGTTTGAGATATGCCCTGCATATGTTTACTGTGATGGCGAAATTAATTTTATAGACGTGTTTGGTATTTTTAGATGTTTTTATCACAGCGTGAGAAGTTACTAATTCACAGAAATTATACAGAATCATACGGGCATTGATTTCCTGAAGGATTCCATCATACTTGCTGCGCCCCAGATCAATCAGGATGCCGTCCGTCTTATGAAGGAGCTTTACGGCATCGACATGGAGAAAAAACAGTATTCTAAGCTGATATCAAGCATCCCGGAGCCAGACATCTCCATGGGTTGTGATGTAGGTTGTCCGTTTATCGGCAGAGCGTTTGATGACAACTGGAAACTTGAAGATCCGACAGGAAAAACGGATGATGATTTCAGGGGGTTATACAGCAGATCGAGAAGAATATTCTAGAATTAAAGAAAAAATGATTGCAATATAAATTCCGGTTTGTAGGGATGACATGAAAAATGAAGTTTAAGGAACAGAGCTTTACCTTGTTTGCCTATACAAATTATAGGACAATTCAAGGTTGTCACAGGCTCGAACCACTAGATTTTAAGAGAAAAGGTGCGTTCAACCATTCCCTTGTACAATAGGGGCTGAGTATGTTTTTCGTTGAACAACCGTGCCACATTGAGACGGTAGTATTGATGTCAAGAAAATAATTAAGCAATATAAAATTTGCCTTGTTTGATGACTTTTTCTAAATCTACAATTATATATTTAACCATCAAAAGCACTCGGGTATATCTTATGGGAACATATCCAACGCAAAATTTCGTTCAGGTTGTAATCTCGGATTAGATAATGCAAATTGAGTGAGTGGATTAGATGTCAGGGTGTTTGGAGAGAATTTTATAGAACAAAAGCTGACAGGCAATCCTGCAATTCGACCGTTTTGAGGGGTTCATGAACAGTGAAATAGATGTTAATAGAAATTAGATAAATCGGAATTTATTAAGGAGGATATGGATGAAACTGTTTTTATGTTCGCACTTTTCAAGTGTAGGAAGTTTGATAAAAGAAGAAATTGATAACAAGAAAGTCGCATTTATTCCCACAGCTTCGCTGCGTGAAGGCTATACTGGTTATGTCGGCTCGGCTCGAAAGCTATTCAATAAACTGGGAGCAGCCGTAACGGAAATTGATATTTCAACGGAGGCTTATTTAACGATACAGTCCGTTTTTGAAGATGCGGATGTGATATATTTTACTGGTGGAAATTCTTTCTTCCTTATGGACCAGCTCCGTAAAACGGGAACGGATGAGCTATTGAAGAAAGAATTGGCAAAGGGAAAACTGATGATCGGTGAATCGGCGGGTGCGATTATATGCGCTCCAACTATCCAATATATTGAACAAATGGATGAAAAGCCGGATGACTACTCACAAGAAGATGATGCAGGGCTTGATTTGATTGATTTCTATGTTCTTCCGCATTATCTTACAGCACCATTTAAGAAAGTTACTGAGAAAATAATGACTGAATTTTCGGATTTGAATCTATGCCCAATTAACAACCGTCAGGGAATTGTAATTGATGGTGAAGGTTCAAAGGTTATTTGCAAAGACTAATTTGAAAATTCCAGTTTATCAAGCCCTTTGAGAAATCTTTTCTCAAAGGGCTTTTTAATTTAGTATCGGATTTTTGGAATAATAACTTTGTTTGACAAGGGAAATGACAAATTGAAAAATGTTAAAATAAAATCGTGCCGAAATGGGAATAAAAATCCAAAAACAAGGAAAAGTGTTCTGAAATGGGAACACTTTACAATCACATATTAAACCACAATCTGACCGTTATAACACTCATGATTGCGGGCGGTTAGGTCGGCGGTTATGGCGGCAAAGAGGGTGTGACGAATTTTTTTGATTCGGATACAGCCAAAGTACATTGCGATTGCGTAGAAGGTTGTTTCGCTTGAACCTGCGAGTACGGATGCTGTTTTGCCCGCAAAGCTGTCGGGACCGCAGGTTTTGTAAAGGGCTGTGAGGAGTGCGGTTGAACCGCTTCCCGAAACGGGGCGGAGTAGTACGAGCGGAACGATTTCTTTCGGAAATCCTAAAAATTCAGCTGTCGGCTGAATCAGTGAGCATATTGCGTCAATTGCTCCGCTTGACTGCAAAAGGTCAACGGCAAACACAAGTCCCATAATTGTAGGGGCAATGTTATACAGAAGTTTTACTCCCTCTTTTGCTCCCGAAATGAACACATCGAATACGGGAACTTTTTTTATCAGCCCGAACACCACAACAATACACGCAAATGCCGGCATTACAAATTCCATTTGCTCACCACATTTCTCAAATTTTACCTTGCCTGATATTCAGCGTACAGGCAATCAGCAATGCCACCGTCAACGCACACGCAGAGCTTATCCAGACGGGAACGATAATTTCAAAAGGCGCAGAGCTTCCATAGGATTGGCGGAGTGCGGCAAGCGTTGTTGGTAACAACTGTAGTGACGCTGTGTTCATAACTACAAAAACAACCATTTCGTTGCTCGCAATGTCACGGCGGTCATTGAGCGTGTGCAGCTGTTCCATTGCCTTTAGTCCGAAAGGTGTCGCGGCATTGCCGAGTCCGAGCAGATTTGCACTGATATTCATAGTGATGCTTTGAAAGGCGTCGCTTTTTTTATCAAGCCTCGGAAAAAGCGGACGGAGCAACGGTGCAAAGATTTTGCAAAATGTTTGTCAAACCGCTTTCGACTGCGATTTTCATAATTCCCGACCAAAGGCAGATTATGCCTGCCATTGTGAGAATAAGCTGTATTGATGACGCTCCGCTTTCGATGAGTGCGTTTGAAATGTCGGCGGTGTTGCCCATAAACAACGCACACAATACGCTCACGGCAATGAGTCCGCTCCAGATATAATTCAGCATTTTTACTCCTTTTGCTGCAATTAACGACAAAATGTACAATATTGTCATTTTTGTAATCAAATTATTTAATAAAATCGTTGACAAAAATCCCGAAAAATGGTAGTATAGGTAAAAATAGGGATTATGGTGAATTAAAAAATAGGGATTATGGTGAATTAAAATGATTTATACAAACTTTAGGGAAATTGATAAAGCAGGCAGAATTGTAATATCAAAGGATATCCGCAACCACCTCAACATTAAGCCTGGTGACATTCTTCACATTGAGGCTGACGATGAGTGCGTTACGATAAAAAAGGCAGAGAGCAAGTGCGTTTTTTGCAATACTCTTGATAATCTGATTGCATTCGGCGGAAAATATGTATGCAGAGATTGTGTTGAAAAGCTCAAAGGCTGATACTGCTTTCGGCTACTCTAAAATATACTTGACCGAATTTGAAATTATGATAACGGACGGTGTTTTTATATGGACAGAATTGACAAAATTAATTATTATCTTGACATTGCCGAAACTGTGCTTGAAAGGGGAACTTGCCTGCGCAGAAATTTTGGTGCAATTATCGTGAACAACGACCAGATTGTTTCAACAGGCTATACAGGCGCTCCGAGAGGCAGAAAAAATTGCTGTGATTTGGGATTTTGTATCCGTCAGGAACGCAACATTCCCCGTGGCGAGCGTTACGAACTTTGCAGAAGCGTTCACGCCGAGGCGAACGCTATTATCCACGCTTCAAGAGAACAGATGATTGGCGCAACGCTTTATCTTGTCGGCAAGGAGATGTCAAACGGTGAGTATGTTCAGAACACATCTTCGTGTGCAATGTGCAAGCGTATGGTTATCAACGCAGGCATTGACAAGGTTATTGTCAGAAACGATAAAACCGAATTTACCGAAATTGATGTGAACGATTGGATTATGTCCGATGATTCGCTTGACGCACTCCGTGGCTATTGATATGAAAACACGGCTTTTTATAACCGATATCCGCAAAATCTCTTTTGACAGAGTCGGTGAGCTTTCTCCCGAAAGGGCGGAGCGTGTTCAAAGATGCCGCAGAGCTGACGATAAGCTGCGTTGCATTGCAGGCGGCTTGTTTATGAACAAATTTCTTGGCGGTGCAAAAATCACCGTGAATGAATTCGGCAAGCCCGAATGTGACAACGGACTTTGTTTCAATATTTCGCACAGCGGAAGCTATGTGCTTTTTGCGTTGTCGGATTCCGAAGTCGGTTGTGATATTGAAGAAATTCGATTTCTCAATGGTATAAGGCTCGGCAAAATTGTTTTCTGCGACAACGAGATGAAATTGCTCGGCAACGCTTTTGACAGGCTCGGCACATTTTTTGAATTGTGGACTAAAAAAGAGGCACTCCTAAAATGTATGGGTGACGGATTTCACCGTGGCGCAAAAAGTGTTGATGTCAGCAACGGAAAATTCTCTGAAAATCAAACCGAATATTATATGAAACAATATAAATTTTCGGACTATGAAATCAGCCTTTGCAGTGTGCAAAATGATTTCCCGAAAGATATTGAATTTATAATTTTATAAATATAAAGCCACGATTTTGAATCAACCTCCAAAATCATTAGATTTTTGGTCTGATTTTTTTTGGGGGGTAACATCAATTTCGGGGCTTTTTTACATAGGAAATACAAAACAAACCCCTGATTTTGTTAATATGCTTGTTATTGCTATTTTTGAATAATTGTGATACAATTTACTTTGATTAGTGTAGCAATCGGCTGCATATATTGTGTATGAAAAAATTCGGAACGGAAATATCCGTCTGCACACGGATGTTTTGCAATTTTCAGGGGGGACACTATGCCGACATTTACCAAGGCGGCTATCAAGGCGACATTTATTTCGCTCTTGAATAAAAAGCCGTTGAATAAAATTACAGTCAAGGAAATTGTTGAAGAATGCGGAATTAATCGTAATTCTTTCTACTACCATTTTGACGACATTCCGTCGCTTCTTGAGGAAATTCTCGTTGAAGAGGCTGACAGATTTGTTGCGACCGAAACCGACAACAATACCTCTGTTTATGAAAGTCTGATTTCTGTAATTGACTATGCTTTTTCTAACAAGTCGGTGATTCAGCACATTTACAATTCTGCGAACAGAACTACATTTGATGTGTATCTCAACAGAATTTGTACTCACGCTATAAAAAGCTATTTTGACAAGCTTGAAATTACAAAAAATATTGCCGAAGATGACCTTGACGCAATGATTATGTATTACAAGTGTCAGCTTGTCGGTTTTATTATCGACTGGCTCGGCGGAGGTATGAAATATGACCTCAGAATTAAGATGAAACGCATTTGTGAGCTGTTTGAGGGTTCAATGGAGTCTGCATTGGACAGATGTGCCAAAATCAATGCCTGATTGCTGTTTTATTGGTTAAAATTGAATATTTGCGCTTGCTTGCGTGTCTGAAATGCAGACGAATTTAACAAAATGTCTGATTTTCGTACAAATTTATTGCCGTGTCTAAATTCCTGACACGGCATTTTTTGTGTCTGTTTAAATTTTAACAAAGCCGTAATAGAATATATTACGGACAAAGGAAATACGGTTCACCTCTCGGATCGTTCCTTTGAATGCAGAGTGCAGTCTGCAAATCATATATGAAGGAGTATGAAATATGAAGTTAGGGAAAGCGGTTGTTAAAAGCCGTTTCGTAATCCTTATACTTGCCGTTGCGCTGATGATTCCGTCAGCCTTGGGAATGGCATTTACAAGGGTTAATTACGACATTCTTAGTTATCTTCCCGATAACCTCGACACAATCAAGGGTCAGGATTATCTGCTTGATGACTTTGGAAAGGGTGCTTTTTCATTCCTCATCTTTGAGAATATGGATGATAAGGATGTTGCGGCAACAGAGGAAAAAATCAAAGAAATTGACCATGTTGATACGGTTCTTTGGTATGACGATTTTGCCGACATCTCAATTCCAAAGGAAATGTTGCCCGACAAAATTTATGATGCGTTCAATTCGGGAAATGCAACAATGATGGCGGTATTCTTCGATACCTCAACATCAGCCGATGAAACAATGAACGCTATCGAAGAAATTCGTTCGGTTGCCGGTAAACAATGCTTTGTTTCGGGTATGTCGGCAATGATTACGGATATGAAGGATATGTTTGAGGAACAGGAAATGACTTATGTTGCAATCGCTGTTGTCCTTGCGGTAATTGCAATGATGATCTTTATGGATAACTGGATTATCCCGTTTGTGTTCCTTGCAAGTATAGCGGTTGCTATCCTCGTAAATATGGGCAGTAACTACTTTATGGGTGAGGTTTCATTCATTACCAAAGCGTTGGCGGCAGTTCTTCAGCTTGCGGTAACAATGGACTACTCAATCTTCCTGTGGCACAGTTATGAAGAACAAAAGGGCATTTGTGAAAACCACAAGCAGGCAATGGCTGTTGCAATTCACGAAACCGTCCGTTCCGTAATCGGAAGTTCAATCACAACGGTTGCAGGCTTTATCGCACTTTGCTTTATGACATTCACACTCGGTCTTGACCTCGGTATTGTAATGGCAAAGGGTGTTATCCTCGGTGTTATCTCCTGTGTAACGGTTCTTCCGTCGCTCATTCTTGTTCTTGACAAGCCTCTTGAAAAGACAATGCACAAGTCGCTTATTCCGTCAACAAAGAAGCTGGCAACAGGACTTGTTAAAATTTTCCCCGTATTTCTCGTAATGTTTGCGGCTCTTATTTATCCGTTCTATTCGGCATACAGCCAGACAAACAATGAGATTTACTACGATTTGTCGGAAAGTCTTCCCGAAGATATGGCAAATGTAATTGCCAACACAAAGCTTAAAGATAAATTCGGTGTCGGTACAACACATATGGTTCTTGTTGATTCTTCGCTTTCTGCAAAGGACGCAAGAAATATGACAAACGAGCTTGAAAAGGTTGACGGCGTAAAATATGTTCTCGGCCTTGAAAGCGTTGTAGGTTCGCTTGTTCCGGAAGAAGTTCTTCCCGATTCAATCACAAGCGTTCTCAAAAATGATAAATGGGAGCTTATGCTTATCAACTCTGAGTACAAAACAGCCACAGATCCTATGGCAAAGCAGATTGACGAGTTGAACAAAATCATTACAAAGTATGATAAGGACGGACTTCTCATCGGTGAAGCCGCTTGTACAAACGACCTTGTAAACATCACGACAGTTGACTTTCAGGTTGTAAATGCAATTTCTATTGTTGCAATCTTTATTATCATTGCGATTGTTGAAAAGAGTATCACACTTCCGATTATTCTTGTTGCGGTTATTGAGCTTGCAATCTTTATCAACCTCGGTATTCCGCATCTTATGGGCGAGTCGCTCCCGTTCATCACACCTATCTGTATAAGTACAATTCAGCTTGGCGCAACTGTTGACTACGCAATTTTAATGACGACACGATATAAGAAGGAAAGGTATCTCGGAAACGATAAACGCACCTCGGTTATTACGGCTCTTGAACTTCAATTCCGTCAATTATCGTTAGTGCAATGGGACTCTTTGCCGCTACAATCGGCGTCGCATTCTACTCGGATGTTGACCTTATTTCATCAATCTGTAAGCTCCTTGCAAGAGGCGCTGTCATCAGTATGTTCTGCGTAACACTTATTTTGCCGGCAATGTTTATGCTGTTCGACAAGGTAATTGCAAAGACAACTCTCGGTTTTAAGCCGAAAAAAACATCAATTTCGGAGGCTGCTGTATAATGAAAAAGACTAACAAAAATAATAATCATAAATTTTTAAGCAAAAACTATATCAAGGGTGCTATTTCAGGCGCGCTTGCACTCACAATTCTTTGCAGCGGAGTAGGTGTTGCCGCTTATTCCGCCGGTGCAGACAATACTGCACAGGCTCTCGGTGTTCAGACAGAAAGTACGGTTGAGGCTGTTAAGAAGGCAAGCACAACTAAAGAGGCTCTCAAAAAGCTCAGCAAAAATGAAACTGTTTATGTTATTGCCGACGCAAGCGGTGCGGCTAAGAAAATCATTGTAAGCGACTGGCTCAAGGGTGTAGATACAAAAGGCAAGGTAAAGGATGTTTCAAACCTCAAGGATGTTAAAAATGTTAAGGGTGACGAAACATACACAGTAAATGAAGACAACGCTTATGAGTGGGCTGCAAATGGCGATGATATCTACTATCAGGGAACAGGCACAACCGAACTTCCCGTAAAGCTCAAATTAAGCTACAAGCTCAACGGCAAAACTGTTTCTGCAGATGAAATTGCAGGCAAGAGCGGTAAGGTTACAATCCGCATTGACTATGAAAACACACAGAAGGAAAAGGTTAAGATTAACGGTAAGACAGAAGAAGTTAATGTTCCGTTCCTTATGCTTTCGGGTATGATTCTTGACGATGACAAATTCAAAAATGTTGAGGTTTCAAACGGCAAGGCTATCAATGACGGTACAAGAACAATCGTTGCCGGTTTTGCTCTTCCGGGTATGCAGGACAGCCTTAATATTGACAAGGATGAAATGGAAATCCCTGATTATGTTGAAATCACAGCAGACACAACCGATTTTGAGCTTTCAACAACAATGACAGTTGCAATGAATGATATTTTCAACGATGTTGATTTTTCAAAGGTTGACGATAAGGTTGACGAGCTTAAGGATTCTCTTGATGAACTCGAAGACGCCGCAGAACAGCTTGTTGACGGTTCTTCACAGCTTTATGACGGTATCGGCACACTTCTTGACAAGTCAGGCACACTCATTGAAGGTATCGACAAGCTTTATGACGGTGCAGAACAGGTAAACAGCGGTGCAAAAAAACTTGACAGCGGTGCAGACGGTCTTTCAAGCGGTGCAAAAACGCTTGATGACGGTGCGTCAAAGCTCAAAAGCGGTGCGTCACAGCTTGACAGCGGTGCATCACAGCTTGACAGCGGTCTTGCAACACTTGCAGGCGGTGCGTCACAGGTTGACAACGGTGCGGCAAGTCTCAGCAGTTATGTTGCAACACTTGCGGGCGGTCTCGGCAAGCTTTCATCCAACAGCGCAACTCTAAACGGCGGTGCAGAACAGGTGTTTAACACACTTCTTTCAACTGCCGACACTCAGATTGCCGCCGCAGGTCTTACAGCCGACAAGCTTACAATTAAAAACTATGACAGCGTTCTTGAAGGACTTATTTCATCACTCAGCGATGAAAATGCTCAGAAGCTCGCTTACAATACAGCACTCGAAACAGTAACGGCAACTGTAAACAGCCAGAAGGATGTTATCAGAACTGCCGTTGAGGCAACGGTAAGAAAGTCTGTTACGGAACAGGTTCTCGCAACCGCAGGTCTTGGTATGACGGCAGATCAGTATGATGCCGCTGTTGCCGCAGGTCAGGTCAGCGAAGAAGTTCAGGCTCAGGTTTCTACTGCAGTTTCTACACAAATGAGTTCATCTGCGGTTCAGACTGCAATTGACAGCAATACAGAGGCACAGATTCAGAGCCTTATCGAAACAAATATGAACAGCGAAGAGGTTCAGAGTCAGATTCAGGCAGGTGTTGCAAAAGCTCAGGCAGGCAGAAAGTTACTTCAGGCTCTCAAAACTCAGCTTGACAGCTACAACACATTCTATCAGGGTGTGCTTTCATACACAGCTGGTGTTGATCAGGCTAACGAGGGTGCTCAGCAGATTCTCGCCGGCACATATACGCTCAAGGACGGCACAGGTTCACTCGTAAGCGGTGCAGGTCAGCTCAAGAACGGTTCTTCAAGTCTTAAGAGCGGTACAAGCGAACTCAAGAGCGGTACTTCAACCCTCAAGGACGGTACATCAAGCCTTAAAAGCGGTGTAAAGACTCTCAAAAACGGCACAAGCTCACTTTCAAACGGTACTAAATCATTGTTTGAGGGTGTCGGTACTCTCAAAGACGGCAGTGCCGCACTTGTTGACGGCGTTAAACAGCTCAATGACGGTGCAATGACATTGTCCAAGGGTATGAAGAAGTTCAAAGAGGAGGGCATTGACAGCATTGTTGATGCCGCAAACGGTGATGTCCAGGATATCATCGACCGTTTCAAGGCTGTTCAGAAAGCATCAAAGAAGTACAACAACTACAGCGGTATTTCCGATGATATGGACGGTAAGGTTGACTTCATCTACAAGACCGATTCAATCGAGAAGAAGTAACTCAATATATTTTAACAGCAAGACGAAAGGCTTATTTCCCTAACCCTTTCATACACAATATAAAAAGCAGTTATGTCGTTTGGCATAGCTGCTTTTTGCTTTGTATGATGTTTTTTGTGAATTTAAAAACTTGAAAAAATTACAAATAATAAAACGAATTTCACCGCAAACAATACTATTGCGGCGATGAAAACGGGATGCCGAAACGCCGCTTTATTAATAAATTTAACGAGATTTAAAAGTTTTGAAAAGGAGAAAACAAATTATGTCAAGCAATAACAATCAGATTAATGTACCTCAGGCAAAGGAAGCATGGAACGCTTTAAGATGGAATGTGCCAACGAAGTAGGCGTAAACCTCAAACAGGGATATAACGGCGACATTTCTGCAAGAGAAGCAGGTTCTGTAGGCGGTCAGATGGTTAAAAAGATGATTGAGTCTTACGAAAACAGCATGAAATAAGCTTTAAAACCGATTTTCAGGGGCATATAGCTATGGTTAGCTGTATGTCCCTATTTTTCGCCCACAGGCTTATTATGGACGATTCAGAGCATAAAAAACAGGACTGCACATTCGCACAGTCCTGCAATTGTCGATTATCAGATATTTACAATATCAACATTAACTTTCAGATGTTCGGGAAGTGTTTCCTGTTTGAAAAACATTGACATATACCATGGATAATATGTTATGCCGTTTTCAATTTCCAAATTGCCTTTACAGAACACAATACCGCTGTTTATGTTCCAACTCTGCTTTGTAATCAAGTTATCCAATGCCTTGTGTTTTGTGTAGTCATTGCCCGACTTAATTTCAATCGGTACGGCTGACTTCCCTTTTTGAACGATAAAATCAATTTCACCGATATTCTTCTTATTGAAATATCTTAAAAGAAAACCGTTTGAAACAAGCTCCTGAGCAAATACATTTTCAAGAATACTTCCCATATTAACGGACAAATCTCCCGAAAGTATGTCAAACTGAATGTTTCCCATTGACGCGGCACAAAGCAGTCCCGTATCACACAAGAACAGTTTAAAAAGATTGTTCTGTAGGTTGAGCTCAAGCGGCAGTACGGGTTCGGTTATGTTGTAACAGGGGAGAGCAACTCCTGCGTCTGCAAGCCAGTTGAAACTTGTTTCGTATCTCAACATTCGTGCAGAATTTTTAATATCGGAAAGTGTAAATCTTCTGTTCCTGTCATTAAGCTGAGCGGGAATTAAATCAAAAATGCTCTTTATCTTCTCTTTGTTGTTGTCGGAATATTTTGAAATATCCTGTCTGTACAAGTCGAGAATATCTTTTTGAATTTTCAAGACCTCGCCGATGTCTTTTGTATCAACAAATTTCTGTACAACCGCAGGCATTCCGCCAACAATAATATAGTATTGAAAAAGCTTCAACATTGATTGATGAACTGCTTCCGTAACCGTTTCTTTATTGTCGTAACATTTCTTTAAATATTCTATCGTTTGTGGCTGAATACCGTTTGCAGTTGCAAATTCTTCAAAATCAAGCGGATACATACGGTAGTTTTCTTCGTAACCGACGGGATAGGACTTTACTTCTTTATATCTTACTCCGAGCAGTGAACCCGATTCAATGTAATCAAACTGTCCGTCATCTACAAGGAATTTAATTGCCGTTCTCGCCGACGGACATTCCTGTATTTCGTCAAAGAAAATCAAAGTATCTCCCTTTACCAAGGGCTTTTGTGTGTATGCTGTGAGGTTAATCAGTATCGTTTCAGCATTCAAATCTCCGTTGAATATCTTTGCGGCATCGGGATTTGTGATGAAATTATCTCGATAAAGTTTGAATAATTTTCTTCTGCAAATTTTCTTATAATATATGTTTTGCCGATTTGCCTTGCTCCTGTAATGAGCAGAGCTTTTTTATCGGGTGTATTTTTCCATTTTACTAAATGTTCATAGGCTTTTCTTTGAAGCATAAAATCACCTCTTAATTGTAGTGTAACATTATTCTTGAAAATATTCAATCATTTGTAACGAAATTCTTGATTTTTAAAGGCGATTTGTAACATTTTTCTAAACAGAGTGATTTAGAGCATAAAAACAGGACTGCACATTCGCACAGCCCTGAAAATTGAATTGTTAAATTGATTAAGCCTCGGCTCTGTTGATTGCGTTGAGAACACCGAGTACAGATGCAACATTGACATTTGAATCAATGCCGATACCGAAAATGCTCTTTCCGTCAGGCTTTTTGAGTTCGATATATGAAACAGCCTTTGAGTCGGAACCCTGAGAAATTGCATGCTGGCTGTATGAGATGAATTCGTACTTGTCAAGACCGACCTTTTTGATTGCATTGAAGAATGCGTCAATAGGACCGTTGCCGACACCGCTGAGAGAAACCTCTTCGTTGCCGTTAATCTTCATCTTGCCCTTGAAGTGAACATAATCATTGCCGTTTTCGCTCTCTTCATAAATCTTTCTGCTTGAGAGAACATATTTCTGCTTATGCTCAAGATAATTCTTCTCGAACACCTCAAACAACTCTTTCGGAATAAGCTCTCTGCCAAGCTCCTCACATTTTGCCTGAACAAGCTTTGAAAATTCGGGATGCATTCTCTTTGGAAGATCATAACCGAAGTTGTTGTTCATAACAAAAGCCGCACCGCCCTTACCGGACTGTGAGTTGATTCTGATAATCGGCTCATACTCTCTGCCGACATCGGCAGGGTCAATCGGAAGATACGGAATTTCCCAGTAATCAGTTCCGCTTTCTTTCATATATTTCATACCCTTGTTAATAGCGTCCTGATGTGAGCCCGAGAATGCTGTAAATACAAGCTCGCCGATATATGGCTGACGAGGATCAATCTTCATATTTGTGCAACGCTCATAGATTTCACGGAGCTTTGGAAGATTTGAAAAGTCAAGCTTAGGATCAACGCCCTGTGTGAACATATTAAGTCCCATTGTAACGATATCCATATTACCTGTACGCTCACCGTTGCCGAAGAGTGTACCCTCAACTCTTTCAGCGCCTGCAAGCAATGCAAGCTCGCCTGCGGCAACACCGCATCCACGGTCGTTGTGTGGGTGAATGCTGATGATAGCGGCATCACGATGCTTGAGATTTCTTGCGAAGTATTCAATCTGATCTGCATATGTGTTCGGTGTGCACATCTCAACAGTATTCGGAAGATTTACGATAAGCTTGTTTTCGGCAGTCGAACCGAGTGCCTCGATAACCCTGTCGCAGATTTCAACAGCGTTTTCAGGCTCAGTACCGCTGAAGCTTTCGGGAGAATATTCAAATCTGAAGTTTGTATCTCCGTCATATTCATCCGTAAGCTGTTTAATAAGCTTTGCACCGTCAACGGCAATTTTGATTACGCCGTCCATATCTGTTTTGAAAACAACTTTTCTTTGGAGAGTTGAAGTTGAGTTATAGAAATGAACGATAACATTCTTAGCACCCTTAACAGCCTCAAATGTTTTTCTGATAAGATGCTCTCTTGCCTGAACAAGAACCTGAATTGTTACATCATCGGGAATGTGGTTGTTTTCAATAAGCTCACGGCAGATTTCGTATTCTGTTTCAGACGCACTCGGAAAACCGATTTCAATTTCCTTAAAGCCCATATCGCAAAGTGCGTGGAAGAATTCGAGCTTTTCTTCAAGGTTCATAGGATCGACAAGCGCCTGATTTCCGTCACGAAGGTCAACACTGCACCAGATTGGTGCCTTTGTTATAGTATTGTTCGGCCACTGTCTGTCCGGCAGATTAATCTGCTTAAAGGGAATGTACTTTTCAAATGATGGTTTCATATAATAACCTCCTGTTAAATAGCACAAAAAAATCGCCCCCTAAACAAAGGGACGAATAAAATCCGTGGTACCACCCGTATTCAAGAACACATCACTGTGTTCTCCTTAAAGACTTCTGACAAAGTCCCGACCGATAACGCAGTCTTGCGTTTCGCATTACATATATAATAGTATATACACTTCACACGAAAAACTCGGGGATGAGCTATCCATACAATGTTCCATGCTGACTCACACCAACCGTCAGCTCTCTTTGCCGGTTCATTTGTATCTTGTTCCCGTCAATGTTTTTAAGGGGATTCATTTGTTAATACTATTATATATATATACCCATTCTTTGTCAAGAAAATTGTTTTGAAAATCTGTCGAATAAAGTGTATTTTTTAAAAAAGGGTATATAAAGGGTATATATAGTGAATTTTGGGATAAAATAAACAACAAGTGAGTTTAAAATGTAGAAATTGCCGATAATGTAAAAAAGATAAAAAATTTGTCAAAAAGGGGTTTACAAAAGAGGGAAGTGCTGATATAATATCAACTGTTGCGCTGAGAGGCGAGGCAGACAAGAGAAAACACAGACGGTGAAAGAGTGTAGAACGCACGGAAGTGGAGAGTCAACATTCAGAAAGTAATCGAAAGTGTTGCTCGGTTTTGATTTTAAAAGCTGAAAAAACTTTTTAAAAAACTTTTAAAAAGTGCTTGACAAAATCAAAACAACGTAGTATAATAGCTCTTGCACTGCTGAGGTTAGCGACTTCAAATGAAGAAAGCAAACAAGCCTTGAAAGTGCGTAGGACCTTGAAAATTGAACAACGAGAAAATAGTAAAGAAACCCGTAATGACTTTGAGGAAAGCTCAAAGAATTACAGTGAGATGTACACTAAAAAGCATCAGGAATAACGGATATAGTCAGTGACATATTCGTCAATGAGCGATTAAAGCTCTGAAATTGATTTGAACAGTCGAAAGGCTGTTGAGATACAAATTTTAGAGAGTTTGATCCTGGCTCAGGACGAACGCTGGCGGCGTGCCTAACACATGCAAGTCGAACGGAACTGTTTTGAAAGATTTCTTCGGAATGAATTTGATTTAGTTTAGTGGCGGACGGGTGAGTAACGCGTGAGTAACCTGCCTTCAAGAGGGGGATAACATTCTGAAAAGAATGCTAATACCGCATGATATATCGGAACCACATGGTTTGATATCAAAGATTTTATCGCTTGAAGATGGACTCGCGTCCGATTAGTTAGTTGGTGAGGTAACGGCTCACCAAGACCGCGATCGGTAGCCGGACTGAGAGGTTGAACGGCCACATTGGGACTGAGACACGGCCCAGACTCCTACGGGAGGCAGCAGTGGGGGATATTGCGCAATGGGGGCAACCCTGACGCAGCAACGCCGCGTGAAGGATGAAGGTTTTCGGATTGTAAACTTCTTTTATTAAGGACGAAAAATGACGGTACTTAATGAATAAGCTCCGGCTAACTACGTGCCAGCAGCCGCGGTAATACGTAGGGAGCAAGCGTTGTCCGGATTTACTGGGTGTAAAGGGTGCGTAGGCGGCTTTGCAAGTCAGATGTGAAATCTATGGGCTCAACCCATAAACTGCATTTGAAACTGTAGAGCTTGAGTGAAGTAGAGGCAGGCGGAATTCCCCGTGTAGCGGTGAAATGCGTAGAGATGGGGAGGAACACCAGTGGCGAAGGCGGCCTGCTGGGCTTTAACTGACGCTGAGGCACGAAAGCGTGGGTAGCAAACAGGATTAGATACCCTGGTAGTCCACGCTGTAAACGATGATTACTAGGTGTGGGGGGTCTGACCCTTCCGTGCCGGAGTTAACACAATAAGTAATCCACCTGGGGAGTACGGCCGCAAGGTTGAAACTCAAAGGAATTGACGGGGGCCCGCACAAGCAGTGGAGTATGTGGTTTAATTCGAAGCAACGCGAAGAACCTTACCAGGTCTTGACATCCAACTAACGAAGTAGAGATACATTAGGTGCCCTTCGGGGAAAGTTGAGACAGGTGTGCATGGTTGTCGTCAGCTCGTGTCGTGAGATGTTGGGTTAAGTCCCGCAACGAGCGCAACCCTTGCTATTAGTTGCTACGCAAGAGCACTCTAATAGGACTGCCGTTGACAAAACGGAGGAAGGTGGGGACGACGTCAAATCATCATGCCCCTTATGACCTGGGCTACACACGTACTACAATGGATGTTAACAGAGGGAAGCAAGACAGCGATGTGGAGCAAACCCCTAAAAACATTCTCAGTTCAGATTGCAGGCTGCAACCCGCCTGCATGAAGATGGAATTGCTAGTAATCGCGGATCAGCATGCCGCGGTGAATACGTTCCCGGGCCTTGTACACACCGCCCGTCACACCATGGGAGCCGGTAATACCCGAAGTCAGTAGTCCAACCTCGTGAGGACGCTGCCGAAGGTAGGATTGGCGACTGGGGTGAAGTCGTAACAAGGTAGCCGTATCGGAAGGTGCGGCTGGATCACCTCCTTTCTATGGAGACCAAATCAGATGAAACAAGCTGATTTAAATTCCAAGGTCAGCATTACGAAAGATTTCTTTTCAAAACTCGTTGTTTAATTTTCAGGGTCCTGCCCGAGATATACGGGGGTATAGCTCAGCTGGGAGAGCACCTGCTTTGCAAGCAGGGGGTCAGCGGTTCGATCCCGCTTATCTCCACCATGAAAAGCAACAGCTTTTCAACAACGGCTTAAGAAATAACGAGCCAAACCAATATGGCTTATAGCTCAGCCGGTTAGAGCGCACGCCTGATAAGCGTGAGGTCGGTGGTTCGAGTCCACTTAAGCCCACCATATAGAAGAGCCGAGGTTCGGAGCCCGAAAATAACGACCGGCGAGGACTAAGATGTGAAAATCACGCAAGTGATTGAAACATATTAGACGAGTGGGAGTTATTTGAGGAGAAGCGAAGAACAACAAGGCTTGACATCATCAAGTCTAAAATCTCTTCTAAAAAGCACCTTGAAAACTGAATAAAGAAGCAGATAAAGCGAGAAAAGTATTAGTTATACAGGTAAACAAACTCAAATGATAATTTGAATGCGTAAACCATAGGTAAAAAATACTACAATTAAGCTTAA
>ENA-OQMZ01000472-OQMZ01000472.1-human-gut-metagenome-genome-assembly--contig:-NODE-472-length-17362-cov-1.200754_pt1 | contig 17362 bp, 21 predicted proteins | sample MGYA00242621_ERZ504862 | MGnify/ENA primary metagenome ERZ504862 (study PRJEB26092, sample SAMD00036393) | human gut metagenome | host: Homo sapiens | study: EMG produced TPA metagenomics assembly of... | reverse complement strand
TACACGCTTCTCAGGCTCATTAACGCCTACAAGTGTGAGCATCTCTATAGCACGCTCTTTTGCTTCCTTCTTTGTACTGTCTGTTGTCTGAACAATCTACACTCTGATAAGTTCCATCCTGTGAATCATACTGATAGAACCTTTTTCACCTGTTCTTGTATTCACTGCATACAGAAGATCATAACGATCATTCTCTGGATTTGCCCAATATGGATATGTCTGATCTGCTACTGTAAGTTCCCCTTCCTGGTATGAATCCGGAAGTTTTGCTCCTCCATTATCTGCTAAAAGAATAATAGATGTTGTATCAGAAATCTTCAATTCTGTATATGGAACAAATGTAGAATCGTCCTCATTGTAGAGGAAAAACTTTCCTTCTCCGGAAGCATCTACCAAATATCCAAGTGTAACACCAGCCTCATTAGCAACAAACTTGTGCTCTTCTCCATTGAATGTCTTTGTAGTCTCACTATATCCTACCGGAATCGCAGATGTTGCAAATTCTTCTGAGAAGTTATAATCTGTTCCATTCACATTTACCGTAATATCAGTAGCTGCGCCAGTTGATTCACTTCCATTTGCCTCAATCTCTGTTGAACCATCATCTGCCTGTCCAATCTTAATTGCGGAAGATCCCTGGTCTAATGTCAGTGTCTCATCTGAATACAGATAAGCCTTTGAGCTGTCAACTGTGATCGTTGTATCTCCCATCTTCAATGCTTTAAACGTCATTGTAGTACGAAGTTCTTTCGCCGTTCCGTCTCCGCTTCCTGAGTATGTAAGCTTGCCATCACTGTCTGCTGTTACACCCTCTCCGCTTTCAAACTGAAGTGCAGAAGTATCATAACTCATTGTAATATCTGCATCTCCAACAGCTGAATTTCCAGATCTCACAACAAGATCTACACTTACTTCCTCTCCAACCTTTTGTCTGTGGATCAGAGAACATCAGAGAACCATCAGCTGCACTTACAATTGTGCTGAACATTGGCACTGTAAGACACAGTGATAATGCTACTGCCGCTAATTTCTTTGCTTTCATATAATTACCCCTTCTTTTGTTGTCTTAAACTTATATACTATCCTATTGTACACTGTTTGAGTGAAGTTGTCTACATGGAAGAATACATTTTAAAAACTTTCAAAACTATAAAAAGAAAGATAACAATGCATTAAGCACTGATATCTCTCTTTTTATCCTCTTACTTTTTCCTCTGTTTTTCATTTTCTTCCATAAATTTCTTTGCATCCTTCATAAAACTCAGCACAATCAACACAATAACTGCGCCAAATTGGGAATGCTGCAATAATACTAACCGACTGCAGATTACTCATTGAACTTTCCGAAAACACAAGTGCAATTGGAAGGAGAATCAGCAGGATACACCACATCAACTGAATCAGTCTGTTGGATTCTCATCTTCTCCCAGTCTGTGATAACTATAGCATGATGCTGTCAATGCAATTGAATCAAATGAAGTTGCATAAAATGCAATCATCGTAATCAACACAAGAGCAAGTACAAACGGTGCACAAGGCAGAGAACGTATTACTCCAATGATCATTGTATACAGATCTCCCGTCTTCTCATAAGCAGCGATAAAATCCATCTGTCCACTAATCTGTTTTCCAAGAGAATAATTTCCAAGAACAATGAAGCTTACAATTGTTGATCCAACACCAAATACATATCCTCCAAGAATGGTCTGACGAACTGTTCTTCCTCTGGAAATGTTTCCGATAAAGAACGGAGCTGCCACACACCATACCATCCAGTATGCCCAATAGTAGATTGTATAGTTCTGTGGGAATGATGTTGTTCTTTCCGGGTCTGTAAATGTTGAAAGCTCAAAGAAATTTTGAACCACTTTTCCAAGAGATGCAAAACCATTTTCAATAATGAATTTTGTTTCTCCTCCAAAAAGTAATACAAACAAAAGCAATCCGAAGAACAGGTATACGCAGGCTTTCGCAAGAAAACTAATTCCTTTAAATCCATGTAAACAAAGAATAAGTATAAATAACACATGTAATCAAAATAATTATAATCGTTACAACTGTACGGCTCAGTTCGATATGAAACAGTTCATTAATAATACTTGCCATCAAAGGTGTCGCAATACTAAATGTTGTTGCTGTTCCCGCAATCAGAGCAAATACTGCAAGCAGGTCAATGATTCTTCCCAGCATTCCATCTGTATGTTTTCCTAAAATTGGTCTGCAGGCTTCAGAATATTTCTGTCTTTCACGATTACGTACATGAAGCATAAACCCAAAAGCAACTGCAAGCACAAGATAGAATCCCCACGGAATCAGACTCCAGTGGAAAATTGGGAAAACGCCTGCCCATTCACGAATACTTCCAAGTTCTGCAATGTGTGGGTCTGTCGCATACATGACCCACTCTGAGAAAGAATAAAACAGAATATCTGCAGCAAGTCCTGCTGTAAACATCATGGAGCCCCATGCAAAGAAAGAATATTTTGGTTTTTCAGTTCTGAGCTCCTAAAACAATATTTCCATACTTTGATGTTGCTACATAAATAGATAACAGGAATACACCTAATCCAATCACAAGATAATAAGTTCCAAATGTATCACCAAATACATATCTAATCTGACTAAGCACCTGATTGGATTGTTCCGGCTTAAAGAAGAATAAAATACATAAAACCACAATAAGCCCTAATGGCAATAATGTAATAAGCCAGTCAATCTTCTTTTTCTCTGTCTGTTTTGTCTGTTTTGTCTGTTTCGTTTCCATTTGCTTTCCTTTCCGACTTACCTTGTCTTTAATCCTGATGTATAAGAATACTCATACTTCTTACCATCACAAAAAACTCAAATCCTATCACTTCTCCATTGGATTTTACTGGTTTCATCTGCGTCATTTTTCCTTCCGGACAGTTCAGTTTCTCTGAAATTTCCCGAAGTACTTTGCTGCCCGTACATTCTTTGTACTTTACATCAAATTCCCTTAATTCATCAATACTGTCAAACTCTTCAATAATACCGACATCATACTTCTGATATACATTTCCATTTCATCCATATGCGCCATATAAAGATTTTCCCAGTATTCGTCCCATAACTCTTCGTTCTGGTATGCTTTCTCAAGATATGGTATCAATTGTGTACTGAATTTCTCATTAAAGAATACATGACCTTTCATCACCCATGCATTCTCGCCACCAATCTGAACCCCTGTGATTTTCCCTGTATTATCAGTCTTGATACACCACTCTTCTGTAGCACCATCTGCATATTCAGAAGCATAAAATGCATTTTCACTTTCTTCCATAAATACATTTTCTGTGAAATAATTGTCTGCTGAGCAAATCCAGGTATTTTTCAAGTATTCTCTCGCAACATACAAAGTAGAAAAATTATTCATTTGTTTGTAATATGGATTTTCAACAAGAATCACATGATATTTTTCTTTCAGATATTCAAACTTTTCTTTCAAATATCCGACTACGATAACAATTTCATCAATTCCTGCTTCTCTCAGCTGTCCGATCTGACGTTCAATCATAATTTCGTCTTTCACATTCAAAAGCGCCTTCGGCGTCTCCAGTGACAATGGTGCAAATCTTGAGGACATTCCGGCAGCCATGATAATAGCATTTCTAGTCATTTTCCATTCTCTCCTTTGCCAAGCCATGTAAAATTTCTTTTGCATAACGATACTGTTTCAGAGAATACTCACCAAACTCCACTCCGAGGATTCTCTTATATTCGCACCAGTTACTCCATAAGAAACCACAGATTGCTATATAGCAATATATCTTTGTTCTGACTTCTTCCAGACACCCTTCTGTAAAATAAGCATCAATCAAACGATCAATCTGTTCTTTCTCATACAATGCATAAATTGCAAACATAGCAATATCTACATGTGGATCCTGCATTCCTGAATACTCCCAATCAATAAGATATATCCTGTCATCCACAAAGAGAAAGTTATCCGGAACTGCATCAATATGAGTTAAATGTATACTCTTTTTCCTGCTGATCAACAAAGAATTTCAGTTCATACATTTTTTCCTTTGTCTTTCTCATAATCGCGATAAATGGATTTCTCTCCATTTTCTGTACTGTTCATATTTTTCAATCTGCTCAAACAGGTCAAAGGAATGATTTACTTTCAGCTTCTGCTCATGTACATTTCTCAGATACTTCATGCATGCTTTCACATCATTTCATTTCCTGCATCACAATTCCTTGCACCCTCTAAAAATTCTGTAATCTTATACCCTTTTTCTTTCGACATATATCGAACTGGATCACAGATTCCTTTCGGACCAATCACCTGATAAACATCATACTCCTGACTTCTATTAATCATCTTATCCGTTCCTTCTCCCGGAACTCTCATGATATAACGCTTTTCACCACAACGGAAGCGAAACGAACGGTTAGTCATTCCTTTTTCAGGGGTTCAATTCTCTGTAATTTCTTTCTGTTCACAAGAAAGCGTCTCTGCAATAATATCAAGAAGTTCTGAATTCAGCTGATCTGAATTCTCATCAAGATCTCTCAACTGCTCCAATGTATTAATCTCCAGAACATCTCCTTTTTTTACTTCTTTCGGAAAAAGAATCATTTTCCCTTTCTCCATTGCTGCATCTTCCCAAAATGAATTGTAATATCTGCGATGTTCTTTCATTTCACTGATTTTCTGTTCTAAAGTTCTTGCACTTTCTTTATTGATGTAAGCAATTCCTACCATATGATTACCAGTTCCGAATCACCAACTGCTTTTAATTCCATCTTTCGATTCATACGAATCGTACTATCCTCATCCGGCATCTCATCAATCATGTACCAGGAATACAGTTCAGTCTCTGAGAAAGGATTTGTTCTGCACCAAAGATCACACGGTACAATATACGCATTTTCCAATCTATCTTTTACCTTTGCCAACGAAAACAGATTGTTCTTTACTGCATATTCCTTATTATAAACCAGCTCTACTCCATACTCATCGATCAGGTATTCATACTGTTCTTTCATAAATCCAACAACGATAGTGATCTTATGGATTCCTTTTTCTTTCAACTGTTTAATCAGTCGTTCTACTAAGTTTCACCTCTTACTTCAAGCATTCCCTTGGACACTTCTGTATTAATCGGTATCATTCGCATTCCCGCTCCAGCTGCAAGAATCACTGCCTGATTTGGTCTATTCTCTGTAAATAACTCTTTTGCCTGTTCGGTCAATCTATAATCTGCATTCAGATAACCGGCTTTCACAAGTTCTGCTAATGAAGTATTCACTTTACCAAGTGAATAACCAGAAGCTTCTGATAACTGTCTTTGATTTACATATGCTTCTTTTTTTATGATGTTCAGTAAATCAAGTTCTTGTTTGTTCATGTACTTTTACTTCTCCTTTTTCGTGAACTACAGGTAGTATAGCACCTTTTTTTTTATAATGCAAGACAATATTTTAAATATTTTAAATTTGTCTTACTTAACTAGATTCTCATTTTACTTAATGATATAATCATTTTGAATAACTGATTGATTTTACGTTAATAACGGGGAAACTGTATGCTACCCCTATAGAAAGGAGAACATATTTGCACAAAAAATATTTATTTAAAAAAGGATTCGCATTATTCACCTTGATATTTTTAACTGGTTCTTTTTCATTAACAGCACATGCCGAAGAAGAAACAGATACAGCTGGCTCTTCTCTTGGAAAAGAAGTCATAGATTCTTTTAATTTCTATGAGCTTGCTACCTGTGATTCTTCTTCTGGTCAATGGATTCAAGACAGTAAAGGATGGTGGTATGCCCATTACGATGGTAGTTATTCCACAAACGCCTGGGAATGCATTAATGGTGAATGGTATCGTTTTGATTCCAATGGCTATATGGTCACCGGATGGACGAGGGTCTATAAAAAAATGGTATTATATGGATGAGAATGGTGTTAGAACAACTGGTTGGAAGCTAATCGACGGACAATGGTACTATTTTAATTCCAGCGGAGTGATGCAAACTGACTGGACTAAGATTAATGGGCAATGGTATTATTTCAATAGTAATGGTTATTGGATTGACAATAATAGCTATGAAAGAGGGTCTTTAAAAGGGATTGATGTCTCTCAGTGGCAAGAAAGTATCGACTGGACTGCTGTTAAAAAGGATGGTATTCAATTTGCATTCATACGAGTTGCTCATGGTTCAGAGCATAAACTAGATACCTATTATAATCAAAATATGACAAATGCAATTGCAGCCGGAATCCCCGTAGGTGTTTACTATTACAGCACGGCCACAACTGAAAATCAATCATTAAATGATGCACAGTTTGTAATTGATCAACTACAGGGATATAAGATTTCATATCCAATTGTTCTCGACTTAGAAGATTCCTCACAAAAAAATCTAAGTAAGGCACAGCTTGGACGAATAGCGAAAACATTCTTTGATGAAATTCGTCGAGCTGGATATGAACCAATGCTGTATTGTAATGAAGACTGGTATAAAAATCATATCGATACTTCTTATCTGTCCGGAATTGATCTTTGGATTGCACGTTATAACTATAAATATGATTTATCTATTCAACGGAACATATGGCAGAGCAGCTGCAAAGGAAGGATAGATGGAATTTCAGAAAATGTAGATCTTGATTTTGGTTTCAAGGATTATACTCAATATATCACTCCGCGAACTTACTCTGCTGAAGGATATACAAAGGATAACGGATACTGGGTTAAAAATAATACTGGTTGGTGGTACTGCCATTTTGATGGAACTTACCCTGCTAATTCATGGGAATACATCAAAGGAAACTGGTACTGGTTTAACTCCAATGGCTATATGGTAACCGGCTGGACATACATCAATGGTTGCTGGTACTATATGAACTCCAGTGGTGCTATGGTAACCGGCTGGACATACATCAATGATTGTTGGTACTATTTGAACTCCAGTGGTGCTATGGTAACCGGTTGGATTTATTATAATGGATACTGGTATTTCATGAACTCTTCTGGTCAAATGCTGACAAACCAATGGATCTCCGGAGTCTACTATGTAAAATCCGATGGACGCATGGCAGTTTCTCAATGGTGGATAATTCTCGTTATTATGTCGGTGCTGATGGGGTTTGGATACCATAATGTTGTAATCGAAATTAATCCAACTAAAAATAAAAAGGGGCAGTTTTTCACGACTGACCCTTTTTTATCCGAAAAATGTGCGGAAAACGTTGATTTTATAAGAGAACTCCTCACTTGGTAATATAAGAACTCCGATTGAGTACAACAAAGACTGGAATCATTTCAAAGCTTCCCCTATTTTTCTTCTATTCCTTTTTAATTATATCATTCACCCGATGTCTAAGTTGCATAAATTCATCTGGTTCAACCACATAATTTATCACCACAACCAAAAAAACACTTGTCAGCCCCATTCCTATTGCATAGAGAAACCATGTAGTAAAAGATGTTATTTCCTGCGGAATAACATATGTTCCAACCGTACAAAGAATTGCCACTGTAAATACATTTCTCAAAATTCGAAACATGGATTTTTTTGCACATCCTTTTACCAGATGTCGACTTGTATAGAACACAATTTCAAAAGAACGATACCCATAAGAACATACTGTACCAAGAAGAACTCCTGCCATGCCGAACTTCCATACCAGCCCAAGAGAAACCGTAATATTTATCACAGCTTCCAAAATCGCCTGATATCTCGTTTCCTTATAATGCCCTGCTGCGCAAATAATCGTCAATCCCGGAATCCTTACATTTTGCATAAAAACAATTAATGTAAACAAAATTCCAAGAACCGGACGTACATACTGTACATCTGTCAGGTTAATGGTATATACCCGACAAAAGGCAGGATCAAGACTCCCATACAGGCAATCACAATAAACATGATTACAAAATACATATACTCATAACTTGAATAGCTCTTTTTTAGTGTCTCTTCCTCATTCTTGGCGATCACTTCTCCAAATCCTGCAGTCAGACCATTCGAAAAAGATGTCATCAGCTGATTCACGGCATTAACCACCATCATATAGATTCCATATACACTGACTTCAAGAAGAGACTTTGCTCCCAGACAGATTGTCAGCACTGTCGTATCAGTATTATTTACAATAATACCAACAACCTGATGAAGCAATGCCGCATTTTTTTGTTTCAAAGCACCTTCATTCGGTTCTGCATAAAAATCTAATGCAGGATATTTTCGTTTTGCATAGATTTTAACCAATACAAGACGAAGCATGTATACACCGGTTGCAACTGCCTTTACAAAAAGAACACCTGCTCCAATATAAATCAGAAAAATAGAAACAACCATATTAACGATCGTTCCTGCTGCCTGAATCAGTGCAACCACATACCCTTCCTGATTTGCAGTCAACAAAACTCTGTATTTACCTAGAAAAAAGTAATCCACTAAAGTACTTCCTGCCAAGACAAGTATCATCCAGCGCACAAGACTATTCTCAAGCTGTCCTGAAATAAAAAACGGATAGACCCCTATAAGTACCAGTGTTAATGCCAGAAATAGCATTCCGGATTTATTATAAAATTTTCTTGTCGCCGAAAGAATTGAATTCACTTCTTCCGTCTGTTTCAACGCAAGAGGTGTATAGAGAGCAACAACTGTTGCTGTTCCTACTCCTGCTTCTGCCAGACCCAGATATGTTAAAAACTGATTTACTGAAGTGATCATTCCATTCACACTTGATCCATATGCCTCAAGAATAAAACGTGGCAATATCAATCCAGACAAAAGAACAATTACCTGTAAAAGCAGACTTGCCACCATATTTTTTAATGCCTGTTTTCCTCTCATGAGATTTCCTTTCCTCTACTTTTTCTTTTATTGATGCTGATCATGATAGGTCCATGCGTGAGGTGTATGGTCTAGATAAATCACTACGAAAGTAACACTCTCATTAAAGTGGCTCATACCGTCTGGATAGGTGCTCACGCCACACCGGACGGGCGGCTCTGCCGCACGAGAATATTCAGTTAACATTTATGCAATTATACGCTCCATTTAAATACAGTCTTAAAGTCTGTATCTATGTCAACGCTGAATGCTTTATGTATATCTGAAATGTTTTTTACTTCGTCTGTTTCATAGATTATTGATTTAAGTCTTCTCTGGATACTCTTATCCTCCATAAACTTAATGGCATTTTCAAAGTCAACGCGTCCTGAACGGCTGCTTCCTACAAATGTAAGACCTTTCTCAAGAATATCTCTTGTATTTATAGGTACCTTGTTTTCCGATACACCCATAAGCATAACTGTTCCCTGTGGATTGATATATTTAATAATATTATCAATAGCGTAGAAACTTCCCTCTCCACCTGCACACTCAAAAGCATGATCCACATTAAAACCTTCTTCAAGGTCATCAGCAAGTATTGTCTCATCAACAAATGAGAACTGTGAAAGTTTACTTGTATTCTTACCTATAACGATTATCTTTGTATCCGGATATTTCTTCTTAAGGATACTGCTCACAATAAATGCAAGACTTCCGTCTCCCCATATACCGATTGAATTTTTATATTCATGAGAAATAAGACTGAATCTTAAATAAGCATGCATTCCAACACTTATAAATTCTGTAATTGCTGCAATTCTCTTATCTATATCGTCAAAAGCTACTACTCTGTCTGCAGGAAGATTTACGAACTCTCTCATAAATCCGTCATGCCCGCTGCTTAAGAATCCACCGCCTTTTCCATAATTCTCGTAAATACCTTCTCTTCTCTGTTTCCAGGTATATTTGGTATCATTACAACAGACTGTCCTACTTTAAAAGTTCCTGTAGGATCATGGATAACACGTCCGCATGCTTCATGTATAAGAGCCATAGGAAGCTTTTTCCTTAAAATCTTTATATCTCTTTTACCCTGATAATATCTCTGATCAGCATGACAAAGAGCAAGATATTCAGGTCTTATAATAACCTGATCTTTAGTATCAACATCTTCATGTTTTACGGATATTGTCTTAGGTGTGATCAACTGATAAACACTGTTTAACATTTTATATCCTCCATAATAAGTGCTGTAGCCGCTTTCATATCATCGATTGTAGTGATCTTCATATTAGAAACTTCACCTTTAACAAGTCTTACAGGAACGTTTCTAACAACACAGATTTTGCATGCATCTGTAAGGATCTCTTTTTCATCATCTGAAAGATCATTGTAAAGTTCTTTTAATTTTGAAATTTTAAATGTCTGAGGTGTCTGTCCCTGGAACATCTGTCTTCTGTCTGGAATAGATGTAATCTTTTCTCCATCTTCAGAAACAACAATAGTATCAACTGCGCTTATAACTGTATCAACAGCTCCGCATTCTTTAGCCATCTCAACATTTTCTCCTATAATTCTAAGTGTAACAAAAGGTCTTACCGAATCATGTGTGACGATAATATTATCCTCATCGTCTCCGTTTCTCTTCTCGATCTCATCAATAATATTAAAGATCGTTGAGTTTCTGTCAGTTCCTCCCGGAACAAGGATTATATTTTTATCTGAATCAATGTATTTCTTAATAAGATCTTCTGTATAATCAATCCAGTCTGGATGAACGCCTACATAAATCTCATCAATGTCAGGAGAAAGAATTAAACTTTTCAATTGTATGAATTATAATAGGTCTGCTTCCTAACATAAGGAACTGTTTTGGCTTGTCAATTCCCATTCTTGTTCCTTTTCCGCCTGCTAATATTGCACCAAATACCATTTTTGTTTCCTCCCGCTTAAATAACTTTATAATGGAATATTTATAACTCCTGCAACTTCTTTGCCAAAGTTTTCAGCCTGTCTTAAGGCTTTTTCAAAGTCTCTGTAACGTGTTATACCACACTCTTCAATAAACATGATCTTATCTGCTGCAAGAACTGCATGTGTATCTTTTGCATTGACAATATCATATTTTACGCTGCTTTCGTCTTTTGCGAGTTTTTTATCAAAAGAAGTTTTAACTTTATCTGAAGTAGTCATAAGTGTAACTTTACCTTCATTTTCTTCAACGTATTTAAGAACTTCTGCAAGATCAGCTGTTCCTCTGTATTCGTAAATAAATTTAAGGCCGTATTTCTCAAATGCTGAAACACCATTCATTGAAGGGTTAAATACATAGAGAACAAAATTCATAAATAATACAAAGAATACTGCAAATATAAATGCAATAACTGCACCTTTGATAATTGTTCCCTTATTGATAGCAACACCTTTAACTGCGATCTCATCTTCATTTTCAGTATCTGTTGGTGAGCTTGTTGTAAATGAGTTTACTTTATTTATAGTTACATTTTCAAGATGAGTTTCAGCTTCTTTTACAAGAGCATCAACTTTTCCTCGACAAGCTCATTAAACTCTTCACTTGCTGTTAAAAGTCTTACAGTTACAGAACCATTTTCCGCGGTACTTTTAACTTCAATCTTACCAGACCAGTAGTTGCTGTCTGTATTTCTAAGCTGTACTTTATCAATTGAAAGATCATCAGAAATCTTATCTAAAACTTTCTCGTCTACATCCTCAAAAATATATGCACCATTCATATTTGCATAAATAAGATTAGCGAAAAATTCACTAAATGGCTCTAATTTCTCACCATTCTCACCGACAGAAACTCTGTCTGATTCTACGTTATAAACAATATATGTAGAATAGTTTGTTCCATGTGAAGTATCAGCATCCTTATGCTGAACTGCTTTTAAAACAAATGGAGCAAGCACAACTAAAAATGCCGCAAGTGCAACAATAATGTTTTTCTTAAAGTTTTTGTAAGTGTTAGCTAATAAATCTGCTAATGAATAATTTTCAAACATTTTTATTTCTCCTTTTTTAAATCAAAGTCCTCATAATCGCTTTTCGTATACCGCTCGAGCATGGTCGCCCCGAAGAATATAACAAACATAACTATCCAGAACTGAACTGTAAATAATGGCATGAAGCTTGACATAAAGCTGGCACGTGGTGTGAACAGTATGTCTGAAGCATTACAAGACTTAAGGCCATTGGAAGGACCTTCTTTGCATACGCTAACTTCATCATAGCCACAAGAATGATTCCAAGTATTATACTAAATACAAATACTCCTATATATCTGTAATCAGTAAAAAGTTCCATAATATAACTACTTCCTATACCATGACCCTGAAGGTAATCATCTCCCATTACAATATAAGAAATGTTATGGGCATAACTATTACTTTCAAAAGCAAGTTCTATAGAGTTATTTTCAGGAAGCGGAGTTGTTCCAAACAACATTCCCCCTATATTTCCTCTATAGAAATAATCAATGATTGGTCCAAATGTATAATTTTTAAAAGCTCTTACCGGAAGATAGCATTCATATAAGTATCCTTTTGCAAGAACGCCAAAGCTTGTTCCCTGTTTGTAAATAAAATCTATAAGAAGCGCCATAATTCCGTTTGTTGCAACTTCCGCATCATCTCTTAGGTAGTTCATGGCACCCATGCCAAGCATAAGTACGGTACTGATGCTATAATAAGAGTTTTTTCCACTTTGCCTATCCAGACTTCCTTCTTATCGCTAAACTGTCTCATACAGTAATATATTAAGGCAAACAGAAGACTTAGTATAAATGGGTTTCTAGTTCCTATAAGAAGGTATATACCATTTGACATAACATACATTGCAAGTACTATAAAACGCATGCTTTTTCTTAGGTTTAGTCGCTAGATATACACACATTGAGAAGAACATAAACACTGATATAAGATAAACTATATAAGGAAGTTTACTTGTAAATGTTGCATAATAGTCATAGTAAGTTGTAGTTCTTCTATACATATATCTTTCGACTATTCTTGCAAGATAGAACGGGAAACTTGCTCCAAAAAAACAAAGTGATGTAAATCTTATATACTTTATATGAACTTCATATTTTTGTTCTTTTATAACATCCACCCTTGGTGTTTTACTTCTAAGTTTAAAATTCTTTCCTATTACCCCGCCTATTAAAAGGCCTATCATACTTAGTATAATAACAAAAAACGAAAACTGATATGTATTTGCATTATATGTAGCAAAACTCTTTGTCTGTATATAATCAATCATTGGTCTTGAAAACAGGAACAACCATAAGGTAATAAAGAAAAATAACTGTATTAAATAACTTTTCAATTCCGTTATAAAATACATCATACAGGCTATCCACAACGTTACAAGAGCAAAGAATATAAATTTAGTCTTACCATTAACACTAAATATTATAAAAAATGCCCCGAATAAACCAAACATGATCCAGACGATTAAAGAATAAATTCTTTTAAAATTAATATTTTCAAAATACTTTTCCATTTAATCCCCCTTTTGATTACTTAAACAGCTGCCTTTCGATCTTATCAATCTGGGATTCTACTGTAAATTCCTCTATAAACTCAGCCATTTCATCTGCATCAGGATACTCCCTGCCTGATATGTAGGATATTATGGCTTCTACAGCTTCTTCATCAGAAGTGATTATCTTTCCAAATTTTCCATTGCATGATAACTCTTTTTGCTCCACCTACATCTGTTGAAACAAATGGTTTCCCAAGACTTATCGCCTCTACAAACGCTCCTGAAAACCCTTCCTGATAAGACATAGATACAAGTAATTTTGTACGACTTAAAAATTTATAAGGATTCGTCTGATATCCAAGAAAGTGAACATAATTTTGAAGTCCGTACTTAGAAGTACGCTCCTTAAGTTCATTATCCATATCACCTGTACCTATTAAGTATAAATGATATTTATATCCCATTTGATGAATCTTATTAAGAAGCTCTAAAGTTTCTGTCTGTACCTTTAAGCTTTTCAATACGACCGATGCAGCACATGCTGTCTTCTTCCATATGCATACCACAGTCTTCCTTTGCGGGTATCCTTATATCATCAAAATTGTATCCGTTATATATAGTTGTAATTTTGTCTTTATATTCAGGAAAAACATTTTCTATAGACTCCCTTGTCTTTTCTGAAATAGCGACTATAGTATCAGCTGTTCCAAGATGTTTTCTATGGCAACTTAAATACTTCTCATTTTCAGGCATATTTTCTATGCTTCCATGTATCCATGCAATCTTCTTTACATCTTTTCTCTTAGAAAACTGTAAAGGTGGATTCATGATCGTAAAAGATATTTCAATATCATAGTTATCTTTAGCTACATGTCTTCTTACAAGTCCGGGGAACCAGAATCGAAGTCTCCATATAATTGCCTCGGCTATAGATGAATGTTTCTTACTCTTGTATGGCTTTAAGATATTGATGCCTTCTCTAAGTTTTGGCATAGGCTTATCAAAATGTTCCATCTCAAGTATATCAATATCATATTTATCCGGATCAAGATTATTAACTATAGTAGCAAGGATCTTTTCTGCTCCTCCGCCAAGCGAAAATGACCATAGATAAAATAAAACTTTTTTCTTATTTTGCATTGTAATCTCCATGATACTCACGATAACTTCTATCAAGATCAAGTAATAAAGCGTCGTGGTGTGCAACCTGTTTCTCTATTGGAGGTGGTGTCATATAATCTCCAAAAGCTGTTTTTAAATACGCATCATATCCTACTGGAATAGGCATCTTAGTATCCTCAAAAGGTACCATAATATTACTTTCAAATGCCTCTATAGGATACTTCTTCTTCATGTAGAACGGACCTGAGCAGAGTTCTGTAATACCATCGCTGTCTTCCTTAGTATACTTAGTCATTTCCTTCTCTGCCTTTTTCCATATCTTATAACGAAGTTTTTTTCCTCTTATTACACCAAGAAGAACTTACTTCCAAGACTCATTATTCCACCATGTTTTTCAGGCACTGTCTGTGCACAGAATAAAGAGTATATAAGTGCCCATATAACCTGTTTCTTTCTGTCGCTTTTCTTCTTTGGATAGTAATCAAGAGGAATAACATCAAGGCAAGTCCGTGTGGAAGATCTAAGTCTACCTGATATGGTTTAACACATGTTGTCTCTCTGTCTCTTATAGTAATAAAAAGGTTACGGTCAACAAATTTATAATTACTCTTTGACATAAAATACTGATATTTAGCTTCCTGTGGCCATAACTTAGCAAGTTTCTCATAATCTTTTCTTGGCATAAAGAAATCAAGATCATCGTCCCATGGAATAAATCCGCCGTGACGAAGTGAACCTATAGCTCCTCCTCCGCATAAATAACATAAAAGATTATGTTCATTACAAAACTCTACAAAATATTCAGCCATCTCAAGACTTTTTGCCTGTATCTGTTCCATATTATTTTCCTTTCCTATTTCAAGTCGAACATCCGTGAGACTTGGCGCGTGATTCTGGTCAGCGAAGCTGACATATTCCTATCAGAATCAACTGCGCATCCTCGCGGAACGTTTATTTCAGTCGGAGATTGGACTCCCACTGAGATAAAACTCTTACTTTTTCCAGTTAAGCTTTTAAAAGGTGACTCTTATAAGCAATCTCTTCATCGCTTGGCTTTTGCATATAGTTTCCATAAAACTGAGTGAGGAAAAGATCATAGTTTTCCGGAATTGGAACAACCATATCCTCAAAAGGTACATCAATAAGTTTCTCAAATGTACCTCTTTTAAATACTTCCTTCATTCCGTCTTTACCAACACCAATTGCCGCTTCGTATTTACCATCTTTAACGCTGTATTTTTTTATAAGCTTGTCAATTTTCTTAGTAAAGAAGCGAGGGTTTACTGCTCCTAAAGCATACCAGAATATAAGTCTGCAGAAATCTTTTAATTTGCTGTCACCATACTGGATATACTGTTTCTGAATATAACAGATCTGACGAAGTGTAACCATAAGATGAGCTTTCTTAATAACCTTAGTATCATTAAATCGGTCAATTGGGAAAACATCTACGAAAACACTTGTGTCATGTGGTTTTCTTGTAACATGGTTTTTGATAACAGTATCCTTATCAACAACAACCATAAAGTTCTGGAAGTACCAGTCACATGTATCTTTATCAAAAATACCGTAGCGTTCATTTCTGTCATTTATAACAGCCGCTTTTAAACGTTCATAGTCTTCTCTGTACATTCCTATATCAATATCGTCATCCCATGGAATAAATCCTTTATGTAACGAACTGCACCTAACATACTTCCGTAATGAATTAAAATATTTAATTATTATTTTCTTTACAAATTTTATCTATATAACTTAAGATTCCAAGCTGGGATCCCTGCAATTCTTCTTTTGTTAACTGTTTCATCTCTAATTCCCTTACATAATTATTATTTACTTAAAACTACTTCATATACGCATCAAGCTCATGAGGGTTTACCTGTTTTTCAACGGGTGGAAGCTGCATATAATCACCATAATACTGTCTTAAAAGTTTGTCATACTCTTTTGGACCTTTAAGAGTAACACCCTCAAACGGCATATCTATTATTTCCTTAAAAGGATCAAAATCAAGAACTTCTTTTTCCTTAAACTTAGAAGCAAGAAGACCTATATATTTACCATTGTCCTTTGTATACTTAGCTGAAGCCTTATCTATCTTCTTGGCAAAGAATGTAGGTGATACCGGTTTTAAGAAGAACCAGCATACGCTTCTTATCATATCTTTAATAACACTGTCACCGTAAACGATATTGCAGTGCTTGCTAAAAGATAAAAGCTTAAAGCTCTCAAGGTTGTAGGTCTTATCTACTGCCTTCATATCATCGAACCTGTCCATTGGGAAAATATCGATAAATAATCCTGACTCGTAAGTCTTATCATTACGGTTATCAACTATTTTAGTATTAGTATCAATAACTTTTACAAAGTTGTTAAAGTAGTCCTTACTTGTTCTGTGATCAAGAATCTTGTAACGTCCGTTCTTTGGAAATGATGCAATAAGCTTTTCATAGTCAGCTCTTGGCATTGAAATATCAATATCATCATCCCATGGAATAAATCCCTTATGACGAACAGCACCAATAAGTGTGCCGTAGTTCATAATATATTTAAGGCCGTTTTCTTCACAAAAGTTGTGAACATACTCTAATATATCAAGTTCAATCTGTTTTACTTCTTTATCAGTAAGTTTTTTCATTTAATTAATCCCTTTATTCTTCTTTAAATCCTGTAACATAAGAGCTCTGTATATACCAACATTTACTTTTAAGGCAAGAGCGCAATACGTCTGCCTTTTCTGAAAATATGGTTATCTGCGATCTTAAAAGCATTCTTCTTTAAAAATCCAACAACATCTTTATAGTCAGGAAGTTTCTTATAATCATCTACAAGAAGCATACTGTCAAGAACTACAAAATGAGCATATGCTAAATCTGAAAGAAAGCTTCATCTTAAGAGATGGAAATTCATTATTG
>ENA-OQMZ01000471-OQMZ01000471.1-human-gut-metagenome-genome-assembly--contig:-NODE-471-length-17380-cov-2.670318_pt1 | contig 17380 bp, 21 predicted proteins | sample MGYA00242621_ERZ504862 | MGnify/ENA primary metagenome ERZ504862 (study PRJEB26092, sample SAMD00036393) | human gut metagenome | host: Homo sapiens | study: EMG produced TPA metagenomics assembly of... | reverse complement strand
CGTCTCCAAGGCGATAAGCCTTGAGAGACGAGGGCCTGTCATTTTTTCTAACAGAGCACCCGTGGTACCACTCTCTTTGCTGGAAAACCAGCCACTCACACGATCAGCTTTTGGCGGCGAATCGCTGCCCGGGTAACGGTGGGCATCCGTCAGAGCCTACTCTCCGTTCAGCTCTGCCGCTCAGGGGCCAGTAGCCGAAACCCTCCACACTGCCTTGCACCGCCCGGCAGCTCTCTGAAGCAGAAGAAAATCGTTTTTTCCCCGTCAACGCATTTAGTCTTTGTGTTTCAAAGTGAGCTTATTGTACCAAACGTCGGATTTGCTGTCAAGAAGTTTGGCTCATATCAAAAATGAAACAAATTCACATCAGGAGCGGCACAATTTTCCAAATTTTGCGCCAAGCGTATGGTCAGGGGCGGCGGGTGGTACCCTAAGCAAGTGTCCGCTGGGGTGGGACCTGTTGCCGCAGGCAATAGGGCGGGCGATGGAATGGCCCGTTTCACTTGCGTGGGTACTACCCGCTGGCCCTGATGCTAGGTTTGTTAAGAATCTGGGAAGTTTTTGGAAACAAGCCCTCAAAAGGCTGGTTTCTTAAAATCAGTCGTGCTATGCTTTGGGGTAGAGACAAAGCCTACTAAGGAGGAAATCCTATGAAAGAAGTCAAGACACCGCGCAAGCCGTTGGCGATCTATTACGCCTCGTGCTGCTGATGCTGCTGCTCCTCAACTTTGTGCTGCTGCCGTGGCTGGAGGAGCGCCAGATCAAAGAGGTGGACTACGGCACCTTTATGACCATGACCGAGGAAAAGAACATCGGCCGGGTGGACATTGAATCCAACCAGATCATCTTTACCGATAAGGACGAGACGCAGGTCTACAAGACCGGCTGATGAACGACACCGGCCTGACCGAGCGGCTGTACGATGCGGGAGCCACCTTCTCCAGCGAGATCGTGGAACAGTCCTCGCCGGTACTGAGCTTTTTGATCTGGTTCGTCCTGCCCATCATCCTGTTCTCGGCCATTGGCAACCAGATGAACAAAAAGCTGATGGAAAAGGCCGGCGGCGGCCCGGGCTCCATGATGTTTGGCGGCATGGGCAAATCCAACGCCAAGGTCTATGTGCAGTCCACGGCAGGCATCCGCTTTGCGGATGTGGCCGGTGAAGACGAGGCCAAGGAAAACCTACAGGAAGTTGTCAACTATCTGCACGACCCCAGCAAGTATGAGAGCATTGGTGCCAAGATGCCCAAGGGCATCCTGCTGGTGGGCCCTCCGGGCACCGGCAAGACCATGCTGGCCAAGGCTGTGGCCGGTGAGTCCAACGTGCCCTTCTTCTCCATCTCCGGCTCCGAGTTCGTGGAGATGTTCGTGGGCATGGGTGCCTCCAAGGTACGCGACCTCTTCAAGCAGGCCAAGGAGAAAGCGCCCTGCATCGTGTTTATCGATGAGATCGATGCCATTGGTCAAAAGCGCAGCGGCGGCCAGTACGGCGGCAACGATGAGCGCGAGCAGACCCTGAACCAGCTGCTGACCGAGATGGACGGCTTTGAGGGCAATACCGGTGTCATCATTCTGGCCGCCACCAACCGTCCCGAATCCCTTGACCCGGCCCTGACCCGGCCCGGCCGCTTTGACCGCCGGGTGCCCGTGGAGCTGCCCGACCTCAAGGGCCGCGAGGAGATCCTGAAGGTCCACGCTAAGAAGGTCGCACTGGCCCCGGGCATCGACTTTACCACCGTGGCCCGGATGGCCTCGGGCGCGTCCGGTGCCGAGCTGGCCAACATTGTCAACGAGGCCGCGCTGCGGGCCGTCCGCGCGGGCCGCAAGAGCGTGACCAATCCGACCTGGAGGAGAGTATCGAGGTGGTTATTGCAGGCTACCAGAAAAAGAACTCCATCCTGACCGATCACGAAAAGTGCATCGTAGCCTACCATGAGATCGGCCACGCTCTGGTCGCCGCCAAACAGACCCACTCCGCCCCCGTGCAGAAGATCACCATCATCCCCGCACCTCGGGTGCTCTGGGTTACACCATGCAGGTGGACGAGGGCAACCACTACCTGATGAACAAGGAGGAGCTGGAAAACAAGATCGCCACCCTCACCGGCGGGCGTGCCGCCGAAGAAGTGGTGTTCCACTCCATCACCACCGGTGCTTCCAATGATATCGAGCAGGCCACCAAGCTGGCCCGCGCCATGCTGACCCGCTACGGCATGAGCGATGAATTTGACATGGTGGCACTGGAGACTGTCAACAACCAGTATCTGGGCGGCGACACTTCCCTTGCCTGCTCTGCCCAGACCCAGTGTGAGATTGACCAGAAGGTGGTGGAGCTGGTCAAGGCCCAGCACGCCAAGGCTGTGCAGATTCTGACCGACAACCGCGCAAAGCTGGATGAGCTGGCCCAGTATCTGTACCAGAAAGAGACCATCACCGGTGATGAGTTCATGGAGATCCTGAACCGGGAGAAATAATTTTTACACCCCTGCAATAAACAAGCCGCCCCGTTCCGTATTCATTACAGAACGGGCGGTTTTTCGTCCATAGTACAGGAGGTATATTTCTTATGAAGATTCTGAATACAATGCTGGGCCGTCAGGCCATTGCCGCAGCCCTGGTGCTGTCCCTTGCCATCCCCATGAGTGTCGGCGCATTTGCCGAGGAGCCTGCCGCTGCAGCTGCCGCCGATGACACTGTTGTTGCAGGCTATCTGCCCCGCAGGACGAAAGCGTGATGCTTCAGGGTGAGATCGCGCTGCACAGCGGCGACGTTGCCGTGGGCGAGACCGACCCCGCCTACGGCGGCTACGGCGCACCGGAGGGTGACCCCATTCAGGCGACATCATGCTGATCTCCGCTGACGAGGCAAAGACCACCGAAGCCCGGTACACCGTCAAGGGCCTGCTGGGTCGTCAGGTCCTTTACACCGCCCGGCAGGAGGGCCGTGTCCTGACGCTGGACGTGCCGGACTGCGCCGCCACCTTCCGCACCACCATTCAGGACATGAAGACCCTGATGAATCAGGGCGTGTCCACGCTGGTGCTCACCACGGAGAAGGGTTCCACCACCCTGAACCTTTCCCTGCTGTGCGAGGGCCAGACCGACACCCAGCGGGTGGTGCTGCGGCAGCTGGGCGGCAGCGCTTTCCTGACGGTCGGCCTGCGCTGCCGCCGCGACCTCATCGTGGGCCGCTGAGTGGGGTGTGTTCCCCTTTCCTGAAGCTTAACAGAAACACAGCAGGAGCGCTCTGCCGGTATGACCCGGTGGGGCGCTCCTGCTGTGTTTGGGATATATCAGAGGATGTCAAATTTTACTGCGCATTCTGCTTGAGGTCCTGTGCCTTCTTCCAAGCACGCAACACGCTGATCTTGGTAACCATGTTGTCCGGATAGAACTTCACCTGTTCAGGGGGCAGCTCTGCATCCTGATCGTTCAGGTCAGGCAGGAGGTCGTGCTCCATGGCCCAGCGGGCAGCATGCTGCAGATCCATATCCTGTTCTTCCTGGCCAACATCGGGGTAGAGGATCTCAGATTCCGGCATAGGCTTGCCTGCATCCTCCCACAGCATCATTGCAAGAGCACTGCGGTTGCTGGGGAAGTAAGGCAGACCCCACATCTTGCCCACAAGATCGGTGCCCAGCGTGTAGCCGACCAGTGCGCCGCCAGCCACAACAGCCGTACCGACAATGATGGGGCCAACAACATCAGAACCATCCTCAATGTCAGCGCTGCGGTACTGTGCAGCCACATCCACATCACCATTCATGGTAAAGGTAATGGACTCTGCCTTGTAATCCTGATCCAGCGGCAGGTCAAACTTGCCGGTAGACCAAAGATCAAACACCATACCCTCGGGAACCTTCGTCTGGTCCAGCGTCACGGTGACTTCTGCACCATCCGCACAAGGCAGGTCTGCTTGCCGCTGGCCTCATCGGTGCTGGTTTCCAGTGTATCGGTCACATCAATGTCGCCGTTTTTCACAGCAAAGGTGCCGCCGGTCACGGTCAGGGTATGATTGACGACAGGCTCATCCTTCTTCCACTGTGCCGTAAACACTTCATCACCCGTCAGGACAAGCTCACTCCCGGCGTTATAGAGCTTACCCTTAAGGCTCAGCCATCCAGCAAACTGGTAGCCTTCTCGTGTGGGAGCCGCTGCAAGCGTCACGCTCTCCTTTTCACGGGAATAAGCATCGTTGTAGTCGGCAGTTGCGTCGCCAACGCCTCCATTCAGGTTGTACTGGAGGCGGTATACACTGGCAACATCCTTATTTTTATATGTTTCCCACCAGCCGCAGTAGTTGCAGGTCTTCGTCTCATCCCGCGTCTCATTTCGCGCGTCGATTTTTCTCCACTCCGAATAGGTGTAGGTAAAGGCCTTGTCATGCTCACCATCGGTATAGGAGTGTGTCTGCATCTTGCCTTCTTTCCAGACCGGTTCCACACTATTGTTCCAGTACACCTCTGTCCGGCCAGTATTGTATTTAAAGCCGAACACCTGCGAACAGGTCGTTGTACTCCGGGCAGCCGTGACATGGGGATCTTTGATATTGATGATGTACTTACAGTCGCCCCTGTTTTTGTCGTTGATGATCAGCGCTTGCTTATCGAAGAAGCCAGTGGAGGAATTCACGGTGCAGTTGTTAAAGTTAACCGTAATGTCAAATTTTTTTGCACTGTAATCCGTGTAAACATTGATTACTTTTCCCGATGCATTAAAGGTGCAGTTATCAAATGTCATGGTCGGGGAGCAATACGTCCAGAGTGCATATTGTCCATTTGGAGCATTGAAGGTCGTATCGATAAACTCTGCACTGGTATAGCCCCAATAGTCTGTCTTACCGTTGATGACGCAGTTTTCTACCACTGTATTGTCAATACGGATGAAGCCCAGATAATCTACCTTGCCGGAGCGAAGCGTCATATTTTTGAAGGTGACTGTTTTGGCACCATCAAAGCTGTAATCGCCGTTATACTCTGTGCCGAAATTGGCCGGATCCGGCACCTTAGCACCGATATTCCAGGCCGTTTTGTCAGGCCCCTGCCCCACAAAGGTCAGGTCTTTTCCCTTGGTCGTATTGTCGCTTTTGATACCGTACAGGGTATAATTGCCCTCGCCAAGGATGATGGTATCACCGCTCGATGCCGCTCTCACAGCATCCTCCAATTTCGCATAGCTCCCCTCCTTACCGTCGATCTTACCGCATACGCATCGGGTGCGTCCTCCGCAAAAGCCAGCATGGGAGCATCTGAAGCATCATTGCCACTGCCAGCAGGGCCGCAAAAACCGGTTTTGACTTTTCTGTTTCAACTTTCTTCATTCCTTTCATCGCTATTTGCATTTTTGCAACGGATTCCCCGCAAGGAACCCTCCAGATTCCTACCGCACTGTCACCTCCCCTGTAGGTCCATTTTCCGCATTGCAGGTCTCAGCCAGGTTGCTGAGTGCTTTGTTCTCAAAGGAATTTCTTGTCATTTCATTATACCCCCCCCCCCTAAATTAAAATCAAGTACTTTGAAAACTTTTGTCAATATTCACAACTCAGGTATCCTCTTTCGGTCATTTCCACGAAACTGCCTTTGACAAAGAAAAAAGCGGCCTGCCAGTGACTGACAAGCCGCAAAAATATTGCCATATTCCAGATGAAAAGCTGCTGGCTGCATCTGGCCCAGCTTTTTTGCCGCAAACAGCAGAAGCCCCCCGCCGGTTCTCCCGGCAGGGGGCTTCTGCTGTGGCAGTTTATGGGTAAACAGAGAGTGGATATCAATTGAGAATGGGATTCAGGATCTCGACCAGTGCATGATACTGGGTGGCGTAAGCTTCTGCGCCGTCCTTGGGGCGGCCCGGCTCGGCCATCTCGGACTTCATCTTCTCGACGATCGGGTTATTCTCAAATTGGAGCTTCTGGCTCTCACCGCCTTTTGCTCCTGGTGCAAAGAAATCAAACATTGCCAGGTGGGGCTCCAGTGTCAGGAAGCCGTGGTAGCCCTCCTCGCAGAAAGCCCGGCGAAGCAGCTCAGGGATCTTGCCAAGGCCGGTGCCTGCGGGCACATTCAGCAGGCAGCCGGGCAGAGCATCCTTGATGTGGATATAAGCGATCTGGTCATGGAGCAATTCCCAGCACTCCGCGGTGTCCTGCTCACACTGAACAAAGTTGGCAAAATCAAACGCCGCCTTGAAGTGGGGGCAGGCCAGCCGGTCGAACAGCAATTTGCAGCGGGCACCGGTGTCCCCGTAGATGCCCTTCTCATTTTCATGGAGCAGGACAACGTCATGCTTCTCCGCGATCCGGATGAACTGACGCAGCTTATCCAGCACCACATCGGTATAGCTGTCTGCATCGGCATCCTTGGGGATGAGGAAGCTGAACATCCGGATGAAGGAGCAGTCCAGCAGCTTGGCCGTTTCGCAGAGTGTTTCCAGCTGCTCCAGCTGCTTGGCAAAGCCCTCTTCATCGTCCACTTCCACCTTGCCGATGGCCGTACCCAGCTGGAACGACCCACCGCCGCGCTGCAGCTTCGGCAGAAGAACGGTACGCACTTCCTCGGGGGTGTAATCGGCAATGCCCTTGTGCTCGGCGCTGCGGATGCAGATATACTTCATCCCCAGATCCGTCACAGTTTTGAGCTGCTGGTCAAAGTCCTGGCTGATCTCATCCGCAAAACCGGAAATCTTTTCGTAAACGCTCATAAGACACACCTCATTCAACGATCTTTGTTTTCCGAACTTAACAGCACTGTTTCTGGCTTGTAGTATACCACTTCCCCGGAAGCTGTGTAATAATAAATCGAAGGAAAATATCAAAATTCAAAGAACGTTCACAAATTCAACGTAACCGCCAAACAAGGAGGCAAGTTCTTGTGCAATTCAACGAAAAAGAAAAAGTTCTCCAACTTTTTCGGAGAGTGGGCGAGAAAACGCGGAGGGCAGGAAGGCTGACACCCCGCCAGTACCGCCTGCAGCAGCGGCAGCTGGGGAAATAACAGCAGAAGCCCCCCGCCGGTTCTCCCGGCAGGGGGCTTCTCCGTATGCGAATGAGGAGTTACTTCTTTGCCAGGTACTTACGGATATCGATGGCCACAGCCACGATAATGACAAGGCCCTGGACGATATAGGTGTAAGAGGAGTTGACGTTCATAAACTGCAGAGCGACCTTCATCAGCTCAAAGACCAGAACGCCGACCAGAATGCCGGGCACGGTGCCGACACCGCCGGTGGTGGAAACGCCGCCGATGGTAGAAGCTGCAATGGCATCCAGCTCGTAGCCCTGTGCAGTGTTGACGGATGCGCCGCCGGACTTTGCAGCCAGCAGCAGCCTGCCAGACCGAACATGCAGGAAGCCAGGATGTAGATGCGGATCTTGGTGGCGTAACGTTGACACCGGCCACCTCAGCAGCAGCCTCGTTGCCGCCGATGGCGTACATGTACTTGCCGTGACGGGTCTTGTTGTACAGGAACCAGAAGCAGACAGCCACGATCAGGCGATCCAGATCAGCACGGGGACCTTCAGGATGGTGTTGGAGGCCAGAGAGGTGAAGTCCTTGTTCAGGGAGCCGATGGGGGTACCGCCGGTGTAGACCAGGCAGATACCGTAGACCACCTGCTGCATACCCAGAGTAGCGATAAAGGGCTGGACCTTCAGGTAAGAAACGACCAGACCGTTGCACAGACCCACGATGGCGCAGATGGCAATGACCAGAATGAACACCACAGGGGTGGGCAGAGTGGGCATGTTGGGGTAGAACTTACCGGCAGCACCCTCGGTCTGCGCAAAGATGCAGGCCAGGCAGGCAGCAAAACCAGCCAGACGGCCTGCGGACAGGTCGTTGCCGGTGGTGATCAGACAGCCGGAGATGCCCAGCGCGATGATGTAGCGGATGGACACGTTCTTGAACAGGTTGATCAGGTTTGCAGGTGCAAAAAAGTTCGGGTGGATGATGCCGACGAACAGAGAGACGAGCAGCATCAGAACGATAATGGCGTTGTTGCCCAGCCATTTCTTTACGGATTTACCCGTTAATTTCTTGGTAGCTTCCACAATAGACAGCCTCCTTGTTTACTGATTGGCCGCTGCCGTTTCGGGCGCGGTCTCAAACTGGGTAGCCAGCTCCATGATGTTCTCCTGGGTCGCGTCCTTGCCATCGATGAAGCCGGTGATGCGGCCATCGCACATGACCATGACGCGGTTGGACATGCCAATGATCTCGCTCATTTCAGAGGAGATCATAATGATGCTCTTGCCCTGCTTGGCAGATCGGCAATGATGCAGTAGATCTCGTACTTTGCACCAACGTCGATGCCGCGGGTGGGCTCGTCCAGGATCAGGACATCGGGGTTATTTGCCAGCCAGCGGGCGATCAGCACCTTCTGCTGGTTGCCGCCGGACAGGCTCTTGATCTGGGTCTTGGGGCTGGGCACCTTGATGGCCATCTTTTCCTTATTGGTCGCCACCAGATCCAAAATCTTCTTGTCATCCAGCATGATGGGGCCCTTGCGCAGAGCGTCCAGCGATGCAATGGAGATGTTGTCGGCCACGCTCAGCACACCCATGATGCCGGTTGCGCGGCGGTCCTCGGTCAGCAGAGCCACGCTCTTCCGAATGGCATCGCGGGGCTGCTTGATGTTGACCTCTTCACCCTTGATCCACACCTTACCGGAGGTGTGTGCGCGCAGGCCGAAGATGCCTTCCATCAGCTCGGTGCGCTGTGCGCCCACCAGACCGGCCACGCCCAGGATCTCGCCCTTTTTCAGCTCAAAGCTGCAATGGCGGAAGGAACGCGGATGGATGGAGGTGAAATCCTCCACCTTCATCATCACTTCCTCGGAGGGGTGGTTCTCCAGCGGCGGGAACAGGTTGGACAGCTCACGGCCGACCATCTTGGCGATGATCTGCTCCTTGGTCATCTCGGCCACATTCCACTTGCCGATGTAATGGCCGTCACGCATGATGGTCACTTCGTCAGCAATGACCTTGATCTCGTCCATCTTGTGGCTGATGTAAACCAGTGCAACGCCCTGCTCCTTCAGCTCACGCATGATGCGGAACAGCGATTCCACTTCGTTGGCGGTCAGGGAGGAGGTGGGCTCGTCCAGGATCAGCACCTTGCAGTTTGCGGAAACAGCCTTTGCAATTTCCACCATCTGCATCTGGGCAATGCTCAGGCTGCCCAGCTTTGCGTGGGAATTGATCTGCAGCTTCAGCTTCTTCAGCAGTGCATCGGTATCCTTGTACATTTTAGCATGGTCCACTGTGGTCACCGGACCATACTTCTTGGTGGGGTAGCGGCCCAGCCAGATATTCTCAGCCACGGTACGGGCCGGAATGGGCTGCAGCTCCTGATGCACCATGGCAATGCCGCGGTCCAGTGCATCCAACGGGTTCGCAACAACGACCTTTTCTCCCTCGTATTCGATCTCGCCCTCGTCCATCTTGTAAATGCCGAACATGCACTTCATCAGGGTGGACTTACCGGCACCGTTTTCGCCCATCAGGGCCATAACTTTACCGGGGCGGAGCTCCAACTGCGCGTGGTCCAGCGCTTTTACGCCGGGGAAGGTCTTGACCACGCCTTTCATTACCAGACGGTATTCTGACATTCCGCAGAGCCTCCTTATCTTGCAATTTGCAGGCCGCGCGGTGCGTCCTTTCTAAAAGAAGGCGCGTGCGCCCGAGAGAAATCTCGCACGCACGCGCTTTTAAGCTTTTACCAAGCCATAGGACTCACTGCGTACCTTGCAAACGTGAGTTTTGTGCTACAGGAATTAGAGGTACTGTGCTGCGTTCTCGGTAGTGACCTTGACGTAGTGACCCAGTAGTACTCCTCAACGTCCTTGCCCTCAACAAACAGCTGAGTAGCTCGGCAGCCTTGGTAGCCTGGCCCACGTCGTCGTTCAGAACGGTACCGGTCATCTTGCCGTCAACAACGTTCTGGACAGCCTCTTTCAGTGCGTCAACACCGACCAGGTAGATGTCCTTGCCAACGGTACGGCCAGCCTGCTCGATGGACTGCAGAGCGCCCAGAGCCATTGCGTCGTTGTTGCAGAACACAACTTCGATCTTCTCGCCATACTGTGCCAGAGCGTTTGCAACGTCCTGCTGTGCGGTGGTCTGATCCCAGTTGTCCAGGTACTCGTACAGCACTCCACTTCCTTGTCGGCATCGGTCAGAGCCTTGATGGAGTACTCAGTGCGGTACTGAGCATCGATGTTCTCGGGGTCGCCTTGCACATGATGTAGGTGATCTTGCCGTCGCCGTTGATATCGCCCTGGTTCTCGGTCTCCAGGATCAGCTCGCCCTGGTAAGTACCGGACTGACGTGCGTCAGCGCCAACGTAGCAGCACTTGCCTGCGTAGGAGTCCAGAACAGCCTTCTCGGGCTCACGGTTGATGAAGACGATGGGAGTGCCGGAGGGAGAAATGGTATCAACGATGGTCTGTGCAGAAGTGGTCTGAACAGGGTTGATGATCAGAACGTCAACGCCCTGCTGCAGGAAGGTGTTGATCTGCTCGGTCTGGGTGTTCTGGTCGTTCTTGCCGTCAACGATGGTCACGGCGTAGCCCTTATCCTTCAGGTACTCTTCCAGGTCGGTGCGGTACAGGGTCATAAAGTTATCAGCAAACTGATAGATGCAGACACCGACGTTTGCGCTGCCGGTTGCAGCCTCAGAAGCAGCTACAGAGGAAGCAGCGGTAGAGGAAGCAGCAGTGGAGCTGGAGGAGCCGCCGCAGGCGGTCAGAACGCCAGCAGCACCCACAACAGCAGAAGCCTTCATAAAGTCACGACGGGAAATCATTTTCATAATTTTGTTCTCCTTCATTCGCATATCACAGCATCTCATGGAATATACTTACATGTATGTTCCATGGTTTCTGTTTGTATTATAACCATCTGAAAAAAAGTTCGCAATGGGACAAGTTCACAAGATTCCGGCCGTTTCTTTATGCATTCTTCACAGTTGATATTGTTGTGTACAACATTCTTTTTGATATCAAGCACAAAATCTGTCAAAAATGCAACATACATCCAAATTCCATGCCAAAATCCATAAATCCTTTCAAAATGGTTACAACAATCGTTCTGTTCATGCAACAAATTTCTCCGTTACAGAAAATGCCCCGTTTTTCCCGGGAATTTTGCACAAAACGTGCATTTCCGGGAAAAACCGGGCATTTTTTTCATTTTTCACTTTTCTTTGTGTTCGCGGCGGTAGCGGGTGGGGGTGACTCCCAGCGTCTTTTTGAAGATCTTTGTAAAATAATTCACGTCCAGAATGCCCACTTCCTCGGCCACGGCGGCAATGGTGTGGTTGTTCTGCACCAGCAGCTGGGCCGCGCGGTTGACGCGCTGGGTGTTGATATAATCGATCAGAGTGCTGCCGGTCTCCTGCTTGAACAATGCCGACAGGTACGATGCTGATGAAGCACATGGCAGCCAGACTTTTCAGCGTCAGCGGCTCGGCCACGTTCAGGTTGACGTAGTTCATCACCTTCTGCACCGCGGGCGAATACTCCTTCAGCGAGTAGCGGCGGACATAGGCACAGTAATCCCGCGTCATCTGCCACATCATCTCGTTGGGCACCTCGTTGGCTTCCTCAATGATGCGGCTGTACTTGCTGGAAATGGCATCGATATAATAGGGATGCACCTTGCTGGGCTCAATGGCCTTGCGCAGCAGGGTGTTCAGCACGATCATCTTGTTCTTCTGCTGGTAGAGCGTCCCCTCGAACCGGCCGCCATAGGTAAAGCGGGAGTGCTGGTGCATGGCCTCGATGGCGGCTTCCTCATCGCCCCGGGCCACCGCGTCCAGAATGCGGTTCTCTGATTCGTACCGCTGCTCCAGCATGGTGACCGGGATCTCCTTCTGGAACTCCGGCTCGTGGAAATAGCGGGTATCCGGGTGGAACTGGAAGGGCAGGAATTCCTTCAGCTCCTGCACCGGGACAGTGCAGCCGAACATCGTATCCACCACAACCCGCAAGGCTCCATAGAAATCACTGGCCTCCAGGATCTTCACGCCGTTGTAGTACTCCTGCACAGCGGCCTCTCCGGCTTCCCCCAGATAGCGCCTGACCCATTTGCGAGCGCTCGGGGTGCGGGGGCCCACCGTCCAGGGTCCAATAAGAAAGACCGTGTTTTTTTCATCGGGGATGCGGAACAGGGCAAAGTGCAGCTCAAAGGTACCCTCCACCAGCAGCAGGGTATTCTCAGGGGTGCTGTCCAGCAGCAGCTGCCGAACTCCTGCCAGTTGAACTGGGGGTCCAGCGATCGCCGCAGGCCGTAGTCAAACTCTTCCAACCCCTCAAAGGCGGGGTGACCCGCCGGGTCGGGATATTCTGCACCGCTGCCAGCTTTGTAAGGATCTGCAAGGGATCCACCCGCATCGTACACCGCTCCTTTTTCCTGTTGTTCCGCTCGTGCCATTGTGTCATTCTTGATATATTAGTATACATCAATTTTGAAGCAGAAACAAGCCGCCCACAGGAATTTCCCGTGGGCGGTTGATCCGTTTCCTTACTTATTATGGCGCTGTGCCAGTGCGGCCACGTTCTCCTCCACCTTCTGTTTGGTCAGGGGTAGATGAAGAACAGGCTCAGGGCCACGGCCACAAAGCCGATGGCGGGGGCAATACAGGAGATGTTGAAGATGCCCATGGTGACCTCCGGGTCAAAGGCAGTGGCGGCGCTGTAACCGATCATGGTCAGCAGGCCGCCGGTCAGGCCGGAAGAGAACGCCTGACCCAGCTTGCGGGCAAAGGAGTAGACCGCATAGATGGTGCCGTCCTCACGGATGCCGTTGCGGACCTCGGAATCATCGATGACATCGGTGATCATTGCCCAGATGATGGTGTTGAAGAAGCCCAGGCAGATGAAGGCGGCACAGTAGAAGCCGACATAGACCCAGACATTGGCGGGCTTGAGAACAAAGCAGATGATCTCCAGCACCGTGGCCACGATGCAGGATACGGTGGCCAGCTCTTTTTTACCGAACCGGCTGGCCAGCTTGGAGGCAAAGGGTGCGCAGACGAGCAGGATCAGCACGCTGCTCAGCAGAGAAGCGGTAGACTGGGCGGCGGCGCTGCCGTAGAAGTTGGGGAACACATAGCCTGCCATGCCCTGCATGGTCAGCATGGCCAGCAGCAGGAAGAGGGCGGCAGCAATGATGCCCAGCAGGGCACGGTTGGTGAACACGCTCTTGAGCATCTTGCCAATGTCCATCTTGCTGTTGTTTGCGGGCACATCCACACGCTCACGCACCAGGTTAAAGCAAAGCAGGTAGCAGAGGATGGCGCAGACAGAGAAAACGCCTGCAATGATGGTCATGCGGCTGCCGGAGAGGACCGTCTGACCATTGACGGTGACGTAAGCCACCATGGGGGTGCCAACGCCGATCACCAGGCCGGCCAGGGTGCTGCCGATGGTACGCCAGGTGGACAGCTCTGCGCGGTCCTTGGGGTCAGCAGAGATGGCGGAGGCCATGGAGCCGTAAGGGATGTTGACGGAGGTGTAGAAAATGGAACCCCACAGGATGTAGGTCACAAAAAGCCATGCCACCTTGAAGCCGTAGGACATCCCGGCCAGACCGGACTGGAAGATGAGGAAGGATGCGATGGCCACAGGGCCGCACATCCGCTTGAGCCAGGGGCGGAACTTGCCGTCCCTGGTGGGTTTGGAGCGGTCCACGATCTGGCCCATGGTCACATCGGTAAAGGCATCCACAAAGCGGGCGATCATCATGATCATGCCACAACACCGGCGCTCACGCCCATCACGTCGGTATAGAACTTCATCAGGAAGCTGGACGACAGGATAAAAGTAAAATCGTTGGCGAAATCGCCGAACATATAGCCGACCTTGTCCCGCATCCCAAACGGGGTGGTCTTTTGCATTTCATTTGCCATTGTATTCTCCTTCGGTGGTCAATTCAAACGGTACAGTGTCCCTTCTGCTGTATCCAAGTTTGTACTCCAATATTATGACAAACTTTTATCAAAAAATGTTAGAATATTTTTTAGGTGAATTCGTACAATTTTAAGGTATTGTTTTTGTATATTTTCACAGTTCGTTCACATTCCGTTTTTCCTCTTTTTCCCAGCATTCACTTTTTGTGGCACTCTTTACGGAAGTTTTTAAACCCGGGCGGAGATAATAGGTATTCTGCCCAGAGCAGCGCCTGTTTTCCTGAAAAAAGTCTGGATTTATTCAAAAATCTTTCTATCCCTTTTATAAAATTTCTGTCATACTGGGTATAAAGACAATAAACGCCCCTGTGGCACGCAAAATGCCGCCGGGCTGATGAATGTGAGGTCATCCTGATGAACCGCTCCCTGCTGTATCCCCGCGCTACCACCACCCGCCGTCTCATCGGCCTGGATGGGATGTGGCGTTTCAGCTTCGACCCCGAGAGCAAGGGTGTGGAGGCCGGATGGGCGCTGGACCTGCCCTCCTCTCTTTCCATGCCGGTGCCTGCCTCCTTCTGCGACCTGTTCACCGACAAGGCCTCCCGCGAATACTGCGGTGATTTCTGGTACGAGACCAGCTTTTTTGTCCCTGCGGAATGGAGCGGCTGGGACATTGTTCTCCGGTTTGGCTCGGTCACCCACCGGGCCCGGGTCTTCGTCAATGGCGTGGAGGTGGCCCAGCACGAGGGCGGCTTCCTGCCCTTTGATGTCACCGTGACCAACATCGTGCGCTACAACCAGTTCAACAAGCTCAGTGTTCTGGCGAATAACGAGCTCAGCGAGACGATGCTGCCCGCAGGCACCACCCGCACCCTTGCGGATGGCAGAAAGATCGCCGCCCCCTACTTTGATTTTTACAACTACGCCGGCATCCACCGGCCTGTCTGGCTGATGGCCCTGCCCAAGGAGCGGGTGCTGGACTATTCCACACGATATCGCCTGACCGAGACCGGGGCCGAGATCGACTATACCGTGACCACCAACGGCCCCCACCCCGTGACTGTGGAGCTTTACGACGGCACCACCCGGGTGGCCGAAAGCTCCGGCACCACCGGCACGCTGGTGGTCAAAAACGCCAAGCTGTGGAACGTCCACGCCGCCTATCTCTACGATCTGGTCATCCGCATCCACGAGGCAGCGCGGTGGTGGACGAGTATCTGGATCGGATCGGCATCCGCACCTTTGAGATCCGGAACGGGCGTTTCCTGCTCAACGGCAGCCCGGTCTATCTGCGGGGCTTCGGCCGGCACGAGGATGCGACATCCGGGGCCGCGGGCTTGATCTGCCACCGTCAAGCGGGATTTTGAGCTGATGAAGTGGATCGGCGCAAACTGCTTCCGCACCAGCCACTACCCCTACGCTGAGGAGATCTACCAGATGGCCGATGAGGAGGGCTTCCTCATCATCGACGAAGTCCCCGCCGTGGGCTTTATGCAGAGCACAGCCAACTTCCTGGCCGCCAATCAGGGCAACGGCAGGCAGCAGGGCTTTTTTGAGAAGGAGACCACGCCTGCGCTGCTCAAGAACCACAAGGCAGCCCTGACCGATATGATCGACCGGGACAAAAACCATCCCTCGGTCATCGCATGGAGCCTGCTCAACGAGCCTCAGTGCACCAGCGCGGGCACTGAGGAATATTTCAAGCCCCTGTTTGAGCTGGCCCGCCGCCTCGACCCCCAGAAGCGCCCCCGTACTTATACGGTCCTGATGACCAGCCTGCCCGACACCAGCAGGGGCCAGCGTTTTGCCGATTTCGTCAGCCTGAACCGCTACTACGGCTGGTATGTACTGGGCGGGGCCAGGCTGGCGGATGCCGAAGCCGCCTTCCACCATGAGATGGACGACTGGGCAAAAGTTCTGCATGGCCGCCCGCTCATCTTCACCGAGTACGGCACCGACAACCTGAGCGGTGCACACAAGCTCCCCAGTGTGATGTGGAGTGCCGAGTACCAGAATGAATATCTGGAGATGACCCACGCCGTGTTCGACCACTACGATTTCGTGCAGGGTGAGCTGGTGTGGAATTTTGCCGATTTCCAGACCACCGAGGGCATCCTGCGGGTGGACGGCAACAAAAAAGGCATCTTTACCCGTCAGCGCCAGCCAAGGATGCGGCGTACCTCTTCCGGGAGCGGTGGACAATGCTGCCGATTGATTTCAAGAAGCAGAAAAATGATCCCAGAAAACAGCAGCGCCCTGCCGGTTTGCCCCGGCAGGGCGCTGCTTGTTTGATATGCGTTTACTTGATGCAACTCGAGCACGGGCTGTACCCTGCCGCAATGGCCTCCTCGTAGCTGGAGAAGAGGATCTGGTTCTTCTCCGCAGGGAGGTTGGCACAGCTGGGCAGGTGGAACTTTTTGCTGTTCACGTTGCCGATATACCCCTGCTGCGCGGTGGACGCTGCCGCCGGGTCGGTGGGCTTGAGCTCAGCATCGGTGGCCCTTTTCTCGGTGCGGATGGTATAGTTCTGTCCATCGGAACCGATCACGATGGCCCCCAGCAGGTCCGTGCGGTAAACATCCACGCCCGCATCCCGCAGGATGCTCAGGGTCTCCTCGTGTGGGTGGCCGTACTTGTTGTTCACGCCACAGGAGATGATGCCCATCTCGGCAGGACGGCGTTCAGGAAGATGTAGCTCGTACTGGTGCTGGAGCCGTGGTGGCCCACCTGCAGAACATCTGCCTTCAGGTTGGCCCCGCTGTTCACAAGGTCGCGCTCCGCATCCGATTCCATATCGCCGGTGAGCAGAAAGCTGGTGGAGCCGTAATCCACCCGCAGAACGACGGAGGTATCGTTGGTGTTGTCATACTGCGCCACAGGGCCCAGCATGGTCACAGTGGCGCTGCCCAGCGGCCAGACCGTGCCCACGGCGGGCACTTCCACCTGCAGGCCCTGCTGCTGGGTGTACTTGACGAAGTCCTGAAAGCACTTGGTGGAGGCTTCCGTCACGGGGCTGTACACATGGTCTGCCGGGAAATAGGCCAGCGCAGCGGCTAGGCCGCCCACATGATCCTCGTGGGCGTGGGAGCAGAACACATACTGCAGCTCCTCCACACCGAGATTCTGCAGGTAAGAGACGACATAACTGCCATCGTCCACGTTGCCGCCGTCGTAGAGCATATACTGGCCGTCACATTCCACCAGCACGCTCAGGGCCTGCCCCACATCCAGGAAGTGCATCTCAAAGTTGGCGGTCTGGCCGTCTCCGGCAGGCTGGGCAGTGCTGACCGTAGGGGTGCTGCTGCCCGGCACCACCACCGAGGCATCACAGGCGGAAAGGCCAAGGGCCAGCACCGCCGCCAGGGCCAGAGCGGCAATGCGCCGCCAGAAGCTTACTTTTTCTTTTTTGAAGTTTTCCACGCTGTATTCTCTTTTCTGTTGATCATTCTTCGGCTTACGGGGTGCCGTACCGTTGGGCGCAAAG
>ENA-OQMZ01000469-OQMZ01000469.1-human-gut-metagenome-genome-assembly--contig:-NODE-469-length-17416-cov-2.237839_pt1 | contig 17416 bp, 27 predicted proteins | sample MGYA00242621_ERZ504862 | MGnify/ENA primary metagenome ERZ504862 (study PRJEB26092, sample SAMD00036393) | human gut metagenome | host: Homo sapiens | study: EMG produced TPA metagenomics assembly of... | reverse complement strand
TTTGATTGCGTTTACTGCATTTGATTTCCGATTTTCGGGGCCTTTTATTCGGATGTGGCGGTGGGAAGCTTTTTGATTCGTTTATGGTTAAATCCAAAACAGGCAATTTTATTTATTATAGGTATTTCTGGTGCTGCAGCAGATCGAGGGAAATCTGATCTATCCTCATGTTGTGGGTGAATCCGTAGGGCTTCCATCAATCTGGGTTCTTGCAGCAGTTACGATCGGTGGAAACCTTATGGGAATTGTGGGTATGCTTGTTTTTATTCCGCTGCTTTCCGTGTTCTATACTATTTTTCGGGAATTCGTATATCTGCGCCTGAAAAAAAGCATATTAAACAGGTGACAAAGACAGAAATAGAGGAATATACGGTGGAGGAAATTGTAAATAGTGACATACCAGAAGGGTAATGATATGATGGACTTGTATTGGGATAGTTAAGAAAAAACTTATATTTAAGGGGGGAGTTACTATGTGGTTTGTGTTTGCCTTGCTGTCTGCTGTATTTGCGGCGCTGACCTCCATACTGGCCAAGATAGGTATTGTCGGTGTTAATTCGAATCTTGCAACAGCGATTCGAACGATGGTGGTGCTGGTTATGGCGTGGGGAATGGTTTTCCTCACAAATACCCAGGGCGGGATCGCAGCGATCAGCAAAAAAAGCTGGCTGTTTCTGATCCTTCAGGTCTGGCAACGGGTGCTTCGTGGTTATGCTATTATCGTGCTCTGCAGATAGGCGATGCATCCAAGGTTGTGCCGATAGACAAGCTGAGTGTTGTGATCACACTGGTACTGGCATTTGTTTTTTGCATGAGAATTCACAGCAAAATCGATGATGGGATGTATTTTGATCGGTGTGGGAACATTATTGATGGTTTTGTAAAAAGGCATAAGAAAACTATATACAAAAGGAGAGTGTTATGAAAACACGAAAGAAAATTTCAGCAAAGCTGCTGGCGATCATGCTTATTGCTGCATTGCTGCTTCCTCTTGCATGGAATGTCCCGGTGGAAGCAGCCGAGGCAAAACAGATCGATGTTTTGTTCAGCCATGATACACATTCGCATTTGAACAGCTTTTCAACCATCGTAGATGGAGAGCAAAAAGAAGTTGGCGGATTTGCAAGGATCAAAACTCTGATCGATGAAAAGAAGCAGGAAGATCCGGACACCCTGGTGCTGGATGGCGGCGATTTTTCCATGGGAACCTGATTCAGACCGTATACGAAACGGAGGCGGCAGAGCTTCGGATGCTGGGATATCTGGGGTATGATGTGACGACTCTGGGGAATCATGAATATGATTATCGTTCAAAGGGACTGGCAAATATGCTGGAGGCTGCGAAGGCTTCCGGTGAGACAGTGCCGGCACTGGTAGTGTGCAACGTGGACTGGGACAGCATGGAGCAGGATGGATTAAGCGATGGTCAGAAGCAGATCCGGTCGGCATTTGAAGCTACGGTGTGAAGGATTATGTAGTAGTTCAAAAAGGAGATGTAAAGGCTGCAGTAGTCGGTGTGTTCGGTAAGGATGCCCTGGAATGTGCACCGACCTGTGAATTAAAGTTCAAGGATCCGGTTGAGGCCGTAAAACAGACGGTAGAAGAGATCCGAAAAAATGAAAAAGTGGATATGATCGCTTGTGTGTCCCATGGAGGAACCTGGGAGGATGAGAATAAATCGGAGGATGAGATCCTTGCAAAAGAGGTGCCGGATATCGACTTGATCATCAGTGGACATACGCACACAGAGCTGAAAGAGGCAATTCAGCATGGGAACACATATATCGTATCCTGCGGCGAATACGGAAGAAATCTGGGATCACTTTCCATGACACAGAAGCAGGACGGACGGTGGGAGCTGACATCCTATGAGCTGATCCCTGTTTCTGAGGATGTAAAACCGGACCAGGCGACACAGGAACAGATCGATGCCCTGATGGATACGGTAGATAAGAATTATCTTCCGATTTCGGCTATACAAGGGAAGAGGTTCTTGCTGAAAATGATATTGAATTCAACAGTCTGGAAGAAATGGGCACGAAGCACGAAGAATTGAATCTTGGTGATATCATGTCCGATGCATACATATATGCAGTGGAAAATTCCGAGTATTATGATGGTGATCCGGTTGATGTAGCCGTTGTTCCAAGCGGAACCGTGCGGGATACATACACAAAGGGCGATATCACAGTAGAGGATGTTTTTAATTCCTTTTCACTGGGGATCGGAAAGGACGGTGTTGCCGGATATCCGCTGATCAGTGCATACCTGACCGGAAAAGAGCTGAAGCTGGCAGCGGAGGTGGACGCTTCTGTATCGGATTTTATGACAACGGCAAGGTTATATTGCAGTGGATTGAATTTTGCATACAATCCACATCGGATGATCCTGAATAAGGTGACAGATTGTTATCTCACCAGGGCAGACGGAGAGCGGATCGAGATCAGGATGACAAGCTGTATCATGTTGTGACAGATCTGTATACCGGCCAGATGCTTGGTTCTGTGATGAAAATGTCCTATGGACTGCTGTCTCTTGAACCGAAGGACAGGGATGGGAATCCTATTGAAAATCTGGAAGATCAGGCGATCATGGAGGATGACAGGGAATTAAAGGCCTGGGATGCGATCGCAAGATATATGCAGTCCTTTGAGGATACAGACGGCGACGGAATTGCCAATGTGCCGGAATATTATGAGACGACACATGGACGTAAGGTTGTGGAGAACAGCAGAAATATCATTGATCTGGTGAAGCAGCCGAATAAGTTTTCGGCAATGATCGCAGGTATTTGTCTGATCTTTATCGTGATCATTGTGCTTGTGGTATTTCTGATCCGAAGGATGATCCGCAGGATCAAAGTCAGAAAAGGAAAGAGAAATTCAAAATAAATATACGGCTGAGATCGTTAAAGTCCGTAAGTCGACGAAATCCCACGTGTCCTCTTCTCTGAAAAATCTGGAGAGCAGAGGTCTGATCGAAAGGATCCAGAGTGCGGACAATAAGAAGCCTGATGATCCCAAAGACCTGTGCATATATGTGGATCATTGCAATGGGACTTCATCTTCTGTTTTAGGACAGCAAGCATTAAGTAACCGCCTGACTATGGATCAGACATTGGATGTCCGCAGCGTATTTTGGTACGTCTGCGGACACCTTTTTTTGAGATGAATTGCAATTTCTTTTGTAAAATTGTAGAATGAAAGAGCTTATGAAAAAGAGTCATGAAAGAGAGAATCAGGAAATGAATGATAAAATCGCAGTCTGTCTTGGAAAGGGCGGACAGAGAGATATGCGGAAGCTTTTGCAGGAGGACCGGAGCGCAGCTTCAGGATAAGCCGGGAGATTTTCTGACGGTGCGGTTTGATTCCAGGGGCGTTTCGCTGTCCGGTTTCGGGCTGACCTATCAGGGGGATTTTGTGGAGACGATGCTTCACAGAGTTACCAGAGGCAGACTTCAGCATGAGATGCTGGTGAAGGCGGTGAAGTCAGATAAGGAGGGGAAGGAAGGCCATCGATGCTACGGCAGGAATGGGTGAGGATGCCTTTCTTCTGGCAGCCCAGGGCTATGAGGTGACGCTGTACGAGCAGAATCCGGTGATCGCAGCCCTTCTTAAAGATGCCATTCGCCGTGCCAAGAAAAATATGGATCTGAAAGATATTGCCGGTCGTATGAAGGTGATCGAGGGAAACAGTGTAGAAGGTATGTCAAAGCTTCTTGATCCTGTAGACGTGATCTATCTGGATCCCATGTTTCCGGCAAGACAGAAATCCAGCCTGATCAACAAGAAACTTCAATTGATCCAGAAGCTGGAACACCGTGTTCCGGGGAAAAGGATCTTTTTGATGCAGCTATCAGAGCAAATCCGGATAAGATCATCGTCAAGCGTCCGCTGAAAAGTGAATGTCTTGCCGGCCGGGAGCCGTCTTATACATTGAAGGGGAAGGCAATACGATATGACTGCTATGTATTATAAAGTCAGACACTATCAATACAAAAATCGAATCGGAAATCTTAAGTCTGAAGCTGTAGGCGTGGTAAGCGGGGAAAAACATTTCCCCATATTTCCTGGAAATATGATTTTCAAGCCACTGACGAAATCCAAACCATTTTCCACGCCACTATATGCTTATGCAGAGGTGTTCTGGTCAACGATCATTAATGAATATTTTATGCCTGCGCCCAGGTATGAACTGGCCATCTGTGAAGGGTATGAGGCAGTAAATGAAAAATATCTTGACTACGGAACGGCAGTACCCATGGCCTATAAAGAAGGGGAATCCCTTTTGAATCTGTTGGAATTTTTTCGGAAATATCCGGATGAAAAGGTAGATATAGATAATTATGTAAACTATTGCCAGATGTTTTATGATTACAGAGATATTTTTGAAGCTGATTTTTTTCAGAAGCATCAGGAAATAGCGGAACAGCTTGCCATGCAGGTGCTGATCTCTGTCCTGAGGGGAGACCAGAATTATCATTATGAAAATGTAGCGTTTCTCTGTGATAAAGATGGCGGGATCATAAGTCTTGCACCTATGATCGATCATGAATTTTCTACGTATTTTATGTTTCCGGACGATATTTCCCGTCATGTATACTGGCTGATGGAATTAAGCAAATCCATCCGCGGATGGGAAGTCCGGCCTGGGGAATATGATAATTTCAAAGATCCGGAAGAACGGAAACTAATGGAAAAAAGTGCCACCTGTATTCATAAAAATCTCCTTTATATAAAAGAACATTATCCGCAGACAACGGAAGAATTTCTGGATAAAGCAGAAAAACTGAAAACAGCATTGACGGAAGCTTCAGAGGATTTTCTGATCCGGGGAAATACGGAATATCCGGACTGTGCGGATTCCAGTGCCTGGCTGATCGGAAAAGCCCGATACAAGGATAAAGATGAAGAGAAAGCCAGCGCTTATGAGGCGGAATTATACGGAAAGGGGAAAAAGATTGATTTCCGGGACGTAAGTATCAGTGCAATAAATGAAATAAAAGCTGTGATCAGTCAGATGGAAGAAGTTTTGAGAAAGAGAGAATAAACAAATGGAACAAACAAAAACAATAATTAAAAAAACCTGGGTGGTGGCAGCGCTTGCCTGCGTCTGCTGTCTTCTCTGGGGAAGTGCGATCCCGCTGATCAAGACAGGATACCGTCTGATGCAGATGGATTCTGCAGATACGGCAAGTCAGATCGTTTTTGCAGGTGTGCGTTTTGCACTGGCAGGAATCCTTGTACTGATCTTTGCATCTTTGCGTGAGCGCAAGGTTCTGCTTCCGGATCGAACTGTTCTGAAATATGCGGTGCCGGTATGTATAGCTCAGACGGTATGTCAGTATTTCTTCTTTTATATAGGTGTGGCACATACCTCCGGTGTAAAAGGCGCTATTATCACAGGTCTTGGGAATTTTATTGCGATCCTGCTGTCCTGCCTTGTTTTTCACAAGGAAAAAATGACCGGGCGAAAGATGCTCGGCTGTATCCTCGGTTTTGCCGGCGTGGTCGTGATCAATCTCATGGGAAATTCTCTGGATGCAGGTTTTAGGCTTACAGGAGAAGGATTTATTCTGATCGCGCAGTTTTCTTACGGAATGTCCACGGTGCTGATCAATATTTTTTCCAGAAAGGTATCTCCGGTGGTACTCGAGCGAACGCAGTTTACCATGGGCGGGATCATTCTGTTCCTGATCGGAAAAGGGATGGGAGGACATTTCGGAGTGGTAAATGCCGCCGGTATCGGGATCATCTTTTATCTGGCAATGGTGTCTGCAGTGGCCTATACACTGTGGTCAGTGCTGCTTGCCTGGAATGATGTATCCAGGGTAGCGATCTTTGGCTTTGTAAATCCTTTGTTCAGTGTGATCCTGTCTGCACTGGTTCTGGGAGAGGTACGTCAGGCATTTAATATGGGAAGTCTCATCGCACTGTTTCTTGTCTGTGTGGGAATTTATGTGGTAAATCAAAAAAAATCTTCATAAGTGGTATTGCAGTTATTTGTTCCCAGGCAATATTTTTTGAAGCGTGTTGCTGAGAACGGAGTGAACAGTAACGGTCGCAGAATGAACAGTAACGATGCCGGAGTTTTGAAATTGATTTCAATACGGCATTGTGTTAAAATAGCTCCATAAAAAGTGTGAACATAAAAATCCATGCCGGAATAACTGCAGGATCCGGAAGCAGATCCTGCACCGGACAGTAAGGAGGAAAAATATGGAATTTCAGAAACTGATCGAAGAGAGAAGGACCATCCGTAAATACAGCCCGGAGAGCAGGATCACAAAAGAAGATCTTCTTGCAGTGATCCGGGCCGCTCAGGAAGCACCCAGCTGGAAAAACTCCCAGACCGGAAGATATTATTGTGTAATGTCCGAAGAGATGGTGGAGAAGGTCAGCAGAGAATGTCTGCCGGAAATGAACCAGGCAAAAGCAGAGAATGCTCCCTGATCGTTACAACCTTTGTACATAACCATGCCGGATTTCAGAAAGACGGAACACCGGATAATGAGCTTGGAAACGGCTGGGGCTGCTATGATCTGGGACTTCAGAACGAGAATCTGATCCTGAAGGCAAAGGAGCTTGGATATGGAACCTGATCATGGGACTTCGTGCCGGAGACAAGCTCCGTGAGATCCTTTCCATTCCGGAAACAGAAACGGTAATGGCAGTGATCGCCATCGGAAAAGCAGCCGAAGAGCCTGCAAGACCGAAACGTAAAGATGTGGAAGATATTGTGAGATTTTATTAAATAATAGAAGAAATGCCCGGTACATATCAAAATGTCCGGGCATTTTTTAATGGAAACTAAAGAGCAAAATGGTCTGAAAAGGATTGCCTGGAGGAGTGAATTCTGTTATCCTGTAAGAAAACAGCTGTGACAACATGGAAGGGTTTTGAAAAGCAGAGTTTGGGAGAAGCAAAAAAGCAATACAGTAAAAGCAAGGGAGGTTTTTAACCAATATGCAGATCATACATGAAAATGAATACGAAGAAACCATGAAAAATATCGTAATGCCATATCTTCTGTCTCACAGAAGGGAACTTTATGTACCGGGTGCGGATTATCCGTTTCGTAACGAAAGCAAACGGATCACAGGTAAGATCCATATGCTGCAGTATCTGTCTGATATTGATATGCCTAAAGGTGTGGTAGTCATCAGCCACGGATTCACAGAATCAGCAGTAAAATATGATGAAGTGGCCTATTATTTTCTTAAGGAAGGCTATCATGTATATATTCCGGAGCATTGCGGCCATGGCCGCAGCTATCGTCTTACCGCAGACCCGTCTCTGGTCCACATCGATACATGGAGAAGATATATCCGCGATTTTCTGAAAGCATGCCGCTACATAAAGAAAGCACATCCGGATCTGTCACTTAACTTGTATGCACATTCCATGGGTGGTGCCATCGGTGGTATTGCTGCAGCCTGGGAGCCGGACTGGTTTCACAAGGTGATCCTTTCTTCTCCGATGATCCGTCCTCTTACAGATAATGTTCCGTGGCCGGCAGCCACCGGCATAGCTCTGGAGAAATGCATTTTTGGAAAAGATGAGGAATATGTAGCTGGCCGAAAGCCTTACGATGGCAGCGGTTCTTTTGAGACAAGCTCCGCAACATCAAAACCAAGATACGAGCGATACAAAAATCTCCGTGCAGAACATAAGGAGCTCCAGACCTGGTCTCCATCCTACGGCTGGCTCTGGGCTTCTGCGGAAATGAGCTGGTATCTGCGTCTCTACGGATGGAAAAAATATACGGCACCAATGCTGCTCATCCAGGCCCAGACTGAAGATCTGGTGTCTGTCCGTGCCCTGAAAAATTTTGCTGGAAAGATCAATCGCCAGGGAAAAACAAGCTGTGATTATATCCATATGATCGGAACAAAGCATGAGATCTATGGAAGCAGAGGTAAGATCCTGGAGAAATACTGGGGATATATATTTACATTCCTAGACGATACGGAAAATGATATTGATCACAGATAAGTATTTTTACTACAGGTATATCACATATTTAACAACAGGATTGGCAGCTTTTATTCACTTTCTTTCTTTATCATAGTAAAATTATAAAGCTTTTCTCTTATACATTCGACAAAAAATGTGATATAATCTTAACGAATCGTCTTTTTGTACAGACAAACGTACAATCCAAAAAGACAAAATTAAATAAGGGAAGGATTATAGAATGTTATCTGTTATTGAATCAGTGAATGCTGCCGTAAACAATTTTATCTGGGGCGTTCCTGCGATGATCTGTATTATTGGTGTAGGTCTTTATTTAAGTATCCGCACGAATTTTCTCCAGATTCGGAAATTTCCCTATGCCATCAGGGTCACTATCGGACGTATGCTTCGGAAAAGAGAAGCTTCCGATGGAAGTCTGACACCGTTTCAGGCTGTTTGTACGGCGTTAGCTGCTACCGTGGGAACGGGAAACATTGCAGGTGTGGCAGGTGCTATTGCCATCGGAGGACCGGGAGCCGTATTCTGGATGTGGATTTCCGCACTTCTTGGAATGTGTACAAAGTTTTCAGAAGTAACACTTGCGGTACATTTCCGCGAAACCAATGCCAACGGAGATCTGGTTGGAGGACCAATGTATTACATTAAGAATGGTCTAAAAAAACACTGGCACTGGCTGGCATATCTGTTTTCCGCTTTTGGTGTGCTTACTGTTTTCGGAACCGGAAATGCAACCCAGGTTAATACCATTACAACAGCTATTGATTCTGCACTGATCAATTACAATGTGATCGCTGCAGACAATACTTCTACGGTAAACCTTGTTATGGGGATCATCCTTGCGATTCTTGTGGCAATGATCCTGCTTGGCGGAATCAAAAGGATCGGCCAGGTTACAGAAAAGCTGGTACCGTTTATGGCATTGTTTTATATTATTCTTGCCGTCGGTGTAGTTATCATCAACTGGAAAAATGTTCCGGGTGTTTTCAGCGCTATCATCAGAGGCGCATTTAATCCGGCATCTGTGACAGGCGGCGTAGTAGGAAGCTTTTTCATGAGTATGAAAAAAGGTGTTTCCAGAGGCATTTTTTCCAATGAGGCAGGTCTTGGTACCGGTTCCATCGCACATGCCTGTGCAGACACCAGAAAACCTGTAAAACAGGGATTTTTCGGGATCTTTGAGGTATTCACGGACACGATCGTGATCTGTACGCTGACAGCGCTTGTCATCCTCTGCAGCGGGGTGCCGGTTGGTTATGGCGCAGCAGCAGGAGCGGAGCTTACCATCAGCGGTTTTACCAGTACATACGGAAACTGGGTTTCCATCTTTACAGCAGTTGCCATGTGCTGCTTCGCATTTTCTACTATCATTGGATGGGGACTTTACGGAGCCAGATGTGCGGAGTTCCTTTTTAAGGAAAAAGCTATCAGACCTTTTATGGTACTGTACTCTCTGGTAGCGATCATCGGCGCAACTGTTGACCTTGGACTTCTCTGGAGTATCGCAGAGACCTTCAACGGTCTGATGGCGATCCCTAACCTGATCGCAGTGTTCCTGCTTTCCGGTGTGGTTGTAAAGCTTGTGAAGGAGTACTTCGCCGGAGAAGGAAAGAACGCCTGAAGGAGTTTTTGAAAAAAAGCTTGACTATCAAAACAAACAGAGTTAGAATTGGTTTAACTCATTAAAGAGTTAACACATAACAGAAGTAAATTCCATGAAGGGAATCAGTAAAGACAGAGGAACCGTCTTCAGAGAGCTGTGACTGGTGTGATGCAGCGTCGGAACTGCCTTGAATATCATCCCTGAGAAGGAAAGCCGAAAGTTTCAGACAAGTAAGTAGGTTTTCACGGGTGCTTCCCGTTACAGAAGTCGCGTATGCCGGTACGTTGCAGAATCGTGCTTGTTTCAATGGAGAAACAGGGTGGTTGCGGAATTTTATATCCGTCCCTGAAAGGGGACGGATTTTTTATCCAAAACATTTTAAACCACGCGGTAAGGATCTGAAACCGGAAAAATATACAAAAGGGGAAAGAGTATGAAAGTGTACAAAAAACTCATGAACGCACTTGCAGCAGTAGAAAAAATCGTACTGGTCATTTCCACACTGCTGATCCTTGTGCTGACTGTGGGAAATGTATTTTCCCGTAAGGTCATCCATCGCTCATGGTCTTTTACAGAAGAGCTTGTTGTAGCGGTGTTTGTTCTCATCACACTTCTGGCAGCAGCACTTGCCTGCCGTGAAAAAGGAGGACTGGTAAGTCTGACACTGGTTACGGACCGTCTTCCGAAAAAACTGGAAAAACCATCTGTGATCCTGATCACGGTCCTGAGCATTGTTTTTTCCGCAATTTTATTTAAATATGGAATGGACAAAGTTCTTACACAGCTGGCAAACGGCAAGAGAAGTTTCGTATTGAACTGGCCGGAGTGGATCTTCTGGTCCTTCGTGCCGATCGGAGCAGGCTGTATGATCCTTCATTTTATTGAGTACTGCCTCGACTTCTGCCTGAAAAAAGATGATGAAAAGGAGGACAAATAAATGATCAGTGCAATCTTATTTATCTCCTTCTTTGTTTTCCTGATTCTGGGACTTCCCATTGCGATCTGCTTAGGTCTGTCATCTGTATGTGCCATCCTTTATTCCGGTACATCTCTGACGATCGTAGCTACAAATATGTACTCTGGAATCAGTAAATTCCTGCTTCTTGCTATCCCGTTCTTTGTTCTGTCCGGAAACATTATGGCAAAAGCCGGTATTTCCAAACGACTGATCAACTTCGTAGATACCTGCGTAGGACATAAAAAGGGCGGTATCGCCATTGTATGTGTTATCGTAGCCTGCTTCTTCGGAGCGATCTCCGGTTCCGGTCCTGCAACGGTTGCGGCACTTGGAGCAGTTCTGATCCCGGCTATGGTTGAGCAGGGCGGTTTCTCCGCACCGTTTTCCACGGCATTGATGGCAACCTCCAGTTCCATCGCCATTGTCATACCGCCGAGTATCGCATTCGTTGTATACGCTTCTATCACAGGGGTATCTATTGCAGATATGTTTATGGCTGGTATCGTTCCGGGACTTCTGATGGGTGTTGCTCTTGTGATCATCGTTATGATCGAGGCAAAGAAACATAACATTCAGCCATCCCGTGAAAAAGCTTCCGCAAAAGAGCGCATGGGATCACTAAGTTTAAAGATGCATTCTGGGGATTCCTGGATGCCGGTTATCAATCCTCGGAGGAATTTACGGCGGTATCTTTACACCAACTGAGGCTGCAGCCGTATCTGTTGTTTACGGTCTGTTTGTTGGTATGGTGATCTACCGTGAGGTTAAGCTCAAAGATCTGTTTGACATTCTTGTGGATTCTGCAAAAACAACTGGCGGAATCATGCTGATCGTAGCGAGTGCTTCCCTGTTCTCTTTTGTATGTACCAAGTTTGGTATTGCAAATGCGGCATCTGAGCTTCTTGCCGGCATTGCACATAATCAGTTTACCTTCCTTCTGATCGTAAACATCATTTTCCTGATCGCAGGATGCTTCATTGATGCAAACTCTGCGATGTACATTTTTATACCGATCATGCTTCCGGTATGTAAGGCTCTGGGCTATGATGTGGTAGCATTCGGTGTTATGGCAACAGTTAACCTTGCGATCGGACAGGTAACACCTCCGGTAGGTGTAAATCTTTTCGTTGCCATCAGTATCAAGATCAAAAAAGGTCTGGAGGTTACTCTTCAGCAGATCTCCAGAGCAGTTATGCCGATGATCGCTGCATCCGTTGCAGTTCTTCTGATCATCACTTATATTCCGGCTGTTTCCACAGCTCTTCCGAAGGCTCTTGCAAAAGAGGGCTCCTATACAGGAGACCAGTCTTCTGACACAGAAAGCCAGAGTTCCAAGGATTCCGGAGACGGAAGTGATTCCTTTAATACCATCGCGGATTACAGTGATCTTGACTGGCCGGAGATGACATGGAACTTTGCATGCTCTACAACTGAAACAAGTACCTGGGCTGACGGAGGACGTAAGTTTGGTGAGCTTATGGAAAAAGCAACCGGCGGAAAAGTCAAGGTTAATATTTACGCAGCAGATCAGCTGACAAACGGAAATCAGTCCGAGGGAATCCAGGCATTGATGAACGGAGACCCGGTACAGATTTCCATGCATTCCAATCTGATCTACTCTGCATTTGACCCGAGATTCAATGTAGTATCCCTGCCGTTTATCTATGATCCTACGATGACGCGGATGCAAAATTTGACGGTGAGGCCGGAGAAAAGCTGAAAGAGATCCTTGGTGAGTACGGACTTCATTGTATGGGAATCGCAGAGAATGGTTTCCGTGAGCTGACAAACAGCAAGCATGAAGTAAAACAGTAGACGACATGAAGAACCTGAAGGTTCGTGTGGTCCGGTTCCAACCTTCTCATGGAATGCTATAAGAGATGGGGGCAGATGCCACAAATATGAACTGGTCTGAGACCTACACAGCACTTCAGCAGAATACGGTAGAGGGTGAGGAGAACCCGTTGCCTGCGATCGACGCAGCCAGTGTACAGGAGGTACAGCCGTACTGCTCCATGTGGGATGCAATCTATGATTGTCTGTTCTTCTGTATCAACCAAGATATCTATGACAGCCTGACATCAGAACAGCAGCAGGTTGTTGATGAGGCAGGCCAGAAGGCTGTTGAGTATGAGCGTTATATCAACCGTTCCGGCGACGAGGAGATCATGAGCCGCTGGGAGAAGAGCAACGGTGTGACCTTTACAAAGAAAGAGGATATGGATATCGATTCCTTCAAGAAAGCAGTAGACGGAATCGACGACTGGTTTGTAAAGGAGCTTAAGAGTGAAGGCTATGACGATGCACAGGATCTTGTAGATCTGTTTACAGAGGATTCGGTAGATACCGTGGAGGATTACAGTGATCTGAACTGGCCTGAGACAACCTGGAACTTGCATGCTCACAACGGAGACAAGTACCTGGGCTGATGGAGGACGTAAGTTCGGTGAACTCATGGAAAAGGCTACCGGAGGAAAGGTCAAGGTTAACATTTACGCAGCGGATCAGCTGACAAACGGAAATCAGTCCGAGGGAATCCAGGCATTGATGAACGGAGACCCGGTACAGATCTCCATGCATTCCAATCTGATCTATTCTGCATTTGATCCACGCTTCAATGTGGTATCCCTGCCGTTCATCTATGATTCCTACGATGATGCAGATGCGAAGTTTGACGGAGAGGCCGGAGACAAGCTGAAGGAGATCCTTAACGGCTACGGACTTCACTGCATGGGTATTGCAGAGAACGGATTCCGTGAGTTGACAAACAGCAAGCATGAGGTAAAATCTGTAGATGATATGAAGAATCTGAAGGTTCGTGTAGCAGGCTCTAATCTTCTTATGGAGTGTTATAAGAGATGGGGGCAGATGCTACAAATATGAACTGGTCCGAGACCTACACAGCACTTCAGCAGAATACGGTAGAGGCGAGGAGAATCCGTTGCCCGCCATCGATGCAGCCAGTGTACAGGAGGTACAGCCATATTGCTCCATGTGGGATGCAATCTATGACTGCCTGTTCTTCTGCATCAACCAGGATATTTATGATGCGCTGACACCAGAGCAGCAGGCTGTTGTTGACGAGTGTGGTCAGAAAGCTGTTGAGTATGAGCGTTACATCAACCGTTCCAGTGATGATGAGATCAAAGCACGCTGGGCAGACAAAAACGGTGTGACCTTCACAGAGAAAAAGGACATGGATATCGATTCCTTTAAGAAAGCAGTAGACGGTGTAGATGACTGGTTTGTTCAGGAACTGAAAAAACAGGGCTATAATGATGGTCAGGATCTGGTAGATCTGTTTACAAAGTAATCTTCATATATGTTTATAAAAAGATAAAATAGCCGGAAAGAGGCAGTTCTGAGAGGATTTTTCAGGACCGCCTCTTTTCTTTGCGGAAAAAAGATTATATACTGATAGCAGTCCGGCATTTGTCGGGCAGGAGATTATTGAAATATGACCGGAACATAAGTAAAGCATATATTCGCATTTATTTTACTGTATGCTCCGGAGAGTTGATAAGGTAAAGGAAGAAATATGATAAAGATCGATCTGATAACCGGATTTCTCGGATCCGGAAAGACAACATTTATAAAAAAATATGCCTCCTATCTTCTGAAAAAGGCATGAACAATCGGGATCCTGGAAAATGATTTCGGGGCAGTGAATGTGGATATGATGCTGCTTCAGGATCTAATGGGTGACAACTGTGAGTTGGAGATGGTTTCCGGCGGTTGTGATGCGGACTGTCACAGGCGGCGATTTAAGACAAAGCTGATCGCTATGGGAATGTGCGATTACGACCGTGTCATCGTAGAACCATCCGGAATCTTTGATGTGGATGAGTTCTTTGACGCCCTTCATGAGGAACCGCTGGATAAATGGTATGAGATCGGAAATGTGATCGCCATTGTGGATGCGAAGCTGTCAGAGGATCTTTCTGCGGAAGCGGATTATCTGCTGGCTTCCGAGGTGGCAGATGCAGCTATGTATTACTGAGCAGGAGCCAGGAAGCCACGGTGGAAGAGATCAGCAGCACAAAAGAGCATCTCAACCGTGCACTTGGCCAGATCCAGTGCAGGCGCCGTCTGGACAGTGAGATTCTCACCGGAACTGGGATGATCTTACAGACACAGACCTGGAAAAGATCCTGGATTGCGGGTATGTGGCAGAGGATTACGTGAAGGAATCCTATGCGGAAGGCGGCGGATTTGATTCTCTGTTTTATGAACGATTCATAAAAGCGAGGAGGAACTTCATGAAACTGCAGAAAGGATCCTGAATGATCCATCCTGCGGAGATGTTTTTCGCGTAAAAGGCTTTCTCAGAAAAGAAGATGGACAATGGCTGGAGCTGAATGCTACCCGCCATGAGATCTGCATCCGGCCGGCAAAGCTGGGACAGGAGATCATGATCGTTATTGGGGAGAAACTGAATAAAGAGGTAATTGATGGATACTGGAAATAATACTGCAGGAAAAACAGCACCGGAGAGATATGTCTCAGAGAAGGCCTTTGAAGAGCTTCCAGATACCTTTCAGAAGCTTGCAGAGCTGCTTGGAGAAGATCAGTTTGAACTGGTGGCAGTGAATGATGAGAAAGATCCTCAGGATCAGAAAGCAGGATCAGAAAGTGCTTTTTCGGAAGCAATTGCGGAAAAGTCCGATGACAATATGTACAGAGTGGATTCTTATGTAAAAAACGGCGAAATCCGTCTTGTGTATCTTATGAATGATGCGGTAGAAAGCTTTCTTGTTTTTGGAAATGCCCGTATGACAGGTGTATACAAACCGGATTACGAGGGCGAGATCCTGGCAGATTTAAGCCGGCAGGGGAGAGAATATATCCTTGTGGTCCACCAGATGTATCGGTGGTGATCTTTGTTTTTGAAACTCTGTCTCTGGAAAAACATCTCTACGATTACAGCCGGATCGGTCATTTCTGGGTAGAAGGGTATGAATACTTACGGCAGCTGGAATATCGGCTGGCGATCCTCCGCGACAAATATGATTATATAGCGGGGACAGCTGCAACGCTCTGGAGGAGAAGCTTTCTGCACTGGTGGAATTTCCGCCATTGAATTACTGCTGTTATCCGGCTGTTCCGGAAAAGTATATTGTTCCCAGGGAAAATCCGTGGATTCCCTCGGAAAAGGCATTTGAGGTAATGGGAGAGATCGCAAGGCAGGCAGGAGACCGTACCTTTGTCAGGTGGCTTGAAATTTACCGGAAACTTCCGTTTAAATGGGTAGCACGGAAACTGGCAGGAATGCTTCACCGTACAAAACACATCCAGGTAACGATGTGCCTTTCTGAAAAGCTGCGGGAAGCTTCATCCGGATATGGGAATCGTTCTTTTGGAAAAGAAGCCGATGAAGAACTTAGAGTCTTACAGAAAAAGCCAGGACAAAGCAGGCAGAGCTGAACGAGCAGGGTATGGGATCCGAAGTACTCAGGGAAGAACCGTTTACCATTGCCAGAGATTCTTTGGGATTTAAGGTTTATCTCATGAAATGGAACAAAGGAAGAAAAGACTGTACCGTTGAAATTGAAGAAATATGACGAAATATATATAGATCCGTAGAGAATATCTGTGAAGTGTTTTTGCCCGGCAGGGATTGCTTTTTTAAAAACACTGGGGTATAATCTAACGGAAAGAGTTAAGAACAGCCCTTTAATAAGAAAGGAGACTTTTAAAATGAAAGTAACACATATTACAGATATTGATAAATTTTTTGAGGTAATTGACAGCTGCAAGGGTAGAGTAGAGCTTGTAACAGGAGAGGGAGACAGACTGAACCTGAAATCCAAGCTTTCCCAGTATGTATCTCTTGCAAACATCTTTTCCGCTGGTGAGATCCCGGAGCTTGAGATCGTTGCAGCAGAGAAAGAGGATATCGACAAGCTTATGAGCTTTATGATCAACGGCTGATAGGAAGAACGATTTTCAGGGATGTGAGCTTTTCACATCCCTCTATTAATCTGAATATAAAGCAGAATAGGAATGTCTGTTTTGTAAAATGGATATAATGACAGCAGATACAGAAACAGGTATTTTTTTCTCTGTCATCATGAGCATAACAGGATACAACCAGGGGGTATAATACTTCCTGGTCAAACTACGTTAAAAGGAGTGTATACAAAATGGTTAAAATTGATATTATCTCCGGTTTCCTTGGCGCCGGAAAAACAACTCTGATCAAAAACTTCTGAAGGATGGATTTCAGGGTGAGCAGGTAGTGCTGATCGAGAACGAGTTCGGTGAGATCGGTATTGACGGCGGCTTCCTGAAAGAGGCAGGGATCCAGATCCGTGAGATGAACTCCGGATGTATCTGCTGCTCTCTGGTAGGAGATTTCGGAACCTCTCTGAAAGAGGTTGTTACCAAATATGATCCGGACAGGATCCTGATCGAGCCGTCAGGAGTTGGTAAGCTTTCTGATGTTATCAAGGCTGTACAGGGTGTTCAGGACGAGGTTGACATTAAACTGAACAGCTATACAACTGTTGTTGATGCAAAAAAATGCAAAATGTATATGAAGAACTTCGGTGAGTTCTTTGATAATCAGATCCAGTATGCAGGTGCTATCATCATGAGCCGTACCGATATTGCAAGTGAGAAAAAGGTTCAGGAGTCCCTGGAGCTTCTCCGCAGTCTGAATAAGGATGCTGCTATCATTACAACTCCGATCGAGAATCTTGACGGTAAGAAACTGGTAGAGGTTATGGAGAATCCGGTATCCCTGGAGCAGGAGATGCTTGAGGAGGAGCATGAGCATCATCATCACCACGACGGAGAGTGTGGCTGCGGCCATGATCATGAAGAGCATGAGCATCACCATCACCACGACGGAGAGTGCGGCTGTGGCCATGATCATGAAGA
>ENA-OQMZ01000468-OQMZ01000468.1-human-gut-metagenome-genome-assembly--contig:-NODE-468-length-17418-cov-2.184316_pt1 | contig 17418 bp, 18 predicted proteins | sample MGYA00242621_ERZ504862 | MGnify/ENA primary metagenome ERZ504862 (study PRJEB26092, sample SAMD00036393) | human gut metagenome | host: Homo sapiens | study: EMG produced TPA metagenomics assembly of... | reverse complement strand
GTGAGGTTCACCGAAGTAGCACATTCTATTTTTCTAGCTCCGCAGTATGTGGCAATCGAAAAAGGATAATTTTAAAAATGAGGGCTCGATATGACGCTTATAACTGGCTTTGGAGCAGATAAGACAATGACGGCTGTAATATCCGGTGAGGCAGATATCGGATTTATGGGAGCAGAAGCATCTATCTATGCCTATCAGGAAGGAGCTACCGATCCTGTTGTAAACTTTGCACAGCTTACCCAGCGGGCAGGAAATTTCCTTGTAGCAAGAGAAGAAATGCCGGATTTTAAATGGGAAGATCTGAAAGGCAAGAAAGTCCTTGGCGGCCGCAAAGGTGGTGTACATACATCAATGTAAATTATGAGACGATTGTGATTTTGTGTAATTGGGTAGACGGGTTGAATAGTGCATTTCTTAAATAAAATGTCTCTTTTGATTATGAGGATATTGATTTATAATAAATATATCTTTACATTAGGAGGAAACCATTTTATGGCAAAAATAATTGCATTATTTAATAACAAAGGTGGGGTTAGTAAAACCACTACTACTTTTCATTTGGCTGGAAATTAGCCGAACTGGGATATAAAACATTGATGATAGATACTGATCCCCAATGTAACCTTACAGGATTATGTTTAAATGCCGATAAGGAAAATAAGCTAACACAGTTTTATGAAGCAAATAATTATAATATAAAATCAGCACTATCACCGGTTCTCAATAATGAAATGAGGCCGCTTGAAGCGACAACTTGTTATGAATTTGAGCACAACGAAAATCTATTTTTACTTCCTGGACATATAGAGTTTTCTGAATATGACGCAACATACAATATTGCTGAAAATATGACAGGATCTTTAGTTGTGTTGCAAAATGTTCCTGGTGCATTAAGACAATTAATCACTATGACTAGTGAAAAATATCATTTGGATTTTGTTTTACTTGACATGAGTCCAAGCATATCTGCCACAAATGCCAACATTTTGATGGGAAGTGATTTTTTTATTATTCCATGTGCCCCAGATTATTTTTGCTATATGGCCATAGAATCACTTATTAAAGTGTTTCCTAAATGGTGTTCTACTTATGATAATTTGCGAAAAGCAGAGGTTTTTAAAAACGCAATTTACAAGATGAATGATACTGTACCTAAATTTCTAGGTACTATACAACAGCGATACCGCCCGCGAAATGGCTCGCCGGTAAAAGCATTTTCAGAATGGATTGACGATATTAATAAAATTGTTGCAGAAAAATTAGTTCCTATATTGGATGAAAATGGAATGCTTATTCAAAAAAGAACTAATTACAATTTAATAAATATTGCAGATTTTAATAGTCTAATTGCTCAATCACAAATGAACAATACACCTGTTTTTGAGTTGACGCAAGAACAAGTTGAAAAGACGGGGAGTGTCTGGGAAAATATGAAACGTAATAGAGATGATTTTAGTGTTACCTTTGAAACATTAGCAAAAACAATTATCGCTTTGACAAATTAAACAAGTGTGGAGATACCATTGATGTATCTCCACTTATATTTTGCGAAATTTTGTTATCTCTTTCCAGTTAATCGGAAACCCCATATATTCAAAAAGATCATTCAACTTCAAATTTGAATTCCGCTTTTCATATCGGTCAAAAATATGCAATAATTGCTTTTTAAACAGTAAAAAATCAGTCTTTGGAAGTAGATAACGAAAAGTAATGACTACACTAAACAAGTCATTTTTTCCATATATATATTTTGAACCGTTTTTAGAAATGCCTAATTTTTTATGTAACAATGTATCTGGAATGTCAATATATGTATGATAGGAAAACAACCTTTCGTTATGAGCACATACATTTCGGTACAGCGTTAATACCTTTAAATATTTTATCATTTCATTTTTCTTGACATTTCCAAAATCCTGGCAAATTGCTCCCTGCATATTTTGAGGTAAGAATTCAAACATTTTTGATATCTGACCAAAAGTAAGGTATTCATAATCACCCATAACGGAATATTATGATATTTGTTACGCTGGTAAACAAGATATTCGTGATCCTTGTTTTTGTTTGCCATCATATCTAGCATTTTGATTAATTTGGTAATTCCATTTTTATTTTTGGGAATATTGCCGTAATTATTGGAGTTGAGATATTCTTCTTGACGTTCTCCATGTTTTTTACAGAAGTGATAAGAAATGGACGAACGCATTTTTCTTTCCACGCGGCATAAATACTTAAAGAAAATCCCACGTAACTCTTCATCAAATTCATAAAGAGCAACTATATCTTCAAAACACGCTTCATTAATGTATTTGCGGGTATGAATATCAATAAAAGGATGTTTATATCCACCAATTAATGCATAATAACTGATATTCTGCAGGGATTCTACCGCAAAATCATCATCTGTAATAACTAGATTTTTTCATTTTTCAGTTTTTCAACTTGTGCGGTATATGTAATAAACGGTTTGCTCATATGTACCTCGCTGCAAAATGTTCCAGATAAAGAAAAAGGAGAGGGGCCTCGGCACCCTCCCCCGATCGCAGGCTTCTCAAGTTTCTGCAATCTGATCACTAAAGATAATATAACTGATATAACTAAGAAAGTCAATCAGAAATCATCTTTGTTTTAAATTATATTCGGCAAGGACATTTTTATACATTGACCAAGGACCAAGGGGGACGGTGTTTGATGGCTCAAATACAGTCCCCTCTGGCTTTTCCCCAGGTATCATCATTCATCCTCAGAATCATCTTCAAGCTTTTTCAGTCTTTTTTTATAAATTTTAGAAGTAAGCGTTAATGCAAGGAAACATAAAATCTCTATAGAAAAAAACATAATAACTCCAGTTGCAATGGAACCGACGAGTTTGTGATAATTCCGATAAGAATGATAAACCACAAAATCCCCATAACAACTGCGGCGATGCTACTGGCCATGATATTGTTCTTAAAATTTGGTTTCAGCTTTCTGTCCCAGATTCCGTTTCTTATGCATCCTACTGTAAGATATAAAGCAAGGCACATAAATACGATCCATTCTCCGGAAAGATCCTGTTTGCTGTCATTTCCTATGGCTATCTGGGTCAGTATTACAGCCAGCAATCCCCAGAAAGCCAGCCAGCATCCATTGTGCTCAATCTTCAGAAGTTTCAGTTCCTGTAATTCATCCAGATTACTTTTCGTTTTCTTCATCCTCGTCATCCTCCCAAAATAAATCATCCAGACTCTTATCCAAGATACGGCAGATTCTTCGGCATAGCTTGATTGTTGGATTGTATTCACCCTTTTCGATTGCATTCATAGTCTGCCGCGAAATACCGGCAGCCTCCGCCAATGCCTTCTGCGTCATATCCTTTTGTGCTCGTGCTACTTTGATAGCAATATTCTTTGGCAAGCTTGCTTCACCTCCCTGATGACTATAAGATATCATTTATTTGTATAAAAGTCAATTATATTTTACTTTTAGAAATATATAAATGAATTATCAAGAAAAAATGCACCATTTTTGAGTTGAGGGAATATCCTAACAGCAGAAGTCTCAAAGGAGTAATCTGCATGAAAAATAAAAAATGGATTTCACTAGCGGCAGCAGTTATTCTGGCGGTGACTGCGCTGCCGATGACAGCTTTTGCTGCAGAGAAGGATGGGGGAGAGGAAAAACTTACGAAAGTTACGTTGAATGAAGTCGCACACTCAATCTTCTATGCGCCACAGTATGTGGCAATCGAAGAGGGATATTTTTCGGAAGAAGGTCTGGATCTGACATTGATAACTGGATTCGGTGCGGATAAAGTTCTGACTGCTCTGATTTCCGGTGAGGCAGATATCGGATTTATGGGAGCAGAAGCATCTATCTATGCCTATCAGGAAGGAGCTACTGATCCTGTTGTGAATTTTGCGCAGCTTACCCAGCGAGCCGGAAATTTCCTTGTGGCAAGAGAAGAAATGCCGGATTTTAAATGGGAAGATCTGAAGGGCAGGAAAGTTCTTGGCGGCCGCAAAGGTGGCATGCCGGAAATGGTATTTGAGTATATCCTGAAAAAGAATGGTCTTGACCCTGAGAAAGATCTGTCTATTGACCAGAGCATTGACTTCGGCGCTACTGCTGCTGCCTTTACCGGAGATGATTCAGCCGATTTCACCGTAGAATTTGAGCCGTCTGCTACTGCTCTTGAAAAGCAAGGTGCCGGGTATGTTGTGGCATCCCTGGGCGTTGACTCCGGCTACGTACCATACACCTCCTACAGTGCCAGAACCAGCTATATGGAAAAAAATCCTGATATCATGCAAAAATTTACTGATGCTCTGCAAAAAGGTATGGATTTTGTCCAGAGCCACACTCCTGAAGAAATTGCAGAAATCATCGAGCCTCAGTTCCCTGAAATCAGAATCTGGATACCATCACAGCCATCGTAAAACGTTATTACGATCAGGATACCTGGAAAGAAAATCTGGTGTTCGGGCAGGATGGATTTGAACTGCTGCAGGATATCCTGGAAGACGCAGGAGAACTGAAGGAACGTACACCGTATGCAGAACTGGTCAACACAGAATTTGCGCAAAATGCTTCCTGATGATTTGCTTTCTCTGATCCACCTGTAATTTTAGCCCGATATCCGTATTCTCCCATCCGTTCCTTCATATTGTCAGAGATTTTTGACTTGATTCAGTCAAACCATAATCTTGTATACACTTTGTGTAACAGGTGGTAAAAAGAACTATGTTTACCAGGACTGCTATAGTTCCAATTTTGAAAACGCAGACAGAATTTCGTCATTTTGTCCTGCGTTTTTCTCATGCCTTTTGACAGTTTGACGGAATCCCCGAATACTGATTCCGGCTTTTCGTCAGAATGACAAGAAACAAAAAAAATCTTTTGTACGATTCTTCCCTAGCCATCCCCCCTCCTTTTCGCTATACTGTCTACAGATGAAAAAACAAGTAATCAATCAGCAAAAACACTATGAAATAATTTTGGAGGAATAATAATCATGGCAAGCTTATCATTACAGCACATTAACAAAACTTACCCAAATGGTTTCCAGGCAGTTAAAGATTTCAATCTGGAGATCGAAGATAAAGAATTCATCATTTTCGTAGGACCTTCAGGATGTGGTAAATCTACTACACTTCGTATGATTGCCGGTCTGGAAGAAATTTCCGGCGGTACATTAAAGATTGGTGACAAAGTTATGAACGATGTAGAGCCTAAAGACCGTGATATCGCAATGGTATTCCAGAACTACGCTCTGTATCCTCATATGACAGTATATGATAACATGGCATTCGGACTTAAACTTCGTAAAGTTCCGAAAGACAGATTGATAAAGCAGTTCGTGAAGCTGCAAGAATCCTTGACCTTGAGAAACTTCTTGATCGTAAACCGAAGGCTCTTTCCGGTGGTCAGAGACAGCGTGTTGCTATGGGACGTGCTATCGTACGTAATCCTAAGGTATTCCTTATGATGAGCCTCTTTCCAACCTGGATGCTAAACTTCGTGTACAGATGCGTATCGAGATTTCCAAGATCCACCAGAGACTGGGTGCTACAATCATCTATGTAACACATGACCAGACAGAGGCTATGACTCTTGGTACCAGAATCGTTGTTATGAAAGACGGTGTTGTTCAGCAGGTAGATACACCTCAGAACCTGTATCAGAAACCAGGCAACTTATTCGTTGCAGGATTCATGGGATCTCCGCAGATGAACTTCCTTGACGCTGTTATCTCCGAAAAGGCGGCAACCTTATCGCTAAAGTTGGCGATCATGAACTGGCTATCCCGGCTGCTAAAGCAAAAGCTCTTAAAGATGGCGGCTATGTAGGTAAAACAGTTGTTCTCGGTATCCGTCCGGAAGATATCCATGATTCCCAGATGTTCATCGAAGCTTCTCCAAGCGCACCGATGACATCCGTAGTTAAAGTTTACGAGCTTCTCGGAGCTGAAGTATTCTTATACTTCGACGTAAACGGAACTCAGGTTACAGCACGAGTTGATCCTCGTACAACAGCTAAGACCGGTGATCCGATCAAATTCGCATTCGATATGGAAAAATCTCATTTCTTTGATAAAGAAACAGAACTTACAATCTGCAACTAATTTTCAGGAATCTTTAATAAACCCGGGGAGTTTTCCCCGGGTTTTTATGTTATAATATAGAATTGGCTGCCTGATTACTTCGATCAGACAATTTGCAAGGATTGCTATAAGCTGATTCATACCCCAAAAGAAAGGATTGACCTAATGAAAATACAACAGATTTTACAGAAATGCCTGACAGACTGGAAGAATATCAGCCAGATTGATTTCTGTCTGCTGGATTCTGATAACCATATCTTTCTCTCTACCTGCGATAAAAAAACTTCCTGCAGAATCAAAACTGGAAGAATTTCGCCAAAGCAGTGCCCTGTGTGTTTCCAATACAAGCTGCTGCCTGTATAAGATCATGGAGAACCATTCCATCTCCTATATTCTGATCGTATGGGGAAAAGCAGAAAGTACTGCTACCATCGGAGAGCTGGCCGTATGCCAGGTACAGAGTCTCCTGGCTGCCTATGCAGAGAAAAGCGACAAGAATACCTTTATGCAGAATCTTCTCCTTGGTAGTTATTCCGATGTAGATGCCTTTAACCGCGCCAAGAAACTGCACATTGCAACTTCTGTTCAGCGTGCCGTATTTCTTGTGGAAACCAAACAGACCAAGGATGAGAACGCTCTCGCTACGATCCGGAATATTTTCTCTGCCCGTACCAGAGATTTCATCACAGCTATTGATGATACAGGGATTATCATCATCAGAGAATTACAGTCTACAGAAACTTATGAGGATCTGGAATCAATTGCATATATGCTTGTAGATATGTTAAATACAGAAGCAATGACTTCCGCATGGGTTGCATACAGTAATCTGGCAGAGGATATTTCCAGGCTTCCAGACGCATACAAGGAAGCACATACAGCCCTTGAAGTAGGCAAGATTTTCTACGCAGATAAAAATGTATTCGGATATAACCAGCTTGGAATCGGCAGACTGATCTACCAGCTTCCTGTTTCCATATGTGAAATGTTTATCGACGAGATCTTCAAAGAGGAAACTCTGGATTCTATTGACGAAGAAACCCTGATCACCATCCGTACCTTCTTTGAAAATAACCTGAATCTCTCCGAGACCTCCAGACAGCTTTATGTACACAGAAATACTCTGGTGTACCGCTTTGAGAAGCTGCAGAGAAAATTCGGACTGGATATCCGTGCATTTGAGGATGCATTAACATTTAAACTGGCGATGATGGTTGTGGACTACATAAAATATTCTAAAAATCATCCGTCATAGATTTCTCAGACAATTTGATAACATCCATCTGCGTGATCAAACCGGCAGACTCTTACAGCTACGTGGCTACGCGATTCTACACCGAATAACTGGCTCCGCAGGGACTTACTTGATTCGGTTAAAAAAGCGTTATATCTTCACCAGAAATCTCTGTTGAAAATACAACGCTTTTTATTATTTCTTATATATTCTATTTCGCTTCTTTCAGCAGCATCAGATGCTCTTCCGGAAAATGAATATATTTCGGAACTTTTGCATGCGGATCTTCCTCAAAATTTCCTTTGGGGCACATCCACCAGACCGGCTGACAGTCTCCACCTTTCTTGTTCTTCAGTAAATACTGATGTTCAAAGGTCGTTTCAATATATTCCATAACTTCCACTTCCATGTGGTTCTCTCCGCCTTCAGATGCACCTTTCATCCAGTGACCGCGGATTCCCACATGCGTAACATCATCCGGCACCACATCTTTGGTCTGCAGCATCAAATCCCAGTCCACTGCATAAATACTGTGTTTTCCCATTTTCTGTACAGTTGAGAAATTTTTACACCCTGTCAGTCTGGCTGCCTGCAGAATACCGGGTCGTTCAAAGAGTTTCTTGGTTTCTCCTGTAGTAAGTGCCTGACCGCTGTCCAGAATTGTCAGATGTCCGCAGAACTTGTAAGCCTCATCGCGGCTGTGAGTGACCAGAATCATATCACCTGTGTACTCATTAAGAAAGTTCTGCATATCACGCTGCATGATATCTTTCAGATATCCATCCAGTGCTGAGAACGGTTCATCCAGAAGGATGACTTCCGGTTCTCCGATCATCATTCGTGCCAGTGCGACACGCTGCTGCTGACCTCCGGAAAGCTGTCCCGGATAACGTTTCTCCAGCCCGTTAAGCTGATAGCGCTCTATGTAATCTGCCACTTTTGCCTTAAGATGTTTCTTATCTCCTCTGTATCCGCATGCGATATTCTTCTCTACAGTCATGGTAGGAAAAGTGCATAGTTCTGAAAAGATAGCCGACCTTCCTCTCCTGCGGTTTAAGATTGATTTTCTTTTCTGAATCAAAAGAACTTTATCATTTACAACAATTCTTCCTGAGTCCGGTGTCTGGATTCCTGCAATACAGCGCAGAGTCATACTTTTTCCGCTTCCGGATGCTCCAAGGATCCCCATTGGAGAACCATCACTCTCCAGCTTTACTTTCAGAGTGAAGCCATGAAGTTTCTTCTCAATATCCACACTGACTGCCATTACATCCACCTGCCCATCTTCATTCCCTTACCGGAAACGATATTGATCGCCGCAACGATCACAAATGAAATGATCAAGATCACAACTACCCAGAAACCGGCCATGCCATAATTTCCTGCCGCAGTCTCCGAAGCAATGGCAACGGAAACGGTTCTGGTCTTGCCAAGAATGTTTCCTGCGAGCATGGATGTAGCACCGTATTCTCCGATTGCTCTGGCAAAGGCAAGGACTGTACCGGATGCGATTCCGGGTCCTGCTGTCGGCATGACAACTGTCCAGAAGATTCTTCTGTCACTCATGCCAAGTGTCTTGCCTGCTGCGATTAAATTCACATCCACCTGTTCAAATGCAGCGCGTGCATTTCGGTACATCAGTGGAAACGCAATTACAGATGCTGCGATCACGCAGCCCTTCCAGGTCTGTACGATCTTAATATCAAAATTATCCAGCAGAAATGCCCCGAACGGACGTCTCAGACTGAACAGCAAAAGCAGAATGAAACCGGCCACTGTCGGGGGAAGTACCAGAGGCATGGTCAGAATACCATCCAGTATGCCTCTGGAAAAAGGTTTCATCTTCATTACCAGTCTCGCAAAGAATATTCCCAGAAAGAACGCGATCACAGTCGCTGTGAAACCTGTTTTCAATGAAATCCACAAGGGACTCCAGTTTATTTCTGCCAGAAATTCACTCATTCTTATTTAGCTTCCTCTGTTGTCTCTGTCTCAGCATTTGTTTCTGTGTCATCTGCTTCTTCTGTTGCTTCTGCATCTTTATCATCTGTTTCGGAAGCATCATCTGCTTTGTATGCTGTGAATCCGTATTTCTCGAATACTTTCATAGCGTCGTCAGATTTGATGTACTCAAGGAATGCTTCTGTAGCTGCTGTATCATCTTCAGATGCCTCTTTGTCTTCGATAAGGCCTACCGGATAGAGAACAGGTGTCTTCAGTGCATCTGCCGGAGCTTCTGCGATAACGTCTACTTTATCTGCAACGGAAGCTGCATCTGTAGCATAAACGATACCGATCTCATTACTTCCTTCACTTACTGCAGCAAGAACTTCAGATACATTTTTACCTTCATTGATTTCCATCTTATTTACTTCATCTGTAATTCCAAGATTGTCGAAAATTTCTCTGGAATACTGTCCAACAGGAACGCTGTCACCTGCAAGTGCGATGTTGGCCGCATCTGTGATGTTCTCGAATCCTGTAACTTTTGTTTCTCCATCCTTAGGTTTGATCAGAACGACTTTGTTCTCAAGGATATCTTCTACAGTATCTTTCTTAGCCAGATCTTCGTCTACCAGAGCGTCCATCTGCTTGTCAGCTGCTGAGAAGAAGATATCGCAGCGTGCGCCTTCTTCGATCTGTGTCTGTAATGTGCCTGAGCTGTCTGCATTGTAGAGGATTTCAACATCAGGATATGTCTCATTGAAGTCTTTCTGGATTTCTTCCATTGCATTGCTTAAGCTTGCTGCGATGAATGTGTTGACTTCACCTTTTAAGTCTGTACCCGCTGCGAAAACTCCTGTGCTGAACATTCCTGCACTCAGTACTCCTGCCATCATTGCTGCAATTAATTTCTTTCTCATATTTTTACCGCCTTTCATTTAGTTTCGTTTTGTTTTATTCAGTTTTGTTTCCTTTTGTATCTATTGTACAAAACTTTTGTATTCTTGTCAATTTTATTTGTATATGTTATCATGTAAATGATAAAAGGTCGAAAGCCTTATTTTTACTGCCATAAACAACTTTCCGGCCTTTGATCGGGTATCAGATAAATCGTTACTGTTCACTCCGTTCTCAGTAACGCAGCCAAAATTCATTCCAGATTGCCTGTGGCAATGGAATTTTGGCTTGTATGTCTCGGGATTTTGGCATATCCATGCCAAAACACCTCGCGGGATAGTGGAGTGTGAACAGTAAGATAAATCTATAGAAAAAAAATAATAAACAGTGAGGTAATTATTATGAAATTAAGTGCACGCAATCAGTTAAAGGGTAAAGTAGTAAGTATCAATAACGGAGCTGTAAACTCCATCGTTTCTATTGATATCGGCGGTGGAAACATTATCACAGCAACCATCTCCTGTGCAGCAGTTGAAGAATTAAACCTGAAAGTAGGTTCTGATGCTTATGCAGTGATCAAGGCTACTAATGTCATGGTAGGTATCGATGAATAAACTTTACACAGCTCAGGAGGTCGCAGACCGTTTGAAGATCAAAAAGACGACGGTCTATGAACTTATCAAGCGCGGTGAGCTGGAATCTTCCAAAATCGGAAAACAACTCAGGGTCAGCGAAGAGCAGTTGACACAGTATCTTAACAGAAGCAGTTCCGGCAATTCCGGAAGCGGGCAGGATATTCCATACACTTCTGTTAATTTTGAACCTGAGAGCTCTCTGCTGAAGAGAGATTATCTGCTTCATTCCAGTGGTATCATTTTAGGCGGCCAGACTTCTGCCGCCCTGGAGCTTCTTCTCGGCAAAATGTCCGCTCATCCTGATGGCCTTCCTGTCCTGCAGTCTCATATGAATGACTATAACGGACTTTATTCCCTGTATTTCGAAAAGGCACATATCGCTGCTACCAGTCTGGATATAGATGATATCCGTTACCTGGTTCCCGGAATCCCGCTGATACTTCTTTCTTTATATAAATACTCTGTCGGCTTCTATGTACAGGCCGGAAATCCTGAAAAGATTTCTTCTGTGGAGGACCTGACGGATCCGAAAGTTGTTTTTATGAATCGTGAAAAGGGAAGTGCCCGCAGGGTTTATCTGGACCGTCTGTTAAAAGAACGGGGAATCTCTTCTGAAAAAATCAGCGGATACAGAAATGAAGCTGTCTCTGATATGTCATCTGCATCTGCTGTTTTTGAGCACAGAGCGAATGTTGCTTTTGGAGAAGAAATGATCGCACGTTACTTTCCGGGACTTGATTTCGTCCCTGTGACTGATATGCAGATGTATCTGGCAATTCCTGCGGAATCCGTGAGAAAGCCGGGGTTCTCTGCTCTTGTGGAAATTGTACAGTCTGAAGATTTCAAAACTGAGATTCATCATCTGACAGGTTATGATACCTCTTATACCGGCGAAATGATCTGCATATAAGAAACCATATAAGAAACCTGTAACATAATAAAAAGCCCTGCTGTCCGGGATATACGCTTATGACGTACATGCCGCTTATACAGCAGGGCTTTTCTTATGCATTAACCAAGAAGTGTTTTTCCGATAAAGTATCCAAGCACCAGAATACCAAGTGCGATTCTGTACCATCCGAATGCCTTAAAGTCATGTTTCTTTATGTATCCCATCAGGAATTTGATTGCGATAATGGAAACTACAAATGCCACTACCATTCCCACGATCAGGATCATCACCTCTGTTCCTGTGAAAGAGAAACCGAATTTCAGGATTTTCAGAAGACTGGCTCCGAACATGACCGGGATTCCCAGGAAGAAAGTAAATTCTGCTGCTACTGTACGGGAGGTTCCTGCAAGGATACCACCGATAATGGTGGAACCTGAACGGGATGTACCCGGAACTACGGAGAGTACCTGGAACAGACCGATGATGAGTGCAGTCTTAAATGACAGATTTTCCAGATTTGTACAGGTTGGTCTTCTTCTCTTGTTATAATTCTCAATGACAATGAAGAGGATACCATATACGATCAGTGCAATGGCAACTACTACATAGTTATTAAATTTCTCTTCAATGACATCATTAAACGGAAGTGCGATAACAATCGTCGGTATACAGGCTACTATAATTTTAAACCAGAGTACCCATTTCTCTTTATCACAGAATTTCTCCACAAAAGTCAGAATTCCTCTGGACACTGCACCATGCCTGTTAAGCACTGCCTGCTGTTTCTTTGAAATTGGTCTGATATAAAACGGCCACAATTTGTTCCAGTAGAGAACTACAACCGCGAGGATCGCGCCAAGCTGGATCACTACGAAAAACAGATTCTTAAAATCCTCTGTCACATTCAGTTTCAGAAACTCATCCACCAGGATCATATGTCCGGTACTGCTGATCGGGAGCCATTCTGTGATTCCCTCTACAATCCCAAGGAAAATGACCTTTAACAGTTCAATAAAATCCATAATCTTTCCCTTCCTGTTTTCTTTTTTGTTGTTATTCTTATTTACAACGATTTTCAACCGGATCAGACAGGTTTCTGCCAGATAATAAGTAATGCAAAAGACCCACATATATCTATCTGACCCACTGTAAATACCCATATGATTATATTACACACCATGCCACTGATACAACTGTAATCTGTATTTTTCCTGCTGATTCTATAAGATAAAAACAGCCGCCTTTTCTCCGACAGAGAAAATTACGGCTGCTTTTCATCATTTCATATTATTTATCAGTTCTTTATCTTCTTGCAATCGTAGCAATATCAATAAGAGATAAAATTGTTCAGGTCTGTATTCTCAAGGCTGGTTGCCAGTGCTTCTGCTGTATCCAGAGAAGTAAGGACATTGACACCTGTCTCGATGGCGTTACGTCTGATGACGAAACCATCTTTCTGATGCTCTACACCCTGTGGCGGAGTATCGATGACAACGTCGATCTTATGACCAAGGATAAGGTCCATAAGGTTCGGTGCAGGCTGCTCCAGCTTATTTGTACGGATAACTTTGATTCCGTTTTCTTTGAGGACTTTTGCAGTTCCCAGTGTAGCATAGATTCTGTATCCAAGTGCTTCGAATCTTCTTGCGATCGGGATGATATCCTGTTTGTCTTCGTCTTTAACAGTGATGATCATGTTTTTATGTTTCGGAAGACGGATACCTGCTCCGATAAATGCTTTGTAAAGCGCTTCATTGAATGTCTCAGCAATACCAAGCACTCACCTGTTGACTTCATTTCCGGTCCAAGGCTGATATCAGCACCGCGGATCTTCTCAAATGAGAATACAGGCATCTTGATCGCATAATGTTTTGCTTCCGGCTGAAGTCCCGGTTCATAGCCCATGTCTTTCAGCTTGTATCCAAGGATTACCTTCGTTGCAAGAGGAACGATCGGAATTCCTGTTACCTTGCTGATGTACGGTACAGTACGGCTGGAACGAGGATTAACCTCGATCACATATACATCATCTCCAAGAACAATGAACTGGATGTTGATCATACCGATAACATGCAGTGCTCTTGCAAGACGTCTGGTGTATTCTGCAATTGTCTCTTTTGCTTTCTCGCTGATGTCTTAGCCGGGTATACGGAGATACTGTCACCGGAGTGGATTCCGGCACGCTCGATATGTTCCATGATACCAGGAATCAGAATATCCTCGCCATCGCATACAGCATCTACTTCGATTTCCTTACCCATCAGGTATTTATCAACAAGGATCGGGTGCTCCTGTGCGATCTGGTTGATCACACCGATATACTCTTCTACGTCCTCATCGCTTACAGCGATTCTCATGCCCTGACCACCAAGTACATAGGAAGGACGAACCAGAACAGGATAACCCAGCTCATTTGCTGCTTTCTTAGCTTCCTCAGCAGTAAATACTGTCTGTCCCTTTGGTCTCGGGATCTCGCATTTTTCAAGAATCTCATCAAAGAGCTCACGGTCCTCTGCTGCATCTACGTTCTCCGCAGATGTTCCGAGAATCTTAACGCCCATCTTTGTCAGTGCTTCTGTTAATTTGATAGCTGTCTGACCACCGAACTGTACAACTGCTCCGTCCGGTTTCTCGATATTTACCACATTCTCAACATCTTCCGGTGTCAGAGGCTCGAAATACAGTTTATCTGCAATATCAAAGTCTGTACTTACTGTTTCCGGGTTGTTGTTGATGATGATGGTCTCATAGCCTTCTTTTGCAAATGCCCATGTACAGTGTACGGAACAGAAGTCGAACTCAATACCCTGACCGATACGGATCGGACCGGAACCAAGTACCAGGATTTTCTTTTTATCCGGTGTTGCTACTGCTTCATTCTCTGTGCCTTCATCGCCGTATACAGAATAGTAATATGGTGTTGCTGCCGCAAACTCTGCAGCACAGGTATCAACCATCTTATATGCCGCTTTAATCTGATATTCTTCACGAAGAGCTTTAATCTCTTCTTCTGTCTTGCCTGCCAGACGTGCAACGATGTAGTCCGGGAATTCCATGCGTTTTGCTTCAAGGAGAAGCTCTTTTGTGAGCTTTCTGGTCTTAAGAGCATTTTCCATGCCTACAAGGATTGCAATCTTATCGATAAACCAGATATCAATCTTTGTGATGTCGTGAAGCATGGACTGTGGCATACCACGACGGATTGCTTCTGCAATCTTCCAGATTCTGCGGTCATCTACGATTTCCAGCTCCGCAAGGAGTTCCTCGTCTGTAAGCTGTGTGAATCATAGGACATCAGACTGTCTACGTGCTGTTCAAGAGAACGGATGGCTTTCATCAGGCACCTTCGAAGTTATGGCAGATACTCATAACCTCACCTGTTGCCTTCATCTGAGTAGTAAGGGTTCTCTTTGCAGTAATAAATTTATCAAATGGAAGTCTCGGGATCTTAACTACGCAGTAGTCAAGCATTGGCTCGAAACTTGCATATGTTTTTCCTGTGATCGCATTCGGGATCTCATCCAGTGTGTAGCCCAGGGCAATCTTTGCTGCAACCTTTGCGATCGGGTAACCTGTTGCCTTACTTGCAAGTGCAGAGGAACGGCTTACACGTGGGTTTACCTCGATTACACAGTATTCAAAGCTGTCCGGTTTCAGAGCGTACTGAACGTTACATCCACCTGTGATTCCAAGTTCTGTGATGATGTTCAGGGCTGAAGTACGGAGCATCTGATATTCTTTATCTCCCAGTGTCTGAGATGGAGCAACTACGATAGAGTCACCTGTGTGGACACCAACCGGATCAATGTTCTCCATGTTGCAGACTGTGATGCAGTTTCCTGCACTGTCACGCATTACTTCATATTCAATCTCTTTCCATCCTGCGATGCAGCGCTCTACCAGAACTTCACCTACACGTGAAAGACGAAGACCATTCTCCAGGATTTCACGAAGTTCATATTCATTATGAGCGATACCGCCGCCGCTTCCACCGAGTGTGTAAGCAGGACGGAGAACTACCGGATAACCAATGGTATTTGTAAATGCAAGACCATCTTCTACTGTTGTAACAACCTTGGATGCTGCGATCGGCTCACCGATCTTCTCCATGGTATCTTTAAATTCCTGACGGTCCTCCGCTTTCTTGATTGTCTGGGCAGTTGTACCGATCAGTCTTATATTGTGTTCTTTGAGGAAACCTTTCTCATCCAGCTCCATGGCAAGGTTTAATCCCGCCTGGCCGCCCAGTGTAGGAAGGACGCTGTCCGGTTTCTCTTTCAGGATAAGCTGTTCTACTACTTCTACTGTCAGAGGCTCGATATAAACTCTGTCAGCGATATCTTTATCTGTCATGATGGTTGCAGGGTTGGAGTTAAGAAGAACAACCTCAATGCCTTCTTCTTTCAGGGAACGGCATGCCTGTGTTCCTGCATAGTCGAACTCTGCTGCCTGGCCGATGATAATCGGGCCGGAACCGATTACAAGTACTTTTTTAATGTCTTTATTTCTTGGCATTATTTATTTCCTCCCATCATATCCATAAATCTGTCAAACAGGTAACTGGAATCCTGCGGTCCCGGGCATGCTTCAGGATGGAACTGTACAGTAAAGATATTCTTTCCTTCGTATGCCATACCTTCGTTTGTGCCGTCATTGACGTTAACGAATGCAGGTTTTGCAATGTTTTTCTCTTCAAGTCCCTCAGCATCTACTACATAGCCATGGTTCTGGGAAGAAATGTAAACACGTCCTGTTGCAAGGTCTTTGACCGGATGATTTCCGCCTCTGTGTCCGTATTTCATCTTATGGGTATCTCCACCTGTTGCAAGAGCCATAAGCTGATGTCCAAGACAGATTGCGAAGATCGGAACTTCAGAATCATATAATTTTTTTATTTCCTTTATAATAGAAGTACATTCCTTTGGATCTCCAGGCCGTTACTTAACATAATGCCATCCGGATTTGCCTCCAGAATCTCTTCCGCAGGTGTCAGTGCCGGATAAATTGTAACCTCACATCCTCTTTCATTCAGGGAACGTGCAATGTTTCTCTTTGCTCCCAGGTCAAGAAGTGCTACTTTCGGACCGTCGCCTTTTTAAAATCTCTTTCTCGCGGCATGTTACCTTCTCTACTACCTTACCTGTTGTATATGCTTTTAACTGGGGGATAATTGTATCTAAATCATAATTTCATTGACGGTGATCATACCGTTCATGGTACCTTTCTCACGAAGGATTTTCGTTAAGGCTCTGGTATCAATTCCGGCAATACCTGGAATATCATGCTTTGTTAAGAAATGCTGAATCGTGTCCACGCTTCTGAAATTACTTGGGACACGGGATAATTCGCGGACAATAAAGCCGTCCACCCATGCTTTGATGACTCCTGATCATCATAACAGATTCCGTAATTCCCAATGAGGGATAAGTCATACATACTGCCTGTCCTGCATAGGAAGGGTCGGTCATTACTTCCAGATAACCGGTCATGGAAGTATTAAAGACGATTTCGCTGATAACGTCTCTCGTTGAACCAATGCTTGTACCTTTGAACACATGGCCATCTTCTAATATCAGAAATGCTTTCATACAATCTCCCTTTCTTATCTTTATATTGTGTCTATCACTTATTCTTTCCTAAATCTTAAGATTGTATCACAGCAAAGTGCTTTTTCAACCTTTATAAGGTACTAAAATAATTAAGTTGATATTAAAAACTTTTTTGTAATTTCAAG
>ENA-OQMZ01000465-OQMZ01000465.1-human-gut-metagenome-genome-assembly--contig:-NODE-465-length-17446-cov-1.949246_pt1 | contig 17446 bp, 23 predicted proteins | sample MGYA00242621_ERZ504862 | MGnify/ENA primary metagenome ERZ504862 (study PRJEB26092, sample SAMD00036393) | human gut metagenome | host: Homo sapiens | study: EMG produced TPA metagenomics assembly of... | reverse complement strand
CATTGTTTCCTTTTACTTTTTTTCCGGTATGTCCAAAGCCACCTGCACCACGTTCCGTTTCGTCCAACACCTCCACTTCCTGCCATTCGGCATGTTCGTGACGGGCTACAACCATTTGCGCAATGCGCTCCCCATCTTCTATCATAAAATCCTCAGATGACAAATTGACCAAGATAATACAAATTTCACCACGATAATCGGCATCAATTGTGCCGGAGAATTCAGGACTCCGATGCCTTTCTTAATAGCCAGCCCGCTACGTGGACGGATTTGCGCTTCAAAACCTTCAGGCAATGCGATATAAAGTCCCGTAGGAACCAAACAACGTTGCAAGGGTTTCAGCACAATCGGTTCGTCAAGATTAGCACGGATATCCATCCCTGCCGATTGCCCGGTAGCATACTCGGGTAAAGCATGTTTTGATTTATTGATTACCTGTATTTTCATAATTTTAATAATTTATCAATATGCTTATATGGCAATGTGCTAATAATTTGCAGACAACAAACACAGTCCAGACATGATACAGCCCATTGGCATATTGACGAATCAACACATTGCCACATGATTAATAAGGTGCGAATTTACACATTTAGATGGATTTATCTAAGCGTTTTACAGTTTTTTTAAAACGGAAGTTTCTTACTTTTGCAAACAGATAAAGCCTGAATTATGAACTGGAAACAATTAATATCAAATAAACGCTTCGGCATGGAAGAACTACACGAGGCCCGTAAAGATGACCGTACCGAATTCCAACGCGATTATGACCGTCTCATCTTCTCAGCACCTTTCCGTCGTTTGCAAAACAAAACTCAAGTATTTCCTTTACCGGGTAGCGTATTTGTACACAACCGGTTGACTCACAGCCTTGAGGTTTCTTGTGTGGGGCGTTCTTTAGGAAACGATGTCGCCAGCCAGCTTCTGAAGAAGCACCCAGCCTTGGCCGACTCCCATATATCGGAAATAGGTTCCATCGTTTCAGCCGCATGTCTAGCACACGATCTGGGAAATCCTCCTTTCGGTCATTCGGGAGAAAAAGCCATTTCAACTTACTTCTCGGAAGGACAAGGAATGGCATTGAAAAAAGAACTTTCACCGATGGAATGGGATGATTTAACCCACTTCGAAGGAAATGCCAATGCATTCCGAATCCTCACCCACCAGTTTGAAGGAAGACGGAAAGGAGGGTTCGTGATGACCTACTCCACACTGGCGTCCATCGTAAAATACCCTTTTCCTCACAATTGGCAGGAAAGAAATCAAAATTCGGCTTCTTCTTAAGCGAAGAGGCTGATTATCAAAAAATAGCCGGAGAATTAGGGATTATCCGGCTCAGCAAACCGGATGAGCCTTTACGCTACGCACGCCATCCGTTGGTCTACCTGGTAGAAGCCGCAGATGATATTTGTTATCAGATGATGGACATAGAAGACGCACATAAATTAAAACTTCTGACACATGATGAAACCAAAGGACTGTATATGCAGTTCTTTGATGAGAAAAGAAGAAAACGCATTGAAGAAGTTTGCCGGATTGTAACAGACGTCAATGAACAGATAGCTTATTTACGTTCTTCGGTCATAGGCGCACTGATAAAGGAATGCACACGAGTATTCACTGAAAATGAAGAAAAGATATTGACCGGGGAATTTGAAGGCACCCTGATAATGCACATTTGCAGTCCATTGAAAGAGGCCTATGACAATTGTTCTGCAATTGCCTTTCAAAGAATATATCGTTCCAGCGATGTGCTGGACATAGAATTGGCAGGATTCAGGGTTATCAGTACCTTGATTGACCTGATGATTAATGCAGTGCGCTCTCCGGAAAAAGCGTATTCACAACTACTTATCAACCGCATATCCGGACAGTACAATGTCAACGCACCTACTTATAATGGAAAAATTCAAGCCGTGCTGGATTACATATCGGGCATGACAGACGTATATGCGCTCGACCTCTACCGGAAAATCAAAGGCAACAGTCTGCCGGCAGTATAATAAAAACATTGTCAGATGCGAGCACGATGAATCCTGTAAATTTTATCTGCACCTGACAATGTTTCCCCAAATACTACTATTAGTCCGATTATTTGGTCAGTATGGGATGAGCGCCTGAAGTTATTTTCATAGCTTCAGGATGTTGCTTTACAAACGATTCGATATGACGTACCCGTTTGTCTTCCAGAATTTCATTGACTGCAATCAGAATTCCGGTTTCCTCCACATCTCCGAATCCATAATTAATCGCTGTTCCAAACATACGCATTGTAGGAGACAGACTCATATATGCATTGACCAAAGGAGGAATATTATACCCCAGCTTACGCACTTCCGTATTCAAGATCTTGTAATCTTCTTTAAAGGAATCATAACAGAAAAGATTTTCCAACATTTTCTTATCTGTTTCTATTTCCAGCGGTTTCATCGGAGTTATCAATTTATCTTTATCACCGAAATGTTTATTCAGGAAGTATAATATCATGTCACGCCCCTGACGATGATAACTAGGATACATAGTCATCTTACCAAAAAAATATTTCACATTAGGCTTAATCACGGTTAATGCGCCCAAACCATCCCACAAATTATCCAAAGCAAACAATCCCTTGGAACCGGCACGGGTTGACTGATATTCCAATGTAACAAATGAGCGTCCCAACTCCACCGTGTAAGGCAAATATTCTTTCAAAAAAACTTCCGAGAAATTAAACATGTGAGCAGTAGCCAGCACAGGCTTCCCATGTTCATCAAATTGCACCTCATCCCCCAAAAGATAACGATAACCTCCCAAAATCTCCTCCGCTTCAGGATTCCATACAACTAATTGCTTATATGGATTTTCCATCACGTCATATTCATCGATATCCATCGCCTTTCCTGTTCCGCCACCTGCAGCACGAAAGGCTATTTCTCTCAACCGGCCAATCTCCTTCATCACATTGGGCGAATCCTGATACGTTATGACGTAAATTTCATTATGACTTTTATTCGTAAACCTCAGGCGTTTATCCTCGGAAAGTTCCGCCTTCAGAATCTCTTTGCTAATCGGTTGCAATAATTTCTTCCATATCTTTTTTCTCTCTTTTGTCTATTATAGCTTGTAGACTACATCTTTTACAAACTGCGCCCACTGAGCCGGGGTCTTTGTCTTGTCGAAAGTTTGCCAAGGAATGGGTTTTCCAATGGTCAAGGTAAAGGTTTTATGACGATTTTTCAACATTTCATCTGCCAAGTAAAGCATAGCAATATTAAACTTAATGCCAAGTGCCTTACATATATTTGCCAAATTATAAAAAAGTCTGAGTTCCGGCCCTCAAAAGTGCAAAGGTACCACATCACGATGCGTTTCAATACTTTTAGTGATCAAATGTTCTTTTCCATTCCAAATCCTTCGATTTCCCCACCCTGTCTACGGAACATAACCCCGCAGGAAACATAATGATATGATTATCCGAGGCAAACCCTGCCTCTACCATCTTCGGGAAATCCCTGGATTGCGAGCCTGTTTTATTGATAGGAATACATAAAGGAGCCAAACCATGCAAATTCATCAACAAATCATTGACCAAATAGCGTACATTACCATTGTAATGTTTTCCCAATATATACCCCAAAGCAACTCCATCCTGTCCCCCCAGCGGGTGATTGCTGACAAAAGTGCATTTACCGTTTTCAGGCAAGTTTTCCAAACCTTTTTATCTCCACTTTTGCATCCAGGAACTCCATACAAGCTTCCAGAAAGTCAACTCCGACTTTATTTTTGGAGTCTTTTAAAAAGACATTCAGTTCATCCTGATGCACGATATGCTTCAGGTACGAAACGACAAAACGGGGAATATATTTATATTTTTTCCCGGCTTTTCGTTTTCAATATCTTTTCTATGTCGATTAAAAATATAGAGTCGTCAGTCATTTTGCAAACGTTCTTTTCCATGCAAAAGTAACTTATCTTTTTTTATATTGGCAATTTATGACAGAAAAAACTCTTAATCTCTAAAGAAATTAAGAGTTTTTGTGTATGAAACTATACAAATTCTTTCATTTTTGCGCAAAACAAAAACGAATGTGCAATAGTTTGGTTCCGTTTTTCAACCTCCGAGAAGCTGCCCTTTCCATTAATTTTTTATCATAAAAATTATTAATTTTAAACCTCCTGTTTACCAAGCTACTAGCTACATTAACAGCCTGTTGAAAACTTCTCGAAATATTTTCTTAAAATATTGTGGGGAATTGTGGGGAATTGTGTAATTTTACACCTTGAACAATATAATAAGGTGTAAACATGCGATTTCTTGGGAATTCTGAAGCAAAGACGGATGCAAAAGGCAGAGTGTTCCTGCCTGCCGTATTCAGGAAGCAGCTACAAGCTGCTCCCAGGAGTGCCTGATTTTACGCAAAGACACCTACCAAGACTGCTGGTACTTTACCCTGAAAATGTGTGGAACGAACAAATGAACGAACTACGTTGCAAACTCAATCGCTGGAATTCCAGACACCAAATGATTTTCCGTCAGTTCGTTTCGGATGTAGAAGTTATCACATTGGATGGAAACGGGCGCTTTCTGATTCCAAAACGATATTTGAAATTAGCTAAAATACAGCAAGATGTACGTTTTATCGGATTGGACGACACTATAGAAATCTGGTCTAAAGAAATAGCAGACAAACCCTTCATCACACCGGAGGACTTTGGAAAAGAATTGGAAGAAATTATGGGAACTAATAACAACGTAGAAATAGAATGAGTGAAGCAAAACAGATATATCATGTACCGGTATTATTAAACGAGAGCGTAGACGGAATGAACATCCAACCCGGAGGTATTTATGTAGATGCCACTTTCGGCGGCGGAGGACATTCCAAGGAAATTCTAAGCCGGCTGGATAGCACCGCGCATCTATATAGTTTTGACCAAGATGAAGATGCCGAGAAGAATATTGTAAACGACAGCCGCTTCACTTTTGTGCGTAGTAACTTCCGCTACCTTCCCAACTTCCTACGTTATTATGGCGTGGAAGGGTGGATGCCATTTTGGCCGATCTGGGCGTTTCCTCACATCACTTTGACGACTCCGAACGTGGATTCTCATTCCGCTTCGAGGGCAAATTAGACATGCGGATGAACAAACGCGCAGGTATGACAGCTGCTGATGTAGTGAACACCTATGACGAAGAACGTTTGGCTAATATTTTCTATTTATATGGTGAATTGAAGAACAGCCGCAAACTGGCATCAGCCATCGTTAAAGCACGAGGTGTAAAACAAATTGTCACCATCGGTGATTTCCTCGAAGTCATCAAACCGCTTTTCGGGCGGGAACGTGAAAAGAAAGAGCTCGCAAAGGTGTTCCAAGCTCTACGCATAGAGGTAAATCAGGAAATGGAAGCATTGAAAGAAATGCTTTATGCAGCAACCAAGGCACTGAAACCGGGAGGCAGACTGGTAGTAATCACCTATCACTCTTTAGAAGACCGCATGGTAAAGAATATCATGAAAACCGGAAACATAGAAGCAAGGCCGAACAAGATTTCTTTGGTAATGTACAGACACCTTTCAAACTAGTCAACAACAAAGTTATTGTTGCCGGCAACGAAGAAGTGACACGCAATCCGCGCTCCCGAAGCGCCAAGTTGAGAATTGCAGAAAAGAGATAACGAGATGGAAGAAGAACTGAAACAAAATACACAACAACCCAAAGACGGACAATCTGCTTCGCCCAAGCATATGTCTATCCGCAGCATATTAGGAGGAGATATCCTTGCGAACGACTTTTTCAAAAGACAGACCCGTTTGCTGATTCTCATCATGATCCTGACTGTACTATACATAGACAACCGTTATAGCAGCCAACAGGAACTCATTGAAATTGACAAGTTGAAAAAAGATTTGATCGATATCAAATACGATGCATTGACACGCTCTTCCGAACTGATGGAAAAGAGCCGCCAGTCACGTATTGAAGAATATATTTCGACGGAAGACAGCCCCTTGCAAACGGCTACCAACCGTCCTTATTTAATAAAGAAAGACTAAGCCCATGATGCCCAACCAAAAAAACATAATGCTCCGCTTCTCCTTCATCATCCTAGTCATGGTGTTGATAGGCATTGCCATTATCTGCAAAGCCGGCGTCATCATGTTTGCCGAGCGTCAATACTGGAAAGACGTAGCCGACCGTTTTGTAAAAGAAAACGTCACCGTACGTCCTACCCGTGGCAACATCATCTCATCCGACGGCCAGCTGATGGCAAGCAGCCTTCCCGAATATAAGATTTACATGGACTTCATGATAAATAAAAGGAAGGGCGAAACCGAAGAAGAGGAAAAGACACGGCTGAAGCTACAACATATCAAAGACTCAGTTCTTTATGCAAACCTTGACACAATCTGCAAAGGGTTACATGAAATATTCCCTGATAAAAGTGCCGCCTTTTTCAAACAGCACATCAAAAACGGAAGAAAAAAAGAGAGCCGCAGTTGGTTGCTCTACCCCAAACGCATTTCTTATATACAATATAAAGAAGCAAAACGTCTGCCCGTATTTAACCTGAACAAATACAAAGGCGGATTCCATGAACAGGCATTCAATCAACGGAAAAAGCCTTTTGGCTCACTGGCAATGCGTACATTGGGAGATATGTATCCAGATATAGAACAAGGTGCAAAGAACGGGCTGGAACTTTCATACGATTCCATATTAAAAGGCAGAAACGGTATCACTCACCGTCAAAAGGTAATGAACAAATACCTGAACATTGTAGATATTCCTCCTGTAGATGGCTGTGATATCATTACGACCATTGATGTAGGTATGCAAGACATCGCAGAAAAAGCATTGGTGGATGAATTGAAAGAAATCAACGCTACTGTAGCGTTGCCATTCTGATGGAAGTGCAGACGGGAGACATCAAAGCTATCGTCAACATGACCAAATGCAATGACGGCATTTACAGAGAAATACGCAATAACGCCATCTCAGACATGATGGAGCCAGGCTCTACTTTCAAAACCGCATCCATACTGGTAGCGCTGGACGACGGAGTCATCACTCCGGAAACGGTGGTGGAAACCGGTAACGGGGTCTATATGATGCACGGCCGCTATATGAAAGATCATAACTGGCATCGTGGAGGCTACGGCACTATCAACACAACAAAATCATTGATGGTGTCCTCAAACATCGGTGTATCGCGGTTGATCGATGATCATTATCATGATAATCCGGAAAAGTTTGTACGCGGACTGCATCGAGTAGGCATTGCCACTCCGTTAGATCTCGATATTCCCGGTGCCGGCAAGCCGAACATCCGCATCCCCAACAAAGACTTGAGCAATTGGTCACGTACTGCACTGGCATGGATGTCTATTGGCTATGAAACCCAAATTCCCCCCATCAATACACTGGCATTTTATAATGCTATAGCCAATAACGGAGTAATGGTCAAGCCCCGTTTTGTGAAATCAATAGTCAAAGACGGGCAGGTGGTGGAAGATATTGCTCCTGAAATACTCAACCCGGCCATCGCTTCCCCCAAGGCTATCAGCGAGATACAAACAATTTTGGAAAAAGTTGTCAGCGAAGGCTGGGAAAGAAAGCAGGATCCAAGCAATTCCATGTATCCGGGAAAACCGGTACTGCACAGGTTTCACAAGGAAAAGCCGGGTACACGAATGGCACACGCCGTTATTTGGTAAGTTTCTGTGGATATTTTCCTTCAGAAGCGCCTAAATACAGTTGCATTGTAGCCATCCAGAAACCTGGACTCCCCGCCTCGGGTGGTCTGATGGCCGGCAGCGTGTTCAGTAAAATTGCCGAACGCGTATTTGCCAAACATCTGGCACAAGATTTGAAAGAAGCAAAAGACTCAACTTCTATCCTTATTCCGGATGTGAAAAACGGGGATATAAGTGCGGCACATTATGTACTGAACCGGATAAATGTAAATTCATCCGGAGTTTCGGAACAATCAACCGAAGGCAAACCGGTATGGGGAAATGTGACTAGTAATCCGGACAATGTATTATTCAACAAAAAAGACATTAACAATAAACTTGTACCAAGTGTTATTGGTATGGGCGCAAAGGATGCTGTCTATCTGCTTGAAAGCATGGGATTGAAAGCCCGCATTACCGGCATCGGTAAAGTGAAGTCACAAAGTATCCCGGCCGGCAACACTTTGCGCAAAGGACAAACCATACAATTACGATTAAATTAACAGTGTAACAGGAAGAATATGAAACTGGAAAAGATTATTAAAGGAATAACAGTCAATGAAATCATAGGTGATGCATCCCAAGAAATTTCGGGAATAAACATGGACTCGCGCCTGATAGAGCCCGGTCATATTTTCGTTGCTGTAAAAGGAACGCAGACTGACGGACACACTTATATCCAAAAAGCAATAGAAAAAGGAGCCCGTACAGTGTATGTGAGAATCTTCCTGAGACATTGATTGAGAATGTTACCTACATCAAAGTGAACGATACGGAAGACGTTGTCGGGAAACTGGCAACTACGTTTTACGGAGACCCCACCTCGAAATTGGAACTGGTCGGTGTTACAGGCACCAACGGAAAAAACGACTATTGCCACCTTATTATATAATATGTTCCGTAAATTCGGATATAAGACAGGACTCATTTCCACTGTATGCAATTATATAGATGAGGAAGCCATTCCAACTGACCATACCACCCCTGACCCTATTACACTAAACAAACTGCTGGGGCGCATGGCAGATGAAGGATGCAAATATGCCTTTATGGAAGTAAGCTCACATTCTGTAGCACAAAAACGGATCGGTGGTTTAAAATTCGCAGGCGGTATATTTACCAACCTTACCCGTGACCATCTGGACTACCATAAAACTGTAGAGAACTATCTGAAAGCCAAAAAAGCATTCTTTGACGGTCTGCCTAAAACAGCCTTTGCCTTAACCAATCTGGATGACAAAAACGGATTGGTCATGACTCAAAATACCAAAGCAAAGGTACACACCTATTCGCTGCGCAGCTTGAGTGATTTTAAAGGAAAAGTGCTGGAAGATGGATTCGAAGGAATGCTGCTTGATATAAATAATGTGGAAGTCAATGTACAGTTCATCGGACGTTTCAATGCTTCCAACCTGCTGGCAGTCTATGGAGCAGCCTGCCTGCTTGGGAAAAAGACAGAAGAGGTATTGCTGGCATTGAGTACTCTTCGCCCCGTTGCCGGCGTTTTGACTCACTGCGCTCACCCAAGGGATACCACCGCATTGTGGACTATGCCCATACTCCGGAATGCCTTGGAAATGTGCTGAATGCCATTCACGAGGTCCTGAATGGCAAAGGTCATGTAATTACGGTAGTAGGCGCCGGCGGCAACCGCGATAAAGGCAAACGCCCCTTGATGGCACAAGAAGCGGTAAAGCAAAGCGATAAGGTCATTATCACCTCTGACAATCCCCGTTTTGAAGAGCCGCAGGAAATCATCAATGATATGCTGGCAGGGCTGACTAAAGAGGATATGCGTAAAGTGATAAGCATAGCCGACCGTAAAGAAGCGATCCGTACAGCTTGTATGCTGGCCCAAGCTAAAGATGTCATTTTAGTTGCCGGGAAAGGACACGAAAATTATCAGGAAATCAAAGGTATAAAGCACCATTTCGACGATAAAGAAGTATTAAGAGATATTTTTGCTAATGAATAAACCAACCAAAAGATGTTATATTATTTATTTCAATATTTAGAAAAGTTCGATTTTCCCGGAGCCGGTATGTTCGGTTACGTTTCATTCCGTTCATTGATGGCAATCATTTTATCATTGTTGATCTCAGCTATCTTCGGTGAATATTTCATCAACCTGCTCAAACGTAAACAAATAACCGAAACCCAACGTGACGCATCTATAGACCCTTTTAATGTGAAAAAAGTTGGTGTGCCGACGATGGGAGGTATAATTATTATTGTCGCAATTCTCATACCTTGCCTCTTGTTGGGGAAGCTGCATAATATTTACATGATATTAATGTTGATTACCACCATTTGGCTGGGTACGTTAGGCTTTTTGGACGACTATATCAAGGTCTTCCGTAAAGACAAAGAAGGGTTGCACGGCAAATTCAAGATCATCGGCCAAGTAGGTTTGGGACTCATTGTGGGACTCACCTTATATTTAAGTCCGAGCGTGGTTATCCGTGAGAACGTAGAAATACAAAGAGGAGGAGAAATTGTGGAAGTGGTGCACAAGGAACAAGATCAGAAGTCCACCAAAACTACGATTCCTTTCTTCAAGAACAACAATTTGGATTATGCTGATTTCGTAGGTTTTCTGGGAGACAATGCCCAGGCTGTAGGTTGGATTATTTTCGTATTAGTTACCATCTTCGTAGTTACTGCCGTATCTAACGGTGCCAACCTGAATGACGGGATGGACGGGATGGCAGCCGGAAATTCTGCTATCATCGGTCTTACCTTGGGCATATTGGCATACGTATCCAGCCACATCGAATATGCAGGATACCTTAATATCATGTACATTCCCGGCAGTGAAGAACTGGTAATCTTTATCTGCTCCTTCATCGGCGCACTGATCGGTTTCCTTTGGTACAATGCTTTTCCCGCCCAAGTATTTATGGGCGATACCGGCAGCTTGACCATTGGTGGTATCATAGCGGTATTTGCAATCATCATTCATAAAGAGTTGCTTATACCTATTCTCTGTGGAATCTTCTTGGTAGAAAACCTTTCGGTCATTCTACAGGTGAGATATTTCAAAAGCGGAAAAAAGAAAGGACATTTGCAACGCGTATTCAAACGTGCCCCTATCCACGACCATTTCCGCACTACATTAGCACAGTTAGACCCCAATTGCAGTTATCTGTTCATGAAACCCAACAGCGTATTCCATGAGTCAAAAATCACGGTACGCTTCTGGATTGTCACCATCGTACTCGCTGCAATTACGATTATTACATTAAAGATAAGATAAGATAAACGAAGATTATGGCTAAAAGAATTGTCATACTAGGAGCCGGAGAAAGCGGTGCGGGAGCAGCCGTTCTGGCAAAGAAACAAGGTTTCGACACCTTCGTTTCAGACATGTCCACGATTAAGGACACATACAAAAACATGCTGAACGAGCGAGGCATCGAATGGGAAGAAGGCAAACATACCGAATCTCTCATTCTGAATGCGGATGAAGTAATCAAAAGTCCGGGTATTCCGAATGATGCCCCGATGATTCTTAAGTTAAAGTCACAAGGCACCCCTATCATCTCCGAAATAGAATTTGCGGGACGTTATACCAATGCCAAAATGATTTGCATTACAGGAAGTAATGGAAAAACAACAACTACTTCGCTGATTTATCATATCTTCAAGAAAGCAGGTATGAATGTGGGACTAGCCGGAAATATCGGCCAAAGTCTGGCATATCAGGTAGCAGAATGCAACTATGATTATTATGTGATCGAGTTAAGCAGTTTCCAATTGGACAACATGTACAAGTTCCATGCCAACATTGCCGTATTGATGAACATCACGCCGGATCATCTGGACCGTTACGACCACCAGATGCAAAACTATGTGGATGCCAAATTCCGCATTATCCAGAACCAGACCCCGGACGATGCCTTCATCTTCTGGAACGATGACCCCATCATCCAGCGTGAATTACACAAATATGGCATTCATGGCCATTACTACCCTTTTGCCGAAAGGAAAGAGGAAGGAACCGCCGCATATGTGGAACAGGACAAGGTTTATTTTACAGAACCAATCGCTTTCAACATGGAACAGGAGGAACTGGCGCTGACCGGAACCCATAATCTGTTCAACTCCATGGCGGCCGGTATCTCTGCCAACCTGGCGGGTATCCGCAAAGAGTGTATCCGCGAGGCCTTGGGTGATTTCAAGGGAGTGGAACACCGCCTTGAAAAAGTCTGCCGGGTAAGAGGGGTGGATTATATCAATGACTCCAAGGCTACCAATGTGAATTCCTGCTGGTATGCTTTGCAAAGCATGAAAACCAAAACCATCCTGATATTAGGCGGGAAAGACAAAGGCAACGACTATAACGAAATTGCCGACTTGGTAAAAGAAAAATGTACCGGATTGATCTACATGGGATTGCACAATGAGAAATTGCATGATTTCTTTGACAAGTTCGGCCTGCCTGTAGCCGATGTACAAAGCATGAAGGATGCCGTAGACGCTGCTTACCGGATGGCCAAGAAAGGCGAAACCGTATTATTAAGTCCATGCTGCGCTAGCTTCGACCTTTTCAAAAGTTACGAAGACCGTGGCGAGCAGTTCAAGGAATGTGTAAGAAACCTGTAATATAGATATTAAGGTATATAGATAATGGATCTGATAAAAGACTTGTTCAAGGGCGACAAAGTAATCTGGATTATTTTCCTGTTTCTTTGTCTGATCTCTATCGTCGAGGTATTTAGTGCCGCCAGCACGCTTACCTACAAAAGTGGGGATCATTGGGGACCTATCACCCAGCACAGTGTCATCCTGATGGTAGGTGTGTGCATTGTGGTACTGGTACATAACATTCCCTACAAATATTTCCGTGTGTTTCCCGTCTTCCTGCTACCCCTATCGACATTATTGCTGATATTTGTAATGGGTATGGGATTGATTACCGGAGACCGTGTCAATGGTGCAGCCCGTTGGATGACTTTCTTCGGTATCCAGTTCCAGCCTTCCGAACTGGCAAAAATGGCCGTGATTATTGTCACCGCATTTATTCTATCCAAGTTTCAGGAAGAAGACAATGCCAATCCGAAAGCATTTAAATATATCATGTGGATCACCGGAATTGTTTTCATTCTGATTGCTCCCGAAAACGGCTCTACCGCAGCACTGCTTTTCGGAGTAGTCTTTTTAATGATGGTGATCGGCCGGGTACCCTGGAAGCAATTGGCCAAGTTAATGGGAATAGCCGGAGTTATGGTGGCTTTTTTTGTAGGCATAGTGATGATTATGCCCACACACAAACTGAACAAAGTCCCCATGATGCACCGTGTAGAAACCTGGCAGAACCGTATAAAAGGCTTCTTTGAGGACAAAGAAGCCGTTCCCGCCGCCAAATATGATATAGACAAGGACGCCCAGATAGCACACGCCAATATTGCTATCGCCTCCAGCAACATCATAGGAAAGATGCCGGGTAACAGTGTGCAGCGGGATTTCCTGTCACAAGCATTCTCGGACTTCATCTTTGCTATAATCATAGAAGAGCTGGGGTTGCTGGGAGGCGCCTTTGTAGTGATTCTCTACATCTGGCTGTTGATGCGGGCGGGTAAATAGCCCGAAGAAGTGAAAAAAGTTTTCCTGCCTTTCTGGTGATGGGCATCGCCCTGTTGCTGGTATCTCAGGCGATGCTTAACATGATGGTGGCCGTAGGTCTGTTCCCCGTCACCGGACAACCCCTGCCGCTTATCAGCAAAGGAGGAACCTCTACACTCATCAACTGCGCCTACATCGGTATGATATTAAGTGTCAGCCGCTACGTGGCTGAGAAAGAAGAACAGAAAGCCGCCGAGCAACAAGCGCAGAAAGAAGCCGAACTGGCAGCCAAGACCGAACGGCATCAGGAAATGGTAGCTGCCATGCAGGAAGCCATTACCACACTTCCGTCGGGTGACAATGCCACCACTTCCCTCCCGCCGGAGGAGAACTCGCTGCCCGATGACTTGAAGGCAATGCTGAATGCAGCCGGGAAGCGGGAGCCGGAAGAAGAAATATAATATAAACCATTCATTTTAAAAGTATTATTTATACTTTTGCGAATAATTCGACTAAAAAGGAATTATGGAAGAAAATTTAAGAATCATCATCAGCGGAGGAGGAACCGGGGGACACATTTTCCCCGCAGTCTCTATTGCCAACGCCATCAAGGAACAACATCCCGAAGCGGAAATCCTGTTCGTAGGCGCTGAAGGCAGAATGGAGATGCAACGCGTTCCTGCTGCCGGATACCCTATAAAAGGATTACCTGTTGCCGGATTCGACCGTAAGAACTTATTGAAAAATGTTTCGGTTCTTTTCAAATTGGTCAAAAGCCAGCTATTGGCACGTAAAATCATCAAGGATTTCAAGCCACATGCAGCAGTAGGTGTAGGCGGATATGCCAGCGGTCCTACTTTGAAAATGGCCGGGATGATGGGTATTCCGACACTGATACAAGAGCAGAACTCTTATGCCGGAGTAACCAACAAACTATTGGCAAAGAAAGCCTGCAAAATATGCGTGGCATACGACGGCATGGAACGTTTCTTTGAAAAAGACAAGATTATCCTGACCGGAAACCCTGTCCGCCAAGGACTGCGCAACCATCACATCAGCCGTGAAGAGGCTATCCGTTCCTTCGGGCTGGACCCATCCAAGAAAACAATCCTGATTGTAGGAGGAAGCTTGGGAGCACGCACCATCAACAACTGCGTGATGGAAGGTTTGGACAAGATTAAAGCATCCGGCGCGCAGTTTATCTGGCAAACCGGGAAAATATATATCGGCGAAGCACGCGCCGCAGTAGCCCAGGCCGGTGAGTTACCAATGCTCCACGTAACCGATTTTATCAGCGATATGGCCGCCGCATACAGTGCTGCCGATTTAATAATCAGCCGTGCCGGAGCAGGTTCCATCTCCGAGTTCTGTTTGTTGCAGAAACCCGTCATTCTGGTTCCGTCACCTAATGTGGCCGAAGATCATCAGACCAAAAACGCACTGGCGCTGGTCAATAAAAACGCAGCACTCTATATCAAGGACGCCGCTGCCAAAGAAGCTCTGCTGGACAAAGCGGTTGAAACCGTGAAACAGCCGGAAACATTGAAAAGTTTAAGTACAAATATTGCTAAATTAGCCTTTACCGACTCAGCCAACGTTATTGCCCGGGAGGTATTCAAACTGGCTGATAAATACAGAAAAGAAAATGGACGTTAACACATTAAAATCAGTTTATTTCATCGGTGCCGGAGGTATCGGCATGAGCGCATTGGTACGCTACTTCCTGTCAAAAGGCAAGAAGGTAGGCGGATATGACCGTACGCCCAGTGAACTGACAGAAAAGCTGATAGAAGAAGGAGCAGCCATCCATTACGAAGAAAGCACGGAACTGATAACGGATGCATTCCGCGACCCGGCAACTACATTGGTTGTCTATACTCCGGCTGTCCCCGATACACATAAAGAGTTTACCTATTTCCGGGAAAACGGTTTCGAGATACATAAACGTTCGCAGGTATTGGGAATGCTTACCCATGCAGGAAAAGGACTTTGTGTAGCCGGCACTCACGGTAAGACCACCACTTCTACCATGACAGCCCATCTGTTACACCAATCCCATGTAGGATGCAACGCCTTTTTGGGAGGCATCTCAAAGAATTACGGCACCAACCTGCTGTTGTCTGACAGCAGTGAATACATGGTTATTGAAGCCGACGAGTTCGACCGTTCTTTCCATTGGCTCTCGCCCTACATATCGGTGATTACCGCAACCGATCCCGACCATCTGGATATCTACGGAACCAAAGAGGCTTATCTGGAAAGCTTCCGCAAATATACCTCACTCATCCAGCCGGGAGGTGCATTGATTGTACGTAAAGGCATCGAGCTGCAACCGGCTTTGCAGAATGGTGTGAAACTGTACACCTATTCCCAAGAAGAGGGTGACTTTCATGCAGAGAATATCCGTATTGGGAACGGTGAGATTTTCTTTGATTACGTATCACCCTTGGGAAATATCCCCAATATACAGTTGGGTGTCCCCGTCAGCATCAACATTGAGAACGGGGTAGCCGCCATGGCTTTGGCGCAGATGAGCGGATTGACTGATGAAGAAATAAAGAGAGGTATGGCAAGTTTCCGCGGAGTAGACCGTCGTTTCGATTTCAAGATAAAGAACGACAAGGTGGTTTTCCTGAGCGACTATGCGCACCATCCTTCCGAGATAAAGCAAAGCATACTCTCCATGCGTGCCCTCTATCGGGACAAGAAGCTGACGGCTGTTTTCCAGCCGCACCTCTACACACGTACCCGTGATTTCTACAAAGATTTCGCCGACAGCCTTTCCTTGTTGGACGAAGTCATCCTGGTAGATATCTATCCGGCACGCGAGCAACCCATCCCCGGCGTCACCAGCAAACTGATTTACGACCATCTGCGTCCGGGCATCGAGAAGAGCATGTGCAAGAAAGAAGAAATTCTAGACGTACTGAGCAAGAAAGATATAGAAGTATTAATCACCCTGGGTGCGGGCGACATAGATAACTATGTACCCAAATCTGCGGGATTACTGAATAAAAATGATAAAGAAAATTCTCATACTCCTGTTTCTGTTGCTGATAACCGCCTACCTTATTGTAGCCGTTACCGCTTCAACACCAAGCCTGCCGACCAGGTTTGCAAGGGTATGGAATTGATTATCAAGGACAGTATAGACCATGGTTCATCAGCCAGAAAGGGATACTCCGCTTACTGAACGGTAAGAAGCTCTCCCCTGTGGGTAAGAAGATGGGCGACATCAACACCCGCCTGCTGGAAGAAGAACTCAGCCAACATCCCTTGATTGAAAATGTGGAATGTTACCGTACACCGGGATGCAAGATAGGTATCGAAGTGACACAGCGCCTCCCCATCCTCAGAGTGATGGCAAACAACGGAGACAACTATTATATTGACAATAAAGGAAAAATCATGCCGATACCCAACAGTTCGGCACACGTAGCTGTTGTTACAGGATACGTGGATCGTGATTTTGCCGTCAAGGAACTATATACCTTAGGAGTCTTTCTACAGGCCCATCCGCTATGGGATGCCAGATAGAGCAGATCAACGTGACACAAGCCAAAGAACTGGAACTGGTTCCACGGGTTGGCGAACATATCATATTCTTAGGCAAGCCCGGGAATTATGAGGAAAAGTTCGAGAAACTAAAAACTTTTTTATGAGAAAGGACTGAACCAAGTAGCTGGAACAAGTACAGCCGCATCAGTCTGGAATTTAATAATCAGATTATTTGTACTAAAAAAGAGAAGTAAGATATGGCAGCAACAGATTTTATAGTAGCAATAGAACTGGGATCCTCCAAGATCACAGGTATTGCAGGAAAGAAACATGCGGACGGAAGCATACAAGTGCTGGCCCTCGCCAGCGAAAACTCTTCGGATTTTATCCGTAAGGGAGTGATTTACAATCTGGACAAAACCGCACAAAGCCTTACTTCGATTATCAAGAAACTGGAATCGACATTAAAGGCTTCTATCGGAAAGGTCTATGTAGGTATCGGAGGACAATCTCTACGCACATCGTAATACGGAGGTACGTCATCTGGAAGAAGAAACCAAAATTTCACAAGGAACTGATTGACTCCATCATGGACAGCAACCGCGAAGTCCCCATCATAGACCAGGAAATACTGGAAGTGGCACCCCAGGAATATAAAGTAGGCA
>ENA-OQMZ01000464-OQMZ01000464.1-human-gut-metagenome-genome-assembly--contig:-NODE-464-length-17453-cov-2.194332_pt1 | contig 17453 bp, 25 predicted proteins | sample MGYA00242621_ERZ504862 | MGnify/ENA primary metagenome ERZ504862 (study PRJEB26092, sample SAMD00036393) | human gut metagenome | host: Homo sapiens | study: EMG produced TPA metagenomics assembly of... | reverse complement strand
CGACTCGTTTACAGGGTGTAACACACTACACTTTGCCCTGCAAAGAGCCGTGTGCCAGACGTTCCCTCTGGACTCCCTTATGGCAGGTCTTACGCCCTGCTATCCTACGCCTTGCGGCTTCGGATAAAAGAACGGCGGCATGACGGTTACAGCTCTTGCGAGGGAGTATCCCAAAAACACCGTCACCATCGTCATGACCGTCATGCAGGGGATAAGGGTGACAGTTACGGCAATCGGCAGGGGGCATCCCAAAACTGCCGTCACCACCGTCACCGCTGTCACCCAAAGGCAGTTACCCGCCGAAGAAAGGAAGATGATGGATTATGCCCTATGCAATCCTGCGTTTCCAGAAACGCAAAGCGGGCGGCGTTGCGGCTTGCGAACGCCACAACGAGCGGAAGAAAGAAGCCTACAAAAGCAACCCAGATATCGACATGGAACGCTCTAAAAATAACTATCATCTTGTCGCACCGCCAAAGTACACCTATAAGAAAGAGATTAACCGAAAGGTAGCCGAAGCAGGGTGCAGGACAAGGAAAGACAGCGTGATGATGGTGGAAACGCTCATCACGCTTCACCAGAATTTATGAACCAGTTACCGCCCGAAGAACAGAAAGCGTATTTTACGATGGCTCTGGATTTCATTTCGGAGCGTGTCGGGGAGCAGAATATCCTCTCCGCAGTCGTCCACATGGACGAGAGAACGCCCCATATGCACCTCTGCTTTGTGCCGATTACACCAGACAATAAGCTGTCCGCCAAAACAATTTTAGGCAATCAAAAGAGCCTGTCGGAGTGGCAGACCGCCTACCATGAGCGGATGTCCTCACGTTGGAATCAGCTTGAGAGAGGTCAATCTTCGATGGAAACCAAGCGGAAACACGTCCCCACATGGCTCTATAAGTTGGGCGGCAGGCTTGATAAGCAGTATGGGGAAATCGTGTCTGCCCTGTCCGACATCAACGCCTTTAACGCAGGGAAAAAGCGTGACAAGGCTCTGGAACTGGTTGCCGCATGGCTGCCCGAAGTGGAGAAATTCTCTAAGGAAATCGGCAGACAGCAGGCGTATATCGACAGCTTAAAGGAGCAAATCGGGCAGGAAGCCGACTATGCAGGGCGTATGCGTGATGAAAAGTACGAGCAGGAATTAAAGGTGCAGAAAGCCAACCAGAGGATATTTGAATTGCAGAGAACCAACGAGCAGATGGGGCGGCTGCTCTCAAAGATACCGCCAGAAGTGTTGGAAGAATTACAGAGAACAGGCAGAAACAAATCAAGAGAAAGGTAAAAAGTGAATGAAGAAACAGGATTTTAAGGTGTTAAAGACCAAAGATTTATACCCGTTTCCCGACAATCCGTTTCATGTTGTGGAGGATGAAACGCTGTCAGAGTTAGCGGAAAGCATCAAGGAATTTGGCATTGTCACGCCGATAATCACACGCCCGAAAGAGGACGGGAACGGTTATGAAGTGATTGCGGGGCAGCGGCGTGTCCGTGCGTCCGAACTTGCAGGTATAAATACCGTGCCTGCATTTGTCCTGCCCTTAGACCGTGACCGAGCCATCATCACCCTTGTAGACAGTAATTTACAGCGTGAAAATATCCTGCCATCGGAGCGGGCGTTTGCCTACAGGATGAAATCCGAAGCCATGAAGCGGCAGGGTTTCCGCACAGACTTAACCTCGTCACAAGTTGTGACGAAGTTGCGGACGGACGACAAAGTGGCACAGGGCTTCGGCGTGGGCAGGATGACCGTCCAGCGTTTTATCCGCCTGACGGAACTGATACCGCCGATTTTGCAGATGGTGGACGAGGGGAAAATCGCCCTCACACCTGCGGTGGAACTGTCCTTTTTGAAGAAAGACGAGCAGGAAAATCTCTTTGCCACGATGGAGAGCGAAGAAGCAACGCCCTCACTCTCACAGGCACAGCGGATGAAAAGCATGAGCCAGAGCGGGCAGCTTGACATGGATATGATATTTTCCATTATGACGGAGGAAAAGGGAAACCAGAAAGAAACCTTGAAAATCAACACAAGCAAACTAGAAAAAATAACTTTCCGAAGGACACAACGCCGAAGCAGATGGAGGAAACCATCATCCGACTTCTGGAACGTGAGTTGCAGAGAAAACGGAGCAGGGACAGCCGCTAACCTTCTTTTTTCGGGAAGTAAATGCAGGAATTTGGAACAGAAGAAAGACAGAATTTTAAGGAGAATGAGGTAAGGAATGAAAGAAATCCAGTATGAGATTGTAAAGGAAATCGCCGTATTGTCTGCGAGTGACAGCGGCTACACAAAGGAAATCAATCTTATTTCATGGAACGGGAGAGAGCCGAAATATGACATCCGCAGCTTTTCCCCGAACCGTGAGAAGTGCGGAAAGGGTATCACGTTGAACGCTGATGAAGCAGCGGCACTCCTTGAAGCATTACAGAAAGAAGTAAACAGCGGGGATTGATGGTATCTGATTGACAGGGCGGGGCGTTTCCAGACGTTCTCCTGCCCTGTCTGGAAAGGAAGATTTAAGTATGGGCGAGGATAGGAAAACAACTGGAAGAAGAAAGCGTATTGTGCCAAAAGGGCAAGTACAAATGATTATCAGTCGAGAATATATCGGCACACAGACCGTTGCAGAAGCGTTTGTCCCGATTATCTCCGAGGATATTCGGAAGAAGATTGCCGAGGGCGACACCTTCGACAATGAGGGGCTGTCCGCTTAGAATGTACGCAATGGAACATGAAAACGTTAGGACAGATATGGAGGTTTTACAGTATGGCAGGAATAAGAACGGAGAACAAGATTTATGAAGTCGGCATTTACTGCCGCTTATCAAAGGACGATGGCACGGATAACGAGAGTGCGAGCATTGCGACACAAAAATCCATCCTCACGGATTATGTGAAAAGGCAGGGATGGCATTTAGCAAAAACGTATGTTGACGATGGCTACTCTGGAACAAATTTCCAAAGACCAAGTTCCAGAATATGATTAAGGACATTGAAAACGGGCTGATAAACTGCGTGATTACAAAAGATTTATCCCGTCTGGGGAGGAACTATCTTGATTGTGGGTTATATCTGGAAGTCTTTTTCCCAGAGCATAACGTGAGGTATATAGCGGTCAATGACGGCGTGGACACCTTAAACAAATCCGCTATGGACATCACGCCTTTCCGCAACATCCTAAACGAAATGTATTCTGCCGATGTGTCAGTCAAGATAAAATCGGCGTACCGTGCGAGGTTTCAGCAGGGGAAATTCATGGGAACAACAGCCCCTTATGCTATGTCAAAGACCCTGCCGACCACAACCATCTGCTGATAGATGACAAAGTTGCCCATGTGGTAAGGGAGATATTCGACCTTGCGTTAGCGGGCAACGGCATCGCCAAAATCCGCAAGCACATCAACAAACAGCATATCCTACGCCCTGCCGCTTATGCGGTGGAGCAAGGGGCAACAGGCTATGAGCGGTACTTTGAGGATAACGAGGAAAACCGTTATATTTGGAGCGAGAACAGCGTGAGGGGCATTTTAAGAAGCCCGATATATGCGGGCAACCTTGCAGGCTACAAGCGGATTGCAGCCAACATGAAAAGCAAAGGAAACGCCCCTCTAAGCGTGCCCGAAGAATGGGAAAGTGATACCAGACACCCATGAGGGGATAGTCACGCAGGAGGAATTTGACACCGTACAGCAGCTTATGACGAGCCGCAGGCGGGAGCAGAACGCAGGGGGATTTGAGAATATCTTTTCGGGCGTTATCAAGTGTGCGGACTGCGGCTATGCGATGCGGGCGCGAGTGCCAACAGGAGGAAACGCCCCGACATCATCGACTGCGTACAATACACCTGCAATAATTATGGCAGATATGGCAATGTTATGTGTACCGCACACAGCATTGAAGCGAGGGACTTATTCAATGCCGTCCTTGCCGACATCAACCGCTTTGCGGATATGGCGGTCAATGATGAAAAGGCGGTCAGAGCCATAGAAAGGCGGCTCACGGAAACAGACCAGAGCAGGGCGAAATCATTAGAGAAAGAAAAGAAGAAGCTGAACAAACGCCTTGCGGAGCTTGACAGGCTGTTTTCCTCTCTCTATGAGGACAAGGTAATGGAGCGTATCACGGAGCGGAATTTTGAGATGATGTCGGGGAAATACCAGAAAGAGCAGCTTGAAATTGAAGCACGGCTGAAAGAGGTAACGGAAACGCTCAATGACAGCTATGAGAAATCGCAGGGCGTGAGGGACTTTCTATCCCTAATCCGCAACTATCAGGGGCTGAAAGAGTTGGACGCAACCATCATAAACGCACTCATAGACAAGATACTTGTTTCGGAACGTGAGAAACTTGCGGACGGGACAGTAAGGCAGGAAATCAAGATTTACTATAAATTCATCGGCTTTGTCGGTGAATTACATATCACACCCACAAAGCGGTGGACGGCGTTAAAGCCTAAAAATTGTACGGTGTGCGGTGTTGAATACGTCCCCAGCTCTGGAATATCAAAGTATTGTCCCGCTTGTGCTAAGAGGATACAGAGGGAGAAATCAAACGAGAGCAAACGCAGGAGTAGGGAGAGGAACCGAAGGGCATGTATTGAACTGTCCGCAAAAAATGACCGACTGACCTGGAACAGCAGGAGGGACGTATTCTCAGACAGGGAAACCAGAATGATAAAGTAAAAATCTTCCGGTATGTAACGGAAAATACGTTTGATTCGTACATGTGGCAGATTCTGGAAAACAAGCAGAAGTTTATTTCGCAGATTATGACCAGTAAATCCCCGGTTCGTGCCTGTGAGGATGTAGATGATACAGCCCTGTCCTATGCAGAGATTAAAGCACTGGCAACAGGAAACGAATACATCAAGGAAAAAATGGATCTGGATGTGCAGGTAAGTAAACTGAAACTTCTGAAAGCAAACCACACCAGTCAGATCTATCGCCTGGAATCGGATATTGCAAAGCGGTATCCGGTACAGATTACAGCATTAAAAGAGAAGATTGCCGGTATGCGTGTAGATGCAGATGTGGTAAAAGGAATAGATTTACAGGATAATGACCACTTTGCAATGACAGTCGGTGGAAAGCTGTATACAGATAAAAAAGAAGCGGGAGTTGCACTCATTTCAGCAGCATCCAGTTTGAAGTCCGTAAAATCAGCCGGGCAGATCGGGGAATATCATGGTTTTGCACTTTCTTCAGAATACAATTTCCTGTCAAATACCTATACCATGACGATCAAGGGAAAATGTTCTTATAAGATTGAGTTCGGAAGGATACCTTGGGCAATATCCAGAGGATTCACAATGCACTTTCTGCAATCGAGAAAAAGCTGGCAGATACTGAGCAGAATCTGGAAACGGTACAACAGCAGTTAAAGACCGCACAGGAAGAGGTGCAGAAGCCATTTCCGAAAGAAGCGGAACTGAGTGAAAAAATGGAACGTCTGGCAGAATTAAATGCCATGCTCAACATGGATGAGAAAGGGGGAGAAAATCTTCTGGCAGATGAAGGCATTGGGGAAAACCCGGAAGTAAATGTACCAGAGGAACGTCAGGACAGAATCGCTGACAGTGTTCATAAAACGTCTATTCTGGAAAGACTGAAAGAACAGAAACAGCAGGAGCAGACAAGCGAAACACAGCAGAAACCAAAAAAGAAACACGAACAGGAGTTATAAAGGGTATCCCGTCAGAGTGACCAGAGCTTTGGCGGGATTTTTCTATGGAGGATTTGATTATGGCAAACAGAGAAGAACAATTAAAGCAGATTACAGAGCAGTTGGAACAGGGCGTTGCAGAAATATTCACATCAGAAAAATATACTGAATATCTGAAAACAATGGCAAAGTTCCATAATTACAGTTTCAATAATACTCTGCTGATCGCCATGCAGAAACCGGAAGCGACACTGGTAGCAGGGTACCAGGCATGGCAGAAGAAATTCAACCGGCAGGTAAAAAGAGGGGAAAAGGGCATCCAGATCATTGCCCCGGCTCCGTATAAAGAGAAACAGGAGATTGAAAAAACTGATCCGGAAACAGGAGAGATTGTGATCGGGGAAGATGGACAGCCGGAAACAGAAGTAGTAGAACGTGTCATTACAAGATTCCGGGTTACGACAGTATTTGATGTCAGTCAGACCACAGGAGAACCGATTCCAGAGTTTGAGGTATCGGAACTGGAGGGGGATGGTTCTGATCTACCATGATTTTATGGAAGCATTAAAGATGGTTGCTCCGGTTCCTATCCGCTTTATTGAGATTGACGGCGAGGCGAAAGGCTTTTATCAGCTTGTCGATAAATATATCGCTGTCCAACCAGGCATGAGTGAAGCGCAGACTATGAAAACAGCGGTGCATGAAACCGCACATGCAGTATTGCATGATCGTGACCAGATGGAAGCGGAGGGCATCGTAAAAGATCAGCTTACAAGGGAAGTGGAAGCAGAAAGTGTTGCCTATGTGGTATGTAACCATTTTGGACTGGACACATCAGAGTATTCTTTTTCCTATATTGCAAGCTGGTCTTCCGGTAAAAATATGAAAGAGCTTCGTGCTTCTATGGACACCATCCGTAAGACTTCTGCTGATATGATCGGACAGATTGAGGAAAAGCTCAGAGAACTTCAGATAGAAAGACCAGAGCAGGAAGCAGCCGTTGTGGAGCAGACAGAAGAAATGAGTGCCATGCAGTATGCAGAACAGACCATTAACCGTCTGGAGCAGGAACGGACGATTTTCAACAATGACCAGAGAAATCTTATCGTGAATTTTGCTTATAAACTGGATGATAGGGAAGCGACGGAAAAACTGGCAGAGAATCTTTCAGAATCTATCTGAATGGAAATAGAGAAACGGTACTAAAACTGATTGGAGAAGCTGAGGAACAGATTGACAGTCTGCCGGATTCGATGATCGGTTTATCAGAACTGCACGAAGCCGGATTTTATTCAGAAAGTATGCTTCCACTTACCAGGGAACGGGCAGTGGAATTGCACCATGAGGGAGTAACGGTTTACGGACTGACCGGAGCAGTGGGTGGTCAGGAGCAGTCGCAAAGAGTTATGAATCTGGAACTGGATATTTTACAGCATGACGGGTTATTCGGAGTGACAAAATTTGAATGGGACAATTACCGGAGAAGTCAGGAAACGGTTATGACACTGGAAGAAAAAGCAAAGATCAAAGAAACACTTCTTTTAGAAAGTGATGGAAACCGCTATGGAATTTACCAGATCAACAGCGGACAGGAAGAAAGAGGGTATCAATTTTTAAGCCTGGAAGCGGCAAAAGAAATGGGATTTACCGTAGATGGCAAAGACTATCAGATGGTTTACAGTGAAAGACTGAGAGATGCTACGACACTGGATAACCTCTTTGAGCGTTTTAATATAGAACGACCAAACGATTTTACCGGACATTCCATGTCAGTCAGTGATGTGATCATTATGAACCGGGGCGGCAGATTAACCGCATACTATGTAGATTCTTTTGGATTTACAGAACTGCCGGACTTTGTGGCACAGAGAGCTGAAATGTTAAATGCCAATCCAGTAAAAGCATATCCGGAAGTTTATATGGGAACTTTGGAAAAGGCTATGCAGGAGAGAAATGTAGATGCTTATCTGGATTCCAGAAAACTGAATATCGACTGTAAAATGCAATCGAACAGGCAATCGCAGAGGGCTTTGACGGTATGCGTTTAAATCCAGATACTGCAGTAAGCGTGGTTGAGAAATACGGGGAAGAACGGGTTGCCTTTGTTCTTGCAAATACATTGAAACAGCTTTCCCATGATGGAAGATTTTCTGATGGCAATAAACGATGGGCAGATGCATTGATATTCCGGAAAATATCAGCCGGGGAATGGATCTGAACAGGGACTATATTGTGGGCAGTCATCCTGCAGTCCTGAATGGCTTCATTGATATGGCAAGAAAAGAAATCCGTACCTGGAAACTGGAGGAGGTGCTTGGTGTGAAAAATCAGCATATCACTGAAACTACAAGAGGATATGAAGCAGACGGACATACAGGCACTTGGTATGTGATGGATATGAAAACGTATCATGGGGAGCGATTTTTTCCAGATGCGGAATGAGGAATACGGTCAGGACGTGGCGGATATTATCGTATCGGAAAATGGAACACTGGTGGCAGAAGACATCTGGCATGGATTTGATGAAGGAGCCAGGGAAGCTATTTCAGAATATCTGGAAGAAAATGGTGCAACGGTATATGACCTGATGGATATTCCAGAACAGGCAACAGTTATCTTAGCAGACGGAACAGTTATGAAAATCATGGAACAGCAGCCAATCAGTACGGACACATGGGAGCCGACACTGACCGGACAGAATCTGCAGGGGGAAGAACAGAAATTCAGTTTTTTCGAGATACATAAAGTCAGAGAAAATAATGGCATTGACCTGAAAATGCCAGAAAATCATTATATTGACCAATATTATGTGATCGAAGATCTGGCAGCAAAAGGTGGGATGAAGATTAAGCGATATAAGGATTTGGGAGCTGCCCTTGGAGCATATTACTCTCTGCCTAACCATAAAATGAAAGCTCTTGGGATTGAGAATACAGCACCGCTGCGAGGCAGTCTTGATTTTATCCAGTGTAAGAATGGAATAGATACTCTGATCTATGATTGTCAGGGAGAAGAAGGCTGGCTGAATCCGCAAATATACAATACCTTTAAGGATATACGAAATAGTCTGGTAGGGCATGATACAGAGATAGCATACCAGATTGGAGAGCAGTATTTTACAATCCAGACAGTAGAAGATGGTTATGATTATACATTCTATGATAAGGACTATCTTGAACTGGATGGTGGTGTCTACGATAATCCGGATATTTCTATTTCAGAAGCAATGGAGAACATTTTAGAGGAAGAAGGATTGCTCCTAGAAGATGCAAATGTGATGGATTATGAAGAACTGTATGCAGAAATTGAATATGCAGAAGAAGAGAGAATGGAGAAGATACAGTTTGAACGTAATTGTCCAAAGGCTTTTTTTGATGGTTATGACAGGGAAGCGGCATTAAAAAATTATGAGGGAATAACCGTACAATTTAAAATGTCTGGTATGTATTTAACAGTGCAACCGACTGAGGAAGGCTATAAATACCTGGTGTATGATCAGAAACTTCATGAAATTTCAGGAGATGCCTGTGGAAATCCAGAAGATTCTATTCAGAAAGCAATGTATGCCAGCCTGAAAAATGAAGGTTTGGAAGATGTTGAATGTGTAAAAGTTGATGACAGGGAGTTTCGGGATAAGGTAATCAGTCATTCTAAAGAAGTGCTGGCTAGTGGAGATGTTCGATTCACTTCGGAACTTGGCAGATGTGAAACAGCATTGAATGGAATGGGCAGGGCAGAAATTGAATATGAAGTTTTATTTCATGCAAGAGCTGTTCTGGAAGAAATGGGACTGGAAAATGAAGTTACATTAATTGGGGCGAGAATACATGGTTCCAGAAGCAGAGATGACCTGTATCGTGCAGATTCTGATCTTGATGTGGTGCTTTCTTATCGGGGAAATATTCGGGAGGATAGTTTTTTTAACGAATTGAATTCCTATGGTATGGCAATAGCAGGCATTAAAATAGACATTAACCCAATCTCAGAAGAAAGGATTACCCTAGCAGAATATATAAAGGAATCCGAAGCCTATCTTGATCAGCAGGAAATCAAGAAACTCGCAGTGGACTTGGATAATTTTAGTTATGAGTATGATACTTATGAATATAAAGATAGTGTTGAAAATAGGGAAGAACAGGTCGAGAAAATTACAGAGGATATTTTGAACAAGGATACAGCAGGTTTAAAAGACTGGCTGACTGAGGTGTCGGAAGAATCGGATATAGACAGTGATGTAGTCACTGCCCGGTCATTACTGTCACGTCTGGAAAATGCAGAAACACTCTCTGTTTTTACCAGGCAGCCAGAGCAGAAACAGCCAGAAGCCACGATCACTTTTTTATGTTGCGGAGTGTATGGAATTTCCTGTTATGGGTGAGTATCATGAGAACCTTACCCTGGAAGAAGCATTACGCATTTATGAAACGATTCCTGCAGATCGCATGAATGGAATAAAAGGTGTTGGATTTGAACTGCATGATGGAAGTGATTATGACGGACCGTATGATCTTATGCGACTGGGAAAAGTTGACCGGGAAGATGTGGATATGATTCAGCATTATAAGGAAAGTCCATTAGTACAAAAAGCAATGGATGATGTGGAAAAATATTTTGCCCAAAAGCAGGAGCTTACGAAAATAGAGGAGAAGCCTATACAAAAAGAAAACGTTCCGCAACCAAAGAGCAGAAAAGAATCCGTTCTTCAGGCACTCAGAGAGCGTCAGGCGAAAATAAAAGAGCAGGAGCAGAATACGTCGAAAGAAAAATCCAAGGCACATAAGAAGGGAGATGTAACATTATGATGGTAAGGTTTGAGGAAGATGAATATATAGCAGTCGCAATTTTTGATGCAGGAAACCGGATTCAGACAATGGAAGCGATGGATGAGATTTTTTCCTATCTGGACGAAGATATGAAACTGCTGATTTTTACAACGATTCAGAAGCTCTACTATCTTAGCGATGAGGGATATGAAGAACTGCAGAAAACGGTAGAAATCTATAAAGCAGATCTGGAGGTGGATGGAGAATGAGTGCAAGTCAGTTTGCAGTTTATCAGCTAAAAAAGAAACCGGAATTGAGAAATCTTCTTTTCCGAACCTATGAGGAACTTGCAAAGGATCAGATTCCTGTGCAGATGGAAAATTATGAACAGGTGTATCTGGGAACAATGAAGCTGGGAGAAACACCGGAGCAGATAAAAAAGGAGCTGGAGAAGAAACAGCCGCACAATTATAAAGGTCATGCAGTCAGTACCAGTGATGTGCTGATCCTGAATGATGAGGGGGTCATGACCACTTACTATGTAAACAAAGACACTTTTATAGAGATTTCTGATTTTATGAAAGTCATATCTTCAGAAAGCGGTGGACTTACCAAAGATACAGTTGGATATGAAATAGAGGGAAAAGACGGAACATGGGAAGTAATAGATTATCTGTTGATAGAGGGAAAAAATTATTTTCTTATGGAGCATGAACAATATGGGAAAGATGTTGCGTATGTAGTCTTAGATCAGAACGGGAATGTGCTTGTAGACGGTACTTACAATGGATTTGATGATGTAGTAAAACAGAAGATTCTTGATTCGCTTCATCCGCCAGTGCAGGAGCAGACAGAAGACTATAAACCGAAACTGGATAACTGGCAGAAGTATATGGAGAATGGAGAATACCTGCGAAGTGCGGAAATCACAGAGGAAGCAAATTATAATATGATTGACGGACTTAAGAATAATGCTGCACCAAAAGATAAAAAGAACCGTCAAAAAGAATCTGTCCTTACAAAACTGAATGAGAAAAAGGAAGAAGTTGCAAGACGAAGTGGGCAGAAAACTATGCGGGAAGTGATGGGACAAGACATAGAACATAGTAAAAAGTGAAAAAACCAAAAAGCAATAGTTAATTGCGGAAATGTAAAGTCTTATTGCTTGCTCTAATTGCGGAGCAACAGTATAATATAATCAAATAAAAGGAAGGAGGGGGCGACTCATGAATAGATACAAAAGATAAGATAATACAAAATATTGCAAAGACGATTCTTAAGATAAGAGGATAATAAGCTTTCTCAGGAACAATTTGCTGAAATAGTAGGGGTGACAAGACAGGCAGTGTCAAGGTGGGAAATGGGAATTTCTGCACCTAATATTAATACTCTTATTTTAATGAGTGAGAAATTTAATATTCAAGTTGACGAAATGTTAAAATCAAGAGACGTTGATGAAAAAAATGATAATAAAACGACTCCCCCTAAAAAGAATAAAAATTATAGCATTACATTTTTACTTATTGGTATTTTGGGATTAATAAGTACTCCTTTCTTTGCGGAATGGCAACAGAAAAGAAATATGGAACTTTTTAAAACAGCTTATGAGCATTCATATGACTACATTTTTGAATACCCACTATCCATCATTCTAATATTGGCATTGATGTTCATAGGTTTAGGCACATATTTTACTTTAAAGAAAAAAAGGAGGCGATTGGATGAAAAAAATGATTAGTTTTTTAACAGTGCTTGTACTTAGCATAGTGACAATGTTACCAGTAAAAGTAATGGCTGCAGAATATCCGCATAGAAATAGTGAAGTAAAACATGTAAACTTGTTATCTGATAAAACAGAGTATGAAATACAGCCACGAACAGATGGATATTATTACTGGAAAGTTGACAGTAAAACAAATCAGGGAACAACTTATGGTTCATGGAGATTGGGACCACAGGGGCTGGGCCTGGTACAGTTACTGTAAATAAAACAGATACAGTGACGAACACAATTAGTGGTTCATATACCAGTACAGGTGATATATCTGCTTCTTTAGGAGTAACGATTGGAAAGAGTCAGTCATATTCTGTGCAGTATAGTTTGCCTGTTCCTAGTGGAAAAACCTATCAGATTAAGTATAGGCCGCTGTATACAAAGTATAAGGTTGTTCAGAGACAGTATTACAAAATTGATGGTTATTCCTCTGCAACCAATAATACAAAAACCTGCTATGTAAATGTTTTCTATGACTGGGGATTTAGCTATAATGTGCTTTGATATAAGTGAAAAGTAGTTTAGAATAATGATGATGGATAGTTTGAGGAAAAGATGGCGTTATGCGCCATCTTTTCCTGGCTTGGTGAGATAGTCATATTCTTTCGGAAAGGTAATGGTATCCCAGTCGATTTTTTTGGCCTTATAACTAATTCCTGATAAGGGGAAGTTGAATTTTTTCGACGATATGTAGCGATTACCTGCTGTGAAATTTTAGTAACTGTGAGAATATCTGTATTCAGTACTGTATTTGGCACATATTCAGCACGATGAGTTTTTACAAAGCCAAGGCAGCTTTTACGCCACCAGTTAATTTTTCTGTATATAATTTTGGATTGCATCCGTTAAAATCTCCAACCATTTTAGCTGATATATTTTAAGCATAAGTTGTGGAAGAATTTCAAGTTTTAACTGAGTAGTTCCATCAGATGCGAAGGAAAAATCTTCAGGACTTAATTTATGGTTTAAACAGCGCTTGTAAAAATCAGTAGCAGTAGTGCCATCAATTAATTTAATGCCTGTAAGGTGAAGAAAATTATATGGATAAAACTTACTTCCAGAGAAGAAATATGTTTATGCTTGTCATTTTAAAATAAATAAGAGCTGATAGCCATTGAGATTTTCTTCGTATTTGGCAGCACAATCTATAATGATAGAAATGGCCTGCTGTTTGTTGTATTTTGTCATATTATGACCTCTGCAATATGTATAAAATATTTAAAGGGAGATTACAATACCGTAGCATTGTGCATCTCCCTTATAGACTGATTTTTCTGTTGTCCGCCAACACTCCAGCCCATATGTCTGGCTTTGCTTTCAGGTTTTTCTGTTGCCTGCCAACTCTCCGATTCATGTTCGGCTTTCGTTTCGGATTTTAGGTGTCAGCCACACCAACAGGATGTCGCCTGTTTTCCTATTCATAGTATATGCGAAAAAATGAATTTAGTCAACGGAGAAAGTGAAAAATAATTTGGAACAATAATTTGGAAAATTTTTTATCGAGATTTTTAACGGAAACAAGAATGTTCTTGTGACGTTTCGTGCAGAGATTCCTGTATATGTGGGTGATTAAGAATGATATCCACATTGGAGCATACTGTACGAAGTTCACGTTCATATTCACGCCGGGAGTTAAATTCATCTCGCTGTACTGTCTGCAATTCTGTTAAACGACTCTTTTCCTCACGCAACATTTTCAGAGTAGGGAGTTTTTTGCCTGTGCTTTTTCTTTGAGTACTCGGAGAGCAGACTCATAAAGGGTGAGTTCTGCCCGGTGATCTTCATAAAATTTTTCTTTATTTCGACTTTTTCGGTAATCGAAATAGATGGATTTATTGGCAAGGTACTGTCCGGTGTAATGAATCTGTTCATTTATACTTTTTAAAGAGTCATCTGTGGATTTCAGAGTATTTTTGGCATCAGTGCTTTGGGCGGAGGCATTGGAAAGGGCAGTATCTAAATCTTCCTTGCTCTGGAAACCATGTTCCTGTACATAGGCAACTGTCTGAGCCATCATCTTAAGATTAGACAGCTTTACTTTTTGTGCGTATGCCTGACTTTGCTGTGCCTTGATACAGTGCTGTAAATCTGTTACAAGTCGTAAATCAGATTTTATAAAAAGGAAAGAGTGTGTAGTTTCGTCAGTTTGGATAGAAGCTGACGATTTTGACTTTTCTGAAAAATCTGTAACTGGTCTGTCAGTAGAATGTGATTTTTCTGCGTGTTGCCTGCTGGAGTTATCCTGGAATACCTGCAGAAGATGATTTTCTTCATAAAGCGTTCCAAGATTTCTTCCGGTGATGTATTTTTGACGATTAGGATGCAGGTAGCTGTATCTGCCACGACTGACTTTAAATGTAATATTATATCTATCAGACAGCAATCTGGAAAATTCTTCTTGTGATGTTGCCTGTGAAGAAACCGTATCAATCGCATCACGAAGGTATTGCTTTTCCGTTTGAAATGTTGTCTGTCTTGGAGTAAGTCCTTTCTTTTTCAGTTCTGTATTGTGTTCATCGAGATTTTTTTGACCTCTGCGTTTTGCCCAGTATTCTTTTTCGGATATTTTTCTTTCCGCAGATGTCAGAAGATCTACTTGGTTTAGTCCATTGGAATGACACATATCCATAACTTTTTGTTTTAAGTAAATTCGGTATCTGTCAGAAAGATGATGTTTGTATCCAGATTTTGAATCCCGGTCAAATTCTATATAGGCTGTGGCTCGGTATCATACTTTCGCACACTGTTGATTACAATATGTACATGAATATTTCCACTGCCATTATGTCCAATCAGTGTGGGTGCAGACAAGAGCTTGGTGCCCGGGAAAATTCTCTCTGGCATATTCCACGCCAAGTTTCTGTGCCTGCTCTCCGGTCAGACCATGTTCTTCCTGATCTTTAGGATCAAAGCTGATGATGTAGTGATGCGACTTAATCTCATTAAAAGATTGATTTTTATGAAAGAAAGCGTTAGTTTCCCGACATTCCGCATCAAATGTAAACGGATCACAGTTTATACCATCCAGATAATATTCTTCACGAAGAAGCATATTCCCATTATCATCAAGAATTGGTTTTTGCGTATATTCATCATGTTGGAAAATCAGATAGCGTTCAGCTTCTCCATAGTCGGCATTCTTGCTTGCAATATGTTTCAGGATTGCCATATCAGTTTTCTCCTGTGTTATTTCTATTATTTGCATTGACAGTGGTAAAATCTCCAGCCAGTTTTATTACTTCATATTTTAATTTATAAATTTCAGCAATGCTCTTTTTGATTTCGTTGCGCATTTCCTGAGAATGGAGTCCACCAGTATTAAAGTAACGAGCTATCTGGTTCAGATTGCTACCAATCTTTCCAAATTCAGCAATTAATTTTTTTAACTCCGGTAAATCTGCCACAATTTCATATTTCACAATTACTTTTTTATTTGTTATCTGTTTACGGACATACTCTGCTAACGGGAGACTTGTTGCTTTTGCGTTTTCTGCAATTATTTCATATTCAGTATTGGTGAGACGGAGCATGATATGACGAGTATGCCGTAAGTTTTTATCTTTCTTTGGTCGTGCCATTTTATAGTTCCTTTCAAAATAAAGATATTTCTATATATAAAGCCGATTTAAAAATATCAGGCGGTAACACAATAAAAATAATTTATGGATTTTTCGTGATAGATATGATCACGATGCGACTGTTTTTTTACAGGAGCCAAGTCTGCATATTAGTGAAAAATGTATTATCTGAGGGTATGGGGAGCAGAATCCCCATCAAGATTGGCCGGAAAATCGAAAGTCACGGAGTGAGTTTTGAGTTACTCAGGCGAAACTTGCTCTGGTATTAATAAAAATTACATGAGTAGTCGTAATAATTACATTGTTAGATAATAAACAAAATAATATGATATAATCAGAATATAAACAAAAAGAAAGGAGGAAATGCTACATGTTAAATCCAAAATATGAAAGAACAGAAACTGCGGCTTGTGCAGGATGTACAGCAGCTCAGATTTTAGTAGGATTTGCACCAGATATGAATTATCTGACACTTGCATGCATTAGTAATGTTACTGCACTTGCTTACTAAATTCAAAATTTTTACAGAAAATAGCTACCAGTTTCTGGTAGCTATTTTTGGAAAGGAGGAACATATATGTATCCATTATTAAAATGGAATGTTGTTTTAGTGAAGCAATATGAGAAATCATATATTTATAATTTAAGTAGAAAAGAAAATGGTATTATTGTGTCAAGCCATTTTATGTATGAAATAATTAATAAGGATGCCACATATATATTAGAATTGTGTAATGGTGCAAGAAAAATTGAAGATATCGTGAAAATATTATCTGAAAAAATAAAGCAAAAATCAGAAGATATAGAAACCATAGTGGACGAGTTTTTGCAAGAAAGCGTAAAAAAGGGATATATAGAATTTAGGGAAAAACCAAATATACAAAAAATCAAAGTTTTGGGAGATAGTGAATCATATACTCCTTTTCATGCGGAATTTGAGATTACTAAAAAATGTCCATTAAAATGTTTACATTGTTATAATAACTCGGGAAATAAAAAAGATGACGAATTATCATCAGATGAAATAATAAAAATTATGAGTGATCTGAAACAATCTGGTGTTATAAAGGTAGCATTAACTGGGGGTGAACCAACTGCCAAAAAAGGTTTTACAGATATTTGCAGATATGCATCTGAGAATTTTTAGCAGTAGCAGTAATGAGTAATGGTTATTTAATAACTGAAAAGATATTGCAAGAAATTTCTGAGTGTAAAAATAATACAGTCTTTCAGATTAGCATAGATGGAAACAAAGAACATCATAATATGATAAGAGGTGTGAAAGACTCGTATGAGAAGGCCTGTAATGCCATTACCCTTTTAAAGAAATATGGATTTAAAGTTGCTATTCTTCTACATTTAATAAAGATAATATTTGTGATATAGAAGAAATAACACGAACAGTAAAAGAACTGGGAGCTATGCAAATAACATATGGTTTGACTATGGATGTGGGAAGAGCTGCATCAAACGAATTAGCGAATCAATTAAATGTAGAAGAATTTTATAGCATAACATTAAAAGATGAAAAAGAATATAGTTTCAATAAATTTTTTTTGTTAATGTTTCGGATGAAGTTGGAGGAAAGCAGAAATGTTTCTTATAAAAATAATTGATTGGATTAGTTAAATCAAATTGACAATTCGGAGAGAATGGGGAATGTTTCTCCA